>OBEQ010487480.1_pt1 | contig 17281 bp, 16 predicted proteins | sample 1670901 | NCBI WGS metagenome assembly OBEQ01 (sample SAMEA104232315, study PRJEB22302) | groundwater metagenome | biome: forest; feature: aquifer; material: groundwater | place: USA | collected 2011-08-07 | depth 5.4 m
AGCGGCAAAAAACGTAACGGCTCGTTTGATTACAAAGAAAATAATTCAACATACTATTTGAAACAATTCAGAGTTACTTTTCTTAAAGAAATTGTAATTCAGGGTTCTGGTAAGACAAATGATGGCAAAATACTACAAAGCTGGACAGATGATTTCATAAATCCAGACGGAGTAAAGACAAGATTTTATCATTATGGAAAATGTGCGTTTGCTTTTTCTGGGGTTTGTTTGACGTTATCACAAAGTTCGCTTAATGACCCAATTGTGATGGTTGCAGTAACTCATGGCCCAACAGATATGAAATCCGGAATCATCTCTCATGGAACTTTGTTACGTATTCCTGACATACCATCACCTTGGAATGCAAGAACATACTGGGCTGTAGACATTGGCGAGTGGCGCGACAAACACATTGACATATTCACAGGGTACGGTTTGAAAGCAAGAGACGATGCGTACAAGATTACAAAATTGCCACCAGAAGAAAGCAGCAGAGTATTGGCAATAGGATTCAAAGAAATTAAACCATAATCTAGCCTTTTTTTGGTCCTACCATCTCATCGCTTTTTACATCTTGATCCCATCGTCCACGATATCCTTTGATTAGTGAAAGAATTCCCAAGCCAATTAATGCCCCTACTACTGCAAAGAAAATCAGCTTGTTCTGCATGATAATATCACAGTCAATGGAAACAGCACCAGTTTCTGTATAGTCAACACAGTTACCAAACTCGTTTGCTTGAACTGTAAATTCTAAAAATGGTTTTCCCAGTATCCCCAAGACAAGAAAGCCAGCAAAGACAAGGACTATTCCCAGAAGTATAAAGCGAGTATCGCTCACAGCGTAACTTGTATCGTGTAATATTTAATGTTGTAATGATATCATTCCAATAGGTAAGATATCAGATGGTTTTTGGTTGGGGAAAGAAAAAATCTACAAATGAATCCATAAAGTCTACTCAACTAGTAAAGCAAATTTCTTTAGATAAAATAGAAAGCATTTTACAAGAACAAAAGAACAAACTGAGTAATCAGATTATTGAAAAATCAAAACCAATAAGTGAAGAAATAGAAATCAAGCGAAGAGAGATTGTACATATCATTGCACAGTTCGAATCAGATGATCTTGGATCACAAAATGTAGATAAACATTTGAAAGTACTTATTGAGAGAGGCAAGAACGCCGTAATTTCTGGAGTAAGAAAAGAAGCATCAGAAAAATCAGATGAGATAAAAAAATATCATGATGTAGTAAATCTAAATTTGGATATTGCTCAGCTGCTTAAAAGAATTGGTGACACATTAGGTCCAAATTCAAGAGTGATGCACGTGTTTGCAAGAAAATATGCAGATAAGCTTAAGGATGTTCTAGCTAACATTACAAGAGAAAAAGCAGAATTACAAAAACTTGTAAACGATTACGACAAACTTGACTCTAATATTTCAAACATTTTAGATTTGTCAAAAAAGATTATCGACTCAAAAAAAGAAATTGAGAATGAAAATAGGTCAATATCAAAGACAAAAGAAGAGATCCAAAATGCCTTGAAAATCATCCAGAACATGGAAGAAGAGATTCATAATCTAAAATCAAGCGATAAATTTGTCGAGTTTCTTAATGTCAAAAAAGAACTAGAATCACTTGAACCAGAAAAAAACAAGATAAAACATGAAATAGATTTCCAGTTTTCAAAGATTTCAAGGCCTCTTGGTAAGTATAGCTACATTTCTTCGCTTGAAAAACCGCTCAAAAAGATCATGGAACAGATGGTTGAAAATCCTTATGATGTCATAGCTAATGAAACTAAAAGTTCTGTTATCGAAGTATTACAAGCAGTGATAAAATCAGCTGTTGCTGGTAGTGTCTCTGTCAAGGACATTAACAAGTCAGTTGAACAAATAGAAGAAACGATTAACAGATTGGATGAATTTTTAAAATTAAAAGAGAATTTAGCACATAAAAGAAATTCATTAGAACAAAAGCTTCTAATTTTCAACAGTAAGGATTTGGAAGAAAAGGAAAAAACTTTGATTAAGATCAAAGAAAACAAAACAAAATATGAATCTGATGTTTCCAATCTTGAAAATGAGATAAATCAAACTACAAAACTCATACCTGAATTTGTCAAAAATATTGAAACCAAGGTAAGCGAGATTTTAGGAACAAAAATCACCATAACAATTTAATTTGATCTCAGAATCACCTGAGTATTCATGTCTAACAATCAAGTTCCATCTTTGAAATTAACTGGAAAAAAATACCTTATTGCTTCTTTGATTGGCTGTGTACTTGTAATACTAATACCAAATCTTGTTAGCCAAGATGCATCTAATCTAGCTTCTAGTTTTGGTTCAATTTTTGTGTCAGCTGTAGTAACATTACTTTCTGTTGTTTTACTTTTAAAATCGAATCTAAAAAATTCACTTGGTAAAATAAGTGTCATGTTGGTAGCATATGCTTCATTTTCATTTATCGCAGAGACATTATGGGTAGTCTATGAACATGTGTTAAATATTGAACCATTTCCATCAATAGCAGACTTTTTCTGGCTTTCAGGATACGCCTTCTTGTTTTTGTTTTTATCATACTATCTAAAGCCTGTAAAAAAATTCATTACAAAGACTGTGGTGTTATTTGCAGTAATAACATCTGTAATATTTCTAATTCCCTCCATTTTACTAACATTTGACCAAAATGCTGGTGCAAATGAATTTGAGTTCATAGTAGCTCTCGCATATCCAATTGCGGATGCTCTTTTACTTGGGCCATTGGTAATTGGTGTCATATTATTTTTTAAAGTAGAGAGAAATGTCTTATGGTCCATGTTTTTGCTTGCCGTAGTATGTTATACAGTAGGCGATACGTTCTTTCTTGCTTTGTCGATAAACGATTCTTACTATACTGGGCATCCAATGGATGTGCTCTATCTTAGCGGCTACACTTTCTTTGCATTTGGAATTTACAACAACATCAAACTATTCAAAAAATATGAAGTATACTGGCAATACCCTACACTTGGAGCTGAAACTGTTATTGATACAGTCAAGTTTGAAAAGATAAACAGGTTTGTTATTCCATTTATTTTAGGTACAATTATTTTAGTTGCAACGATTGTTTGGCTAAACTTTTTCTATTTTGGCATGTCTTCTGAAAATGCGTCAGGTGCTACCTACCTATTTTATATCGTAGTTGGTGTTCTTGGAGCATTTTCTATAATTATCATAGTGATTAACTATAATTTAATGAAATTAGTGAAGATTAGAACTCAGGAATTACAGTCTGAAAGAGACAACTTGGAAAAACAAGTAAGAGAAAAAACACTCGAGGTGGTAAAAGCAGAAAAATTATCAACGATTGGAGAATTGGCATCAAGCTTGGGTCATGATCTTCGCAATCCCTTGACAGTCATTAAATCCACCTTTGATATAATGAAAGTAAAGTCCAAGGACAAGATGGACCAAAATACTTTGCGGCATTATGAGTTAATTGATCATGCTTTGTCAAGAATAATTCAGATGGTCACCGACATGTTAAATTTTGTAAGAGTATCTCCTTTAAAAACAGAAGACCAGTCCATCACAAGCATTATCAAATCAGTTACTAGTAAAATACAGGTACCAGATACTATAAAGATCAATTTACCAGATAATAACATCATAATAAAATGCGATTCAAAAAAACTTGAAATCATATTTGTGAATTTGATTACAAATGCCATCGAGGCAATTGAATCCAAAGGTCAGATAGACATCAGATTCATTGATAAAAATGACTGTGTCCTAATTGATATAGAAGACTCTGGTCCTGGAATACCAGAAAACATATTGCCAAAGATATTTGATCCTCTTTTTACTACAAAGCAAACTGGAACAGGTTTGGGGTTACCAAGCTGTAGAAATATGATAGAACAACATGGTGGAATAATTATGGTAAAAACCAATCCTACCATATTCACAATCAAACTGCCAAAAGATCCTAACCAAAGCAAGTTTCTTATTTAAGATTAATTAGTTTGTAAATGAATCTTAGAACATGATTTTTAAAAAATCAAATATGCAGAGAACCATCGCCATAACAAAAGATACTCGCGATGGAATCTTGACATATTGCAAGATGAATCATCCAAATGAGGGAATTTTGATTCTACGTGGCAAGTCAAACAAAGGAAATGTCATCATAAATGGCCTTGTGATTCCACCATTTTCACATCATGGCCCTACATTTGCAGGATTTCCACATTCGTTTTTGCCATTTGATCCAAGTTATGTTGGAACTGTTCACTCACATCCAAGCGGATCAGCCAATCCATCAGTCACAGATCTGCACAACTTCTTTGGTTTTGTAACAATGATTGTAAAATCACCATATGAGAATGAAGACGTTTTTGCATATGACAGAGATGGCAACAATCTACCAATAACGATAAGTTAGTAGAAAGTCTGACAAAAACTTATAAGCTTTTTGAAACAAAGTGAAGTGTTTGGATAGACAGTACAAAACTTATCTAATTTTCCTTTTCGGTTCACTTGCTATCAGCATTGGCTTACAGTATCTGTTAGGATTTCCATGGGGATTGATGGCATCACTAGCGCTTTTCATAATATTCCCTCTTATCATTAGAAGACGTGCCATGCGAAGAATGGGAGGGTATGGAGAGGGTGGCGGATTCTTTGGCCAGAGTCAAGGTGTAAAGTACATCTGCCTTACATGTAACAACAAGTACAAAGGTGGTTCTTGTCCACGATGCGGCTCTAAGATGAAAAGAGCAGACTTTTAGAAGACAAAAATCATGACTCTAGAAGAACTAAGGAAAAAGGCGTTATTTCAAAATACAATAGACACTTGGATAATGGCATGTAATGAAAATAATACAGAATGGTTTTCTCCACAAAACTACAAAAAATTCATAGACTATCTTACCAAAAGCGGTCTTAAGATGCAAAAGTTTCCTCTTTGCATAAAAGAATCTGGTGGAATGTATGAAAGAGGTATGGATAAGACGCAGTTTGCAGAAGCTCTTTCAAATGATACTGATCCAAATGCAGCTGCATATACTCTAAGGCTAAATGATGAAGTGATAAAATTAATTCGTACATTCAAACCCTAGCGCTTTAGTCTCGGGTTTGCTATTGTATCCATTGCGTTTCCAATAAAAACAAACGCAAGGCCAGTTATTGCAATCATTATTCCAGGAGGCAAAATCCACCACCAAAGGCCACGAGCTGCAGCACCAAAGGAATTTGCGTCATGAAGAATTTGTCCCCAAGTGGGAAATGTAGGATCCCCAAGTCCCAAAAAGCTTAGTCCCGCCTCCGTAGTTATTGCAGCAGGTACTGAGATAGCAATACTAGCAAAGGTATACGGTAAGAGCTGAGGCAGTATGTGTTTGAATATTATTTTGATGTCTTTTTGCCCCATTGTCTTTGCTGCCTCAACATACTGTAGTGTCTTTATTTGTATAGCCATGCTTCTTGAAACCTTTGCCACACCAACCCATCCAAATATCATCAAAAATCCAACTATCAAAAAGATGCTATTTCCTATTGTTACTGCCAAAATTATCAATAAAGGAAGTGCTGGCAGGGCGTAAATTACATCGTTAAAACGCATCAGTGCCTCATCGGTCTTTTTTCCCTTGTAGCCAGCAAATACACCATAGATTAGCCCAATCACAACAGAGCCTACTGCCACTGAAATCCCAATGAACAATGCAAGCGGCGTACCCCAAAGCAATCCAACAGCAAGATCACGTCTTAGCTCATCAGTTCCTATGATACCATATACTTTGCCGCCAAGAATTAGTTTTGAATCCTTGATATCAATTTTAGAACCAACGTTGTAGAATTTTATTTGGAAAACATATTTTCCTTTTAGGATTTTGTTTTGATCAGTTTCAGAAAACACAGTGTCTTCTGCAGAGAGCAAATCAATTGGAAACATAAAAGTATCAGTGTTTTTTCTAAGATTTTTTTTCACAGAATCATCTGTTGAAAAAATTTGTTCCGAATAAATTCTTCCATTTGATTGTGGAAGTGATCTTGATGTCAGATCAATCTTAATCCCATCAGGACGCGTAACTGATATTTGTAATAGTGGAGCGCCAGAATATTTTGCAGAATATTCGTAAATGAAATCACTTGGAAAATCATCATATGTATAATCAACTACAAAATTTTGTGAAATAACTGAAATTTCTCCTGTTGTTTGTGATGATGTTTGCGGATTTGTTAAGATCTTGTGTTCTGGGATCTTTTCTGAGCTAAAGTAGTTTACCCAAGCAGGTAACGATGATTTTGGGTATGTTATCCAGCTTGCGGGATTATTCCATTCTTTAAAAGTCTCAACTGGTATTGTTATGGCAGCAATTGCCGATAACGCAAAAAGCATTACAAGTATCCCAATTCCTGCCAGTCCAATCTTACTTTTTGAAAATTCATGCCATAATCCCTTTGACATACTCATCCTGTTCTCACCCTTGGATCGAAATAGCCGTACAAGATATCAGCCAAGAATATACTAACAAGGAAAAATGCTGTGAGAACATAGGTTGCGCCTATAATCACAGGCAAATCCAAAACGTTGATTGCCTCAAAGTATAGTCGTCCCATGCCTGGCCAGTCAAATACTGCTTCAGTGATTATTGCACCACCAAGTGAACCTGAAAGACTGAGCGCAAGAACTGTTACAATTGGAGGTGCTGCATTTTTTAGAACATGCCGGTATAGTATCTTTTTTTCTGAAATACCAACAGCTCTTTTTGCAATCACAAAATCTTCTTGTAATACTCCAATCACAAAGTTTCGTACAAGATAAGCCCATGAACCAAACCCAATCAAAACAATTGTAATAAGCGGAAGTGTCATGTGATACAACAATGCACCAATGTATCCTGGATCTGTGACAGGAATCAGTGGCGTTGCCCTTGCAGGAAATATCTGGTATGCAAATGCAAAAACAAAGATCATCAACATTCCTATCCACCAAACAGGAAAGCTGCTGCTTATGACAGCAAAAGTTGAAGTCAATCTATCAAGTTTAGAATTTAGCTTGCTAGCAGAAAGCGCGCCAAGAAATATTCCAATCAAAGAAATAATCACAGTGGCAGTAGTAAAAAGCAAAATTGTTCTTGGAAGTTTTTCAAGCAAAATGTCTTTTACATCAGACGAGCCAGAATCACTTGTAAGAAATGTAGCGTGACCAAAATCAAGAATCAATATTTTGTAAACTGTCAGCCCAAGTCTCGGTGGAGAGTACCAAGGCTCGTCAAGGCCAAGTACTTTGATCCTTTGTCCAATCTGAGTTTTTATAAAAGAATCAAGATCTGCGGGACTTGAAAAACTCTGAACTAGTGCCTTGTTGTCAGTAACTTGCTGCCTTATCTCAAAGGCGACACTTTGTTTTAGAATTGCATCCATGTTAGAGCCAACGAGTGCTATTGTAACTAGAAGTGTAGCCATAAGAACGCCAAACATTGTTACGGCTCTAGTCAGAAGATACCGTTTGAAGCTCATTTTGCCCTTATTTTACTATGTATAGTTAATAACATAGCTAGTGTTGTTTCCTTTTTCTTTTTAGTACAATGATAATTCCTATTATTACTGCAATTATAGCAACAGATGGTACAACATAGCTCTGGTCCACAGGCAGGATTTGCGGTTCAGCATTCAAGATTTCAGCAGGTGCAGTGTATTGCCCTTGTATTCCCAAAAAGCTGGTATGAAACATGTCAGGTCTCAGTGCAGAGTCAGATACAGCAAATAGTTTCAGGTCGTTTGCACCTATACTGAAAAGCGAAGTTTTTTCTTTTGATAACATGATATTGATTTTGTTGTTCCCAGATTTTTCCACACCAGAAGCAACAACTTTGTTGTCAGCGTTTGTAAAATAATAGTAAACTGTAGATTCAGCATCAACAGATACTGGGATTGTCAGTTCACTTCCTATTGATACAACATCAGGTACATCAACACTGTTTATTTTAGAAAGTTTAACATCAGAAAATTCTTTCCAGTGTCCTGCCTCAAATGGATATGTAGGATCATCAAAAGATCTAGTTGTTATTGTTCTTGCCTCTGGCGAATAATTATCAAGATAGAATGGTCCATTACTAATTATTGCGTGGTTTTTTTGTTCAATCCATGATATCGATGAATCATATCTTGAATCATAATATTGTAACGCAGATTCAAATTGTTCAAGCGCAACTGGAATAAATTTTGTTTGCTTGAATTCTTCAAGATTTGATTTCATCATGTTTGCATCGTTTGGTACAAGTAATGAAAGCCATTCTATATTTTGTTCAACTGCGCTTGATCTTGAAAACGCAGCCTTGCCATCTGTTATGGACTTTTCCATTGCAGCCATTATTTCCCATGGCATGCTAGTCCACACTCCTGCAGAGTCTGCAATCTCTGCATCATCAAAGTGCCAAAAGTTTTGATATACTTCTATAGTATCCTTGTCAATTACTCTAACTGCAACAAGCGTTTGTGCAGATTGGTACGCTTTTGGAGAATATTCCGAATCAAAAGTCTTGTCGCCTTCCTGTGGTTTAGAGCCCCATTCGTACAAAAAGTAAATCGAGTATAGTATATCATTCATGTCCATTGGCTGACCATTATGCCAATTGCTAAACTTTAGATCAAATGTTACTTTGCTTGTGGCTTGTTTTCCTTGTCCTACATCAACCCATTTTTGTTTGGCTGGGTCCCATCTCATTGCATCTTCAGGAACCGCAAGTTTTCCAGTAGGTCCAGCAGTGTCTACTTTCCATGTAGTTCTGATAGGAATACTGACACCAGTGTACGGATGTTTAAAAATACCAGGATCAGACACAGTGTCCCAAATTTCTCTGCTGTAAAGATCAGTCATCCCACCTATTGGATTCCATGCACCTTGATAGATCTGCTTTACTCCAATTGTTATCGAATCAGAATTACTTTGTACATTGATTGGTGTAAATCTACTTGGAACCCCAGCTCCAAAGTCATTTACTATTCCTGTAATTTTATCATTAGAAACATACTGATCAATTTTGCTTGCAAGAAATATTCTTACAGATTCTTTTACTCCTTCGCTTGCAGCTTTTTTCAAAAGCTCAGCTCTTTGCTCTGCCGAAGTAAAATTACCATTGAATATGTGCATAGATAAAGAATCAATGTAATCATTTTTGTAATTCCAGTATGAGGGATTGTTAAACCCAGGCATGTTGGAATACCATGGAGAATACATCTGTGCAGATGTAAGAGAGTCATATTTTACAAACGCACTTCTTCCTGCCCATCCTTCAGTGTAGATGTTCCATTTTAGATCAGCAGGATCAGTGCCATAAACTATAGTAAACGCCTTGTTTAGATCACCAACGTCTTTTTTTACAGTAAATCCTATTTTTTCTAGTTGTGATGAGAGAATCTCACCGATTGATTTGCGTACTTGATCATCGCCTCTGATAAAAATTATAACCTCAATTGGTTTTGAATCATAAAACCATTTGTTGCCAATTTTTTCAGCACCTGCTTTGATCAAAGCATCAGACATCATTTCTTCTGCAAGACCAGGATTATGTCTAAAGTTAAACGATTCCAGCTCATCTAAAATTAACAGATAGTCAGGATCAAACGGATTATACGCAGATATCATTGTAGTACCATAGCCACCAAGAAGCTCGTTTACAATCAATTCTCGGTCAACTAGATAGTTTAATGCAAATCTAACCTCCTTTATGGAAAATGGATTGAATTTATCAGATTTTGCTGGATTTACAAGTAGACTATAGGATCCGCCAGTTGATTGAAAGATATTCAAACCTTCTCTTGATTTGACATCTTCTATTCTGTCAGAAGGAACTCGTGAATAGTAAATGTCCAAGTTTCCATTTCGTACTTCTTCTAGTGCAGTGTTTTCATCCAGATACTGGATGAACTGTACTTTGTCAACAAATGTTCCCTTGTCAGCAAAAACAACAAGCGAACCACAAACAAAGACAGCTAGTATTGTAACTAGCACTAGTTTCATGATTTGAACTGATTGAAACTGTTTTTAATCTTCTTTGGTCACATGGTTTACTTCAACATTAACAAGAACTTGGCTGATCGCGTTACAAAGATGTTAAATACTTAAAAAAATTGATCTTGTTAAATTTTTACCATTTTTTACCATTTATTTCTTAAACTGTATATAATAGGCGAGGAAAACCAGATTTGTTGAACCTTCAAACTCTAGTGAGAGGAATAAACGGAATAATTCCTGGAGGCCTGTCTATCAAGGGTTTTTCTGTGGTTACAAAAATAGACGAAGAAACCACAAAGGTGTTATTTGACAATTTCTTACAAAATGGAATAGGAACATATGAAGATCAACAAATTTTCTTTGATGAAAATGACAGACTAAAGACATGTCTTTTAGCAATACAGATGGGTGCACCCATAGATGAAATATCAAGATTACTTGACTGGAAGGGTTTTGAATCACTAGCTGCAGAAATTTTAGATGCCAGTGATTTTAAAACAACACGAAATCTAGTTTTAACAAAACCAAGAATGCAGATAGATGTTGTCGGTGTAAAATCAGACGTTGCGATATTAATTGATTGCAAGCACTGGAAAAGATCAAGTCAGTCAGCTTTAGAAAATGCAGTAAAAAAGCAGATAGAAAGAACAAAGCGTTTTCTTAAAACAGAAAATGTCAAGGCAGCAATTCCTGCAATTGTCACTTTACATCAAGAGGTAAGGTTCATAGACAAAGTTCCAATCATACCAATTTTCCAGCTTAGTTCTTTTTGTGAAGAGTTTTACGGAAATCTAGACGACCTTAACACGCTAGAACATAGTTAAGAAAAAGAAGACAGTTGTGCCTATCAAAAAGGCCTGTGTAATTCTCATTGTACGATCAAGCGATTTTGAATAATCCTCAAGAAGTGTAGTTCCCATGATTTTGACATTTGTTTCATGATGTAGTGCTTCAAATGAAGCCTCAGAAAGGTTTTCTTCAGCTTTTCTAGCCAGATCCAGATACCAAGAAGATGCATCTTGAGGCGTAGAGATACTACCAAATTCAAAGTAACCGTGTTTGTTTCTTGCCTCTTTTGTTTTGTAATGAGTGTCAGATGTACACATTTCAATCAAGGCATGGCCATTTTTTGAAAGATTGTTTACAATTTCTTCTCTGAATCCGCTTTGCATGTTATTAGAGTCTGACCATCCAAGAAAGAATTTTTCCTCACCTATTTTCATACACAAGATTCCAATTCCACCGGGACCCAGATCATCTGCAAGAATTTTTTGGTTTTCCAGGTTCGCATATCCTATTTCTAGTGGGAATGCTTCTTTTGTTACCAGCGTATCAAGGTTTGATTTTGCTGCCTTGAAGAGATCGTCTGCGTCGTTTTGCGATATCTCTTCGCCCATCGCATTGTGACTATCAACAATTAAGAGTTTGTCAAATCCACGGTTTTTTGCATATTGATCTAGTTCATTTTTTACATAAAGTGGAATATCTTCCATTCCGTGTGGAGAAAGTGACAAGATAAGAACTGCAATCTTGTCAAACAACAAGCCGACTGTTCTTGCATTGTTTACCTGTACAGTAACAGGTTTTGTACATTTGTTGCCCTGATCTAAGACAGAACTTTTTGAAAAGCTTGCCAAGTATGCATCAACTTGAGATTTTGATGGAAGGTTTAACGAGTGATCAGAAATGCTGTGCATTACCATTGCAGATGAATTCAGATTTTTGTATATCTGATATGGAATATTGCTTCCACCTATTGGATGAAAGGGTCCTGGATGAACATCCGGCAAAACAAGTCGAAATTCGGTGTATGTTGTCTTGAATCTAATTTGAAATGTTGACACTTTGGCTTGTTGAGAACGCTCTTCTATCAAGCGTTCCATCTCAGAAGAACTATTTCGTGTCCATGCTGCAATGTATGCTTGTAATACCTTGTGTGTTCGTGGAACATTGGGACCGCCAGCTCTGTCTGTTATTATTGTCCAAATTGTTCCCACCACCAAAAAGATAACGCCATATTCAATTGCTTTCAAGTCAGTAAGCATTGGAATCCAAAATTGGTACGGAACAATTGCCAAAAACATCGCAAGTGGTTGTATCAAACACACAGCCCAAGCTAGTTTTACTTTTGCACCAATAACTGAAGTAAAAACTCCTATTCTAAAACCTGCAAACAAAAACATTCCTTCAGTCAGATAAATTGGTAAAAGTTCTGGTTTAGAAAATACAGGTACAGAAATTAAACCACCAAGTGCTGTTACAAGCCACAAAAGACTACCAAATCCTGAGATGTGCCTTACTTTGGATTTTTCTGTATGTAAGAGACGAGCATCAATTATTTGTGTGACAAGTAGTACACATATTGCCACAAATACATGTATGAAAAACTTGTCATAGTTTTCAAAATAAGCAAGCTCTGCAAGCAATATCAATAATGACGCAACAACAATAGAAACGAAAAGAGAAAGATAAGGAGAAGATGGAGTAAGTAGAGTCAGCGAGTATCTCCTATGAATATTGGAGACATTATCGGCGTTTTCTGTCATGGTTGGAAGAACAATTTTAGAATCCAGGAGATTGCAATCAAACCAGTTGGAATAGATACTATTATCTCGGGTCTGATACGATATCCTTTAGTCTCATCCTCAAAGAACCTCAAAAGACCTGCACTTGATGCAGGCAAAGGTGCAGATTTCTTGCTACTCATGGGTATTTTTAAGGGCTAGATTTTTACATAAATACTTTTGCGCTATTGTTTCTTGAGCTTCTCCATTATTCCCATTAGATCGCTTATTGATTTTATGATCTGTTGTTGTTTTTGATGATCCTTTTCATGTTCAAGTTCTTCAGATAACGCCTTTAGTTTTTGTTCAAATTTTACAAGTGTTGGATTTTGTTCAGTTTTTTCATTTTCTACAGGAATATTTTCTTCTTTTGCTTCCCTACCACAATTTACACAAAGTGCATGACCGTCTTTCATTACACGGACACCTTTACAGTAAGGACAAGGATCGCTTATCAGGGTTGCACCTTTTAGGAGCATTTCTACTGCTTTTTTGGTAAGATCTTTTGACACAAACATTGTTTGCAAATCCAAGTAAAAAAGATAGATGCGGACAAGGCTTAATAGTGGGAAAGCAAGTTTTTACTTTGAATGGCGGTTATCTGCAATACATGCGGACTTCCTAATGATTTATGCGCCTGTGGAGAACTTGAAAAAGATGCTACTCAGATTGTCGTTCGCTTAGAAGAAAGACGTTTCAAAAAGAAGGGAACCATGATCGAGGGAATAAACCCAAAGATGAATGATCTTGGAAAAGTGGTAAAAGAGCTGAAAGCAAGATATGCGTGTGGTGGCACAGAAAAAGATGGTTACATCCTTTTACAAGGGGATCACAGAGATACAATCAAGGGAACTTTGGTAAAGTTAGGATTTCCAGAAGACAGGATCGAAGTACATTAGTTAATTTGTTAAACGATAAACTCTTCAAAGTTCTTTTTACACCATATTCTGCACTAACATCAGTAATTTTCGGATTGATGATCATTTCATTTCCCATAGGTGCGTATGTAGTTTTTAATTCAGATATTGGTAAGGAAATAAATTTTGATTTTCCTATTGACGGAATAGATGTTTTTGTTGCCGGCATAGGTCTAAAGATTCCAGTTCAGTTTGAGCTTGGAGACGGGTTTATTGTAGCATGGTGTGCCTATCTGGTTTTGTTTGCAGTTTCTCTTTTTGGTCCTAAAACTAATTTTTCAAAGGCCCTTTCTTCTTTAATGAGCGAGGGTTGGTACAATATCAAAAACAATTATCTTCTTGGCATGCTAACATGGTTCTCAATCTTAATTGTTATTTCTGTGGTCATAGATTCAATACAGCAAAGTTTTGGAGTTCTTACTGAACCACCAGAATTTCAAAACAAGTTAATTCAGTTCTTTCGCATAACAACGTCACCGTTAACTGAAGAGGTAGGATTTAGGATGTTTCTTATTGGTTTGCCACTTTTTGTCATGTTTTCCAACAAAGCATCAATTGGAAATTTTTTCAAGTCATTGTGGCATCCTGCACAGAATCTAGAGATTACAAATTACAAAAAAACGATAGGCCTAATCATAGCAGTTGGAATATTTTTTGGTGCAGCGCATATAATTTCAGGCTCACCTTGGAGTAGTGGTAAGTTTGCACAAGCTGCTATCAGCGGGATCATCATAGGATGGGTGTATGTCAGATACGGTTTAGCGCCTGCAATTTTGCTTCATTGGGCAACAAATTATTTTATATTTTCATATATTTTTTTCATGTCTAACATGAATCAAACTTCAAATGAAGCCTCAAATCCATTTCTTAATACACTTGAAGTGTTATTTTTGATTACAGGAACGTTGGCCATCGTCATCTTTATCTTAAATTATCTTAAATCAAAAAAAGAATCCACCGCATTAGTGTAACTTACAAATCTTGAATTATTTTAGAAATCGATGGTTTAACATATTTTGAAATATATTGTAGATCAGATGGCTCGTCCACATCAAGCATAATTCGTCTTATCAGTACAAGTGCTGATGATGCTGAGCTTTTCTCTGCTGTACTAAGATGAATTTTGTAGCTGTCTTCATCATAATGTGTTTTCATCAGATTTACAGGCGTACGAAAAAGTGCATTAGTACCATCAAATTTTCTTGAAGGCACAACTAGTGCACATCGTTGAGAATTTTTAGAGTCAAACAGAGATTGGATGTCGTCTGGCTGCATTAGTGGTATATCTTGAGGAAAAACAATGGTTGCGTCAAATCCATCATTTAGAAAATACCCATCTGCCAAAGATACTGCGTTATTTACTCCCAGTTCTTTTTCGTCATGAATTTCTATACATCCGAATCTCTTTCCAATGGCAAACGCATTCTCATCTTTTGTTACAAGTGCAATCTTTTCTATGAGACTAGATTTGGATATGGTATCTAAAACCTCTTCAAGCATTAACTCACACATGGTCTCAGTTTTTTCAGGTGATAGATTGAGTCGCTTTTTGGCCTTTGAAAAAGTTTTTACAGGAACTATTGCCGCTGTTCTAAATTTATACATGCACTTGTTTTAGAATAAATGATGCAAGTGCGTCTTCCTCTAGTTTGTCTTTCATTTTTATTTTAGTTTCATACACATGCATGTCTAGGTTTTCGATCTTTCTTGTAAGCAACCTATCAGATGAATCTATTATCATATGTGACGCAACTTCGGAATACATCTTGGCAAGTCCATATGCAGAAACTTCCATTCCTGCTGCCTCCATGTATTTTACAGCAGGACCACTAATTGCTTTGTTTCCAACAAGTGGACTTACCACCACAACTTTCTTTTTTGATTTTGAAAGCTCTTTTTTGATTCCTTTGATAGAAAGAATAGGTCCTATGCTAGTAAGCGGATTACCCGGAGCAATTACAACTAGCTTTGAATCATGAATTGCGTTAACTGCTGCAGGGTTTGCACGTGCTTTATCGGCACCAAGATATTTTATTCCCTCTACAGTATCCTGGCCTCTATATTTTACCCAGAATTCTTGCAAGTGAAGTTCTCCTTTGTTTGTCACAATTCTTGTTTCAACAGTATTATCAGTTACAGGAATTATCTTGGTATCAATTGCAAATTTTTGACACATCCAAGCTGTGATATCTGTTAAGTTTTTGCCATTTTTTAACATGTTAGTTCTCAAAAGATGTGTAGCAACATCTCTATCACCAATCTTAAACCATGTTTCTTCTCCAAGTATTTCCATTTGACGCAAAAATCCAAAAGTATCTTTCTTGATTCCCCAGCCTTTGTCTGTATCAAGCAAATCAGCGAGTCCATAGAGAATTGTATCTATGTCAGGACATACATACAGACCATAAAGCCAGTAGTTATCACCAACGTTTGATATTACATTGATGTCTCTTGCTTGTGAAGACATTCCACGCACAAGTTTTACAGAACCGGTTCCACCAGCAAGTATTGTTATCATTTTTTCAGATCTCCGTGAGTTATTTATGAAGTTGAATGTACAATAATTACTTTTGCAAGATGATACCAAATTAGGAAATTAATCATTTTAAAAAAGAAGAAGATTTATTACTATCAGGAAAAGCACGTTTTTCGTGTTAAGACATCTGATTTTTTCAGTTGGATTAATTGGCCTTTTACTTATTGGTAGCATTTCTCCTATTTGGGCAGCTCAGCTTGATACTAGAATTAGTACACGGTTAACTGAAGCACAACCTACCTTCAAATTCTTGAAAACAGTATTCATAGAATATCCAGATGGTGGAGAAATTTCAAAATTATTGAATGGTCAAGACATCTTAGTAAGTATTGAAGCGAATAAGGATACGCCTGGTGTTTCTGAGCTCATAGAGAAAATTAATACTAATTTACATAGTTTAGATAGTGCAGTTTTTGTTACTGATTTACAATTAACATACAGAGCTCACCTCCAAGGTCAAGGCGGACAAGCTGCAATAGATTACAAAATAACTTTGGTTCCTACAATAACAAACTATGTTTTACGTGAAGCAAGTGATACAAGTTCAGCTCTCATAGATGCTCATTGGAGAGGAATCTCAATAGATGGGCCAGTAACAATAACAGATGCAGAGCATGGTGACGTTGATGTTAATACATTGATAGGTTTCATAAAGAAAGAGACTCCTGATGTTTATGAAAAATTAGCAGGAACCGAAGGTGAAACTCTTTTGAATGATAGTTTGATCGATGCAAGTGGAATATTAGCACAACCACTTTCCAACTGGCACCATCTCTTTGATCCTTCTGGAACAATTTCAGAAACAGCCAAGTGGGGATACAAAGAGAAATTAGTGATTACAAGCTTCACCATGGGTGAAAGTAGTTTAAGAGAAGGAATTCAAACAGATAAAGAAAAAGAAGCACAGTTTGCCACTGATCAAAAGTATACAGTCAGAACTGTAGAATCAGCAAACTCTGCAACTATTTCAATGGATGGATTTGTTACTGATACTATCGTTGATGGTACTGAATATTTTGGCTCTAGTCCCAAAGTTCCCGAAGGATATGCGACAACTTCTACGGGTGGATTTCCAGTAACTATAATGTATGGAATGGCAGGTATGGGTGTAGCTGTTGCAGTTTTTGTTTTAGTATGGAGCGATAGAAAGCTCAAAAAACAAAGAGGACAATAAAATAAAATTTAGTGCGTGCCAGCCGTAACCCTCCTTCTGTTTCTACGAGATTCAGCTATGCGGCCTACCTAAACAAAGTGC
>OBEQ012444912.1_pt1 | contig 17279 bp, 3 predicted proteins | sample 1670901 | NCBI WGS metagenome assembly OBEQ01 (sample SAMEA104232315, study PRJEB22302) | groundwater metagenome | biome: forest; feature: aquifer; material: groundwater | place: USA | collected 2011-08-07 | depth 5.4 m
CATAGGCCATTGCCTCCCCTGGAATACAATGGCCCAAGTGTAGCTTGGATTTGAAATCGATTACGCTCATTTTTGATTGCAACATGTTATTTCTCAATCTGTTAGAAGAAAACTAAACTAAAATAACCGGACAGCAGTGATTTAATATATTGAAGTAAAAAATGATTGACCCGGCCGTTTCCATTCCGCGTCCATATGAAATGGTTGTTGACAGGTTTTTTGAAGACAGAGTGTTGGTTTAAAGTCTTATTACATTAATGGAAGAGAGTGAGGTTTTAGGGGTTAGGGGTCTTATGAAGCTTTATTCATTTTGCTTGCTAGGTTTGGGGGTTTGAGGCCCGACCCTATTATGACTAAATGGTACAAATCACATCCTTCCATATTATATTTAACACCAAAAATATAAAAAAAACGTTGACACCAATTTCAGCCAATGCTACAGTACGCACACTCGTAAAAATCCGAAGAAAGTTTCTCGGAATGGTGAGATTGAATTTCTGATGCTTTCAATCACTTGTGAACACACAATTTTGAACAAATAGTTGGGACAGTCCAATAGGACCGTCCCCTTTTTTTGGTGTCTTAAATTAAATCTTTAATAAAGTTAGCTAACAAGTAAGACAAAGAAGTTATTTGGTAAAAAAAAGAACACATTCGGAAAAAGGAGAAGCGTAGGTCATGTCGTTCAAACACACCGCGAAAAAAATAATTTCCGGAGTCCTCGTTTTCACGTTTGTTTTCTCAAACTCCGTTTCTTATTCAGTCCCTTCTGATCTTTCCTTCGCACTCGCTCACGAAAAACCTTCTTTTGTTGCCACCGAATCAGCGCGAATGGTTTCCACGATCCGCGCCGAGCTGCGCAAATTCGCTGATACTTATGGCGGCCCTCAGATTGAGCGCGCAACGTTAACGCAACGAGAAGAAACTGCACCTCTCCCGAATTCTTTGACCGGCTCACAAATTCAAAAGGCTGAATTGCGAAAACATAAAATTGAAAGCGTGGAACAAATTCCACAAGCCGTTACTGAAATCATTCAAGCGTCTCACAATATTTTCAATCACGACACAAATCTCTTAAGAAATATTTTAAGCGATGTTCTACATCGTCTCTTAGAAGGTTCTTTTCGAACAGAATTCGGTACCTTTAACACTTTTACTCATTGGGAAGTTATAAAAGGAAAAGGATTGCAACTGGATGTCCATTTAGTAGATGGAGGCCAAGATTCCTTACAGTTTTCAATTTTTGTTTTACCCATTCCAAAACACGATGCTCTTTATGAGCAATTCGGAAATTTCAGAGATGGCGGAATTGCCCTTGTTTATTCAGGTCCTACAGAAGAATTGGAACACACCGTTACGGATGAAGTTTGGCTTGGGTTGGATGTGCGAATGCACTTTGAGCAAATTGGAACCCCCATTTCATTATTGCCAGGCCAATCACTTTGGGATGTTGTTCCAAATGCCGCCACCGCCGTTCTCTTTCATGCCGTAACTCATCGTGCTGAACTTCGTGTTGATGAACTGACTGCTGTAGCGACTGCTGCGCATCCCACTTCTAGCGCAACCCAATCTTTAACTGTAGGTGATGTTAGGCTTGCACTTGAAACATTGGTTCAAAATCGTGTTCGTTTTACTTTGAAGTGGTTTACAGTACCAATGGTTCAGGAAATTCTTGGGGAAAAAACAGGGAAAACTTTAACTGCTGATTTATTGCGGCAGGGAATCGAGAGTTTTAATGCGGTGTCAGAAAGCTATCAAATTCAAAATCCACGATCCGGCGATGTAGCGTACACAATCGTTTCCCGCTCCGAATTACGTGATTTAGGAACCGTTGCCATAGCCGGAGCGGTTGCAATTGTCGGCTGGTTGCTGGCGAAACAGATGATACGCCGCGCGAGAGAAAATCGGTTGTTCTTTGAAGCAAAAGGAGAAGACCCAGCGTATGGACGCGAACTTGGACAGTTCGTTGCTTTTATTAAACGTTTCAAAAATAGCGATGAAATATTAGAAACTGTGGATCGTTTGCACAGCGCTACCATTCGACGTTTGGTCGAAAAAATTGTCACCGCTTCCTCAGATTTTTCATTTCGTGATCAAGGAAAGCGTGCGTTGAAAAACATTGTTGGAATTGAAAAAGTAATTGAGCAAATACAAAGAGATCCGACAGGTCGTTTTGATGTTGCCATTCAAGAAAATCACTATGAAGTGGCTGCAACCGATCTCAATATTATGTCCTACGAATTTGTTGTCACCCCCCGCTCCGAGCTCAGAAACTTTTCTGCGGAGTCAATCCAGTTTGATTCGTTCAATATTGGTGGAAAAAGTAAGGCGAAGGCGCGATCACAAGCTGAGGAATTTATGCCGTATCTCGTCACAGATTTTCTTAACGATAGCAACCAAAGGGTTGGGGGAACCAGTACAGGTCTCATTCGGTTTGACGGTATAGATGACCATCCTCAATTTCTTTATGAACTCACCTTTGATCCGGCCAAACTTTCAAAATCCAGATTTGACGTTTCTTTTAAATTGACTCGCGACAGCGGCCTGCTTGCTGCAAGTGGATCCGTAACCGTTCGCCGCGCGGAACTTCGCAAACTGGCGTCGGTGAATCCAACCCAAACGAAAGCATGGAAAGATCTCGCAGTATATTTTCACCTCTATTTCAAAAAAGCTCATTTAAGAGATTTATTTGCAAAAGATCCTGAACGCGCAGCTAGATTCAGCGCCAATTTTCGGGATGGCGATGTTAATTTTCTTGTGGATTATTCGAAAAATAGAATCGATCAAAAAGTATTTGATCTTTTGCTTCAAATTGCCAAATCAACAAAACTTCCCGATGCAATCAAAAGAATGTTTTCCGGCGACAAAATCAATGAAACAGAAGGCAGGGCAGTTCTTCATACAGCGCTTCGCTTGCCACGTGGTAAAGAATTAATGGTGGATGGCGAAGATATTGTTCCAAAAGTCTATGAGGTTTTGGACAAGATGGAAAGGTTTGTTAATGCAGTGAATTCCGGTGACTGGAGAGGTTCAACCGATAAAAAAATTACGGATATTGTGAATATTGGAATCGGCGGATCTGATCTTGGCCCGTACATGACCACGGAAGCGCTTGAAGCTTTCAAAACCGGAAAAGTGAATGTTCATTTTGTTTCGAATGTCGATGGTTCCGACATTACCAGAAAAGTCCTCGAAAAATTAAATCCGGAAACCACACTTTTCATTGTTGCATCAAAAACATTTACGACGCAAGAAACCATGCAAAACGCGGAAACTGCTAAAAAATGGTTGCTGGAAAAATTGGGAAGTTTTGCCCAGGAAATGACAGTAAGAAAACATTTCATTGCGGTTTCAACGAACCGTGAAGCTGTTGAGAAATTCGGAATCGATCCAGAAAACATGTTCGAATTCTGGGATTGGGTGGGCGGACGTTTTTCGCTTTGGTCGGCAGTGGGGCTTTCCATCGCCACTTACATTGGCTTTGATAATTTCAAAGAACTCCTCGCCGGCGCTCACGCAATGGATGAACACTTCCGGACCACTCCATTTGATCGAAATATTCCTGTGATTCTGGCGCTTCTCAGCATTTGGTATACCAATTTTTTTAAAGCGGAAGCGCATGCCGTTTTACCGTACGGTCAAAATCTTCACCGTTTGCCGGCTTACCTTCAGCAGGCGTTTATGGAAAGTAACGGAAAAGGAACAAACCGGAAGGGCCAAAAAATTAGTTACATCGGAAGTCCCATTATTTTTGGGGAAGCCGGAACAAACGGTCAGCACGCTTTTTATCAATTGATTCACCAGGGAACGCAATTAATTCCGGCTGATTTTATTGCATTTGCAAATTCTGTAAATCCTCTTCCGGGCCATCACGAAAAATTGTTCGCGAATGTGGTCGGTCAAACCGAAGCGTTGGCATTTGGGAAAACTTTACAACAGGTGTTCGCTGAAGGCGGATCGATATTGCACCATAGTGAAACTGATTTAATTGCAGCACCACGCAAAGTATTTGATGGAAATAATCCGTCTACAGCTATTTTAATCAACGATCTCACGCCGCGCTCGCTTGGCGCTTTAATTGCAATGTATGAGCACCAAATTTTTGTGGAAGGTGTCATCCTAAATATTTTCAGTTTTGATCAATGGGGCGTTGAACTTGGAAAGAAAAATGCGGGTAAAGTTTTAAAATTTTTAATGGAATCAGGATTGATTTCAGTTGGCGATTCTTCTACGCGGCAGATCATCGAATGGTTTCGGACAAATCATCGCCGCTCCGAATTGCGGAGTACGGGGCAGGATGAATTGGATCAAGCGCAGGCAGCGTTGACGCATGCGGTTCGGAAGCTCGTGAGCCTTCAAGAAATTATTGCGCCAGAAGCTGAACGCAAACAAGCGCAGCAAGAATTTGAGACCGCAACGGCAAGGTTTAGAGCATTGCAGGACGCCCAGCGTGCTGAGCTCCGAAGCGATCTTCAAAAACTCGCTTGGCACATTCCGGGATTGAGCGCACATTCCAATCAAATGACGATTGCTGCAAATAATGACACGGTGACTGTGACGATCGACCCAATTCGTGCACGAGAGGTTGATGCGGTAGAAACAGGCCTCAGTGCTTTAATTGCAAAGCTAGAAATGGAATTCAAAGCTGCTCCAATCGCGGTTGAAGATTCCTCTATCGCGCAAGGCAATAAAAAAATCATTTTAACTTTAACTCTTTTAGAAAAGAAACCGCTCCGCAAAACTGACGAACCCCGCGCGGAACTGCGCCAAATCCGATCGGGATTTGGCACTGCTCAGCATTTGCCGGCTCCGGCAAAGTCTGAGCTGCGGACGGAACAGATAGCACAGGGAATGGAATTACTTCAGGACGCAAAGAAAAGGTTAATACAAATCGAAAGCGAAAACGCAGTGCGCGGCCTTAGGCCTTCAAGCAAATTACAAGACAGACAGGTAATCGCGATCAACCAGGTCTTATCAGTGATCGACTTTTTAATCGTGCGCTTCGAAAAGGGCTATATGAAACAGGGAGATCAAGAACGTTTCATAGAACTTTTGGTTGAGGCGCAGTCTATTTTAAGAAATATTAATCCTGACAACTTGACGGAGGACAGCAAAACTCATTTGTCGCTTGCTTTGGATCATCTTGGCAGGGTCAAAAGTCTCCTGGACGTTCGCCCCGAGCTGCGCAACCTTGAAATAACAAATTTACCTAAATCAGAAGCGCTGCTCAGTCCTCGCAGCGAAGCGGAGAGGGCCGAGCTGCGGCGTAGTGTGGATGGATTTAGAAATGCGGTAAATCAACCAACTTTTGCTTCCAGTGCGGAGAGTCGCTCATGGATAGCGGGAAAACCGACACGAACTGCATCTTTCAAATATAATACATCAGTTTTAAGCAATGAGAGTCCGCTTTTAACTTCGGCCATATCCTCGCGAAGCGGGACAACCACTTCCAAAACAGCATCCAGTTTTCCTTCGAGATTTTCGACGAGCGTTGCAACTTCACGTGCAGTGAATGAATCTTTTTCCAAGTTATCCCCCCCCTTTCAAACAAATCGAATTCAACAGGGCAGTACTTTAACAAACGAATCCCAATTTGTCAATATAAATTTTAGACATAAAAAATATAGTGTAAATACAAATCGTGCTGAATTGCGGAGTATTGAAGTAACCGTTCAAACAAGATCTGACAAGCAGCCACAAATGATTAAGCTGGACAGTAAACAAGTTAAAACGGTTCGTCAAGCTTTAGAAGTTTTGAGCATTCCGATTGATGCGGTTGCCGAAATGTTTTTGAACGGTCAACATATCAGTACGAAACATAACCTAGACAATGGACTGAGTGGTTCTTCTAAGTTAGTGATTCATTTGACTCGCGATATTAAGTTTGGCCTGCCGGTGATAGACGATTTTACAGCGGATCTCAGACCCGAAAACCACCGTTCCGAGCTGCACCTTCCTATTAATAATCAACTAAATCCTCAATTGAGAGGTGCTGCTCAGTCCTTGAGGACGACGGGTGTCGCCTCAAGGGCCGAGCTGCGCGCGGGTCAGAGCAAAAAAGCACAAGCTATTAATCGATCTGAAAGAGCAAGAAAGCGAGACCTAATCGCGGAACGCCTCTTCCGTTCACTTTTGAAAAGTCTTGAATTAAATTACGAGGATTTGATGTTCCTATACAAACTCGCCAACCAACGAAGCTTCGATTATTCATCCCAGTGGATGAAGTGGACAGAACAAAATAAGAGAGTTCGAGAACTAAAACCCAGAATCAGTCTTCACGCCTCCGAGTTATTCTTGGAAGCATTTAATATCCTTGATTCTGACGGTGTTCACCACATCAATTTAGCGCAACAAGCAGCAATCTTGGGAAAAATCGTGGCGAAGCTCAAATTAGCTGCGAAAAAACAGACAAGGGCGCGGGTTCCGAGACCCCAGCGCACTAGGTTTTTGGCAGATGAGATGCAAGCCGAAATGGGTGAAGGAGCTCCTTGGTCGGACAGAGCGGGCATTGACGGTAATTACAGCGATTACAATCGCGCCGAGCTGCGTGCGAGTTACGATATCACCACCAAGCCAACACCGCTTCTATTTATAAATCAGTCTGCATACGTTCCCGGCATTACGGCAGGTGGTTTGACGGCGAATGATTTAGCGCAGCAAATTAGTTTTGCCATTTTTGAATACTTGGCAACCGGAGTAAACCCGCAAACTTTCGCGCTTGGAAAACCTCATTTTATTGTCCGGTTTTCGGAAACTAAGGATTCGACACCAGATATAAGAAAATTTTCACTTGAAGTAAATACTTCCGGCCTTCGTGTTACGCAAGCTGATGTAACTGCCACAAAAAAATCTGACGAAGGAGCTGTTCCAGAAACGCTTGCCGGTACGATTGAATCGCCGATTGTTCCCCATACTGATATCGCTCGTGCAGAGCAGGCGGCGACAGCTCCAGCCGTCGAAGTTGCTCTCAATGGAGCGGGTCGTATTGGTGTTAAATGGATTATGGCGTTGCTTGAACGCAGTGATCACAATATTCATCTTCGCGCAATTAATGATCTCGCATTTGGTTTCAATGCCAACCATGAAGGAAATTTAAAAGCCCTTGATTCTTATATTAAAATTCTAAGGAACGAATTCAACGTAGCGCCACGTACCACATTAAGTGAGTACGGCCCTAAGCATCCAAAATTTGACCGCGGACAAGATGAAACCGGTTATTGGATTTCCATTAATGATCGGAAGATTTATATTTTTAGCGAAAAAGATCCAACCAAGCTGCCATGGGGTTCACTTGGAATTGAAACCGTTTTGGAAGCAACCGGCAGATTTACGGCCAAAAAAGAAGCAGCTTTGCATCTTCAAGCTGGTGCCAAGAGAGTCATTATTTCTGCACCATTTAAAGGTGAAGAAAAAGTTCGGACAATTGTTGCAGGTGTTAATGAGAATATGTTAACGAAAGAAGATGATATTTGCAGTGGCGCATCTTGCACAACCGGAGCGCTTGCGCCTGTTGTGTTAGCAATTCAAGAAACTATTGGCATTAAAGATGGTTCTACGCCGACTATTCACTCAAGAACTAATGACACGGCAAACCTTCAAATTTTTCGTCCTGATGCACCCGCTCGCGGATTGGCGTCTCCAGAAAATATTGTTTTAACATCAACAGGCGCTGCAGAAGCGATCGGTGAGGTTATCCCAAGTTTGAAAGGTAAGTTGCGTGGCATGGCTTATAGAGTGCCGACTCCGAATGGATCGTTTATCAACATAGAATTGAATCTCAAGAGAGTGGCAACGATAGATGAAATTAAAGAGATTTTTAGGAATTATGCACAAAAATTGAAATTTGGTGTTATGGCAATTGATGAAAATATTGATGGTTCAATCGACTTCTTGGGTCGTAGAGAATCATCCATTGTGATTTTTAGTCGATTGAGTTTGTCACCATCGGGAGAATCTCTTACGGTTGTTGCCGCGTACGACAACGAAGTTGGTTACGTGCATCGATTGATCGACCTCATGAGTTTTCAGGCTGAACAGCATCGCGCCGAGCTGCGCGCAGGGAAAAAAATCAGAACTCAAATTCGAAAACCAAAAAACATAACTAAAACAAGATTGCAGCGGCTTCTCAAAAGTTCGCTTCCGCTTGATTGGGAAGGTCACGTCGTATTGGCGGTTGTTCTTTCGGGGAAATATCCACAATTAAAATGGGAAATGTATCCAAACGTAAATCCCAGACAGATTACCATCACGATTCAAATTCCTGATATGTCAGTCCAAACTTTTAGTGCGCTTGATCGTTACAGTCAAGACGCAGTGCAAGCTGCCCAATATTTGGATCGATTTGGCAAGTTTTTCATTCACGAAGCTGGTTTGCTTGGCTTTGAATATGACGCTTCTGGTGTATATCCCAGAAACAAACAATTCGGACGTTCTTCACAATGGTGGGAAGTCAAATTGGAATTAATTCGCCGCGCTGAACTGCGCAACCCTGGCAATAATAAAGATAATATGAATCGAAGCGCTGTTCTGTCCTCAAGTGAAACATTGAGGGCTGAACTGCGCAATCAAACCCTAGGGTTGGTTGATCTTTTGACTGCGATGGACACTCGGTTGGAAAGAACGCTTGCTTCTATAGAACCAGTTTTCCAGCGTTTGAATGAAAAAAGAGGCGCTTTAACCGTTATTTCACGCATCAAAAGCGGACTGGCTTTACGCGAGCTTCTCGATCCGGAAAAATTAAGAGCCGCTTCTCAAAACTTAAGAAACCAAAGCCGGAGATTATCCGGCATTTCATCGGCAAGAAGAAATATTTCTGGCCCAGATCAAGCGCAGCTCACTGTCGCCATTCAAGATATTTCCAGGACATCGCAGCAGCTTGGTTATTTGGCGGATCGCTTCCAGGAAGGTGCATCAGAAATTACATTTAATCCCGGCGACACTATTTTTGGTTTGTATACGAGCGAAACAGGCGAAGCAAAAGAAGTTCGTTCTGAACTGCACTCTCAGCTTCCAATTAATAAGGTAGCTGAGAGTACTGTCCGGACTTTAATCGACTCGACTTCGACTATGTCTCAGTCTTCGTCAAAGTCCGAGCTGCGTTTAGAAGCAAGTGACCGGGCTGCTGAAATTATTAAAGCGCTGAAACACGGAACGTCTGAGAAACAGTTGCTTGCTTTGAAATATATTTCAGATTTCTTTGATGTTAGACAAACAAGATCCCGCTTGGCGGAATTTGAAAGACAATATGGTATTCGCAGCACCGGCGTTGATGAAACCGTGATGACGTCAATTCCAGTGATTGGTTTGGTTCAGCTTCGAACCGCTGATGGAAAACCTATGATCGGAGCTGCGGCGGGGGCTGATGAAACAAAACTTGAGGAAGTCAAACAAGCTTTAGATGCAGAAGCGGGGCGCCTTGAACGTTTACTATATCCTTTGGTTGCGTTAGTGACCGGACTTAATCATGTCAATGTTCTTGCTGAAGGAACCCGCGATGACATTCCGATCAATGCTCAACTGCCGACCGGCCATCAGGCTATTGTGAAACTTGGCGGACCCACTATTGAAACAGGCAACGACGCCGTTGACGGAACTACCCGCACGGCGCAGGGAAAGAATGGCGGCATCAGCGTTTATGCGCACACGTTTAATGGTGGTTTTGTTCCACTGCCAGATGATGTCCGTGTTAATAATGTGATTTACGTGGGTAACGACGCGAAAATCGACATTAAAAACGATTCCGAAAATCCGCAAGTACTGTGGGAAAAAATTGTAAATGCAAACGGTGGAAACCCAGCCGATTACACGCTTCTTATATTGGAAGCAGGCAGCAAACGGCCTCACCATCTTGCGATGATTCAAACCGCAAAAGATTTTGGTTTGAATGTGGTTGAATATCCCGATGGAACGGTACAGACATCACTTTTAGCAGCTGCGTTGCCGCGTATTCTGGATGGACAGAAAATAATTGTTGCGGGAAGAGTTGGCGCATCAGAAGCAGCACTCGTTACCGCCGCATTAAGAGGAATCCATCATCCGGAAAGTTCGGGATTAGGTAAAGTGCAGTTTACGGCTGAAATTATTTCTTCCAATTCAAGTTATGAAGTGGAACCTGAACCCGCAGGTTCTATTGAGGGAATTCCTTTCTATCAACCGAGGAAAGAGGGTGGAAAATCTGTCAAATCAAAAGGAATGGGAGAAAGCCGCTATCGTTTTAACCAAAAAGAAGTGAGAGCGTTGCTTCAGAATGGTTTTACGGTTGAACAAATAAAAGCCATGCAAAAAGGCGAGTTTCCACGTTCGCTGAACGATCTTGCAAAAGCGCCGGCAACGGTTCTTTTCTCACCCATTACGAATTTAATGCCTAATAAAAATGAAGATAGTTTCCTTCGATGGAGTTTGGATGAAAATCTCAATCCAAAAGGCGTGAGGATTCATGATGGCCGCATTGAAGTGGATACAGTTGAAGTCGGCCCCGAAGGTGTTCAATTAACCCAATCCAATTACGCGAATGTGCCAGCCGATCAACTGGTTCAGCAATTCCGCGATCAAATTGTTTTGGGTAACGCATTAATTACCACATTAAGAGAATCAAAAGAACCTGCCATTCGGATAAAAATAAGGCAGGTTGCAAAGTTTATTTCCGGAAGATCCTTTTCAAAGGATTTGGATGAGTTTATCGAAAGGAATGTGGCTCAGACGGTCGTGGGCGGTCGTTCGGAATTGCGTGAAGCGTTTGATCAGTTGGATTCTTCCCGCGCGCTTGCCGGAAAAGCCGAATTAGCGAGAGCGATTCGAAATGCACAAAGGCGCCCCGTTCAACCGGTAAATTTAGTCCAGTTAAAATCAGAGCTCGGAAAAGGTGTCGTGATTTCGAATGGAATCCAATCTTTAGCAGACGCGGACGCAACGACCGTTGAAGTTTTTGCGCCCCGGCTTAGCGCCGCAATTATTGATGCGGGCCGTGAGCTGGTAGCTGCTCTTAAAGGAATCGGCCGGAGAAGCATTGTTCTTTTCCCGAGCCGTGCAGAACTGCGTGCGTTTCAAGCGATCGCAGGAAAACTTCCGGCAAATGTGATTGCTTTAGACGCGAGTGATATCGAAACCGTTAAGAGTGAATTAAGAGCCATGCATGCAACTGCAATTGAAGCCATTGGACTTTCGTCCAGCACAGACCCAGGTTATATTGCGCGCCTTGCAAATGAACTTAATTTATTTGCCCGATTCCGCGCAGTGAGAAGTGTAAAAGAATTCTTTAGTTTATTGGGCGAACTTGCCCAGCGGATTACGACCGATGTTGCCGGCGCGCTGATGCGTGCTGTGGCCGCGTAAGTTATCAATTAGTTAATAGTGAATAGTTAAGAGTTTTCTTAACTTTTAACTTTAATAAACAGGAGTTAGTGAGATGGTTTTTGATGACGTTTTTGATAGCGATCAATCAAAAAGAGAATTCCAATTATTGAGAGAATTACAAAGGCGAACGTTATTAACATCGTCATTGTCTTATACTCCTTCCTTTGCTTTGAGAGGACAAATAAACCAAGCACTGAGGAATAATACTCCCAAAACAATACCTATGGCAAGCGGATGTTTAATGACAGATTGGGCAATGAGGCTGGCTGTAATGGAAGCAATACCCACGAATTTCACTACATCCATTAACATTTTAGCAGTGAGCAGTCTTCGAGATTCTGAAAATAATTCTTTCATAAACTTTCCTTTCTGTGGGGAAAATGAGGGTATCATAAATTTATATAATAGTCAATATATTTATAATTAATAATAACTAGTGGTAGAAGTGAAAATTAAAACAAAAAGAGAGGCAACCCAAATGAAACTCAATACATTTTTCACAAAAATAATTTCCAGCGTGGTTCTTTTTACATTTATTTTTTCAAACGCCATTTCGTTTTCCGGCCCAAGTACACCGTCATTTTCTATCAATACATTGACGTCAGAATCCCATGCCCGGGAAGGCGCGTTTACCCGCTCCCAATTTGCAAAACCTGTTTTGGCAATGTTGCATCGTTTATTTCCCCAAAGCCCGGATTCCAATTTAAGCGCTCCTGTTTCTCGCGCGGAACTACGAACGGGCGGACTCTCAGATGACGAGAAAAGATCGCTCGATCGTCTTTATGAACGGTCAAGGCAACTTGAAAATATAGAGTTTGCTCGTATGCGCCTACCTTTACAAGGGCCTGACACTTCTCCAGAACATTTTGAAAGGCGGAAGACTCCCGATCGTATTGTGAAGGAGTGGGATGGAGTCGCAGCAAAAATTAGCGAACTCGAAAAGAAGAGAGATTCTCGTTCTGAATTGCGCGCGGAATTAGTTTCAAATCTTTCGGATGACAAAAGTCCGGAAACAGAAGCTTTGAGAAATCTTTTGCGCGAGGTAGCTGAACAATTGAAAGAAGAGAAAGAGCTCATGAAGTTGATGAGTCCGCTTATTTCTGCTTCAATCATTGGAGATCAGGACATATTTAAAAGCATTTTTGATCGCTTTGCACCTCAGGTTCTTCAAGCAACGGATTCTTCTTACACGGCAACTGACCGTACCCAAAGGCTTTGGTTGCTTGGGATCCTTATTAATGCGATGGACATGATCAGCAAGGAGGAGCTTGGCGGTCAAGACTTTAGCGGTCAAGACTATGAAGCTCTGGACATGTATAGCAATGAGGATCAAGACTATAGAGCTTTGGCAAAAGACTATGCCACTCGTTTGCGTAAAGCACTTGATGAAATTGAAAGCACCGGCACAGCAGATGGTTTTATTGCCAAAGCCCGGCCGCAGCTTCTTCGTCACTATGCTTCCAAAGAGGAAACAATGCCTGAATATTGGGATCATGAGTCTCCGAATGGCGGGGCAAAAGTAGTTCAATTAATTGACAGAATTTTTCCTTCAACGGATCCTTCGAAACGTGCCGATCGCGCAAGAGCCCTGTCTATTGTGCTCATTGCCGATGCTACAGCACCACACTGGGATTCCAAAGATGATGTTTTCTATACTAAAACGCTTGAAGCTTTGAAACGCACTGCAAGTGAAGCGGCTAACCTTGAAGGAATTTTATCGTTCAATGAAGGTGCTCTATTTGCTTTCACTCAGCTTGCGGCGGGTACAAAAGGTGATAAAGAAACTTTTAATTTCCTGGCGGGTCCAATCGAGCAAGCCATTAAAGCTGCTGAAGCAGCTGGCAACAAAGCAGGTCAATTACTCATTGCTAGCTTAAGCCGTTTGGCTCAAGTTCGTCTTGCAGCTCGCGCGGAATTGCGCGCGGAGGATGCGGGAGAAGTTACCATTTTTTATATTGTCCACGACCGAGAAACGCAGCATCATCCCGGACAAGGACAAGTTGCTCATACAAGCATGCGCGTTCCCGTAGCTATTGTGCGACAGGGAGAGCAGGCAGTGATTGCTTACATTAGAAGAGCTGATAGGGATTTTCAGGCGCTTGAATCCCGCGCGGAACTGCGCAGAGAATTTGAACAATTACTAGAGCAGGCCGAACAAGCCAGCCGCCCAAAGATTGTTGCGGGCAATCACAAAGCTCAAGTGGTAAACCGAGACGCAGTGAAAGAAATTATTAGCAACATTGCTGAAGGTTTGAAAACCATTCCAAATTTTGAAACTCTGAGCAGTTCAAAAGTGGAAGTTGTGGTGGCGGTGACGCACCGTTTACTTTCAGTTGCACGTGATTACATTGATCAACTGGAAAAAGCTGGCCAGCTTTCACGCGGTTTGATTCAACTGGCGGCTCAGGATATGTCTCCGGAAGAACCCGGCGCTCACACAGGTCAAACGGTGTACACCGAACTTCAGGAAGAACGCGTGAAATATGTCATTTTGGGTCATTCAGAACGCAGACGGCCCAATCCGAAAGTTTCACCGGAACAAGATTTTGCTGAAACAAGCGCTTTGATCAACCGGAAAGTTTTAAAAGCAGTTGAAAAGGAATTCCATGTGATTGTTCCCGTGGGTGAAGAATTGGCGGAACGTCAAGCTGGAAATACCAACAGTGTGATTGAATTTCAAACCCGCGCGAGTTTGGCAGGTTTAACGCCTGAACAAATTGCAAATCAGGTTACGCTTGCTTATGAACCTGTCTGGGCGATTGGCGAAGGAAGGCCAGCTGCAACACCTGAACAAGCGGATGAAGCTCAGCGCCATTTGCGCGGTGTGATTTTAAAAATGGCCGGAGTGGAAGCGGCATCTAAAATCCAAATTCAGTATGGCGGAAATGTGAAACCCGAAAATGCAGAGGCGATTTTTAAAAAGCACAATGTAGATGGCGCACTGATTGGCGGCGCTTCGCACAAAAGTTCCGGACGGGATTTTGTTGAAATTATCAAAATTGCTACTGATGTGGCGAACGAACCGCAAACGCTCACACCGGCGCGTAAAGTCCGGCTCGCAAATAATGCGAAAAAAATGGTCACAGAAAAGGGTGGCGTTATCGCAAATGACGAAAGCGTTCCTTCAATGACCAAATGGCTGGAACCAATGGGACGTGAAAACGACCGCAAGAACCGTCAGGACGCGCGAAGAGTGATTATGATGACTGAAGGAGTTGCCGGGCTTGGTGCTGACTCGATGATTGTTGATCGGGATACCATGGATAACGTTGATCAAGATGATAAAAATCTCATCAAAACATATTTGTTGCCACACGGTATTAATCCGGTTCTTAAAACGGATGCCGGTTTGGGTTTAGATACTGAAAGTCCGCTTGTTCCTGATGTAAAAAATCCGGGTCAAAAAGTTCACAAGGAACAAATTCCGAAACCAAAAGGTCTTGAAGAATTATCTGCGCTTTTGGCTAAGTATGCGGATTCAGGAATTGTGGGTACAAAATGGCGTGTGGTGACTCACATTGATCCCGCCAATGGATTACCAACGGATGAAAATATTCGCCGAAATATGAAAGTTTTGGCAAAATCCGCAAAAATCACGCAGTTGGCAGGTTTGGTTCCCATGGTGGAGCCGGAAATTCTTTTAGATGGTGACCACGATATTGCGGCAAGCTACAGCGCATCCACTCGTGCGCTTACCATTCTGTTTGAAGAATTGGCGAATGAGGGTGTGTTTCTCCCGGGAATTATCCTTAAAACCAGCATGGTTCTTTCCGGAAAAAGTGCGTCCAATCGCGCCGATGCAAAAACGGTTGGATTTCAAACGTTAAAAGCACTTCTGAAAACTGTTCCTGCAGAAGTTCCGGCAGTTGTATTTTTATCAGGCGGACAGGGAGACGATGAAGTTAACCGCAACCAAAATGAAGTTTCTTTGGCGAATCGGAACCGATTTGGAGAAGCTCGTCATTGGGCTATGGCGGAACTCGTAACAGAAGGAAAAGATGCCTCTCATGTGAACCAACTTACAAAAATTCCTTGGCGCATTTCATTTTCCTATGGCCGTGGACTCGTGGGTCCGGCTTACAGAACGTGGGCAGGAAAACCGGAAAATGTTGCTGCCGCTCAAGAAGCATTGCGTCAAGCGCTTGAGATAACTACGGCCGCAAGTTTGGGTCGATTGGAAGAGCATTTGGCAGCTCAAGCCCGCGCGGAACTGCGGCTGGAAACCAATGTTTCCAGCACTCCGTTCCGAATTCGACGTTCGGAACTTCGCAAGGAACTTGCAGAGCTTGATTCATCCAAAGCGATTGCTGAATCCGCTCAAGCGGAACTGGATCGCGCTATCAAATCTGTAAAATCTCGTTCTGTTCAGCCGGTGAATTCAGTCCGGTTCAGTTCTGAACTGAGAAAAGGCGCCGTGATTTCAAATGGCGTGCATGCGGCCACTGATGTTGAAGGAACAACGGTTCAAATTATTGCTCCAACATTGGCGCGCGCTGCTTTGGATGGCAGCCGTGAAATGGTAGAAGCTTTAAGACAGACCGGCCAAAGAAGCATGATTCTCTTTTCGAATCGCGCAGAACTCAGAGCTTTCGAAACACTTGTCGGCAAACTTCCTCCAAGTGTGAAAGCAATGACTGCGGACAATCTTGATAACGTTAGAAACGAACTAAGAGCCATGGGCGCAACTGCCATTTATGGTATTGGTTTCAAGAGCGACCAATTGACAATTGCTTCAATTGCCAACGAACTTAAAATTTTTGCTCGTTTTATTACGGTTGAGAGCGTAAATGCTTTTTACAGTTTGATTGGCGTGATCCAAAAAGTGACGACTGAAGCAGCTGGCGCACTCATGCGGGCCATTGCGGCGTAACAATGTAAAACAGTTTTCATGCAGATATGTTGAAGGGGTTTAATACGCAAAATTAATTTGTAAAAGGAGAAGGTTAAAATGAAACCCGTGAGAGCCATTCAAAAAATAATTGCTTCAACGCTCGTTTGCACATTTATTTTTTCAAATTCGGTTTCTTATCCCGTTCCTTCGAATTTTTCTTTTACATTCGGGGATGGTAAACCGTCTTTTCTGGCGACAAATCCCGCAAAAATGGTTGACGCGATCCGCGCAGAATTGCGCAAATTTGCCGAAAGTTTTGGCGGCGGCGTTCGTTCGGAATTGCGAGCCGATACACTCACGTTTCAGCTTAGCGGCGGAGAGAATCGCGAAATGATCACCACGCGCGAGACCGCGCTCTCATCAGTTCTTGCAAGACTTTTTGGCAGGAGCGCTGTGTGGATCGAACGGTATGTAGAAAAACAACGAATCAAAATTCAAATTCCGCTGCGAAATAGTGGCGTTGTATCTCTTGCGATTGGCATTTCTGATTTCGGGAGCTCTCTCAATCATTTTACATTTAACCATTTGCATGAGCTTTTCCCTGGAACGACACGAGAAGCGTCGGATACTCAGGTACTCAATCTCATTGATTATTCAAAGCCGTTTCTCATTGAACGACCGGTTTTTCCTCCGCTGGATCAATCCTTGATTGAACGTTTGGGAAGCGCGCTTGCAAGAAATGCAAAAGGTCACGTTCATTTGGTGGGCGGCTACGCGATTGTAGCGGTTCGGCCAACCGAACTTCAGGAAAAACCGTGGAAGATGGAAGGCGCGCAATTGAAAATTGACGCGTTTTTTTTGGAGTCACTTCAGAAACCGGAGCTGATCGGTTTTCGCGTATCTTCCCGTGTTTCACCGTTTGACGTTGCCGCGCGCGAAATTCAACAAGGCACGGAAGATCCGGCTGCGGTTCGTTTAATTGACGCGTGGCGTCAGGCGACGGGACGTTCAGAGCTTCGGTCGGAAACCAACGTTTCTGGCACTCCGTTCCGAATCCGACATTCGGAACTCCGCACGAAAACACCGGATGCCGGCG
>OBEQ012410304.1_pt1 | contig 17274 bp, 15 predicted proteins | sample 1670901 | NCBI WGS metagenome assembly OBEQ01 (sample SAMEA104232315, study PRJEB22302) | groundwater metagenome | biome: forest; feature: aquifer; material: groundwater | place: USA | collected 2011-08-07 | depth 5.4 m
GCGCCCCGCTGCTGCTGGCCGCCCGACAGCTGGTGCGGCAGGCGGTCGCCCAAGTGGCCGAGGCCGAGGTTCTTCAGCGCGGTGTCGACCCGCTGCTTGATCTCGGCGCCCGGCACGCTGCGCAGCTTCAGGCCGTAGGCCACGTTGTCGGCGACCGTCTTGTGCGGCCACAGCGCGTACGACTGGAACACCAGCCCGAGGTTGCGCTTCTCGGCCGGCACCTCGTGTTTGGCGTTGCCGTCGAACACCGGCTTGCCTTCGACGCTGATCGCGCCGCGGTGCGGCACTTCCAGCCCCGCCACCGCGCGCAGCAGCGTCGTCTTGCCGCTGCCCGACGGGCCCAGCAGCGAGACGACTTCGCCCTGCTGCAACTGCATCGACACGCCCTTCAGGATGGCGTTGTCGCCATAGGACAGGTGCAGGTCGTCGACCTTGAGCTTGTTAGTCATGAAGTTTCACTCCGAATCGCAGCGCGATGGTGAGGCCGACGGCCACGAGAACGACGTTGATCAGCGACAGCGCGGCCACCATGTCGGCCCCGCCGGTCGCCCACAGCGAGACGAGCAGCGAGCCGATCACTTCGGTGCCCGGCCCGAGCAGGTAGACACCGGTCGAGTACTCGCGCTCGAAGATCATGAACACGAGCAGCCAGCTCGCGAGCAGCCCGTAGCGGATCAGCGGCAGCGTCACGTGGCGGCTGACCTGGCCGCGCGTGGCGCCGGCGCTGCGCGCCGCTTCTTCGAGCTCGGGCCCGACCTGCAGCAGCGAGCTCGACACGAGCCGCATGCCGTACGCCAGCCAGACCACGGTGTAGGCGAGCCAGACGCTGAAGATCGTCGAGCGCAGCGGCGCGAGCGGCGGGAAGAACAGGAACACCCACAGGAACGCGAGACCCGCCAAGAGGCCCGGCACAGCACGCGGCACCAGCACCAGGTAGTCGACGAAGCGCGACCAGCCGTCGTTCTTGCGGTGCGTGGCGAGGCCGACCGCGGTGTAGCAGGCGACCGCCAACGCGCCGCCGATCACGCCGATCAGCACCGTGTTCAGGATGCCGCGCACCAGAGTCGGCTGCTCGAACACGCCGCGGAAGTGGTCCAGCGTCAGCACCTCCATCAGGTTGATGCCTTCGCCCCACTGGCTGACGAAGGCACGCAGCGCGATGCCCGACAGCGGCACCACGATCGTGAAGAAGAGCCACAGCGCGACGATCACCGCCGCGACCCAGCGCCACTGGCCGAGCGGCAGCGGGCGTTGCCGCCCCGCCTTGCCCTTGACGGTGACGTATTTGCCGGCGTTCTTCAGCAGGAAGCGCTGCAGCATCACGAGCGGGAAAGTGACCGCGACGATGCACACCGCCACCGCCGCCATCAGGTGGTACGACGGCGTGCCGAGCTTGTTGGTCAGCTTGTAGAGGTAGGTCGCGAGCACCAGGTGGCCTTCGGGGTCACCCAGCACCAGCGGCAGGCCGAAGATCTCGAAGCCGAGGAAGAACACGAGCACGCCGGAGAACAAGAGCGAGGGTGTGACCATCGGCAGGCTCACGTCGCGCGCCACCTGGAATGGCGACGAGCCGGTCATGCGGGCGGCCTCTTCGACGTCCGAGCCCAGGCTCTTCAGCGCCGACGACGAGTACAGGTAGACGTGCGGCACATGCGTCAGCCCCGCGATGATCGCGATGCTGGTCAGCGAGTAGACGTTCCACGGCACCATGCCGATGAGCTGCTTGGCCCAGACCGAATAGAAGCCGACCGGACCGGCCGCGACAACGTAGCCGAAGGCGAGCACCATCGGCGAGACGAACACCGGGATCAACAGCAGCGGCTCGATCCACTGCCGCCCCGGCAGGTCGGTGCGAACCATCAGGAACGCGAGGATGCCGCCCAGCGGCACCGCGATGAGGGTCATGCCGCCGGCGATGATCAGCGAGTTCTTCAGCGAGTCCCAGAAGTCGCTGTCGGCGAAAATGAAATCGAACGCGCCCAGGCCCAGCTTGTGGGGCATGAAAAACGGCGCGTTGAGCAGGCTTTGATAGAAGATCAGGCCGAGCGGGAGAAAGACTGCCAGCGCCGTCACCGAGATGACGCTGATCCGGGGCAGCGTGGCGGTCTTCATTGCGCCCACCGCCGGGCCGTTCCCAAGGGCGCGCGCGCCCCCTTCGGGGGCAGAGAAGCGGCGAAGCCGCAAGCTTGGGGGCTCATTACTTTCCTGCCTTGATCGTGGTCTGCCACTGCTTCAGGAATTCGAGGCGCTTGGTCTGGTCCAGGTACGCCAGCAGCTCGGGGCTGACCGGAATCGGGCGCAGCGTGGCGCCGAGTGTCTTGGTCAGGCCGGCGAGTGTCTGGTCACCCTCGACGTCGGCGCGGATCGAGCCGAGCTCGGCCTGGTTGGCGACGATGGTCTGGCCGCGCTTGGACAGGATGTAGTCGAGCCACAGCTTGGCCGCGTTCGAGTTCTTCGCCGTCTTCGACGCGAACATCACCCGCGACATCACCATCGTGTAGTCCTTCGGGTAGACGATGCCGATGCTCGGGTCCTTCTTGGCGCGCAGCAGCGCATACGAGCTGAAGATGTTGAAGCCCAGCACGTTCTCGCCCGAGCTGATGCGCTCCATCATCGTGCCCGAGCTCGACTGGAAGCGCGGGCCCACCGCGCCGAGTGCCTTGGCGAACTCCCAGAACTGCGGGTTGTGCTTGCTGTCCTGCGTGATCAGCATGAAGCCGACGCCCGACTTCTCGATGTCGTAGGTGGTGACCTTGCCCTTGACCTTGTCGGCCTTCTGGCTGAACACCCGCAACATGTCGGCGTGGCTTTGCGGGATCTCGTCGCCGGTCAGCAGGCGCTTGTTGTAGACGATCGCGATCGGCTCGTAGGTCGTGCCGAAGGCCTCGTTCTTCCACACCGACCAGGCCGGCATGTTCTTGATTTCGGGCGATGCGTAGGTCATCGCGTTGCCGTCGCTGACCAGCTTGATCTGCAGGTCCATGGCCGAGCTCCACAGCACGTCGGCGCTGCCGCCGCCGGCCGCGTGTTCGCTGATGAAGCGGTTGTACAGCTCGGTCGAGTTCATGTCGTTGTACTCGACCGAGATGCCGGGGTACAGCGCCTTGAAGTCGTTGATCAGCGCGGTGGCCGCTGCGGTGTCGGTGGTGCTGTAGATGACGACCTTGCCCTCTTTCTTGGCCGCGGCGATCGTGTCGGCGTAGTTGGCGGGGTAGCCGGCGGGCACTTGCGCGTGCACGGCCGCCGGGATCACGGCCAGCGCCGCGAGGGTGGCCAAAACGGTTCTGCGAAGCGAGTTCATCTGCGTCTACTCCTGTGTACTGCGTGCGGTGAAATTGAAGAGGCAGGCGATGATGTGCGGGGTCGGTCGGGGTGTGCCTAAGGGCAACCCCGTACACGCCGCGCGAGCCTGTCGATCGCCTGTCAAAACCCGGCGCCGGGCCTGTCGGAAACCTGTCGCCGGTGCCGGTCGCGGTCCGGGCATTCACAGATCTTTACCCCGCCGCCACTGCAAGTTCACTGCTCCCGCCCAACATCCGGTCCATGGGCAAAGGGCCCATTCAACAGGAGCAGTCCAAATGGCTGAATCAGTGATGGTGGGTGGCGCGAATGGGTCGAGCCGGCGTGGTTTGAAGTGGCTGCTGGCGGGTGTGGTGCTGGCCGTGTCGGCCACCGTCGCGTTGTCGGCCTGGGCCCAGCAGGGTCCCGGCGGCCACGGCGGCGGCTTCGGCGGCCCCGGCATGTTCGGCGGCTCGCCCGAACATGTGGCGCGCGGCGTCGACCACATGCTCGACGGCCTCAACGCGAGCGACGCGCAGCGCGCCCAGATCAAGCAGATCGTGCAGCAGGCCGCTGCCGACCTGAAGACCCAGCGCGAAGCCGGCCGGGCGCTGCACGAACGCGCGGCGCAGATCTTCACCGCACCCAGCGTCGATGCGGCCGCCGCCGAGTCGGTGCGGGTGCAGATGGTTCAGCAGCACGACGCCGCGAGCCATCGGATGCTGCAGGCGATGCTTGCGATCAGCAATGTGCTGACGCCGGAGCAGCGCGCCAAGATCGGCGAGCGCATGAAGATGCGCGCCGCGCACATGCAGGAGCGCTCGCGCCGCGCGCAGGGCGAGCAGCCGAAGCAGTAAGGCTGCGCCAAGTCCGTTCGGACTGAGCTTGTCGAAGTCCCGCCGCGATCTGCGGGGGCGCTTCGACAGGCTCAGCGCGAACGGGGTTTGGTTCCCGCGAAACAAATCAGGTCACTGGTCAGAGCCCGAGCTTCTCCATCAGCCCACGCAGCCGCGTGTGCTCGGCGTCGACGAAACGGTCGAGCTCGGGCCCGGTGAGCACCAGCGGCGTCCAGCCGTTGCGCTCCAGCGAGCCGGCCCAGCTCGCTGTCCGCGTCGCCTTGAGCACCGCCTCGGCCAACTTGGCGCGCTGCTCGGCGGCCAGCCCCGGCGCCGCGTAGACGCCGCGCCAGTTGCCGATGTCGACGGCTATGCCTTGTTCCTTCAGCGTCGGCACCGCAATCCCCTTGACCCGTGTCGGCGCCGTGATCGCGATCGCGCGCACCTGGCCGCTGGCGATTGCCTCCCGCAGCTCGCCCCAGCCGCTGGTGCCCACCGTCACGTGGCCGCCCAGCACCGCGGCGGTCGCCTCGCCGCCACCCTTGAACGGCACGTAGTTCAGGCGTGTCGCATCGAGCCCGGCGGCACGCGCGATCATCGCGACGCTCAGGGGGTCGATCGAGCCTTTCGAGCCGCCGCCCCACTTGATGCTGACCGGGTCGCTGCGCATCCGCTCGACCACCTCGGCCATGCTCTTCAGCGCTGAGTTCGCCGGCACGACGAACACGTTGTATTCGGACATCAGGCGCGCCACCGGCGTCGCATTGGCGAGCGTGATCGGCGGCTTGTAGCGAACGATCGCGCCGACCATCACCGCGCCGGTGACGATCAGCGCATTCGGGTCGCCGCGCGCCGTGTTGACGAACTGCGCCAGCGCGATCATTCCGCCGGCGCCGCCACGGTTTTCGTAGGCCACGGCGCTCGCCACGCCGGCCTCCTGAAGTGCCGCGCCCAAAGCCCGGCCGACCTGGTCGTAACCCCCGCCCGGGTTCGCGCCGACGACGATTCGCATCCGTTCGGCCGCGCGCACGCCGGCCGGCACGGCGGCCAGCATCCACGGCAGGGCGAGTGCCTTCAGCGCATCTCGGCGGTACGACATCGACTGCGATGGTGCCCGCGCGCAAAGTGCCGCCGCTCGGTGCCAACCCGCGAATGTTGCCGCCGCCTTTCAGCCGGCTGTCAAAGCGGCTTCGGCGGCTGTCAGATGCCTGTCCTGCAGCCCATCGTCCGGGCTCGCCGGGGGTGCGGAAGGGCCCCAAGCGCGTGCACACTGCGGGGCATGAAACTGCTGCTGGTGGAAGACGACCTCGCGATGGCGCAAGCGCTGCAGCTCGCGCTCGAGCGGCGCGGCTTCGAGGTCGCACATTGTTTCGACGGCGGCGAAGGGCTGCAGCGTTTGCGCCACCACCCGCCCGACGCGGCCCTGCTCGACCTCACGCTGCCCGGCATGGACGGGCTGCAGGTGCTGCACCGGGCGCGCGCCGAAGGCATCACCGTGCCGATCATGGTGCTGACTGCGCGTGGTGCCGTCGGCGATCGGGTGGTCGGCCTGAACGCCGGTGCCGACGACTACCTCGCCAAGCCCTTCGACCTCGACGAGCTCGAAGCTCGGGTGCGCGCGCTGCTGCGCCGCCGACCGGGCCAGGAAGAGCAGCCGCTCGCCTGTGGGCCGTTGACGCTGGAGCGCGACTCGGGCGGCTTCTACCTCGCCGGCGTGCCGCTCGAAGTGACGCCGCGCGAACAGGCCCTGCTGAAGGCGCTGATGCAGCGGCCGGGTCATGCGGTGACGAAGGAGAAGCTGTTCCGCCTGGTCTTCCCGATGGAGCAGGACATCCAGTTCGAAGCGATCGAGGTCGTGGCCTACCGGCTGCGCAAGAAGCTCGCCGGCTCGGGCGTCTCGCTGATCACGCTGCGTGGCCTCGGTTATCTGCTGCGTGCCGACGCGGCCGGCGCGCCGCCGGCAGCCGAATGAGCTTGCGCACACGCTCGCTGCGGCCGCGCTCGCTGCGACGCTACCTGCTCGCGGGCATCGTCATCCCGATCACGGTGTTCGTCATCTTCGACACCGTCGGCAGCTACCAGCGTGCGCTGGCTGCCATCCACACCGCCTACGACCGCTCGCTGCTCGCTTCGGCACGCTCGATCGGCGAGCTGCTGCAACCGGTCGGGCGCGAGCTCAAGGTCGATGTGCCGTATGCCGCGCTCGAGATCTTCGACGCCGGCAACGAGGGCCGCATGTACTACCGCATCAGCGGCTTCAACGGCGAGTTCCTGTCGGGCTACAACGACCTGCCGGCCTACACCCGCAAGCCGCCGATCCAAAGCAGCTACGCCGCGCTGGTGGACTTCTACGACGCCGACTACCGCGGCGAGCGCGTCCGCATGGCCGCGCTGTACCAGCCAGTGGCCGGCGAGCAGCTGCGCGGCATGGCGCTGATCCAGGTCGCGGAAACGCAGGAGTTGCGCGAACGCCTGGCACGCAGCATCCTGATCGACACGCTGGTGCGCGAGGCGCTGTTGATCGCGGTCGTCGTCATCGTCGCCTGGGTCGTCGTGACGCGCGCGCTGCGCCCGGTCAACGACTTGCGCAGCGCGGTGCTGGCGCGCGGCGAGCGCGACCTGTCGCCGATCGCCACCCCCGGGCTGCCGACCGAGCTGCAGCCGGTGCTGGTCTCGATCAACGATCTGCTGCAGCGCATTGCGCGCCTCGTCGGCCTGCAGCGCCAGTTCGTGCGCGATGCGTCGCACCAGTTGCGCACGCCGCTCGCGGTGCTGAAGACGCAGGCGCAAAACGGCTTGTCGGGCCACGCCGACCCGCTCGCCACGCTGGCGCAGATGCACACCACGGTCGACCGCGCGATCCGGCTCGCCAACCAGATGCTGGCGCTCGCCAAGGTCGAGCAGGTGCACGGCCAGGAGGCGCCGTCGGTGGTCGACCTCGCCGATGCCGCGCGCGAGGTCGCGCTCGACCTGTCGCCGCTGATCGCCGACAAGTCGCTCGACTTCGAGCTGCACGCCGAGACGCCGGCCTGGGTCACCGGCCATGCCTGGATGCTGCGCGAGCTGACGCGCAACCTGCTGCACAACGCGATCCGCGAAACGCCGCTGCGCTCGGCGCTGACACTGGCAGTCGAGGCCGACGCGCAGGAGGCGCGGCTGATCGTGCGCGACAGCGGCACGGGGCTGCCCGAGGCGCTGCGCGCGCGTCTGTTCGAGCCGTTTCACTCCGGGCATCCGAGCACCGGCACCGGCTTGGGCCTCGCGATCTGCCGCGAGGTCTGCGAGCGGCACGGCGGGCGCATCGAGCTCGTCAATCGCATCGACGCCGGCGTGTTGCTAGGGCTCGATGCGATCGTCCATTTGCCCCTCGCGCCGGCCCCGCCGGACGTGTCCTGAGCAGACCGCTTCACAGTTCTTTACTATGTAGCGATGACCGCTTCACGCCCTTCGAAGACGCTTGGCCGCATGAGCTCACACCTGCTGCTGATCGATGACGACGCCCGCCTGTCGGCGATGGTCGGCGACTATCTGCGCGCCGCCGGTTTCGAAGTCGACACCGCCGGCTCGCTCGCGGCTGGCCGCGAGCGCCTGGCGGCCACCGTCTACGACGCGCTGGTGCTCGACCTGATGCTGCCCGACGGCGACGGCCTGGACCTGTGCCGCGAGCTGCGCGCCAACGCGCGCACGCGCCAGTTGCCGCTGCTGATGCTGACCGCGCGCGGCGAGCCGCTCGACCGCATCGTCGGGCTCGAGCTCGGCGCCGACGACTACCTGCCCAAGCCCTTCGAGCCGCGCGAGCTGCAGGCGCGGGTGAAGGCGCTGTTGCGCCGCGCCGCGCCGCAAGCGAGCGACGACGAGGTGCTGCGTTTCGGCCGCCTCGAAGTCGACCTCGGTGAGCGCATCGCGCGCCTCGACGGCAAGCCCTGCGACCTGACCGGCCACCAGTTCGACCTGCTCGTCGTGCTGGCGCAAAGCCCGGGCCGCGTGCTGTCGCGCGACCAGATCATGGACGCGCTGAAGGGCCATCCGCTCGAAGCCTTCGACCGCTCGATCGACGTGCACATCTCGCGCATCCGCGCCGTCATCGAAGACGATCCCAAGATGCCGCGTCGCGTGCTGACGGTGCGTGGCGCGGGGTATGTGTTCGCGAAGAAGCAGGATGCGGACAATGACAGCTGAATGAGGACCCTCACTCTTCGGATCTACCTCACCGTCGTCGCGGTGCTGCTGTTGTTCGCCTTCGGCTCGGGCTGGCTGTTCCAGCACCACATCGAGCAGGAGCGGGTGCGTTCCGAGTCGGTGCTGTCGGACCGCATGGCGGCCTGGGGCGACCTGATCCAGCGCTCGCTGCCGGGAGTCGATGCACCGCCCGCCGACCAGGCCGCCGCGCTGCGCGACTGGTCGATGCGGCTGCGCTTGCCGCTCGCGCTCGACAGCCCGCGCGGCGAGCACATCGCGGCGTCGGAGTCGTATGTGCGGCGGCAGAGTGAAGGCCAGGGCCGCGCGTTTGCGGTCAAGCTCGAAGACGGCCGCACCTTGTGGGTGATGCGCCCGGGCATGCGCAACGCTGCGCCCGGCGGCCCGCGGCCCGATGGCGCGCGCCCGCCGCCGCCCGGAGCCGCAGACTTCGCGCTGCCCTTCGTGCCGGCCGGCTGGCAACGCGGCATCGGACTCGCGGTGCTGTTGCTGCTGCTGTTCGTCGCGGTCGCGGCCAGCGCCTGGCCGGTGGTGCGGCGCCTGACGCGCCGGCTCGATGCACTCAAGCACGGCATGGAAACCTTCGGCGCCGGCCACCTGAACCACCGGGTTGAGGTGTCGGGCCGCGACGAGGTGGCCGCCGTCGCAGCCAGCTTCAACAGGGCCGCAGCCCGCATCGAAACGCTGGTGCGCTCGCACCAGTCGCTGCTCGCCAACGCGAGCCATGAGCTGCGCTCGCCGCTGGCGCGAATGAAGATGGCGCTCGCGATGCTCGAAGACGCCGCGCCGCCACAGCGCGAGCGGCTGAGGAAAGAGATCGACACCAACATCGGCGAGCTCGACGCGCTGGTCGAGGAGGTGTTGCTGGCGAGCCGGCTCGACGCGCTGCAAGACCTCGAGCAGCGCGACAAGGTCGACCTGCTGGGCCTCGCCGCCGAAGAGGCGGCGCGGGTCGACGCGACACTCGAGGGCGAAGCAATCAGCGTCACCGGCGACGAGCGGTTGCTGCGGCGCGCGTTGCGCAACCTGCTCGAAAACGCGCGCCGGCATGGCGGCGACGATGTCAGCATCAGCGCACAGCGCACGCCGAAGGCGGCGCTGCTGCGCGTCTGCGACCGCGGCCCGGGCGTGCCCGAGGCGCTGCGCCAGCGCATCTTCGAGGCGTTCTACCGGGTGCCAGGCCACGCCGAGAAAGCCGGCGGAGTCGGCCTCGGTTTGAGCCTCGTCAAGCAGATCGCCGAACGCCACGGCGGCAGCGTGCGCTGCGAAGCGCGCGAAGGCGGCGGAAGCTGTTTCGTGCTTGAGTTGCCGGCCGGCTGACAAGGGCTCACAAGGGCCGGTCTCGATGGGACTAAGCTGCTGCCATTCCAGCCCCTGAAGGACTGCAACATGGCCGCCAAACCGTATGACGTGATCGTTCTCGGCGCCACCGGCTTCACCGGCCGACAGGCAGTGTTGGCGCTGGTGCACCGCGCGGCCAGCGTGCCCCTGCGCTGGGCCATGGCGGGGCGCAACGCCGACAAGCTGAACGCGCTGCTGGCCGAACTGGTGCCGCCGGCCGCCGGCCAGCCGGGCGTCGTCGTCGTCGACACCACCGACCTGCCCGGGCTGCAGTCGCTCGCCGCGCAGACGAAGGTGCTGTTGAACCTGGCCGGGCCCTACGCGCTGACCGGCGAATCGGTGGTGCAGGCCTGCATCGCCAACGGTACGCATCACCTCGACCTGAGCGGCGAGACTTTCTGGGTCCAGCAGTTGATCCAGCGCCACCACCGTGCGGCGCAAGCGGCCAAAGTCAAGATCATCGCGAGCTGCGGCTATGAAGCGCTGCCCTTCGACCTGGCCACGCTGTGGGCCGCGACGCAAATTCGCGAGCGCTTCGGCGAGGCCTGCCGCGAGGTCAAGATCGTCGTCAGCTTCACCGGCAAACGCATCACCAGCATCAAGGACGCGGTGAGCGGCGGCACGATCGCGTCGATGAAGACCTTGCTCGAATTCGACAACACCGACTGCGTGCGCAACCCGGCCTGCCTGCTGCCGCCCGAGACACCCGACGCGGCCGAGATTGCCAAGCGCAACGCCTACCGCTTCGCGCCGCACTACGACGAGGACGTGCAGGCGGTGACGGCGCCGGCGATTCCCGCGCCCTTCGTCAACCCGCCGATCGTCTTGCGCTCGCAGGCGCTGATGGCCGCCGAGGGCTGGTTCACGGCGGACTTTCGCTACACCGAATCGCTGAGCATGAAGAGCCTGGTGCCGGCCGTCCCCTTCCTGCCCGAAGCGTCGACGCTGCCCTTGCAATGGGCCGCGGCGGCGTCGTTGGGCGCGCCGCTCGCGAACCTGAGCGCCGCGCTCGCCGGGCCGCTGAAGTTCGAGCGCCAGCCGCTGCGCAAGCTGATCGACTGGCTGGCGCCGCAGTCGGGCCAGGGTCCGAGCGAAGAGGCGCTCGCCGGGACGGGGTATGCCTTCGATGTGTTCGCGACCTCGGCCAGCGGCAAGAAGCTGCGCGGCCGGGTCGAGGCGCAGGGCCATCCGGGTTATCGCTCGACGCCGGAGATGGTCGTCACCGCGGCGGTCGGGCTGGCACACGGAACACTCGGCAAGACGCCGCACTTCGGCATCGTCACGCCGGCCAGCGGGCTCGGCATCGAGGCGGTGGCGGCGATGCGCGAGGCGGGGTTGACGTTCAGCGTGGTGTCATAACCCGTCACACAGGCCGTCACACAGGCCGTCACACGGGCCGTCACACGGGCCGTCACACAGGCCGTCACCCCGGCGAACGCCGGGGTCCACCGTCTCCGAAGCACGCCGCGTCAAGAGGCCGTCACCCCGGCGAACGCCGGGGTCCACTGTCGCCGAAGCGCGCTCCGTCAAGAGTGGATCCCGACGTTCGTCGGGATGACGGACTCTCAGTGAGACTGCCGCTGCGTGTGCAGCATCCACGCCAGGAAGCCACACAAGCCGATCGCCGCGAGCGTCAACCCGACCGTGGCCGCGGCCCAGAAGCCGGGCGCGCCGAGCAGCGCCGGCGGCGTGAGGCCGGTCAGGTCGGTCGCGACGACATAACCTCCGCCGAGTCCGACGCCCCAGATCGCGCTCGCATAAATCACCACCGGCACCGTCGCGATCTTGTAGGCGCGCAGGATGAATGATCCCAGCGTCTGCCCCGCATCGACGATGTGGAACAGCATCACCCAAGCCAACAGCGGCATCGCCGCGGCGATGATGACTTCGTTGGCGGTGTACAGGTGCAGCAGGCGGTTGCGCAGCAGGTAGGCGCTGCCGCCCATCACGGCCGCGATCAGCACGCCGATCTGCAGTCCGTGCCAGCCGATGCGCCTGGCGTCGCGCGGGTCGTCGGCGCCGATGCGCTGCGCGACCAGCGTGCTGGTGGCGTTGGCAAGCGCCAGCGGCACCATGAACATCAGCGAGACCAGGTTGACGGCGATCTGGTGCCCCGCCACCGGCGTCGCGCCGAGCCGCGAAATGAAGAAGGCCATGAAGGTGAAGCCGGTGACCTCGATGCCGATGGCCAGCCCCATCGGCACTCCGAGGCGCAGCAAGCCGGCGAGACTCGCGCGGCTCGGCGGCGTGAGGCTCCACGAGCGCAGGCCAAAAGGCAGGTAGAACGCATCGCGGCGCAGCACGATCCAGCCGGTCACCAATTGCAGCGCCATGATGATCGCGGTTGCCACCCCGCAGCCGGGCGCGCCCATCGCTTCGATGCGCAGCGCGCCGAACGGCGTGGCGGCCGCAAAACCGAACACCAGCGCCGCGTTCAGCGGCAGCTTCAGGAGCAGCGCGCCGAGCTGGATCGCCATCACGATCTTCGGCCGCGACACCGCGGTGTTGAAGCCGCGAAACGCGGTGAAGACAAGGGCCGGCGGCAACGCGAAGGCGAGCGCGCCCAGGTAGCCGCGCACCTTGATCGCGACCTCGGGCTGCGCGCGTGACAGCGCGAGAAACGGCTGCGGAAACAGGAGCAGCGTACTGCCGATGACCGACAGCGCGAGCGCGAGCCAGACCGCCTGGTGAAACTGCTGGCCGGCCTCGACGAGCTTGTTCGCGCCGAACAACTGGCCGGCGATCGGGCCGACCGCGAGCACCACGCCCATCAGGCCGACGAAGACGCTGATGTAGGCCGCGCCGCCGATCGCGAGCGCCGCCAGGTCGAGTGCGCTGTGGCGCGCGACCATCACCGTGTCGATGGTGCTGAAGGCGAGCACCGCGAGCTGCCCGACCAGCACCGGCCAGGCGAGCGGAAAGATGCGCCGCGCGCTCTGGTTCAGGCTCAGGTTCAGTCCTTGCGCGCTTCGGTCGTCGCGGCTTCGCCGAACGGCGCGTGGTCGACGCCGCTCGCCTCGCGCGCCCGCTCGGCATAGCGGTTGAAGCGCCAGGCCGTGCCTTCCATCGTGATGCGGCGCCAGGTGGCGCGCTTCTCGGCGGGGGTCATCACCGGCCAGTGCTGCACCTCGTCGAAGCTGCGGCCGCAGCCCTTGCAGATGTCGTCGCCCTGGCTGGTCGAGCAGATCGCAATGCACGGCGCGTCGGGTGTGCTGTCGTACCAGCCCATCCACGCGTCGCGTGCCTGGGGCAGCATCGACTCTTCCTCGCAGATCGTCTCGTGGTAGTACACCATCAGCGCATACACCTCGGCCAGCGCACGCACCTCGGGGCAGGCGGTGATGCCGTCGGGCGAGGGCTTCTTGTCGCGCCACCAGTTGATGGCGGACTCGATGTCGGTGATGTGGATGCCGGCCATGGGGGCGCCAAGGATAGCGCCGATCGGGTCACCCCATTTGGGCTCAGGCCGCGGCGAAGCGGCCGGCCTGAAAGTCCTGCACCGCCTGGATGATTTCCTGCTGCGTGTTCATCACGAACGGGCCGTATTGGGCAATCGGCTCGTTCAGCGGCTGGCCGGCGATCAACAGCGCGCGGGCCGGCGTGTCGGCGCGCAGCACGACGCCGTTCCGCTCGCTGGCGTTGCCGAGGATCGCCATGCGCTGCGACGGCACGCGGGTCGCACCGATCTGCAGTTCACCGCGAAACACGTAGACGAAGGCGTTGTGGGTCGTCGGCAGCGTCTGCGCGAATGTCGAACCGGTGGGGAACTGCAGGTCGAGGTACAGCGGATGCGTCGTCTCCCGCTGCATCGCGCCGTCGACACCGTGGCTCGCGCCGGCGATCACACGCACCGTCACGCCTTCGTCGGTGACGAACTCGGGGATCTCTTCGGCCTGGATGTCGCGGTACCAGGGCGGGTTCATCTTGTCCTTGCCCGCGAGGTTGAGCCAGAGCTGAAAGCCCTCCATCCGGCCGCCTTCCTGCTCGGGCAATTCGGAATGCACGATGCCGCGCCCGGCGGTCATCCATTGCACGCCGCCGTTTTGCAGCAGGCCTTCGTGGCCGGCGTTGTCGCGGTGCCGCATGCGCCCGGCGATCATGTAGGTCACGGTTTCGAAGCCGCGGTGCGGGTGATCGGGAAAGCCGCCGATGTAGTCGTCCGGGTTGTCGGTGCCGAAGGCATCGAGCATCAGGAAGGGGTCGAGGCGGCGCTGCAGCGGCTGCGTCAGCACGCGGGTCAGCTTGACGCCGGCCCCGTCGGAGGTGGCCATGCCGGCCACCAAGCGCTCGACCTCGCGCGCTTGCGCAACGGTTTCGGGGCTGAGGGCAGTGGCGGTCGTCATGGCGGGTTCCTTGGGTTGATTGAATCGGGCGGGGTTCAGGCCAGCACGGCTTCGTCGATCTGGCTTCGAGCCGAGGCGAGGGCTTGCTGTTCCGCCTCGGGTCCCATCGCCAGGCCTTCGGCGTAGATGAACTGGACGTCGGTCATGCCGAGGAAGGCGAGGAAGGTCTTCAGGTACGGCACCTGGGTGTCGGCCGGCGTGTTGCGGTACTGGCCGCCGCGGGTCAGCGCGACGTAGACCTTCTTGCCGGTCAGCAGACCGACCGCGCCCTTGTCGGTGTAGGTGAAGGTCACGCGGGCCCGGGCGATCGCGTCGATCCAGTTCTTCAGTTGGGTGGAAACGCCGAAGTTGTACATCGGCACGCCCAGCACGACGACGTCGGCGGCCTGGATTTCGGCGATCAGCGCATCGTCGAGCGCGACCCGCGCGGCTTGGGCCGGGGTGCGTTGTTCAGCCGGGGTGAAGAGCGCGCCGAGGGTGGCTTCGTCGAGCGCGGGGTGCGGCGTGCGGGCGAGGTCGCGCACGGTCAGCGTCGCGTCGGGGTGCGCGCTGCGCAGGCGCTCGACCAGGGTCTGCGCGAGGCGGGTCGAATGCGAGCCGTCGATGCGCGCGCTGGAGTTGATTTGCAGGATGTTCATCGTGGGTTCCGGTTCAAGAGTGGTTGCGATGAAGTCAATGTAGTTGTCCCGGAATCAATCCGGAAGACTATGAATTGGATAACATTGTTCCGCTGATGAGACAGTCTGGAGTGCGCCATGAGCCTTGAACCCAACGACCTGATGCTCTTCGCCCGCGTGGCCGACGAGGGCAGCTTCAGCCGGGCGGCCGAGCGGGTGGGGCTGCCCAAGTCGACGGTGTCGCGCCGCATCGCGGGGCTGGAAGCGCAGCTCGGCGAGCGGCTGCTGCTGCGCACGACGCGCAAGCTGACGATCACCGACTTCGGCCACAGCGTGCTCGAGCACGCGCACCAGGTCGCCGCCGAGGTCGAGGCCGCGTCGGCACTGGCGCAGCACCGGCAGGCCGAGCCCAGCGGTCGGCTGCGGGTGTCGATGCCGGCGGATTTCGCGACCGTGGTGTTGGGGCGGCTGCTGGGGGAGTTCATCGCCAGGTACCCGGCGATCTCGCTCGAGCTTGACCTGACACCGCGCCGGGTCGACCTGATCGGCGAGAACTTCGACCTCGCGTTGCGCATGGGCAGCCTGCCCGACGACGCATCGCTGGCGGCGCGCCAGGTGGCGGTCTTTTCGATCGGCCTGTACGCCTCGCCCGACTACCTGAAACGGCGCGGCGTGCCGAGCGAACCCGAGGCGCTGATGGAGCACGATGCGCTGCGGCTGCTGCTGCGCAACGGCGAGCCCGCCGCCTGGATCCTGAAACGCGGCGAGGCGCGCTGGGACGGCATCCCGCCCGGCCGCGCGACCGCGAACTCACCCGAGCTGCTGATCCGCCTGGCGCGCTCGGGCGTCGGCATCGCGGCGGTCAACGACCACTTCGCCGCGCCCTATGTGGCCAGCGGCGAGCTGATGCCGGTGCTCGAGGACTGGACCTTGCCGAGCGCGACGGCCTGGGCGGTCTTCCCGGGCCGCCGCCTGATGCCGGCGCGAACGCGGGTGTTCCTCGATGCGATCCAGGCCGAGTTCTCGGGGCCGGACTGTCAGCGGGTTGAGCAGGAGCTGAAGCGAACCAAGGCGGCGCGCCGCAAAGCCGTCGCGGGAGTCGTCATACCGGCGAACGCCGGTATCCACTCTGCATCGAAGCGCTGACTCCGGAGAGTGGATCCCGGCGTTCGCCGGGATGACCGCGCTTAGACGGACAGTGTGCCGTCAATACCGCAGCCCCATCGCCTCGCGCACATCGCGCATCGTTTCGCGCGCCGCGGTGCGCGCGCGCTCGGTGCCGACTTCGACGATCCAGTGCACCTGCTTCGGGTTGCTGAGGTACGCCTCGGCGCGCTCGCGCCACGGCTCCTGCTCTTTCTTGATCGCGTCGATGACCGGCTGCTTGCACTCCAGGCAGCCGATGCCGGCGGTGGTGCAGCCCTTGACGACCCACTCCTTGGTCGGCGCATCGGAATACACCTTGTGGAACTGCCACACCGGGCAGAGCTCGGGGTTGCCGGGGTCGCTGCGGTGCACCCGCGCCGGGTCGGTCGGCATGCGCTTGACCTTGCGTTCGACCTCGGCCGGCTCTTCGCGCATCGCGATCGTGTTGCCGTAGCTCTTGCTCATCTTCTCGCCGTCCAGGCCGGGCAGCTTCGTCACTTCGGTGTGCAGCGCCTGCGGTTCGGGCAGCACGACCTTGCCGGTGCCGCGGAAATGACCGTTCAGCAGTTCGGTGTCGTCGGGCGTCCAGCCTTCGAGCGCAGCCGCCTTTTTCAGCATCGACTCGGCCTTGGCCTGGGCCTCGGGCGTGCCGTTCTGCTGGAAGTCGCGGCGCTGCTTTTCGAAGTAGCGTGCATCGTCCTTGCCGAGCTTGGCCAGGGCCGCAGCCACCTTCGCGTCGAAGTCGGGCGCGCGGCCGTACAGGTGGTTGAAGCGGCGCGCCACTTCGCGCGTCAGCTCGACGTGCGAAGCCTGGTCTTCACCGACCGGCACAAAGGCCGCCTTGTAGATCAGGATGTCGGCCGCCTGCAGCAGCGGGTAGCCGAGGAAGCCGTAGGTCGCGAGGTCGCGGTCCTTCAGCTTTTCCATCTGGTCCTTGTAGGTCGGCACACGTTCGAGCCAGCCCAGCGGCGTGCCCATCGCAAGCAGCGTGAAGAGCTCGGCGTGTTCGGGCAACCGGCTCTGGATGAACAGCGTCGCCTTCTCGGGGTCGATGCCGGCGGCGAGCCAGTCGACCACCATGTCGTAGACGTTGCGCTCGATCGTCTCGCGGTCTTCGTAGTGGGTCGTCAGCGCGTGCCAGTCGGCGACGAAATAGAAGCAGTCGTAGTCCTGCTGCAGCCGCACCCAGTTCTTCAGCGCGCCATGGTAGTGGCCTAGGTGCAGGGCGCCGGTGGGGCGCATTCCGGACAGGACTCGCTGTTTCATCTGTGGGGCTCGGCTGTGAGGGTCGAATTGTAGGTTGCAGAACATTCAATCCCGCATCGAGAGGATGCGGCCCGGCGCCGCGCCTGCCTAGAATCGGCGCGTCTTGCGGAGGCTGCCATGCTGACTCGTCGCACTGCGCTCTGGGTTCCGTTCGCGATTGCCTCGTTCGGCGCGGCTCGCGCCGCCGCCCCCGAAACGCCGCCCCCGTACCGCTCGTCCGGGGTTGACCCGGGGTTCCTCCCGGGCAAC
>OBEQ010069267.1_pt1 | contig 17273 bp, 21 predicted proteins | sample 1670901 | NCBI WGS metagenome assembly OBEQ01 (sample SAMEA104232315, study PRJEB22302) | groundwater metagenome | biome: forest; feature: aquifer; material: groundwater | place: USA | collected 2011-08-07 | depth 5.4 m
CTCGGGCTAGCCTTCGACCGCGCCGCCGACGTCTGGATCGCCACTGCTGCCGCAGACCTCGTGCGCACCGTGTTCGCCCGCGTCGCCGCCGGCGAGTCGTGCCAGCGCGTCGCCGATGACCTCGCCGCGCGCGGTGTGCCGCTCCCCCGCAATGGCACTTGGCACGCCTGCAGAGCGCAAGGCCCGCGTCCGGTGGTGCGTTGACCACCGGCTCTGGCACTATCCAGTCGCCCATCGTGAGCCGCCGCCGGGCCGCGAAGAAGAGCGGTTTCGCCCGCCCGACAAGCGTGGATATTCTGAGATGGTCTTCGACGGACCAGACTGGATCACAACGGCGATCCTCGTCGGTGGCTTCTGGGAATGCGTCGATTTCGAACATGCCTACGTCGATCCGACAACGGAGCGGATCGAAGACGACGACGCGCGAAACATCGCGTTTCGCGTCTGGATCGAGGCCGGCGGCTGGCTCGATCTGTCAGCGCCGGAAAACGCGCGTCTTGGCGAGCCGACACCCGCGGGCGACTGGACCGATCACAACAAGTGGACACGCTGTCATAGCCTGAGCCTTGACTGCGGCGCACCTGATATGGAATCGGCGATCTTGGAGTTGGCCGCCCGCGTCGAATTTCACTACGGCGACGGCGCCGAGCGGCTAGCTTCGGCGCCCGAGCGATGTGAATATCGCAAGGTAGGCGATACGGCGCCCGCCGAGGAACAGTACGTGACTACGTGCGTTGCTGATAGCGACGGATACTGCGCGACGTGCGGTTACAAAACCGAATGATCGCGCAAAGTGTTTTCGCGCTTGCTCCCAAGGGAAGTAGGATTCAACGCAATATGATCTGCACCTGTGACCCGAAGGGCGAACGCGCCACAAGCGCCCTTCGCTTGGAAGTCCAGCAGCGACTCGGCGTCGCGCATTCGACGAATACCTGGACGGCAGCGCTTTTGTCGCTGGCGTGGCAATTTGATTGCAGCATTTATGTATACTCAGATATGTGGTTTGGAGTCAGCGCTGTCGCTGCGGACGGCAGCGCAGCTTACATCGAGTGCGACTGGCCGTTTGACGGAGTTTTCGCGCTATGGAAGGAGGCGGCCGATCGTTCACCGGAGCGGTTGACCATGATTGGATTATCAGCCGCCGACGTTGGCGAAACGCGGGCGCAATGCGAGATGTTGATCGCCGAGTACGAGGCTCTTCGCGATATCAGTCTCGCGCATGATTACACCTGCCCAGCGTGCGCCGCACAGCACGTCGACCGAGTTTCTATCGTACCGACACGCGAGCGTTGCGCAGAGGGCAAGGCATTATGGGACGCTTACTTCCTGCCACTGCACGCGCTGATCGATCTTTGGGCAAGTCCGAGTTACGACGATGCGCCGACAATGTGGGGCGCCTAACGCTTAGACGAATCGACTCAAACCGAATCGGCTTAAAACTCGAAGATCGACGATCGATGAACCGACTTCGGCTTTGTCGGACCTGGGTTCTTCGCCGACGCACCCGGTCCAGGAAGCGCTCGCGGCGGATCGGACGCAGGCACGTGTCGAAATGTAATCGGCGTGGGTGGCGCGGGAACCGCGAGCCGATTCGGTCGATCGAGAGGGATCCCGTCGCGAAGGCGCCGGTTGAGCCCCGCCTTCGTGAGCTTCAGCTTCTTGGCTAGCTCACGCTTGCGTTGTCGTTCCTCGCGAGCCGTACAGCCGCATGAGGTCGACTCGCCCTTTCGGAGCGTCGAGAACCGGACTTCTTTCTCAGTCCCGCAGGCGCACTTACAGACAACGTACTTATCATTCCGGCCTGGCTTCCCCTCACGAATAACCTTCCAGCGGCCAAACGACTGACCGACAATAATCGGCGCGGGGGCGCTCATGGCACGCCCGCGGAGCGCTTGACAAGGCCGCGTTTTGTGTGTACGCTACAAACATGCCACGAACAAAGCAGGCGGGACTGCGACTCGTGAATCTTCGACTTCGAGAAAAAGACATTGCCGCAGCGCGACAAGCCGCCGCGGCGCTCGGGATTCCGTACCAATACGTTATTAGAAGTTGGGTCGCTGAATCCGCCGAGCGGCGCAAACCGGGATCGATGTTTCCCGTCGTTCGCAAGACTGCGTAGACGCCACGCAAGATACGCGAGCTGGAAGCAGATCTTCGAAGCGCCGGCTTTGTATCGCGCAGCGGCAAAGGAAGCCATCGGAAGTACGAACACGAGCCGACCGGAACAAAGGTTACTATCTCGGGACAGCCGGGCGCCGACGCCCTGTCGTACCAAGAAAAAGCAGTTGCGCAAGCGCTTGCGGCAGCTAGGAGAGGCTGATGGAATCACACTACACCAAGATCGTCAGGTGGTCCGACGAAGACCACTGCTACATCGGCACGTGCCCAGATCTCATGTTCGGCGGCGTACATGGCGCCAACGAACTCCGCGTGTACAAAGAACTCTGCAAGGTCGTCGCCGAGTGGCAGCGTTTGGAAAAGCGCAGGACGTCTGAAAAGTCCGCTTTCCTCGCACGTGCACGCTAACGTCATACTGCCCCAGCTAGATACTTAATGACTTCTCGCGTCGCAGGAGATAGACCGCCCACACGCGCAACATCGAGCCCCACGACAAGCGCAGCCCGCGCCGCGAGCACGTCGTTCGCGCCGAGGCCGTACGAGCCGCTGATGATCTTCGTGATCGTATCGACAGACGTTCGAACCTCGCCGTAGCGCCAATACTCCAGCTCGAAGGTCGAGAAGAACGCCCGCGCTTCAAAGACGGCTCGATCTGACGGCGAGACCAAGTATCGTAGGATAAACGCCAGATCGCCACCGCTCTCTTCGGCCTGCACGATGTGCTCATGCTCGTGCGCGGCAACGACAATCTGCGTCCATAGATCGTACGGCGGCGACGCTTCTCCCGGCGTAAACGGTGCGTAGATGGTATGGCCAATCGTCGTGACAGTCCGACGAAGATAGCTTTCTCGATCGGCGATCCCGAGAAGCGAAACGAGATCGGCCAAAACTTGAAAGGGCTTAGATTCGCTCCGATCGACAAGGCGCGAGCCATAGCGTCGTTGGAGATGATCGTAGAGGCCGCGGACGATCGCGGACGTCGGTTCGAAGGGCACTAGCACGTCAGCACATTGCCGTCGGTGATGAAGCCGTGCCAGCCGCGGCACGAACCAGACGGATGAAAAAGAATCGACGGCCGCAGCGTCAGCGTTTCGAACGTATCGCCGGTGCGTTGCCACAAGATACTCGGGCGCAGATCGTGAGGCGGTCCGCCGTCGAGTGGATTCTGGAACTGGACGAAGATAGCTCCGCCGCAGCCGCACAGGCAATCGAAGCTGATCCCGACGGCTTCTCGCCTCGGGACGGGCTTGCCGTCAGAGCCCGTAACGCCTTCGCCGCCGGCGCCTACCCAGGTCGGATGGAGATCTACGAGCCTCGTCATGGCGTACACGTTGCGTTCGGCGCAGGTACGCAGCGTAGGTTGCCGGCTCTTTGACAGTCGATGACCGTGCGCCAGTGGCCGTCCCCGCCGCACACTTCAACGACGGTTTGCCTGGCACAGCGCGTGGTCGCCGCCGGACAGACTGCGCAGCCTGCGAAAAGGACAGCAAGAACGAGTAGATACGATCGCGTGATCAAAATCACGGTTGCACAACCGCAAACGTTGTACAGTAGTCGATATGGAACGTCTGACCACGCTTGCGTTTTTCGTCCTGTCGGCCTGCTACAACCCGACTTTTCACGACGGGCAGTACCTTTGCCGGAACGACGGTGACTGCGCATTTATCGGCTCGGAGTGGTCGTGTAACGCCTGCGGCGAGTGCGTTGAGCGGACGTCGCCACGGCTGTTCGCGTGTGGAGATGGCGGCGCAGATCTTCCACCGCCGCTCGGCAACGTAGATCAACTTGGCCCCTCGCCCGACGCTTCGGCCTGCGAGACCTGCGCGTCTGGGAGGTCGTGCTGCGATGCGCTTTCGATCCCTGGAGGGACGTTCAATCGGAGTAACGACCCGCGCTATCCGGCGACGGTGTCTCCGTTCTTCCTCGATCGCTACGAAGTGACGGTTGGGCGATTTCGTGCGTTCGTAGACGCAGGATACGGGACGCAGGAGCACGCGCCGACGCCCGGTTCCGGGATCAGTCGTGCGGGCGCCGTAGGCTGGAACGCTGGATGGACGGCACTTTTGCCAAAAGATACACCTACGCTCCGCGCGGCTTTGAACTGCGATCGGCGCGCAACGTGGACGGGAGCACCTTCTGAAAACGACCGCTTGCCGATGAGCTGTGTCACGTGGTACGAGGCGTTCGCGTTTTGCATCTGGAACGGCGGCCGGCTCCCGACCGAGACAGAGTGGAATTACGCGGCGGCGGCTGGCAGCGAGCAGCGTGAGTATCCTTGGGGCGATGACGTCCCGTCGGCCTCGCGCGCCGTTTACAGTACCTCGTCGGTGGCCCCCGTCGGAACACACGTAAGTGGCAACGGACGCTGGGATCAGTCGGACATGGCAGGGAACGTCTGGGAGTGGACGTTCGATAGTTGGGACGCCGTTACGAGCTACAGCGTCCCGTGCTACGACTGCGTGAGCGGGACAGACGGGCCGAGTCGAACCCTCCGCGGCGGCAGTTTTGGTAGCGGCGCAGGAACGCTCTCGTCCGTCGGTAGAAGCAACTTCCCGGCGGCAACACGAAGCGCCGAGATCGGCGTTCGCTGTGTACGCTAGCGAAGAACGCTGCGCATCGAAGTTCTCATAGACGCAGTTACACCAACAGCCTCTTGAGATCACGCCAGTCCCGCCGCAGATCGAGCAGTTTGGATCGGCATACTCACGCGGATCCTTAATCACGTCGCGAGGCGTCTCGTTACTCAATGTGCTCATCACGCAGCTCGGCGGGCTCTTCTTCAGGATGATAAAGTCTAAAGTACGTCTTGTGCCATTCGCGCTGCTCGCTCGAACCGTCCCAGCCCGTCTCGTGTCGATACTTAATGATCCAATCCTTTAGGTCAGCGTTGATATTGCCGGCGATCAGATACGCTTGCATCTGATGCCACGTTGTAATGCCAAGTTGGTCGGTGAGCTTACGCAGCTCCGTCCAGCGTGGGTTCTTATGCCAAAGGTTCATTCCGCCGCCGCCAATGAAGTAGTTCCTTACTCCACGCGGATGAATAATGTTCTCCTGTTTCTCGTGAGTGTATATAAGCGCGGGGAACTCCGGGTGATGTCCCGTCGCGTACATCGGCTGAACGCCCGGAAGAGCCTCATGTACCGGCCCGTCGCCGTGGTGGACGTAGCGCAGCTTTGGGTTCCAACGGAAAAGAAACGCCTTCCAGTAATCATCGAGGCTTTCCCAGACACGTTCAGGCCCACGGTAACTAACCGAGCGGCAGCGGAAACCGATGCTGCGGAAGTGCTCCGGCTTATTCGGTACGATCCGAATGAGATTTTGCAGCTCAGCGAGCGCCTTTTCTTCGATAAACTCATCTGGATCGAGCGCAAGCACCCAATCGCCAGGGACGGCGATCTCACCAACGCGTAGCAAGTAGTTATTCCGCTGGGCCGGGAAGTTGTCCTTCCACGGATGGATAAAGAATCGAATCTTATCGTTCAGTCTCGCCCAATTCCGAAAATATGGGATCGTCCCATCCTGTGATCCGCCGTCGACGATGGTAACAGTGTCGACGTAGGGAAGGAGTCCCGTGATGTTCCGCGCTAGGTCAAACAGCTCATTTTGCGTCATCAGCGCAGCGTGGATCTTCATCCTTGGGCTCCTAATCTCTCCGATTGGTAGCGATCTCTTCGATGCGCAGCCCCGGGAAGTTCGCGACCGGCAGGTCGATCAGACGACCGAGGAGATCCTCGATGGCCGCCGCCGAAAGGACCGTCGTCTCGCTGGTGTACCGAAAACGCGCGCCGGTTCCGGGGACGTAGGCTGGACCAAGAACGTAGTGAGCGCCGCTTCTTCGCATCCGAGGCGACTCGGACTCGTTAATCAGCTCTTCGTGCATCTTCTCGCCGGGGCGGAAACCGACGATCTTGATCGGCTTTCCAGAGCGCGCAGAGAAGATCGCGGCGAGATCGCCGATTCGCATTGCCGGCAAATGCGGGATCCAGGTCTCGCCGCTTTGTCCTGACGCAAGCGCTTGTTGAATGAGCGCCACGCTCTCTCCGAGGGTCATAATAAACCGCGTCATGTCAGGGCAGGTTACCGTGAGAAACGGCGCATGCTCGGCCTGATAGCGAAAGAGCGGAACGATACTGCCGCGTGATTCCAGGACGTTTCCGTAGCGCACGGCGAGGTATTTGATATCCGAGCGGCCGGTTCGCGCTTGGCTCGTAACCACGCGCTCGGCAATGGCCTTAGACATACCATAGACGTTTACAGGTGAAACGCATTTATCCGTACTAACAAGAAGGACAGTGCTGTTGGGCGGCGACTCGGCGTTGACTGCCTCGATGGCGTTATGTACGCCGAGAAGATTCGTCTGGATACTCTCGTACGGACTTAGCTCGCAGGTCTCGACTTGCTTGAGCGCCGACGCAACGATGATCGTTGTTGGTCGATACTGGCGAAGTACATCACGAATTCGCTGTCCGTCGCGAACGTCGCCGACGAAGAACGTGAGCGAGGTCTGCGCGCGTGCCGCGAGCGAACCGACGCCGTAGGTATTTCGGATCGTCCAGTGTTTGGCCTCGTCACGCGAATAGACCGCAACGTCGTGATCGGGCAGAAGCGATTCGATGAGCTTCTGCCCAAGCGACCCGGTGCCGCCGATGAGCAGGTACTTCATACGAGGACCATCTCTAGCTCGCTACTATCCTCAGAGACAGTAACAAAGCCAAGCGCTTCGTAGATGTGCCGTGCGCGGGCGTTTTTCTTGAGTACGCGCAGTCGAAATTTGTTCACGCCGCCTGCACGGAGCGTATCAAACAAGATGGCATACGTCTTTTTTGCCAAGCCGCGACCGCGGTAGTCGGGGTGAATGTCCATCCCGACGAGGCGCTCGGTAGCTTCGCCACCGTCGGTGATACGACAGTATCCGATCGGAGCGTCGTCGAGAAGGATGACGTAGAACTGCCGCCCGCCGCCACGCCGGAACCACTCTACGGACTCTGGCAACGTGAACGCTCTCGGATCATGCAGCCACTCGCGGCTCAGGTTTCGCACGGTATTGAAGAGCGGAACGTCACGCAACATCATCGGCGCCAGCGTAACCGCCATTAGATCATTTCCCGTTCTTGGAAGATCCGCACTAGGTTTTTTACGTAGGCTGCATACGTATAGTGCGTACGAACGAAATTCCTGTACGCATTGCCCGTCTCCACGTAAAACGCGCGATCGTAGTAGAGCCTGTCAAGAAGCGAAAAATACTCCGGCGAGAGGCAAGGCGCAGCCAGAAACTCAGGAAACTGTGCGATGGGGGAGTTCGCCGGTCCGATAACCGGGATCCCAAACGAAGCAGCTTCAGGTGGAGAGCCACCCGTAGCTAGCGTGCTCACTACGACCTTCGTCTTGGCGTATAGATCGAGAACGGAGGCCCAGGATAGCGCAGGATGAAGTACGACGCGATCTCGCACCGACAAAAGGCACTGCGTCTCCGGAGACTGAAAGAACTCGGCTCGTGCATTGTCGTTAGGTGCTGCGGCGAGAAAGTGGACCTCTTTTCTGTGATCTTCCTCCAGCTTTTGTGCGCACCACGAAAAGAGCGAACCGAAAAAAGTACGGTGCCGCAGGGCGCTAAGTACGCCGCTCGCTGAGAATAGAATGATGTTTTCGTCGAAGTTATTGCCGTCGCTGACGTCAGGAACACTTGGGCCGGCAAGGTTCTCTACGTGATCTCGGCCCGATCGATCAATTATGCGCTGATGCACTCCGTCTGCTGTACTTCGGACAGCTCGATTATACGTTACAAAGAACCGTTTGCCGTACTTCTCCATGAAGCCAGTGAACAGCACAGTCGGTTGGTGAACTTGAATAACAAGCCCGCGAAACGAGTGCTTCTCAGCAACGTGATACGAGTCGTGGAAGATGCAGATCGTGTTTTCGTCTTCCGCCGCCGGCAGTCCGTCGATGAATTTGGCTGGCTTCGGCTCGCTCGATCGCCAAACGGGGAGTAAGCTATAGACCGTGTCGAACTCGTCGGATGCCAGTAGCGCTTCCAAGACTTGCCGCTCCCAACGCCACTCTCCACCGAGGCAATCCGCTCGGAGCCCAGACGTGACCGGAGCGTTCAGAAAAACCGCGACCTTCGTCACGGACGTACCCAGGCAGCGATAAGTGTCTCGTCGTCGTCCAATTCTTGCTGCCGCCAGCGAACGAGATTGGCAGCAGCCGCGACACGCTGCGTGTCTTCCTGATCGCTGAAAAACTCCGTGCCGCTATCGTGAACGGCGATCGCATCGCCCGACCCGAGCATGGGCGCATAGAGCGCAAACTCTTCTGGTTTGTTGCCGTTGTCACAAAAGACGAGCCGCGGCGTCGGCAAGGCAGCGATCAAGTCTCCCGCGAGCCGGATGTCACGGCGGCAATCGAGTCCGCTTTGCGTGATTCCAAGGCGCTGATGGAGATCGCGGGTACGTTCGTCGCGCCTGTCGATTAGATCGATCGTCGTGACCGCACCTGGACAGTGAAGCCCGAACAGAACAGTTAGGATCCCACTCCCTGTCCCTAGTTCGATGACGCCGCGGATCCCAAGCTCTCGAAGGAGCTGATCGTACCAGTACAGGGACAGAAACGTCTGCGCCATCGGCGCATGAATAAACGGCGTCCTAAGTACCGGATCGCGATACAGGTCGGCGGCTGGCACGCTATTTCAGTTCTCCGCGAAGTTTCATGATCTCACCGAGATAGGCGCGATGCTTGAACCTCAAATCGGTCTTGGGCAGCATTTCGAAGATGAACTGCGGGCGTCCATCGCCTCCTGTCTCACCCTGCGACCCAACCAGCGGTCCGCGCCAGCGTTCTTGCCAGCCCCAGAAGGACCACTGCGCGCGGACATCTCTCTCACCCACGAGGTTCGTATGCCAGATCGTGTTCATATCTGGATTCGTAACTCCGCAAGCGTCAACGAATGCAATGGCGCCTTCGCGCATGCAGTAGCGAACCTCGCCGAGATGGATAAACCACGAGAGAAGATGCTCGTTGAACTGTACGGAGAAGTAGCCATCGAAGAAGTTCCGAGGATAATCGAGGTCGTGGGCGTCACACTCCCGCACGGTCAGTAGCTCCGGATGCGTGAGCCTCGCCCGTCGGTCGCGCAGCCACTGTACGTTCGGTCCTGGGAGCTGCAGCGCATGGACTTGGTAGCCGGCGTTTGTCAAAACGAGTGCCTCGGCAAGTGCTCCTGGCGCAAGCACACGCGCTGGCGGCGAAAGATAACTCCGGAACAAGTCTACGAATTCTTGGCGTCGGGTGTCATCTGCGGCATTCTCCTTGGGCGGCGTCCCATCTTCTTCGCCGATGCTGCACACTGCGCTATAGATAGCCCACTTCTCGGGCGTCACGGCTTCCACCGATTCACGACTTCAACAATATGCGTTACGTCGTCGTCGCTTAGCCACCAACCGACAGGGATGTTCATGAGGCGTGAGGCAAACGACGTAAGGCCCGGTAGGTTCGGATCGGCGAAGTCGCGGAACACGGAGTAACGATCGTTTCGCACATGAACAACGTCAACCGCCACACCTCGCTCGGTCGCATACGCCTTGAACGCTGCGGGGTCATCGACGAGGAGTGAATAGATCCAGCAGCTCGATACGGAATCGGTACTCCGGCGCAGCTTCTCGACTCTGGGAGTCGTGATTTCTCGATCGTACCGAGCACTGTTTGCGCGGTGACGTGCTAAGATGCCGTCGATATATGGCATCTGCGCAAGGCCGATGGCCGCGGCGACGTTGGAACAGTGATATTTATATCCGGCCTCGGGGATATCCTGTTCCCATTTCGATCCGCCCTTGAACGAACGATCAAGACCGAACCATCGTAGAAGCCTAGCGCGTGCGGCTGTTTCCGCGTCGCGAACGATCAGGCAGCCTCCGTCGATGGTGGTCAAATGTTTGATAGCCTGAAACGAGTGTATGACCGTATCGCCTACCGCCGCGATTGGCCTGTTCTTGTACCAGGCGCCGAGCGCATGTGCCGCATCGCATACAACCGGAATATTGCCGGCCGCAGCCTTCACGGCGTCATAGTCAAACGGCTGACCCGCCCAATGCACTGCAAGGATCGCTTTCGTTTTGCTCGTAATCTTTCGCGCTACGTCAGCGGCGTCGATGTTGCCGGTTGTCGGGTCCACGTCGGTCCACACTAGCTTCGCGCCGGCATTAAAAAACGGTGCGAACGTGGCAAAACAGCTCATTGGGCTCGTAACGACCTCGTCGCCAGGAGCAATTCCAAGAAGACGCGCGGCCAAGGCGAGAGCGCTCGTCCCACTGTTTACGATAACCACGTGTTCCGCGCCGAATTTGTCGCTAAATGCCTTCTCAAATTCGACGACCTTTTCGCCTTCGGCAATCATGCCGCTCGCAAACACAGCTTCGACGACAGCGCCGACTCCGGCGGGGGTATGAACTTTGAAGAGTGGAATCACGACAGCTCCAACCAGGATGGATTGTTAAGATACCATGCAACGGTCTTTTCGAGCGAAGCATCGAAGTCCATCGGCGCGACCCACCCAGCCTGTGTTATCTTGGTCCCGTCGAGGCCGTAGTGAAGATCGTGTCCGGGACGATCTTGGTTCCCATCGATCAGCTCGTAGTGGAGCGGCTTACCGACGAGAGTCGCGATTCTTTGCGCGAACTCTAGGTTCGTGAGCCGCTTTTGCCCAGGGACGTTCCACCGATCCGGACGCGCACCGTAGGGCGGCGGCCGATCTCCGGTCTGGAAATGCGTAACCTCACCGCGCTCGATAAGCCACCGGCAAGCGTCGGCAAAGGTCCGCGCGTGGAGGTAATTTCGCGATCCGACAGTGTCCCCCGATGCGTGGATACGAACTGTCTCGCCGCGCATGACGCTTCGAACGACCGTAGGGAGAAACTTCTCCGGATGCTGGCGTTCACCGATGTTATTCATCGCATTGACGATGACTACCGGAACGCCGTAGGTTCTCCAAAACGAAATGGCCGCTAGTTCTTGCGATCCTTTGGAACAAGCGTATGGATTCGAGGGAAGAAGCGGGCTCCACTCGGCGTGACCGACATCATCTGCAGGACCGAAGACTTCGTCTGTTGAGATCTGTATTACAATTTTTGGCGTTAGCCTTCGCGCCAGTTCGAGAACGGTGAGCGTACAGGCGACGTTATTCAGAATGACCATTCGCGGCTCGGCGATGGACGTATCGACGTGGCTCTCTGCGGCGAAGTGAACGACCGCGTCAATCGGCGCGAGCTTACTGAGAAGTAGCGGCGATAAATCGGCAGTCAGATCGTGCGTGTACACTTCGACGCGCCGCCGATGATCGGCGACGTGACTGTCCGTCAGACGCTCAGTGAAGCCGCCGTGGCTCCACGAGGATAGACACACGATCTGCCAGTCGGTGCGGGCGAGGAAGTGTTCGACGCAGTGCGAGCCGATAAATCCGTCCGCGCCAGTCAGGAGGACGCGCTTCACGCTCACCTCTTTGGGGCGAAAATAGCCGACACAGGTGTTAACGACCTTCCGAAATAGCTTCTCTCCGGTTACGAGATATTCTAGCGGCCGGATCAGGTCTACCGTGAACGCCCTTTCCGGATCGTGCGTTAGCTCAACGACGCCTGTCGACGCAAAGAGTGTCCGATACCGATCGGTATAATCGGACAGACGATCATCGCAGAACACCTGCCCAAACGTGTCCTGCCCGCGGCAAGCCGCAAGTGTACCGGCGCGCCCCAATCGATCCAAGCATCGCACGAACGTAGCACTGTCAACGATTCCGTTTACGCAGGCGGCATGATCTGTCGCAAAGCCAGCCAAAAGGCCGCCGTCGGGGAGCTTTCTCCGATGCTCGGCGGCCAAGATCTCCGCGAACGCGGGATGCGCGGGATAGTAATCATCTTCGATTAGGATGTAGTAATCGAACTCCGTCCGCCAGCGCGTGAGGGCTTGCACCCACGAGCTGTACGAAAAGCAGTAGTCCGGGACGTCTAAAACCACGACCGGGCACTTGATTGAGCGCGTATCGATGTCCCAGTAATAGGCGGTGTCCGCTTCGTAGTCTCCGTTTCGAATGAGCGGCAGCGCCCGAAGGATCGTTACCTGCGCGAGATCCTTGGTGTTCGTCTTGGCGAGTTCTCGAAGGTGCGTTCGCAGACCCTCCTTGGCCGGAAAGCCGCCTCCGGCCTTGCCAATGCGGTGCGATGAAGCGGCCAGAAGATAGTTGATACGCGGCGGCATTATGGTCGATCCAAGAGGCTGCGTAGCGCACGTTCAAAGGCCGCCTGACCGTAGTGTTCAGCCACATAGCGCTGACACGCGTTACCGACGCGCCTCGCGTAGTCCGTATCGTAGAGAAGCCGTGTCAGGATCTCGACCAACGTTCCGTTCGCGTTAAGCCTCGGCAGCTCGGGGAACCCAGGTGTATACGGCGCCGTGTAGAGCGAACAGTCGCGTTCGAGGGCAATGACCGGGATCCCGTATCGTGCCGATTCCAGCGGCGGACCCCCGTAGCCCGACGGACAGACGACGAGCCGCGTTCGCGCGTAGATCGCCTGTACTTCCTTTGCCGTCAGCGGCGGATGAACGGTCACGCGATCCCAGATACCGTCGAGCGCCGCTCGGAACAGGGGATGCGCACGGATCGCTTGCGCGTCGTTGGTTTCGTAAGGACCAGAGACCGTTTCAAACGTCAGGCTCGCGTCGCGATCGAGCGCGCGGCGAACGAACCGGAGCATTTCGCCACCGTCCGCGGTGAGGCTCTTTAGCGTATCCCTCGACGAATGAAAAAGAACTGTTTTCGTCGTTGGATCGCCCGACATGGGATCAGCAACCGGCAAGGGCAAAAGCGCTACGCGGTCGCGGAGATCCGGCGCGACTTGATCGCAGCCATCGGACGGGTAGCTATGCGTTACGAAGACGCGGCTCTGTGGGTTTCGCGCGATGATCCCACGGATTTCCTCGGCAATCGGAGCGTTCATGACGCTAAAAAACTGAAGCAGGTAGACGCGCGCGCCGTCTGGCACCGACGACAAACCGCCATAGATCGTGATGTAAGCGCAGTCCGATAGGTCGGTGATCTGCCCAACCCAGTTCGGCGTATCGCCGCTCCACTTGGAAAGGCGCGAGCCCACCAGCTCCCCGGTCCGAACGAGGCCGCGCGCAATCAACCGTTCCCAGCGACCTTCGCCGCGGAGATCGTCGTCCTCTAGCGCCCCCAAAAGCGGCCCCGACGTGATGTTAATGCAAAATTTCATGACTGCGCCGCCAAGATAGCATCGAGATGCCGGACGAACGCCGCGTAGGTGTAGGTCTTCTCGACGAAGCTCCGGTAGCCCTCTCCGATCCGGCGGTACTCGTCGCCGTCCTTGTTCCACTGATCGAGGATGTCTACGAGCGTGCAGGGATCTACAAGCCCACAACGACCGCCACCGCCGCGGTAGTTATCGCCGACGCTGACAAACTCAGGAAACGCGGGCCGAAGGTCGATGTAGCCCTTGGCTTCTCGCCACAGAGCCTCGTCCGGCGTCGTCGTGTGAAACGAGCTGCACGGAACGCCGGGAACTGGAATGCCAAAGCTGGCGGCTTCAATCGGCGGCCCACCAAACGCCGTCGGGTCGTTGACGATAAGCTTCGTTCGCGCGAAGATCTTTTGCACCTCAGACCATGAGATCGACGGGTGAATCGTCACTTGCGAACGTACGTCTTGAAACGCCGCCGCGAAGGGCGGAAACCCCCACACGTACCGATCGGCTTCGTCTTGGTTCATTCTCTCTTCGCTTGCGAGCACTTCGAAGCGAAGCTCCGGATCGGCTTTCAGGCACCCGCGGATCCACTCAAGAAGATTAAGGATCGACGGGAGCGGATTGATCATGCGAAACGAGATGGCCCGCGCCGACCAGAGGAACATCTTGTTTTTGAACGTGTCGATGTCTCGGCGGACGCACGGGACGGCGGGCGCAGGCAGCCAACGAATGCGATCGTGGAGATCCTCAGGCAGCCGCTTGAGCGCGACGTGGACTTGGAAGCTGTGCGTCAAAAACACGCGCTCGCGGCCCATCTCCGAGACGGCGCGGTAGACTTCGGCTTCGGCTTCTGGTGCAAGCCCACAGAAGACGTTCGATACGAACGCCTCTGCGCCCGGCTTATAGCGCACGTTTCCCGGATCGGCCTGCGTGATGAGCGTGTGGCCGGACAGATTGCCGATTCTTCCAAGCCAGAGCGACGTGTCGGGGCTGCCCCAGGAGTCATGGATCGAGCCTACCTGCCGCCCAGCGTTGAGAAGCGCGCGCGCGGCCTGCCTTTCCCACCGGCGCTCGCCCTTGAGATTGTCGTCCTCCAGCGCGCCGGGGGCCCTAGTCTGGATATCAACGCAGAATTTCATGCTCGCTTCCCCAGCTTGTATTAGTAATGCCCGCGGCGTTCAAACTCGTCGCGGAGCTTCTCCCCATCGAGAATCGCTTTCACGAAGTCTGCGGCCGACGCTGGACACTCGGCCGAATCGATCGCGACGGCTGCGCGCCCGAACCCAACGCTTGGCAGCGTCATCTTGCAGACGCCCCACCGAAGCGCCGAGTTAATGAGCACCAAGCAAAGGCTGTCTTCGCTAGCGCGAAACACATAAAGGCGTGTGTCTCGGTTCAGATCTTCGATCACGGTTTCACTACGTAGCCAATCCCAATGCTACTTTGATTTCGCTCCGATTCATACCTTTCACCTGCGGACGCTGGAATTTTTGCCCACGCCTCGGCAACTTCTTTCAAGTAGTAGATATCATGGACCGCGATAAGGCCGCCAGATCGGACAAGTGGGCTATAATCCGAGTAGTCTTGGAGCATTCCTTCCGTAGAGTGATCGCCGTCGATAAAAAGAACATCGATCGGCCTACCGGCGAGAAGCGCGCACAGATCACGCTTGGCGTCTGGGGAGTGTGCATTTTTCCGGATATGCCGAACGACGCAGCGTGCATCGTCCATTTTCCAGGCCGAGTCAATCTCCTCGCGTGTTATCTCTTCCCACGGATCAATTCCAACCGCGAGGCCGTCGGTCTCAAGATGCGTACTCAGGATCTTGAAATTTCCGCCCACTTTGATCCCGATCTCAACGATTACTTTGGGCTGAATTGTGGCACACGCGCGGTAGAACCAGAGAACCTCTGGCGCCCGCTGCTCCGCTCGATATTCGTCGATCAATCGACTGATCTCAGCGTCGTTCGCAGGCGCGCTCACGGCTTCACCACGTAACCGATGCCGATGTTCCTTGGTTGCCTCGTCGATTCGTATCGCACACCCGCCGATGCCGGGATCCGAGCCCACGCTTCGGCAACTTCCTTCAGATAGTAGATATCGTGGACCGCGATGACCCCACCGGATCGGACAAACGGACTATAATCCGAGTAGTCCTGGAGCATCCCCTCTGTGGAATGATCTCCGTCGATGAAAAGAACATCGATCAGTCTGCCCGCGAGAAGCGTACGGAGATCGTCGACGGCATCCGGAGCGTGAGAACTCTTCCGGATATGCCGAACGACGCAGCGCGCGTCGTCCATCTTCCAAGCCGAGGCGATCTCGTCCGGAGATACCCACGGATCGATCCCGACGATGAGTCCCTCTTCGTCAAGGTGTGTACTGAGGATCTTGAGATTTCCTCCTACTTTGATCCCGATCTCAACGATTACGCGTGGCTTGATCGCAGTGCAAGCGCGATAGAACCAGAGAACTTCCGGTGTTCGCTGCTCGGCACGATACGCGACGACCAATCGACTAATCTCGGCGTCGTCCATCATCGGACCACCTCAGCAACCATCTCGTCAAAGAGCGCAAGCACGCGGGACTCCAGGTGATCCTGAAAAACATCTTGGATATCACGCGTATAAGCGACGTACAGCTTCGGATCATGAAACAAGCGACTGACGACGTCGTAGAGCCGATCGGTGCTGCTCCCAGGTTCTAGGAGAAGATCGTATTTCTCGGCGACGCCGTAGGCTGAGCTATCAACGCCGCCGGTCCAAACGAGAGATGGAACACCGAGAGACATAGCGTCGAGCGTATTGGACCATCCGTCGAGCGCGGCGTTGAGGCCGCACTCCCGAACCTCGGCGCGAAGCTCGTTATAGGGGATCCCCCACGCCTTATCCATCGCGAGTACGCGATCCTGCGGATGCCGCGGCTCTTCCAAGCCGACCGACGAGATCCACGTAAACGGGATCTCTTGTTCATTCCGAAGCCGCGTTACGACTTCGTAGAGCTGCTCGAAGCGATTGAGGCGCCCCGGCGCATCTGAGCCGCGCATCGTATGAATAATCCGTCGTCGGCTCGGATCGGGCGCGACCATCTGATCATTGAACGGCGTTGGCAGGTAGAACGTCCGATCTGCGTTGCCGCAGCCTTCCCGGAAGTAGTTTGGCCGGGCTGCGCGAAGGACGTAGACGAGGTAGTGATTCTCTGGGAACGGAACGCCGAGTCGCGGCTCATAGCCGAAGTGAACATGAAAGTTGTACTTGGCCTCCGCCGCCGGGATCTTTTTGTCGTACCAAGCCGCGTCGAAGTAGAGATCATATGGTCCGCGGCGATTCGCGCCTTGCTCAGATAGGATCGCGACGTTTGGGACAACGTCGCCGCGGCCCCATGTCGGGAAGCCTCCGGAGCACGCCGAGACGTCATAGCGCCCAGATTTCGCTAGGCAGCGCGTGACGTTCTGCGCCCAGCGCCCTTCTCCGCGCTCGGGACTATCGAGGCCGTGACTCCAACCGCCCGGACAGTTAATAAGAATTCGCAGCATTAGGGAAGATACCCGTCGAACACACGCTTGGCGTGCTTGATGGTACGTGCAATGCCCTCGACAAACGGCACGGTTGGCGTCCAACCAAGGGCGCGGATCTTTCGATCGTCGATGGCTTGCTCCTGGATCTCCCGAAAGCGCGCCTCTCGCTCGCGGACTTCGACGCTGAATGGAACTCCGACCTGCTTGGCGATCTCCCGGATGACGTCAGTGACCGAGAGCGGCGCGTCCAAGCTCCCGACACAGTAGACCTCGCCGTCTTGACCCTGACGCCGTACACATTCCAGGGCAGAGACGACATCGTCAACGAAGACATACTGCCGACGCATCGTCTCTGCGCCTGCGTGGACGAGTGGCGGAATGCCGCGAAG
>OBEQ010223476.1_pt1 | contig 17271 bp, 21 predicted proteins | sample 1670901 | NCBI WGS metagenome assembly OBEQ01 (sample SAMEA104232315, study PRJEB22302) | groundwater metagenome | biome: forest; feature: aquifer; material: groundwater | place: USA | collected 2011-08-07 | depth 5.4 m
ATATATGCATGAACATTCTATGACTATTCCAATAGAACAAGTGGAAAAGTTCTCTCAAGTTTTAAATAAAATAATTAATTCAGAAAGAATGAAGAAATTATTAAAAGATAAACTAAAAAAATAATGTTTTTTAGAGGATAATGGATTATTTTGTAAATAATACTATAAACCCATAAACTTTATATAGGAATTTAATTTTAAATGGTAAGGTGATAAAATGGTGTTAAAAGGATTTGCTAAAGATGCTATTTCTGGTCTGGACAAGAATACTCAGAAACCACATGATGGTTCTGCTGCTAATGCAATTATAAGAGATGATTTGAAAAATGATGATGAGAAGATGATGGAGAAGAGAAGACGCGAAAGAGAATTAAGAGAGAAAGAAGTTGATTTAGTTGCCGATTTTGAAAAATCTAAATATAAAGATGAAGATAGAGATCTTGTTGCTGAGTTTGAAAGGGAAAGAGCTAAGAAATTTGAAAAGGAAATGCAGAAAGATAGTGTTAAAGGAATGGAAAGAGAAAGAAGGTTTGAGAAATTAGCTCCTAGACTTGAGGAGAAAAAAATTGAAGTTCCTAAGGGTGCTGAGATGAAGCATATTTCTAGTAGTAAGAGTCATTTAATAAAATGGTTTTCTGAATTATCTAAAGATGATATTTCTATAGCTGGAGGAAAAGGAGCTAATTTAGGGGAAATGTATAATCATAAATTTCCAGTACCTCCCGGATTTGTAATAACTGCTCAATCTTTTGATTATTTTATAAAACAAAATTCAGTTAAAGAGAGAATTAAAAATATTATAGAAAGTATTGATTTAGAGAATACATTTGAATTAGATAAAGGTTCTAGAGAAATAAGAAATTTAATAGAAAGTCAGGAGCTTCCTAAAGATTTAAGAGAGGAGATTTTAGAGGCTTATAGTATTTTGAGTACTGAAAAAATAAATAAAGTTGGGATTTCTAAATATGCTTTAGATGTTCTTAAAAATGCTAAAGATCCGGTTTTTGTTTCAGTTAGAAGTTCTGCAACAACCGAAGATCTTGCAGAAGCAAGTTTTGCAGGGCAGCAAGAAAGTTTTTTGAATATTAAAGGAGATCATCCTCTAATTGAAAATATAAAAAAATGTTTTTCTTCACTTTATACTCCACGTGCTATTTACTATAGAAATAGAAAAGGGTTTAACGAAGGAGCTGCTCTTTTGGCTGTTGTTATACAAAAAATGGTAGATTCTGCTAAATCAGGAGTTGCCTTTTCTCGCGATCCGATGTTAGGAAGTGATAATATTGTTGTCGAAGCTGTTTTTGGATTAGGAGAGGGAATTGTTTCAGGACAGATAGCTCCCGATCATTATGAGATTACAAGAGATTTGAAGATAAATAAAATAAAAATAGGGACTAAGAAAACAGCAATAGTGAGAAATAGTTCTGGAAGAAATGAAAATATTAAGTTAAGCAGCGATAAATCTATGCAACAAGTTCTTTCTAATGGACAGATTTTAGAGGTTGCAAATATCTCACTTAAGTTAGAAGCACATTATAAAAAACCTCAAGATATTGAATTTGCAGTTGAAGATGAAAGAGTTTATGTTGTTCAATCTAGACCTATAACAACTTTAAATAATAAAGTTGAGAAGACAGAAATTTCTGCAAGGCCTATTTTGGAAGGATTAGGAGCTAGTCCTGGTATCGGTATTGGATATGTTAAAATAATTAAGACAATGGAAGATCTTGTTAAAATAAGGAAAGGAGATGTTCTTGTTACAAAGATGACTGATCCAGATATGGTAGTTTCAATGCAAAAATCAGTTGCTATTGTTACAGATGAAGGAGGACTCACAGCACATGCTGCTATAGTAAGTAGAGAAATGGGGATCCCAGCTATTGTTGGAACTGGAAATGCAACTAGCATTTTGAAAGATGGGATGAAGATAACTGTAGATGGAAGTAGCGGTAGAGTTTATGAGGGAGAAGTCGCTGAGAGTAAAAAAATTGAAATTAAACAAGTTGTTCCTACTCAAAAAATTAAGTTAAAATTAATTGTAGATATCCCTGAGTTTGCAGAGCGTGCTGCAGGAACTGGAATTGATGCAGTAGGTTTATTGAGATTAGAGGGAATTATTGCAAGTTCTGGAAAACATCCTCTTGCACATGAGAAAGAAAATACCTTACATGAATATACTGAATTATTAAGAGCTGGCGTTGAAAAAATAGCAAGTCATTTTATGTCTGTTTGGATTAGAACTTCTGATATAAGAAGTGATGAATATAGTGCTTTGCGAGGTTCTCCTCCTAGAGAAATTAATCCTATGTTGGGATTACATGGAATAAGATTTAGTTTGTTACATCCCAAAATATTCGAAGCTGAACTTTCTGCTATAAAAAAGGTTGCAGAGAAATATCCAAATAGGAAATTTGGTGTAATGTTTCCTCAAATAATAAGTATAGAAGAAGTGTTAAAAGCGAAGGAACATTTCAATAAATATAAGACTGATAATATGATTTTTGGAGTGATGATTGAGACTCCTGCAGCTGTTCAAATAATTGAAGATATTTGTAAGGAAGTTAAGTTTATTTCTTTTGGAACAAATGATTTAACTCAATTTACATTAGCTATTGATAGAGGAGAAGAAAGTTTGCAGCATTTGTATAATGAATTTCATCCGGCAGTTTTATCTGAAATAAAGAAAGTTATCAGTGTTTGTAAGCGTTATAATGTTGAGACAAGTATTTGTGGACAAGCAGGAAGCAAGAAGGAAATGATTGAAATTTTGTTTAGAGAAGGAATAAATTCTATTTCATTAAATGCTGATGTAGCAAGAGATGCTAGTTTATTAGTTCAAGAATTGGAGAAAAGGGTTGCTATTAAACCAATTGTGAATGAGAATGTTGTTAAAATTAATCCAGTTCATCATCAACAAGTTCAAGTCCATCATAATCAACATCAAAATCAGAATCAGAATAAACCTACTAATATTTTTGAGAGAGAATTCAATAATAAGCATAAGCATACTGAATTACATGCCAAAGTTCAGAAGATGAGAGGAGTTCTTCCAGATATTCCTATAAATCCAAATCCAGTTACAGCAAGTGAAATAAATGAAAGAGTTGAAGAATTGGAAGAAGAAAATAGTAAGATTGATGATATGAATAGAATCGATATTGATGTTAGTAGAGTTGAATCAATGGCTCATGAGCAAACTAAAAGAGAATTAGAAAGACAGAGGAAAAATGCAGAGAGTGTTAAATCTTCTCAAGAATTATTAGATGCTGCAGAAACTGAAGAATATAGATTTGAAGAGGAGAGTTAATTATTTTTCATAAAATAAGTAACGGCATCTGGATATATTTCCCAAGACCACACGCCTGTTAGAGTTGCTTTATGAAACTTCTTTCTATTATTATCTAAATATTCTTTTCCGAAAGTATTTTCAACTTTTTGTCTCATTTTCTCATAATGTAATGGTCCTAATGTATGTCCTGTATGTTTCCAGAGGTCTTCAAATGTTCCTTTAAAATTTTCTTTAAATGCTCTTGCCATTACTGGATTTTTTGTTAAATTTAATAAATGTTTGTAGCCATCAAAGTCTTTTTCTTTTAATTCTTTATCTTTTAAAAGTGCATAATACATATATTCATTCATTGTTTGATTCTCTAGTTCCATGCCCTCTTGTAAAAGGTTTATATCCTCTTCAGTAATTCTTAAATTATTCATTCTATCTCTCAAAAATTTGTAACATTCTTTTTCAGCATTCATTGCAACTCCTTCTGTAATTGATTTTGTAGGGGTCATCGCTCCTACTTCTTCAGTAAATTTACAGGAGAATGGCATATTTTGAGAATTTATTTGATGTGCTCCATGTCCTAGGACTTCGTGAAATGCAACATTATATGCACGGGTTGGTATAGCAACCACTTCCGCATTTTTATGAAAGAAATCAAAACCATATGAACCTAAACTAAATAATTTTGTTACAGAATTCCAGTTGCTAGATTCTGAACCGTCTTTTGGAGGTAATAATAAGATATTCATTTTGAAATCTTCAGGTAAGAGTCCCTCACTTTTACCATATTTAAGAATATCTTCTTTAATTTGAGGCACCCATGCCTTTGCCGCTTTTTGTGCTTCTTCAGTAAAAGGACTAACTCTTGTATAATCTCTTTCCTGTGTTTTTTCTGACATCTCCCATCTGTTTTTCCAAGGAGGGGATCTCACTTTATCTTCTAAAAGTTGAAAAGCGCCATCTCCTGCAATTTTATCAAAAAAACTCTGAACATCTAGAGAAAAATTTGGATCAGATAAATAATCTAAAGTCAAATCATTCAATCTTAAATTTGATTGTATGTTCTTTAAAATTAAGTCGTCGAAAGTAGACTCGGGGGTTATCTGATCTGCTTCATATAAAACGTCTGCTAATTCTCTTTTATATACTTCTCGACCATATAAATTTGAAAGGCTACCAAGGTATCTATGACTAAGTCTATAAAAATCTCCTACTTTCTTATCCAATTGTTTTAATTTATTATTTTTTATTTCCATTTTGTTTTAATCAATCCTCAAGTTTCGATACTTAACTAAATCGCCTTTTACTGTTAGTATTCCTAGCTCGCCTTTATCAAGATTACCTGAATTCCAGAATAATTCATTTGTGTATTGATTTTCTTGAACATGATTACCTTGTTCATCATTTGCTCTATGTCCCGATTCATGGAAATGTCCGCTTACAGCTTTTTTTATTTGTAATTGCTGGTATAATGCTTTTAGATCTTCGTTTCCTCTGTTTTCTTTTCTTTCAATAGCAAGTTTTAAAGTTTTTAATCTCATTCCAGTCATATAATCTTTAAGCTCATCGTTATCAATTTGTTTAAATTCTTCTGCACTAAAGTAAATCGTTTTTTCTTTTTTTACAAAATTTCTGTCAAAAGACTCATATGGCATTACAGCCATTGTTTCATATTTTTCTATATCCTCTATTTTATATTCTCTTATTTCAACAAAATGAGCCATATCAACACAAGTTTCTAAGTTGTTAAATTTTCTTGGAATGTGACAAACAAGAATTGTTTTATTCGGATCTGTTACTAGTTTTGTTAAGTCGTTCATATTAAAGTAATATTTTACTGGAATTATTGTTTCGTGTTCTTTTACTAGTTCAGTATATTCTTCTATTGTATCAAATTTAGCAAGTCCGTCCTTTAGATCTGAATATCTTCCTGTTGGAACTTTAGATGTTATTTTATATTCTCCGTACGCTGGTCCGTAATCTGATCCTGGGAGGAAAACTAAATGATGATCGACCTGTTCTATTTTTTGGTTTTCTGTTGTATCTATAATATTGTCAAAATTTTGTGAAAAATGATTTATAACTGGTTGATAGCTTATGAAATTTTCATGACTTCCAGGTTGGATAAAAGCAACTAGTCCTGATTCTGCTATTGGTTCGATTATTCTCATAAGATACGCATGATTATCTTCTAGATCTTTATGTTGTTTTGAAATATCTCCATTAACAATTAGTCTATCAATTCCTTCTGCTTTTAATAAAGCAAGGGCAGGATCAATCTTTCTAGGATCTTCTTGAAGATCTGAAATGATTCCATATTTTGTTTCTTTACTCATATTTTTAATTATTTAAATAGCTATTTAAATGTAACTATTGTTACTACTACTAAATGAGTGCAATAGAAAAGTTTATAAACTAGAAATCATCTGATTTATTATGAAAAGTTTGATAAAAAGATTGTTTGGTTTAGAAGAATCAAGGCTAAGTCTAGCTGAAGCTGTTGTATTTTTGGAAAGAGAAGGTATAGATATTGAAGATTTAGATCATGGTTTTCCAAGTATTGACAAAGCTGATGCTCCAGATCATGAAAAATACGATATAGCATTTAGAAATCTAAAAATTAGAGCTGTTAAAGCTAATGGATCATTAAAACCGGTAGTTAGTGGACAATATTTGACACAAGCTTTAGAATCAGAAAAAGTTAATGGAAGTTGGATGCCTGGACCTCAAATTGCTTATAATTTTAGTGTTTTTGATGGTCATCTTACACTTGGAAATCCAAAGGCGAAGAGATAAAATGGCACACGAACAATATACAGAAAGAAAATTAAGAAATAAATATCAAAAAAATATATTTCAAAGTTTAATATCTAAAGGAATTTCTACAAGTCAAGTAATAGATTATCTTGATTATGAAGCAACTACTTGTGATGATTTCGTTCAAAGAAAATTATATTTAAATTATTTATTAAATGGGGTTGATAAAAATGGAAGTAATTAATTTTCAAGATAATTGTGAAGAAGCTAGAAGGGCTGTTGAAATAAAAAGATCTAAATTGGGGTTTGCTAGAAAAAATAGATCGGTTGGAGCTTATATTGTTCAATTCCCTAGATTTGATTTTGTTGTTGGTTCTGGTGAAGGATTGAATACACTGAAGTTTAGAAATGCTTTAAAAGGATTAAGTTTAAATTCTGATGATATAGATGCTGTTTGTGAACATGGTCAAGAGTATATAGGAGATATTGGATCTATGGATGTTTATAGAGAAACACTTATAAATTATAATGAGGTTGAAAGAAAATAAGAAAATGGTAGACAAATTTCAAGAATGGGCAAATATGTATGAGCAAGTGTTTAGATATAATCATATTCAGGAAAGTTTTCCTAATGGAAAGGGAGATTTACAAGATGTAGTTTCTATAGCGTCCGGAGAATTAAAGAAAAGAGGAGTTAAAGATGAGGATTTAGAAGAGATAGATCAAGAATTTCATAGAAGATATTTAGCTGGAGATAGAACTTTTTTTACTGAAATTGTTGGTCAAGGAGCAAAAAAAGCAGTAGGAAAATTCAAAGATTATGCTGGTAAGAATTTAACTGAAATTTTAGATAGCACGGATGATAAGTTATTAGAAGGAGTGGTTGTTCCTTATATCCTAGAGAATAAGAAAGTTAATGATTCAAGATTTGTTGAATATCATAATCAAATAAAGAAACTTAGAAAAGCAATTAGAGATTTTAATGAAATGGAAGAAAACCCTACTAAAAGAAAAGAAATTGCTACCGGTTTAGTAAAAGAAAAGAAAGAATATTATGAGAAAACTTATTCTGAGGACAAGGATCTGGTTAAAATATTGACCGCTTTAGTTTCTGAAGAAGGAGTTTTACAAGGGTATCAAATCGATTTACAGAAAAAGCAGAAAAAGGTAGAAGATTTGAAGAAAGATTTAAACTTCAAAGAATACATTAAATCTGCTAATTTGAATGTGGATGATATGATGAAGATCTATGCTCCTATATTTGAGCAATCTATACAACATAGTTTGGAAGAAGCTCAGAAAAAGGGTAAGAAAGAATAATTTTTAAAATGGTAGATTTACAAGAATTAATTTGTTATTTTGATAATGTTGCTGAAAGAGAGATTATACCTTATAAAAATTCTCAAATGATATTAGCAGTTAGTGATGCAGTTACAAAAAATGATAAAGAATTATTAAAGCAATTTTCAGATTCTATGATTAGAGCGTATATAAGAGCAAATCCTAATAGTTCTGAAGATGAAATGAGAGATAATGCTATTGATACTTTAGTTGTATTTGCTCATGCAATGGATCATAATCCTGGAAGTTTATTAGAATTTAAAATGAATGACCCTTTAGATTGCTATAGAAATGGAAGAGTTGGAAGAGCTATGATTATGCTAAATGAGATATACAAGGATCAGGGAATAGATCTTATTCAAATATTGGAAAGAGATGCACCAAAGGAATATTTTTCTCGCAATTAAATTATTAATAACAATCTAATTTTGAATTATATCGTTAATTAAACGGATTGTTATCTTGAAAAAATCTTCAGATTTTTTTTGCCATTCTTCTATTGTTTTTCCATCAATGTATTTAACTTCACCATGAATTATTTTTCTATGTAAATCGTAAATGTTTTTTAGATCTGTTACAGATTGCATTTTTAACAATCCTTTGTCAACAAAATTTTCTCTTATTAGAGGAGCTACATGTTCAGGACTAGGAGGAAGAATCTTTATACTCATTAAAAGAGCTTGTGCAGATTCTATCATTGCCCAATAACATCCTTCAATTGCACTAGCTTGTGCCAACTTACTTCTCAAAATATGATCTGGAATTCTATTAACTATTGTATAAATTGCTTCAGGAGTTGGTTTTATTCTTCCTTGTGCTAAAAGGGTTTTTAATGGATCAAAGAAACCCCCATAATCTATTATTGCTTCACCATATCTTAATATGTTTATAACAGTTGGATCTCCTTTTGTAAGATCTTCCCACCAAGTTGTTAATTTAACTGTATTAATATGTAGGTCTTGTTTGTAAGGATTTGTTTGGATTATTTTTCCTAACTCTTCTCTGTACCACATTATCATTTTATCATCAAAATTTACTGTAGCATCATCAATTATTATTACAATATCAATGTCAGAACCTGCAATATTAGTATGTTTTATTGTAGAACCAAAGAGAATTATTGATTTTATTATTTTATCAAATCTTTGATAAACTTTTGACGCAAAATCTTCAGCAATTTCCTGTTCTGTTTTTATTTTTAAAGTAGGAAGATCTGCTTCAGTTAGTTTAGTTTTAGTCTTTTTTTCAGCCATCTTTTATTTGTTTTTGATTATTATTGCTTTTTTGATAATGTTTAATTTGATTATATGTTATTGAGAGCATGTTGCGGCTCATCTGATTTCTTGCTCATTATAGTTATTATAAGCTATTGATGTTTCATTTTGATTATTATATTGGTATGTTGAATATCATAATCTTGGGCTTCTGTTGTTTAGCGTTTATGATATTTTTGAGCTACTTGTTATATTGAACATTATCGATATTGATTATTAGTTTTTATCAGTTAATAGTAATAATATTGTTTTATTTTTAAAGGTATTTATTTGATTATGTTGATTTATTGCATTGGGCTACCTGAAAATCTATCTCTGTTTCCTTGTACTTCTCCGCCTAATTCCATCGGAATAGTTGAAAGTCCAGATCCATATAATTGATGATGTATCGCTGGATTTATTGGACCTTGTCCTGAATAATATCCCGGTATTAGGTAAGAGGCCTGATACCAACTAGGAGAGGCTTTCATTGCATAAATTGGAGAGTCAAATGACTCTATTGTTGGCTTGAAAGGATTTCCTCCGCCTTGTGCTGCAAAATGCTGCCACCAATCTCCTGCTTCTATAACTTTTTGTCCTTTAAATCCGGCGTCTTCTAATTTTTTCATCATTTGTTCAAATGGAACATTTCCCATTCCCATTGGAAGTTCAGTATGATCTAGACCAAAATTATCTGATAAATGAGCATGTTTAACATAAGGGGCTATTATTTCAGTTTGTTTTATTACATCTTGTTCTGTGAAACCTTTTTTTCTCATCATATTAATATGACCGACATCCCAAGTTGCTCCAATCATTTTCTCTGAAATAGAGGTTGCTTCAGATTTACTGAATCCTTTATTATGGAGATTTTCTTCCATCTTTTTTCTTGTTGCTATTATTACTTCCTTTAAATCTTGTCCTGTGCTTAAACCTCCTCCGGCTGGAGGATTTTCTATGTTTAGAATCGGAGCTTTATCTTTGTATTTCATATATGCAGATGTTGCCACATTTCCGTATGTTTCTGCAGCTTTTTCAATAGCAAATCCTCTTAATGGTTTGTAAGTTTCTGGAGTTTGTATATCACCAAGAGCTTTTAATCCTCTTTCTACAACCTCATTTAATTGTCTTATTTTTGTTGGGTCTGATTCAATTCCCGATACAACTTGTGTTTTTGCCCAGTTAGCATATTCTTCTAATTTTTTCTTATCTTCATCGTTTGCTCCAACCCAAGCTTTATCAAAAAGATTTTTCATATTTCTATAGGAGTCTTTTAGATAACTATGAGCATGAGTAACATTTCTTTCTATTATTTTTATTCCTTGAACTTCTAAATTGTCTTTATCATGTTGTTTGATTTTACTTAGATCTGCTCCTTTGATGATTAATTTTAATGTTTCATCATCCATATTTGGGGCTATTTTTTTTATGCTGTTTAAAGCATCTTCTCCATATTCAGCATACCTATTAATTCCTGCAATATTTTCAGTCCATTGTTGATTATTAATTCTCTTTAATGCATCTTGGGGCCTGAATTCTTTTTCTTTGTTAGGTTCAAATTTTCCATCTTCTGGGAAATATTCTTTTTGATTTGGTATAGCTCCAACACTTCCTGAAATTGGATCTACTACCCAATATCTTTCTAGTTTTTCTTTTCCGTTTATTTTTATTTTTTCTTCAGTATCTGGAACACCTACTGTTGTATGAACTGTGAAAGACATATTTCCTTTTGGACTAACTTGATGACTTCTTATTATTGCAGATTCTAATTGTTTTTCTGCACCTATTCTTGCAGTTTCATCAAATCTTTGAGCTTGCATATTAATTCCAGTTGCTTCAACTAAAGGTCCGTGGAAAGAAGGCTCAACTCCAGTTAATTTTGAGATTCTTCTTATTTCATCTAAATGTTGGTTTGGAATTGATTCTAATATATTAGCTTGAATAGCTGAAATTTCAATATGCTTCATTCCAGGATTTAATTTAAGGTTAACTTCATTTAGTTGATTAGCTGTTCTAGGATCTGTTGACATGGAAAGACTTCCAGTACTTGTATCATAACCAGCCTTTTTGTAAGTGGGAAGGCTATAGCTAGGGTTAAACAAATTATCAGATCCTTGATAGAAATTTTCGTAAGCCATCTTTTTTATTTGAAGTATTTTATATTTATATAATTGTCGGTTTTGGTTTATTTAGGGATTTTTAGAATAAGTCCATTTATTTTTTTAGAAATATCGTTTAAGTTTTTGTCAACTTTTGAGTATAAGATATAGGTGATAATAATAACTATGGAACCAGGTATGCTATATTCATAAATTTTTTCTGGACTAACAATTATACCTGCAAAATAAGAAATAATAGTGCCTACACCAATAAAAAGTATGGCATTAAGCAAGTAGAGATTTCTTTGATAAGCTAAATCCAACACATTTTTTTCTATTTCTAGTTTATCATTCATTTTTAATTACTAGCTAATAATCCAATACCGAAAGCAACAGCAATTATACCAAAAATTATACTTAGAGTATCTTTTAGATTGAAAAGAAAATAGATTCCTAATAAAATAGAACCTGTTCCAACACCTATTTTCCAAGCCTTTGGCATTAATATGTATAGATTTTGTATTTAAATTACTTTCTTTTTCTTTTCAGGAGTATAATTTCTTTCTTGAGCTGTGTTTTGTTGGAAATTTTGTCTTTCTTGGAATTGGTTAGTTTGAAAAGGATTTGATTGGAAAACGGTAGACGCTGGATTTTGATTTTGTTTGTTTTCAGCTAATGTGTAATCTGCCTTTTTTCCTTCATAAGTTGATGAGGAGGTATAGTTGTTAGCATTTGAATTTGCGTATGGATTATTTGTTTCGTTGTTAATTGTGGTTTGATTTTCTATAGGAATATTTCTTATTAGGGTTTCTAAAGGAATATTAGTTTCTTCTGGCTGAAATTTTAGAGTCTCTATATTTGTTCTTCTAAATCTTGGTCTAAAGTTTGATTGTCTCTGGAACATCTCTTCCTCATCTTCATCAATTTGAGAATCTTCATCTTCTAATTCTTCCTCAATTTCTTCTTTGTCTAACTCTTCATTTTTTTCTTTTAACTCTTCATCATCTTCCTTTTTCTTTTTCATAGAATTCGGATGTTTTAGAAATATATAATGTTAACTGTTTGGTGAGCTGTAAAGTAAGAGGGAGTTATTTTAACTAAAAAAATTAACTTTTCTTAATAGTTAGCTTTTTATCTTTTACTTCTGTTTCTAAATCTTGTCCTTCTTTCCATTCTAATTCTTTAATTGTTTCTGGAGGTATAACTATAACCCATTTAGCATATTCGATGTTTCCAACCTTTCTAGAAAGTTGTTTTTGTAACTTCATAAAATAAGAAATAATAACTTATATTTAAACATTTAGGTACCCACTAGCAAATAGTAATTTAGGTACCGAAAGATATATAAACAATAGGTACCTAACTATATAATGAAAGAAATGGTTTGTCCACACTGCAAGGAAAAAAATATTAAGAAAGATGGATTAAGAACAACAGAAAAGAGAGGAAAAATCCAAAGATATAGATGTAATCTTTGTAATTATCGTTTTGTCTTCGATGATGGCTTTTACAGAATGAGAAACAATGAAAATATAATTACTATGTCAATTGATATGTATATTTCTAATTTGTCAAGCAGAAAAATGAGAAATCAGTTAAGCAGACATCTAAATACAAAAATAAGCCATATGAGTATTCTTGACTGGATAAGAAGATATACCTTGAAAGTTAGCAAGTTTGTTGATAAGTTAAGATATAATATGGGAAATAGTTTTTATGCTGATGAAACCTTGATTGATTGCAATGGGAGAGATGATAGATTTTGGTGTTGTATTGATTGGGATACCCGATTAATTACAGGAGTTCATTATAGTTTATCAGGCAATCCAATAGAAGCACAAAAATTCTTGTTTAAGTCAATTCAGAAAGGAAAACCTAAATTCATTCAAACTGATGGAGGTGTTTTCTACCCAAGAGCATTTAGAAAACTCTTCTATTCCAATAAGATTGGCAGTCTAACAGTTGAGCATAAAATACAAAATGCAAGTGTTACTAAAATACATAATTACCGAATAGAAACCGTCTTTATGAAGATTAAAGATAGAGTAGACAATTTTAGAGGACTAAAGGCATTATGGTCTGCTCCTATTCTAATGAATGCTTTGATTATTCAGCATAACTTCATAGAAGCACACACGACATTAGATGAGGTTCCATGCAATAGAGCAGGACAAAAGTTAAATTTAGGGGATAATCGTTGGTTAGGATTAATTAAATTAGCAAGTATGAATGAATAAATATCAACAAAGTAAATTCTGCAAAAATGGGTAGTTAAGTGCTCCCCAGGAAAGGATTTATAAATAACTAAATCCCAATAGAAATATGAAAAAGGGATTGATGTTATTTTTATTTTGTTTTATTGTATTAGGAATAATGTTGAATTACGCACATTTTGTAATTGCAGATGGAGAAGAGAATGGTAGTGCTCAAACAGGACATTTATCTGCAGATGATAATGGAAATAGTGTAAATGGCCTAAATAATTCTGAAGATAACTTTGAAGACAAGGATAGTAATAATGTACAAGATGAAGATAATGAAACAGAATATGATTTTGAAGATGAGCAGGGAAATGAAGTGCATATAAAAATTTATCATAACAAAACTAAAGAAGGAAATTTAAATATAGAAGAAGATGATTTTGAAGATGAGAATGGAAATAATATATCAATAATAAATAGAAATGAAATAAATGGCAATAATGGAAATGGGGAATTTAATAATGGAGAATTCGAAGTTAATGGAGTTAATGCAGAGTCAGAAGTAGAATTAGAACAAGATTTTAAAAATAATAAAACAGAAATAAAAGCAAAATTTGGCAATAAAAATGAGACAATTAAAATAATGCCTGATGAAGCTTCACAAACTGCTTTAAAGGTCTTAGCAGATAAAGGATTTAAATTAAAAATAATAGCTGTCGGACAAGGAAATGAAGTAAAGGCAGTTTATTCTGCAGAGTTAGATCAAACAGGAAAAATTATAGGATTATTTCCTGTAAATCTTTCGTCAAGTGCTTTAATTGATAGCCAAACAGGAGAAGTAACAGACTTAAATCAGCCTTGGTGGAAATTTCTTGTATTTGGAGAACATTCAACTGTTTGAATTTAACCTTAGGTTAATGTTCTCCCGCTAAAATTAGGAATATTGATTAGCTCCCTTTAACTTTACAACTCACTGTTTGGAATATTTTATAAATTAAATTATTCTTTATATTATATGGATTATATTTTTGAGGTTGTTGATAAGAGTGGGAGAAAGATACATTTAGCTAAAGAGCGTTTGAGTCATATATTTGAACATAAAGGAATGGATAAATATATTGAAGAAATCAAGCAAACTATTACGAAACCAATAACAATTATATCTCATGAATATGGAGAAATTTATGATTACTATTCGTATCATAAACATATAAAGTCAAATTTAAAATATCTTAAAGTTGTAGTTAAATATTTAAACAATCATGGTTATATAATATCAGCATATTTTGTGCCAGATATAACTTATTAATATGAAAAACCAAATGAGAATTTATTATGATGAAGAAAGTGATTTTTTACAAATAATGTTTAAAGAAGCTACCGAAGATTATGGCGATCATAAGACAAAAGACATAGTTTTTTTCAGAGATCAAAAAACAGATGAAATAATTGGTATAGGCATATTTAATTTTAAAAAACAATCCAAAGATCTTAAGAATATTGTTGTAGATTTACCAGTTAACATAAAAGCTTTTTTTAGTGGATGATAATTTTTTGATTAAGATGAACACAAAAAATATTGAAATAAACTATGATAAAGAAGCAGGTATTCTTGAGATATTTGTAAGTATTAAACCTTCATATTTTAATGAGATAGAAGATGATCTTTTTGAAGGCAAAGACAAAGAAACTAATGAGATTACAGGTTATAAAATATTTAATTTAACTAAAAGGACAGACAGTAGTTGGATGAAAAAGATAAAAATTCCTTTTTCTATGTGAAATTTATTTTCAATATTAAAAAATGAAAGGAAAAATGAGAATATATTATGGTGATGAAGCAGATTACCTAGAAATAAGATTTGGAGAATCTAGGGAAAATTATGGAGAAGATTTGGATAAAGACATAACTATCTTTAAGGATGAAAAAACAGATGAAATTGTGGGTGTAGGGATTTTAAACTTTAAAAAAAGGTCTTATATATTAAAAGATATTTTAAAAAAATTGAATCTTAATCTACCTTTAAATATCGGTATTTAAAAATCTATTTGAATCCGAAGAACTTTCCGATTTCGGATTCTGGGGATTTACCTTCTTTTTCTTCAACAAAAGGGAATGCAGCCATACCATGCGCCTTCTTGTAAATATCATATACATTAAAGCAAGTATTTATCGCATTTGCTTCACTTACATTTCTAATATATTGTTCTGCATAATTCTCTTTCTTTATTCCATCTTTTTTTAATCTTGCTATTCTTTCTTCCTTAGTTTCGTCTTTCTTTCCCCAAGTAAATATTCCTTTAAAGGGATTTCCAAGTTTCTCTTTTTGTTTTTCTCCTGTAAATTCTTCAATGTCTATTTTTAATTGATCTAATGAATTAGTTGTCATTCCTTCAACAAGTTTTAATGCATCTGCAATGTCGGATTCACTTAGTTTCTCTTTTAATAAATCAATTTCTTCTTGATTTAAAGTGTATGATTTGAATGTAACTTCGGCTCTTCCACCATATGTATATCCTCCTTGTTGCATCCTGCTAGGAATTCCTCTAAAAACGAAATCAATTATAACAACAGAGAAATAATCTCTAATGTTTTTTATTTTTTTGAAATCTTTTGGAAGATTTCCTTCTAAAGCCTGTTCTTGAACATCAATTTTATTTTTTCCCATTATTGTCAATTGCAATAATAATGTGTTGAATACGCTAACTAAGGCAGGATTGTTTTCAAGATTTTCTGCGGTTCTTAATTTTTCTGCAGCTTTTAGATATGGTTTTGCCCATCTAGAATTTAGTTTTAATGCATCAACTTGGCTCTTTAGATAAGTTTTTTCAATCTCAAATCTTTTTCTTAATTCTTCTTCACTTCTTTTTTTCCATTCATTAAATTCTTCTATTCTAGGTTTTAATATTCTCTTTACTCTATCGTTTAAATCTAAATCGTCTACTGCTTTTGCATCATCTACGAACATAAAGGCATCCCTCAATGTTACAAATTGTAGATTTCCAGATGATAAGGCATTTAGACTTCCTTGTCCTCTTAAAACATCTACACGATCCATCCATATTTGCTTTAAGGCCAAATTTCCAGCCTCTTTTTTACTTTTATCAGAAGATTTAGACTGATCATAATGAGCAAGTCTTACTTTGAATTCTTTTAAGTCATATAAAATGTTGATAACGCCTCTTAAAATATTATTAACAGTTCCCAATACTCTTGATGCTTCTTGTTGCATTTGACTTGCTTTTCCTTGTAATTCTGAAAAATGACCTGATCCAGGAGATGAGGCAAAGTTATCTGTTAGTTTTTCAACATTTCCTCTAAAAATACCATTCATGAAATCTAAAATCCAGAAATATATAGGTTCAAGAGTTTCTGAAGGAGAATCATATACAAGCTTATGTTCAGAACTTGGACCATCTTTCTTTTTATAGAAAGGGCTTATCTGTTTAATTATATTATCAATATCACCCATTTTATTTTTTTATTTGTTTTTTTGAATTTATTATTCCTGTTTTGTTGCTGTTTCGATAATGCTCAATTTGATTATATATTATTGAGGTTTATATCGGCTCATCTCACTCATTTTAGTTATTGTATAAGTTATCGATACTTCTTTTAGTTTTTGTGTTTGTTGTTTCATTGTGTTTTTGAATTTGAAATATTGAAAGTGTACAATTTGATAGGTCGGGGCTTTAGTTGTTTAGTGTTATTGATGTTTGTTATTTATGAATTTGTTGAAGCCGCTTGTTATCTTGTAAACTACCAATTATTCCTGTTTTAGTTAGGTTATTTTTGTTTTTAAATTTAGTGTTCTATCGCTTGTCTTTTTTATTGCATAATATGTCTTATAAAATATTTATTTTGATATATCTTTCCTATAGAAATATATGTTTATATATTATTACTCTAGAGTTATAATTATGAATAAAATTAATGCTATATTTTTTTTATTGTCTTTTATATTTTTGTCTATTGGAATTTTATCCGCTCAATCTTGTAATAATAGTACAATTAATAATACTGTTAATACTGTAGAAATTTGTGATTGGGGGAATTGTAATAAAGCAGCCGTTTCTATTTCAGTGGATGATAGCTTTACTTCATGTAGACAAGAATTAAATGCTAAAGGATTTAAGGGAACTTATTATCTTCTTGCCACAAATAATTTTACTCAAACTCAATGGGATACGTTTAATGGTATATATAAAGAAGGTCATGAGTTAGGTTTACATACTTTAACACATATATGTAATGGATATAATGAGAGTCAATTAAGATATGAAATAGAAACTAATATTGATGATATAAAAACTCATATTAATAATATTTCTTCAAGTGA
>OBEQ011625901.1_pt1 | contig 17271 bp, 10 predicted proteins | sample 1670901 | NCBI WGS metagenome assembly OBEQ01 (sample SAMEA104232315, study PRJEB22302) | groundwater metagenome | biome: forest; feature: aquifer; material: groundwater | place: USA | collected 2011-08-07 | depth 5.4 m
GTCGGCTGGGGCGTGGGCGGTATTGAGGCCGAGGCCGGCATGCGCGGCCAGCCGGTGTACTTCTTAACGCCGGACGTTGTCGGCGTGAACCTCACCGGCAAGCTGAACGAAGGCGTGACCGCGACCGACCTCGTGCTCACCATCACTGAAATGCTGCGCAAGGAGAAAGTGGTCGGCAAGTTCGTCGAGTTCTTCGGCGAAGGCACGGCCTCGCTCGCCCTGCCCGACCGCGCGACGATTGCCAACATGGCGCCCGAGTACGGCGCGACCATGGGTTTCTTCCCGGTCGACGACACCACGGTCGACTTCATGCGCTCCACCGGCCGCACCGACGACGAAGTCAATGCGTTCGCTTCTTACTTCAAGGCGCAGAACCTGTTCGGCGTCCCGCGCGCGGGTGAGATCGACTACACCAAGACGCTCGCACTCGATCTCTCCAGCATCAAGCCATCGCTCGCCGGCCCGAAGCGTCCGCAGGATCGCATCGAGCTCGGCGATCTGAAATCGAAATTCACCGAACTTTTTTCCAAGTCGATCGCCGAAAACGGTTACAGCAAGCCGGCCGCCGAGCTGGCCCAGCGTCACGTCACCACACCCACCGCCGGTATGGCCAAGGGCGGCGGTGACCAGAATCAGGAACACATCCCACCCGGTGCGCCGCGCGATGTCGTCGAAATGGCGAACAATCGTTCGACGCCTTCTGCGGTCAACGTTGCGCACCACAACGGCGCCATCAGTCTCGGCAACGGCGACGTGCTGATCGCCGCCATTACCTCGTGCACCAACACCTCCAACCCGGGCGTGCTGCTCGCCGCCGGCTTGCTGGCGAAGAAGGCGGTGGATAAAGGTCTCACGGTCAAGCCGCACATCAAGACCTCGCTTGCCCCGGGCTCGCGCGTGGTGACCGATTACCTCACCAAGGCCGGGCTGTTGCCGTATCTGGAAAAGCTTGGCTTCAACGTCGCGGCCTACGGTTGCACCACCTGCATCGGCAACGCCGGCCCGCTGAATCCAAAGATTGAGGAAGTGATCGTACAGAACGATCTCATCTGCGCCGCCGTGCTCTCCGGTAACCGTAACTTCGAGGCGCGCATCCACGCCAACATCAAGGCGAACTTCCTGGCGTCGCCGCCGCTCGTGGTGGCGTACGCCATTGCCGGCACGGTGTTGAAGGATTTGACGACCGAACCGCTCGGCACCGGCGGCGACGGCAAGCCGGTATTCCTGAAAGATGTCTGGCCGACGTCGAAGGAAATCGCCGCGGTCATGAGTCACGCCAAAGATCCGGAAACGTTCCGCAAGCTCTACGGCAATCTCACCAAAGACCACGTGCTGTGGAACGCAGTCAAGGGTGTGGACGGTCAGGTGTACAACTGGCCGACGTCGACCTACATCGCGCGTCCGCCGTTCTTCGACGGCTTCACGATGCAGACCGGTTCCATCGGCGGCATCACCGGCGCGCGTGCACTCGGCATCTTTGGCGACTCGGTCACGACCGACCACATCTCGCCGGCCGGTTCTATCAAAGAAGCCTCGCCGGCGGGCAAGTACCTCATTGCGCACGGCGTCGGCAAGGCCGACTTCAACAGCTACGGCGCGCGTCGCGGTAACCACGACGTGATGATCCGCGGCACGTTCGCCAACGTGCGCATCAAGAACCTCATGATCCCGGCCAAGGCCGACGGTGCGCGTGAAGAAGGCGGTGTCACGCTGTTCCAGCCGAGCGGCGAAAAGATGTTCATCTACGATGCGGCGCAGAAGTACATCGCGCAGAAAACACCGACCGTGATCTTCGGCGGCGAAGAGTACGGCACCGGCTCGTCGCGCGACTGGGCGGCCAAGGGCACGGCGCTGCTGGGCGTGAAGGCGGTCGTGGCGCGCAGCTTCGAGCGCATCCATCGCTCGAACCTGATCGGCATGGGCGTACTGGCGTTGCAGTTCAAGGGCAGTGACAGCGCCGAGTCGCTCGGAATTAAAGGTGACGAACAGTTCGACATCGTCGGCATTGACGACCACATCAAGCCACAGCAGGACGTGACGCTCGTGATCCGTCGCCAGGACGGCTCGACGCAGAACGTGCAACTGCTGCTTCGCATCGATACGCCGATTGAAGTCGACTACTACAAGCACGGCGGCATTCTGCCGTTCGTGCTGCGTGAGATCGTGCAGAAAGCGGCATAATCCGGTTCCGTTCGCGCCCCGCGGCAGACACCGCGGGGCCCTGGCGCTAACTTTTGAACACAACCGGACGGACAGGATTAATTATTGGGTAAAAGAAATTGTGTTAACCCCGAGGATGGCATCCTGGTCGCCACCGAGCGCCTGATGCCGTAGCGGTCCCGGACCGGTTAGACCCGTTCTAACGTTGTGCTTGACCCGCTGCGGGATTACTGGACACTATCCGCACCATCCAGTTCCTCACCGAGGGCGCGCTTCGTATCGCATGGACACACTGTCTGGTTTTACCCGTCTCAGCAATCTTTTCATGCTCGGCGAAAATGGTCAGATCGGTCGTATCACCGACGAGAAAATTTTCCAGCCCGAAATCGATTTGAGTCGCCGCTTCGCGGATTACACGCCGGAGTATCTGCGCCAGTATGAGGCCCACCTCAACGACCACGGCTTTCGCATCGGCCTGATCTATCACTCGCGCCGACCGCATCAGTGGGGATCGGAAACCTTGTTGTTTGCCGACGAGGTTGTGCGCATGCTGTATCCCCTCAGCGGCACGCGTCAAACCGGACTCACCACATTTCAGGCCAAAAAAAGCGCGAACAGCGTTTACTACGGCATCGATCTGCTGCTCGAATACGCACTGAAAGACAGCCCCGGGGTTCCGGTCTTCGTGCCGGTACTGTACGACCGCGGCATGAAACTCGGGCAATACGCCGACGTGTTGCACGAGACGCTCGCAGCAGAAGATCCGGCGACACCGGTCATCGAAGTGTTGAACCTGATCGGCCCGGCAACGTCGCGAAACAATATGGAGCTGTTCGTAAATCTTAACGCGCGGCTCAGCAGCACATTCGTAAAGAAAGAAGGGCGAAAATCGGTCGAGACGAAACTGATGGAAGGGATGCGCGCCACCGGCGCGGCACCGGCACCGACACCACCACCTCCGCCGCAAACGCTGACCCCGTTCACCGCCCCCACGAGCGCGGCACCGGTCGCCGCTGTTTCAGCACTGGCACCGCCGACGCATTGGCCGCAGTGGTACAACAAGAAGTTGCACGACGTTACCTGCGACAAGCTGCAAAAATTCTTGCCGTCGCGCGAACACGTCGAGATTGAGTTGATACGCTATTTTGTACGCTTTCAGGGGCTAAGCAGCGCCCAACTGAAGGCGCTTGCAGCCGGTTGCCCGGTCTATACCGCACCGACGGGGTCAGTGCTGCTCGAACCGGGTACTACCGATCAATGGAATCTTTATCTCTTGCAGGGTGACATTCAGGTGATCGCCGCTGACGGTGAACAAAAAACCCTCAGCGGCGGCAGCGAAAAAGCGCGCAATGCAATCGCCGCTCTCAAGCCACGCAAGTACAAGGTGACCACGCTCTCGCGCGTGCGTTTTTTGTGGATCCACGAAAACATGGTGAACGAGATCCAGCAGCTGAACCCGACAACGCTGGAACTGCTGTAGCGTCGCGCGCTAAATCTTCGGCAGCGTGACGCCCTGCTGACCCTGATACTTGCCACCGCGGTCCTTGTACGACGTTTCGCACACTTCATCGCCCGAGATGAACAACACCTGCGCACAACCTTCCCCGGCATAAATCTTCGCCGGCAACGGCGTGCTGTTGGAGAACTCGAGCGTCACGTGCCCTTCCCATTCCGGCTCCAGCGGTGTGACATTCACAATGATGCCGCAGCGCGCATAGGTCGACTTACCGAGACAGATCGTCAACACGTCGCGCGGGATGCGGAAATATTCGACTGTGCGCGCCAGTGCAAACGAATTGGGCGGGATGATGCACACCGGGCCTTTGAAGTCGACGAACGACTTGGCGTCGAACTGTTTCGGATCGACGATCGTGGAATTGATATTGGTGAAAATCTTGAATTCATCGGAACAGCGGATGTCGTAGCCGTAGCTCGACGTGCCGTAGGACACCACCGGACCGTTGCCGTTACGCTTGACCTGACCCGATTCGAACGGTTCGATCATGCGCTGCTCTGCCACCATGCGGCGGATCCACTTATCGGACTTGATTCCCATCTGAATGGCCCCTAAAAAATTTTAAGGATGTTCACCGCAAAGGCGCAAAGAACGCAAAGGTTTTTTCATGAGAACCTGTAAGTTGCTTTTCTTTGCGACCTTTGCGCCTTTGCGGTGAGACGTCTTTACGTTTTTTGAATCACGATATTAGGAAACTTGGACCCGTAATCCTTTTTCTGCTGCGACAGCTTGGCGGTGATACGCCGCGCGATATCGCGATAAAGCGTCGAGATATGGCAGTCCGGATCGGCGGCGACCGTGGGTTTGCCGTTGTCGGTTTCTTCGCGGATGCGGATATCGAGCGGCAAGCCACCGAGGAAATCCACGCTGTACTGCCTGGCCATGCGCTCGCCGCCGCCTTCGCCAAAGATATGTTCCTCGTGACCGCATTTTGAACAGACATGCGTGCTCATGTTTTCGACGATGCCGAGCACGGGGATCTCGACCTTCTCGAACATCTTGAGTCCCTTACGCGCATCGAGCAACGCAATGTCCTGCGGCGTGGTGACAATCACCGCCCCGGTCACCGGGACTTTTTGCGCCAACGTAAGCTGGGTGTCGCCCGTGCCCGGCGGCAGATCGACGATCAAGTAATCGAGCTCACGCCAGTTCGTGTCGCGCAGCAGCTGCTCGAGCGCCTGCGTCACCATCGGTCCACGCCAGATCATCGGCGTCTCTTCGTCGATGAGGTAACCGATAGACATCGACTGCAGGCCATGACTCATCACCGGTTCGAGGGTATTGCCGTCTTTCGATTCCGGCTTGGTGTGTGCACCAAGCATGCGCGGCTGGCTGGGGCCGTAAATGTCGGCGTCGAGAATACCGACGCTCGCGCCCTCGGCCACCAGCGCCAACGCCAGATTCACCGATACCGTGGATTTACCGACGCCGCCCTTACCCGAGGCAACGGCGATCAGATTCTTGATATTGGGCATTGGCTTGGCGCCTTTCTGCGCGCCGTGGGCTTCGATCTTCGAGGAGACGTTGACCTTCGTGTTCGTCACACCGGCAAGCGCCGTAATCTTTTCCTTAAGCTTGGCGGCGAGCACACCGGCATAACCCTTGGCCGGAAAGCCGAGCACGACGTCCACCGTCACCGCGCCACCCTCGACGGCAATATTCTTGATGGCCTTGGCCGTAACCAGGTCGGTCCCAAGATAGTGATCAACGAACTCCTTGAGCGCTGATTCGACCTGCAGCTGCGATACCGCCATTCTCGAAAAATCTCCGGAAAACAAGACGAATAAGGGCGCACATCCTATCACCCTCACCGCGCCGAGTCAGCAGAAACCCGGGACGGAAAAGCGGAATTGCCCTATCATATCCGCGCTTTACGGTGGCCCGCGCCGCCACGAACCGAATCATCACGCATGACCGATAAAACAAAAATCCTCGTCACCAATGCGCTGCCGTACGCCAACGGCCCGATCCATCTCGGGCACCTGGTGGGTTACATTCAGGCCGACATCTGGGTGCGGTTTCAACGCATGCAGGGCCGCAGCGTGTATTACGTTTGTGCCGACGACACACACGGCACGCCGATCATGCTGCGTGCCGAGAAGGACGGCATCACGCCCGAGGCGCTGATTGCGCGTATGCACACCGAGCACCTGCGCGACTTCGCGGGCTTTCACGTCGACTTCGACAATTACTACTCGACCAACTCGCCCGAGAACCAGGCGCTGTGCGAGGACATCTATCGCAAGCTCGACGCCAACAAACTGATCACGCGCCGTTCGGTCGAGCAGTTCTACGACCCGGTCAAACAGATGTTTCTGCCGGACCGCTACATCAAAGGCGAATGCCCCAAGTGCGGCGCCAAGGATCAGTACGGCGATTCCTGCGAAGTCTGCGGCGCCACCTACTCGCCGACCGAACTCAAGAATCCGTACTCCGCCGTCTCCGGTGCGAAACCGGAACGCAAATCGTCGGAACATTATTTCTTCAAGCTGTCCGACGAGCGCTGCCGCACGTTCTTAAAAGAATGGACGCGCTCCGGCACGCTGCAGCCGGAAGCCGCGAACAAGATGGGCGAGTGGTTCGAGGCCGGCCTGCAGGACTGGGACATCTCGCGCGATGCGCCCTACTTCGGCTTCGCCATCCCCGACACCGACGGCAAGAAATTCTTCTACGTCTGGCTCGACGCGCCGGTCGGTTACATGGCGAGCTTCAAGAACCTGTGCACGAAACAGGGCCTGAGCTTCGACGAATTCTGGAACAAGGACTCGCAAACCGAGCTGCATCATTTCATCGGTAAAGACATCCTCTATTTCCACGCCTTGTTCTGGCCGGCAATGTTGAAGCATTCCGATTACCGCACGCCCACGCGTCTGGCGGTGAACGGCTTTCTCACCGTCAATGGCGAGAAGATGTCGAAGTCGCGCGGCACGTTTATCAATGCCGAGAGCTATCTGAAGTTAGGCCTGAATCCCGAGTGGCTGCGCTATTACTTCGCGGCGAAATCGAATGGGACGATGGAAGACGTCGATCTGAGCTTCGATGACTTCACGGCGCGCGTGAACAGCGACTTGGTCGGTAAGTACATCAACATCGCCAGCCGCTGCGCCGGATTTATAACAAAGCTATTCGCAGGAAAACTACATAACAGCGAGAAGCTAAAAGCTTTCCAGAGAGCACTTCCTGACTTTCTCGAGGAACTCGGGAAGAAGATCGATGTTTTAGGTGGTGAGTTTGTTGAGTCCGACGGGAAGGATATTCCTCCTGAACTTCTTTCTTGGCAGGACTTGAAGAATCATCCACCTGGTTTCGGCCGAGCTTCAGCCGCACCTCTACCTACCTTAATTGCGTTTATTCACAATAGTCGGGCCATTGCTGTGGCTTACCAAAATCGAGATTTTTCTCGTGCCATGAGGGAAATCATGGCGCTCGCCGATCTGGCAAATCGCTATGTGGACGAAACTAAACCGTGGGAAATCGCCAAGAACAGCTCGCGCAGAGAAGAGCTTCATGAGGTGTGCACAGTAGCGCTTAATCTTTTCAGAATTCTTTCGATTTATCTGAAGCCTGTCCTGCCAAATACGGCGAAACAGATCGAACATCTTTTCAACATCCCAGATCAGTCTTGGAACGATATAGGGAACCTGTTAATTGACCACTCAATTAACCCTTACAGTCATCTAATTACCCGCGTCGATTCGAAACAGATCGAGGCGCTGATTGAAGCAAACAAGGAAACATTGCAAATGAACACGCAGCCCTCACCCCAACCCTCTCCCGCTGGCGCGGGCGAGGGGGCACAGAGTTCGGTGATCTCGATCGACGACTTCTCTAAGATTGATCTGCGCATTGCGCGCATCGCCAACGCCGAACATGTCGAAGGCGCGGACAAGCTGCTCAAGCTCACGCTCGACCTCGGCGCGCTCGGTACGCGCCAGGTGTTCGCCGGCATCAAGTCAGCTTACGATCCGGCCACGCTGGTGGGACGCCTTACCGTGATGGTCGCGAACCTCGCGCCACGCAAAATGAAATTCGGCATGTCGGAGGGCATGGTGCTCGCTGGCTCCGATCCAGAGGGTAAGACCGCCGGGCTGTTCCTGCTTTCGCCGGACAACGGCGCGCAACCGGGAATGAAAGTGAAGTAACAGAACCCCGTTAAACTCCTTCCCCTTTTCAGGGGGAAGGCAGGGATGGGGTCCAATGTTTCAGTACTGTACCCGCGAGTCATTGCCCGCTAACCACTGCCGCATCCGCTCATCATTGCCGCGCCCAATCCCCAGCGCGATACTTGCGTCAATGACCACCTCATCCCACACCGCCGATCTCGCTACTCGCATCGACGCGCTGCTGCCGCAAACGCAATGCACACGCTGCGGCTATCCGCGCTGCCGTGATTATGCGCAGGCGATGGCCGAGGACCGCGCCGAAATCAATCGCTGTCCGCCGGGCGGCGAACCCACGCTGCAAGCGCTGGCCGAATTACTCGACACGCCCGTGAAGCCAATCGATCCCGCGTGTGGAACGACCGCGCCGCGGCTACGGGCCGTCATCGACGAAGCCATCTGCATCGGCTGCAAAAAATGTATCGATGCCTGTCCGGTCGATGCCATTGTCGGCGCACGCAAACTGATGCACACCGTGATCGCCGACGAATGCACGGGCTGCGAATTGTGCTTGCCGCCGTGTCCGGTGAATTGCATCGAACTGGTCCCGGCACCGGTCACGCCCGATCCGCAAAGTCGCTGGCCTGAATATCCACAACTGGAAACAGCGCGCTGGCGCCAGCGTACCGAAGCGCGCCTGGCACGGCTTGATCGGCGCAAGACGCGCTCACGCCAAACCAAGGTAGAAGCGACCGCACCAAGCTCGATTTTTCCTGATCGCGAAACCATCCGCGCCGACATCCGTGCGGCGCTGGCGCGGACGCGTCAGAAAAGGCACACGCCTCCTCGCACGTAAACTGCGGCACTGCAATTCAGCGCGTACGCCCCGCAATCGCCGCATGGTAGGCTTGCGTAAATAAACGACGAACGCCTATCTTCATGACCCCCGCCAAGCGTGAAGAAATTTTTATCCGGTTTCAGCGCGCCAATCCGAAACCAACAACGGAGCTGAAGTACGGTTCCACATTCGAATTGTTGATCGCCGTCATCCTCTCGGCACAGGCGACCGACAAGAGCGTCAATCTGGCCACGGCGCACCTGTTCAAGGCCGCCCACACACCGGAGCAAATCCTCGCGCTCGGGCTGCGCGGACTGAAACGCCACATCCGCACCATTGGCCTCTACAACGCCAAGGCGGCAAACATCCTGAAGACCTGCCGCCTGCTCATGGAACGCCACGACAGCGAAGTGCCACGCAGCCGCGAGGCGCTCGAAGCGCTGCCAGGCGTCGGACGCAAGACCGCCAACGTCATCCTGAATACCGCCTTCGGTGAGCCAACCATCGCCGTCGACACCCATATTTTTCGCGTTGCCAACCGCATCGGCCTGGCGCCCGGTAAGACCCCACTGGCGGTAGAGAAAAAACTGCTGCAGGCCGTGCCGGAGAAATTCCGCCACGACGCGCACCACTGGCTGATTTTGCACGGCCGCTACACCTGCGTGGCCCGAAAACCGCATTGCCCGAAGTGTCCTATCTTTGATTTATGCGAGTACAGGCATAAAGTAACGACATGAGCTCTACTGGACGGGTCGCAACAGGATTGAGCCACGGGCGGCGTGCCGACCCCAAGCATGCCGAAGACGCCGTGCGCCGTGCGCTGGAACGCGCGGAGCTCGAGCGTGCCAGCGCCGTCATGCTGTTTCTCACCCCCGAATACGCCGGCAATCCGGAGCCGGCACTACGCGCCGCGGCACGTGCCGCCGGCACGCTGCAAGTCGTCGGCGCCACCGCGGCCGGCATCCTCACCGAAGAAGAATGGGTGCTCGACAGTCCGGGCGCGGCAGCGATGGTCTTCGGCCCCCCGTTCACCCTCGGTATTCCGACCAGGCAATGGGATGACGAAAACGTCGTGCTATCGCTGTGCACACCGGCCGGCATGGGCGCCGACTGGCTCGACGCCCCGCTTCAGCGCATCGGCGCCATCTCGGGCGATCTCTCCGGCGACGGGCCGTTTAAGGTGTGGGCGCCGGGACGTGTTTCCGAAAGCGGCTGCGCCCAGGCGCGCATCGATGGCGCCGAGGCGGTGCTCACGGTTTCCCAAGGCGTGCACGCGCTCACGGCGCCGATCGAAGTCGCCGAAGTGCAGGGTTACGATCTCAAGCGGCTCGGCAACTACCCGGCGCTGGCGGTACTGGTGCAATCGCTGCCCGGTGCGGTCCAGGAGATGGAGCGCGTGCCGCTACACATGCTGATGGGCGGCGTCACGTTCGGCGATCCGCACACCGCGATCCAGGACGGTCGCTATCGGCTGAACCACATCCTCGCCGCCAACGTACGCGAGCAATCCATCACACTCGCAAACCCGCTGGTGCGCGGCGAGCGCCTGTTCTGGGCCATGCGCGATGCGCTGACCGCCGAACGCGACATGAGCGCGACGCTCGAGCGCGCGAGCGCGGAGTTGAAGGGAGCGCCCGACTTTGCCTGGTTGTTCCCGTGCATGGGCCGCGGCCCGCACTTCTTCGGCAATCGCGACCGCGATCTCGACATCCTGCGCGCGCGTTTTCCGGGGATGCCCGTCATCGGCATGTACGGCAACGGTGAGATCGGTCCGCTCGATGGCCTGAACCACCTCTACCAGTACTCCGCAGTGGTAGGCTTGTTCCGCGCAAAAAACTGAAACGTCCATGTTCACCGCCCACGATCGCGGTTCCACCTTCGAACCGAGCATGCGGATCGAATCAAGCAAACGGGGTGGTTTTATTGCCTTACTGCATTGTCACGGGTTGTCGTTTGTGCGCTAGCAAGACTGCCGGCGTTTCCAGAACGTGGAATCCGGCCAGCGCCGTACGTACGAGTAATATTGCCGTCGCAGCCGTAAATACTCGGCGAATTCATGCTCGATTGACGATGCATATTCTTGCAACGCCGCGCGATCGCCGTCCAAATATCGCCGAATCGCGTCGGCCGAGCGCAACCCCGACTGCAGCGCCCTGTAGATACCCTGCGAAGACAGGGGGTCATAAGCAACGGCGGCGTCTCCGACAGCCAACCAATTAGCGCCGGCAGCGAATCGCGAACGGGAGCTATGAGCCGCAACGACGACGGGCTGGGACTTCAGCGTGCGCAAGTCAAGGCCTGATTGGATAACGGCGGTATTGCCGAACGCACGCCGCCAATAATCCTGCCCGCGGCGATTAGCCTGGGCATAAAGATCGGCGTCCGTCATATAAACCGCCACCGCGCCTGAGCCCGGTAGCAAAGCGGAATACCACCATCCGTCGGCGCCGGCCTCGATCAACGTCAACTGCTGCGCCGCCGCGCGCGCGGCGGCGAAAAATCCCACGACGCCAACCAGGCGATCGCAGATGATTCTGCGCCCAGCAAATCTGCGTGCCAACACTGCCGAGCGACCGGTGGCGTCTACCACTAGTTTCGCGCGCACACGGCGTTGACGCTTGCGCTGGGTAAGATCCAACTCCCAACCGTCGCCGACACCGGCAACAATTGCCGCAAGTTCGGTGCTGCGATATATCCGGACGCCGCATCGTTCGGCTGCCCGCGACAGCATCGCGTCGAAACGCGCGCGATCAACATGCCAGCCGGGACCGTAGGGACTGAAAATGAACTCGTTATGCTGCGCCTGCGACTGTCCCCAGATGGCACGCGTGCCGAACGACGGTAAGTGCTGCGCCGAGATAAACATATCCCACACACCCAGACTGGAGAGAGGATTTTTTATAGCGGGCGGTAAGGTCTCACCGATGCGCGGCCCATTGTCGCCACGATCGATGAGCATCGTGGACACGCCCAATCGACTCAACGCCAAACCGGTGGCAGCGCCGGCCGGACCGCCGCCGACAATGGCGACGTCAACGTGCTGCCTCGACACGCGCGCTCCCACAATTTCAACTCCGCTCGGTTTCGACGAATTTTTTACCCTTTTTGACCACGAAGCCGAGCCGATGCCAATCCGTGACCATATCCTCGGGACCGGCAACGATGTCGCGCGTCCAGGAAACCTGCGAACCTCCGTGTTCCGGAAACACATCATCCGGACGCTGAGCCGGCCACCACGCCAACTCGCCTTCTCGCGCGCAGTCGGTAAAGCCGGCCTGCCACGGCCCCGCCATTTGCTTGGTCACGTCGCCGGCTTTGCGCTTCTTATGGTTCAGACGAAACGGCTCGACAAAATCATACGAGTCGCGCATGAGCCAGCCGGCCTCGATGCCGGGAAAGAATGCGCCGCCGGCGCAGGCTTCGAGCGCCGCACGGTCGAGGCCCTCGGGCGTGACCTCAAGCCCCGGTTTGGGCGGACCCTTCCAGTCATTGACGAATTTACCGTCTTTCCAGCGCTTCATGATCTGGTACTGGATCTTGGTCAAGGGTTGGTTGCCTTGCGCCGGATAGTAGTCGGACCAGATCATGGGCATATCGCTTGCCGTCGCCATGCCACCGCGCGCGGCCGGATTGCGCAAGCGCCCGAAGATCGCCGCGCGCGCTGCGCGTGCACCAGGTGGTGGAATGATCGCAGCGAGCGTGGCGTGTGCATGTGCGTCGGCGATCATTTTGGTCACCCATTTCATGTCCAGCGCGCGTTGCAAAATCGGATAAATGTCGCGACTGAACGAAGGCTTGGCCGGCAATTTCAATCCGAGTTTGGTTACCGCCACCTGCAGCAAGGCGTCGTAAAGCGTGATGACGCTGCCAATCGCCGGGGCGAAATCAGGCGGGCCACATATCACCCATGCCCCTGCTGCGCGGAGGCTGTGACCATTACGCTTGAACGTAACCGTGGCGGTGACGGGACCGTCGGAGACGTCGTCATGCCAACCGTCGTTGTTGGCGAAATGCGTGAGCCGCAGATTTGCCGGCGAGGCCGAGTGACCGAAGCCGCCCAACACCAGCAACCGGCCGCTCGCGTCAGTGCGCATTTCGCCGAGCGCGACCGGCGTACCGAGGAAGCTGCTGCCAAAAAATTCGGCGCGCTGCTTGGTGGCGCTGAGCGAATACGGCCCGGGGTCAATCATCAAGCTCGCGCGATCGCTGACACCGGTGTTGCGCCACGGCGCACTCGGTTCGAGCCCGTGAAAACTTCGCCATGCCGCTTTTTTGTTGGCGACGTGCACGTTCCAGGTGATGAATGCATCCTTCGCGGTTATCTCCTGCACGAGCTTGCCTTTGGCGTCGAACCCAAAAAGCCGAAAGCGCGCGGCCTGGCGCTTGATACGTCCGCGCGCGTCTTTATACCCACCGCGCGGACGCGGCTGCGCGCCCGGCAGCTCCGGCCCAACGAAATATTCATCGGGACTGTTGCCGAGCCGCGCGATACCGATGGCGGGATGGATTTTGACGCTCTTGATCACCTTCATGTGAGCCGGATCCACCGACCCAACGACGGGGTCCGGTCGTGATCGACAATGAACAACAGATAGTAACCCGGTGGCGCGATGTTACCGTTCGGCGGCATGGTCGCGTGCACCTTGCCGGCGCCGGTGCCGGTGCCGGTAATGACGCAACCGACGTAGCGTTGCTGCTGATTGAACGCGTGCGTGACCGCGCCGGGACGCATGAGCACGACCTCAGCGATCGCGCCGGGCGTCGGCGTGTCGATGTCGAAGGCAGCGCCATGGGCCACGGTCGCCGGCACGCTCGTCAGTACCGGCCGTGTCTTAAAGAAATACGATGGCAGGTAGCGTTCATTCGGCGTCGTACCGCCGTTGGGATCGCCGCCGACAATCACGCTGCCGTCAGGCAACAGAATGCCGGTCGAATGATAGCCGCGCTTGTATTTCATCGACGGCCCTAATTCGAAACCGGCACTCGGATCCTCAGGATCGAAGACCTCCGCCGGACCACCGTCGGCCAGCGTCTCTATGCCACCGACCATCAACACGCGGCCATCTGGCAACAACACCGAATTCAACTTGTCGCGCGGCACGTTCATGTCCGGCAGCGCTTCCCATGCCGGCGCCGGCTTGGATAGATCGATCCATTCAGCGGACTGCATCGCGTCCGCCGGTTGACCGCCGGCAATGAGCACGCGCGGCTCGTAGTGCGGCGGCTTGAGCGGCAACAGCACCGCGGTGCCGTCCATGTTTACGCCGCGCTGCGACGCGATTTGGTTGTAACGTTTCGTCGGATCGTCGACGATCGGCGGCGTCGTCCAATCGAAGCGGCGCGCGGGCTTTTGCGGTCCGGCGATGAACAAGTCTCCGTTCGGTAACAAAAACGTCCACGGGTAGTAGAAGAAGTTGAACGGCAGCGCCTTAGGCGCGCTCCAGGTGCCGGCGCCACCGGGAGCGAACACTTCCAGCGAAGCCGCGGTCGCGCCGCCACCGGCGTTGTCCTGGCCGAACAACGTCATCACACGCCCGTCGGCCAACGACAGGCTGGTCGGATAAAAGCGCCCGGTGTGCAGCTCAGTCGCATGGGAGAAGCTGTTGGTCGTGGGGTTGAACAGAAACGCACGGCGTTCAGTGTCGACGCTCCACGGTGGGGGTATGGGTCGCGTGGGTGTACTGATAAAACCTCCGAACAACAAGATCGTACCTGCCGCGTCGTTCAAGTAGGCGTGTGCACCGGACCAGATGTTCTGATCGGGCGACAGCGCCGCCGGCTGGTTCGCCGGCGCGGTGTATAAGCCGGTCGCCTGATCCCAGAGGCGCGCCTGGTTCAGATCCGGACCGTAACCCCAATACAAAATGCGCGAGGAATTTGCCAACAGCAGCGCGTGCATCATCGTGATTTGCGGCAGTCCCGGCAGTTCTTCCCACTTGCCGCCCATCGAGTTGGCGCAACGATCGAGATCGACCGCGGAACACTCGTTGTCACCCATATCGAGCGGCAGTCCGGTTTGAGCTTCGAGTGCTACTTTCTCGGCCGGCGTCAACCACACCGTCTGATGCGAACGCACCAGCCCGGCCAGGCCCTGCATCATGTGCATCTCCACGTGACAGTGGAACAGGAAGTCGCCACGCAGGTGATACGGTTTGGCGTGTTTCTCGCGGCAATCGGGATGCTGCTTCTTTTCGATCTCGGGCGGCAATAGCAGCACCGGCGGTGCATGCGTCTCGACCACGAACGACTCGGCCGGACCGATGCTGCGTATGTCGATGGCTTCGTTCGCAAACCGCCAACGTTGGCCGTGCGTATGAAAATTGTGCCAGCCCATGCTGAGGTCGAGATTGAACACATACCAGTGAATTTTTTGTCCCGCTTCGGCCAGAATCGTCGGCGTGTTGCCGACGAAGGCGCGGCCGTTCATGCAGAACGACGGAATATTGTCGCCGCCTTGCTCGACGACACTGTGCAGGCTTGGCCCGTTGTTGGTCCAAATGACTTTGCCGCCGACACCCACCACCACGTTGGCGGGCACGAACTGGAAATCGACGATGCTGACGTTGACGGTCGCGGGTCCCCCGACCTGAACCGTAACCTGTCCGGACATGGACGCGCCGTGGATGCCACAGATGTAGTGGTACACCGCGGCGAAGCTAAACGTCGGCGAGGTGAACGTGGCGGCGTTTGCCAATGGCGCACTTTGAAATACCGGTGCGGCGCGAGCGCCGCTCATCTGGTGCAGAAATATCGGCACGTGCAGCGTGTGCGGTTGCTTACGAATGTGATGAGTCATCGGCACATGCGCGAGCTCATCGAGCAACACGACGTAGGGTAGCAGATGCTCCGGAACACCGGCGAGGTCCATATCGTGCGCCAGGCCCGGGTCCATCGACCCCGGCATCGGCATGCCGGGCCCACCCATCATCGCCATCTGCCTGCCGCCACCTGCAGACCGGTGTTTGGGATGAGGCTTGGTGTCATCGGATCTGGGGTGATGCTTATGCATCTCATGCTCCAAGCCGGACGGCAACGGGAAACGCGGCAACTTTTCACACTCCTCGCGCGGTAGCACGATGATGCCGCCGAACAACCCGCGATTAACGCTCATGCCAATGTTGCGGTGATGATCGTGAAACGGCCAGGCACCGAGCATCTCGTCGGTGACGTCGAAGGTGTAGGTCCAGGATTGGCCGGGGCAGATCTCGTCGCTGCGACGACCATCAGTTGTCTGCGTGCCCAGCGGCCAGGAACCGTCGGAATCGATCCCGTACTTGAGGCCGTGGACGTGAAAGCTGTGCGGCATGATATCGGTATTCTTGACGTGAATGCGCAGGCGCTCACCGGGGTGCGCATAAATCACGGTGCCGGGAACCCGATGGTTGTAGGCCGGTTCGTTGATATCCGCGAGCACGATCTTGTCGGGTTTCGGAACAATAAATCCCGCGTCCAGATATTCGCGATAAACCAGCGCAGTCAGGCGTCGCGCCGCGATCTCGTCGGGTGGGATGGTGCCGTCTTCGTGATTCGGGTTGCGCATGCAATCCCGGCCGTAGCGGATGGGCGGCGCAACGTGGGTATCGGGAGCGACTGGGCAGTAACCCGGGATGGTTTGGATTTTGAGATAAATATCGCGTATCGGCATGGCACTAGTTCTCCTTGTGCTGCGTCGGGTTCTGAAAAATCGAAGGCAGAAAGACCTCCCTACACCAATCGCTTAACGCACGCCGCCTTTGCTGATACAGGCCTACATCGGCGAGGTACAGGAAGCATAAAAGCCCCTTTCCGAAAACTCGATCCCTCCTTCCCCGGCGCGGTTTACTGTTCCGGCGCGCGGCATGGCGACGTTTGCCAATTGCGAGATGGGCGATGAACGTCGGGTAGTATTGCTCGATGATCTGATATAACAGCGTTTGCTCGGGCTGATGACGCTGGTAATGAAAGGCACCCGGCGTGAACGCTGTCGCTGGAGAAAAGAGAGGGGGCGTTTGCATGTTTGGCATACGGCGCCAATCGTCCCATAGGCACGCACCATTGACGAAGGCACTTTAGTGCCTGCGGCACGTTGCCAAACCTCGTCGTGGCAAATACGCCCGGTGGCTTGGGGTCTCTCACACTCAATTCAATCTCAGGGGGTGCAACCATGAACAGGTCTCTTATACTTTCTCCCCCGTCCTCAATCCCTTTCCCTACGGGAGAGGGAAGAACAACGGAAAGTCGCTAAACGAATGTTCTCGACCAACAATCGTGGTTCCACACGCGAAGTATTCTTTCGCGCCTGGCAGCATCACACGCAAGGCCAGCCTCTTGAGGGCGTGGAGCGGGTGCTGGTTCAAATTGCGCTGCGTCACCCCGAGTACCACGCGCTGCTGCAGAACCGTGAACAGAATTTCGACCGCGATTACTCGCCGATGCTCGGCGACACCAATCCGTTCCTGCACATGGGCCTGCACATGGCGATCGAGGAGCAACTTGCCTTAGACGAGCCACGCGGTATCCGTGACATCTATAAGACCCTCTTGGAACGTAATAGCGATGAACATGTCGTCCAACATCAAATAATGGACTGCCTCAGCGAATGGCTGTGGCAGGCACAGGGTCAAGGCGCGGGTCTGAATCCGACAATCTACCTGGATTGTCTCGGACGCCTGACAAAA
>OBEQ010040560.1_pt1 | contig 17267 bp, 20 predicted proteins | sample 1670901 | NCBI WGS metagenome assembly OBEQ01 (sample SAMEA104232315, study PRJEB22302) | groundwater metagenome | biome: forest; feature: aquifer; material: groundwater | place: USA | collected 2011-08-07 | depth 5.4 m
CCTAGGGCTGTAATTTTTTTTACTGCCTATTTTTTATTTAGAAAATACTCTTACCAGGCAGTGATAAGGAGGAAAACTATGGCAAAATACGGGCAAAAGGCACAGGACAAAGTTCAGAAAACTATGCATGAACATAAGCACCAAGGAAAATACAAGAGTAAAAAGCAAGCCATTGCCGTGGGGCTTAGCCAGGCCAGGCAAGCCGGCGGAAAAGTTCCGAAGAATCCTAACGATTAGAAATATCCTTCTTTGGAAAGAAGCAAACTAATCCTGCCACCTTTAGCGTAAAGGTGGCGCCAAACACCGGGACATTCGGAAACATGATTGAAAATAAAACTGGCTCAGGCCGCGCCGAAGCAACGGCAAGCGGTTCCTCGCTTTTTCCATATGAGGCTCGGGACAAAGTTTCGGCTTGATTCGGCCCTCACTCAGTTTATTTTCATCAGTTTCCTCGAGTCCCGGAGCCTGAGAGCATCTAATCAGGGTGAGGGAGGGGACCGAAGGTTACAGAATTACCAACTGCTCTTTGCCCTATCGCCCTGGCGGCTCTTTGATGAGCTGGTTGCTCTATTCCATATCGGCTAAGGAGATCCTTTGTTCCCATGAACACTCCCACAGGTATGGGGATTTCTACCCCTTGTGGACTATTTCTATATTTCATATACACATTTTCTACTCCAGCAACTACGTCACTAGGTAGATCTTTAGGGTCAGGAAAAATTACTTCGAATCCAAATTGCCTGTGTGCTAACTCAGCCAGTTTTTCATCCGTAATGCCTATAAGATATTTGTGGTCGAGATCGTGAATCCTAATATATTCAGCTATTAACCTAAAGGACTCTTCCACGGCTTGGCGTGATCTTAAATGTGCCGGCACAGGAGGTAAATGTAGATCCAAATAAATGTCACCTGGTTGAATGCTAAAACCTGTCTCTGGATCCTCGTGAGCAAATTTGGCTTCAGTCTCTCTTACGACCAGTACGCCCAACATTTTAAGGTCTTGCTGCACGCTGGTATCGTGGGCACCAGCCACCATTTGCTCAACTTGCTCTTTGACCTTATCTTTTTCTAAGATTTTTTCGCCGATGGCCCTGGTTAGCTCATGGGAACTCTCGGCCATCCTTTGGGCCTCAATTTTCCAAAGCCACCTAAGGTTGTGGTCTAAACCCAAAGTTGGCTCCTTGGCATCCCCGCCAGCGCCAAGGACTCTTATTTCTGGATGATTTCTAAAACTTCCTCGTTCAACCATAATTATTAATATATATACAATAAATAAGACTGTTTTGCAATACCTTAAGGCATTATGGGGCCTTTTAGCTTGTTAGCCTTTTGAGCGCCAGGAGGAAGGCGGCTTCGGTTAAAGAAGTTTTTTCGGTTTTGGCAGTTTTGTAGAGCTTATTTACAGTTTTTACCATGTAATCTTCGAGTTTTTTGTTGACCTTAGCTTCGCTCCAATGTTCATTTTTGCGGTTTTGCAGCCATTCCAAGTAGCTAACGATTACGCCGCCGGCATTGGCGATAATGTCGGGTAAAATTGTAATCCCTTGACTGGTTAAGTAATCGTTAGCTGCTAGGTTAACCGGGCCGTTGGCCATCTCGACTATGTATTTGGCTTTGACTTGCTTCATATTTTTGTCTGTTACAGCGTCTTCCAGAGCAGCTAGAACTAGTACATCAACTTTTAGGCCAATAATTTCATCGCTGCTTAAGGTTTTGACTTTTTGATAATCACTAAAATGCCCCCCGGATTTCTTAAACTTCGCCAGATCTTTAGCGTCTAGGCCATGGCTGGCATAAACAGTGGCGCTAGAATCACTGGCCGCCACCAGCTTCCAATTGGGCTGGTCTTTTTCGGCGATTGTCGCGAAATATGAACCCACATTCCCAAACCCTTGCACCGCAAATGTCATATTTTGATCCCGCTTATGCTCAAGGGTCAGACCCTGTAGCAGAAGCAGTTTGGAGAGGGCGATGACGCCGCCGCGGCCGGTGGCGGCGGTGCGCCCCAAACTGCCGCCGTTATTTAAACTTTTGCCAGTAAATGAGGCTTTAGATTTGTCGCCGGTTAGTTTTTGATACTCATCAACCATCCAGTCAATAATTTTGGCGTTGGTGTTAACATCGGGCGCTGGGATGTCTTTGTCCGGCCCAATGTAGGGCGCTAAATAATCCACGTATTTGCGGCTGAGCTCTTCTAGTTCGGCCTGGCTGAGTTTTTTAGGGTCAACCCGAGCCCCGCCTTTGGCGCCGCCCATTGGCAAGCCAACCGCCGCAGTTTTAAGGTTCATCAGTAAGGCTAAGGCTCTAATTTCATCTAAATTAACACTGGGGTGGAAGCGGATACCACCCTTGTAAGGGCCCAGTTTGTGGCTGTGCTGGACGCGAAAAGCCTTACATTTTTGGCCGTTTTTCAGTTCGATTTCAAATATATGTTCAGCGTCGGGTTTAAGTAGTTTTTTAACCTCAGAATTACCGATCCCTAGCTTTTTGGCAGCCCGCTTGATTAAAGTCTGAGCAGTTTCCAGCATGCCATAATCATATCAAACGGGTTGACTTTCCACGGATATTGCGGTTATATTATCTATAGTTTTAAATATACAAATTTTACAGAGGTAAAAGGGATTTTTTTATGTCAGAACAGACCCAGGGAGGGACATCAAGGAGAGAGGGCTTAGAGAAGCTGTCCACTAACCCAGAGGTTAAACATAAGGATAGAATGAGCCTTAGGATTGGACATCCTAAAAAGGGTTATCCTATACAAGTCACGGCTAAGGCTCGTGTTGTTAAAATACGCGACCGGCCAAGAGCGGTTATAAACCTGCGCAACAGGAAAGAGGGAGTATTTGAGGATGTTCAATACATAATTGGGGACAGAGCTTATCGATTATCTGATCCGGAACATGCTGATATAGGGCTTTTTTCGGAATCGACAAGAGATACTGAAAGAGACACTTTATGGGTAGAGAGCCCCAGAGGATCCTTAATAACCCCTTACCTTCCTGATAATAGAGAAAAGCCATTAATGCTAATGGTAACAAAAGTACCGAAATCTCATTTCGTTCGTCCAAAGTCACATCACGGACCATTAACTGATCACCAAAGGACAGCCTTACAGCCAATATCAGATGCGGAGATGCTAGAAGCAAGAGAGGGAGTTCCTATAACTCCTCAACAGTTAGCTGAATCACAAGACGCGGCGAGGAGAGCAGAGAAGTTAGCAAGACTAGGTGCTGGAACTTTGTTTTTGATCTAGGGTCACGAGCGAGGCAAGGATCCAGGCGAGGACGCGCCTGATCACCCCCCGGGATAAAAGGACTTAGACTCTTTTCCTGATTTTGGGCTTTTCTGGTTTAATAAAGAGATTAGGAGATTGGGAATGCTAAAAGAATTTAAGAAATTTATTCTGCGCGGCAACGTGGTCGATCTGGCGGTTGGTATCGTCATTGGAGCCGCGTTTACAAGCGTTGTTAATGCCTTTGTAAAAGATATGGTTAATCCGATTGTGAGCTTGTTTTATAGTGGCGAGGAATTCTCCAAAGTTTCATTTACCATTCATCACAGTAAGTTCTTTTATGGAGATTTAATAAACAATTTGATTACGCTCCTAATCGTCGCGGCAGTGGTCTTTTTCTTAGTAGTTGAACCGATCAACAAACTCTCCACGCTGTCTTTTGGAAGTAAGGATACCGGGGAGCCCACCACCCGCAAATGTCCGGAGTGCCTAAGCGTCATACCCAAAGAAGCCTCGCGCTGCAAGTTCTGTACGGCTAAAATTGAACCGAAAGAACAGGCATGAGCTATGTTGCACAATAAGCGTCATGCTACCTGGTCCGGCTTTATCGAAAAGAACTTCCTTTTTATTTATTAATAATCCGCCGAAATTTCAAAGAAAGTTTAGGCGGCCAAAGGAGGTGAGTTATGTTTAATATTCGTAAATTTGATCTGGTAGTGGCGCTTTATATTTTTGGGGTAATTACCGCCGAGCTAATGGGCTCCAAAACCTTCCCGCTGACCAGTTTTAGCTGGGCGCACCTTAATGCCAGCGTGGCGATTTTTGTTTTGCCGCTGCTATTTACGATGGTTGACGTGGTGGTGGAAGTTTATGGCCGGGCCAGGGCCCGCAGTATGGTTTATTCCGGCTTGGTGGTTATCGCGCTGCTGATTTTATACGCCTGGCTGGTCACCAGTTTGCCGCCCTCGCACCGTTTTGCTAGCACCGAATCAGCCTACGATAAAATTTTTCAATCGGCGGTTAGGATTTCGCTGGCCAGCCTGGCGGCCTTCGCGGTCTCGGAACTGCTAGACGTGGCGATCTTCGCCCGCTTGCGTGAAAAGCTAAAAGGCCGGGCGTTATGGCTGCGTAATAACGTGACGAATTTCATTGCGCAGTTCATGGACTCTTTTGTTTTTATCTTTCTGGCCTTTTACGCAACGGCTGAATCTTTCCACGCTAATGTCAGTTTTCTTTTTAGCCTGATAATCCCTTACTGGCTGATCCGCTGCGGGCTGTCAGTTGTCGAAACACCGCTGGTGTACTTGGGCGTTTGGTGGCTAAGAGGCAGCCGGCACCCCAAGCCCGGCGAGTTGAAACTCAAAGGCACCAGGGAGAAAGCTTGATTGTTAGACCCGTTAAAACCAGAAAGGTGGTAGCCGGCTCGGGGAGCATTTTTGATCTGTTAGATGAGTCGTTATCCAAGCTAAAAGAAGGCAGTGTTTTAGCTATCACTTCTAAAGTGGTGGCCATTTGCGATGGCCGGGTGGTGCCCATAGAACAGGCAGAGGCGCAAGACTTGGTCATCCAAGAAGCCGATTATTATCTGCCTAAAGAAATGAGCAAGTACGACTTTAGCTTTACGATCACCCATGGCACACTCATCCCCCGGGCCGGCATTGATGAATCTAACGGCAACGGCAACTATATTTTATGGCCCAAAAACCCGGTAAAGAGTGCTATTGCGATACGGCGGCATTTGCATCAGCGTTTTAAGCTTAAAAAAATAGGCGTCATAATTACTGACAGCACGGTACGGCCGCTGCATTACGGTGTAGAAGGCGTGACGATTGGTTACAGCGGTTTTAAGCCCAACAAAGATTACGTCGGCCAGCCCGATTTATTTGGCCGGCCGCTAGAAGTGACTAATGCCAATATGGCCGACGCGCTGGCGGCCGCCGCGGCGCTGGTCATGGGCGAGGGCACCGAGCAAACGCCGATAGCCATAATCGAGGATTTACCTTTTGTAGAATTTCAAGACCGTGACCCCACCAAGGAAGAACTGGACAATTTTTACATCCCGATGCTAAAAGATGACCTATTCGCGCCATTTTTAAAGAGCGTGGTGTGGCGCCGTGGCGGCCGCCAGAATCATTGACAAACTTGTACTACAAAGTATATACTTTGTAGTATGAAGACGGTTATTAGCGTAAGGACAGATGTGGACACCAAACGCCAAGCTCAAGCGGTAGCTAAGCGCATTGGTATTCCTTTAAGCACGCTCATAAATGCTTATTTGCGCGACCTAGCATTGAGGGGCGAAGTGCATTTTACCGCGCCCGAACCCATGACGCCGGCGATGGAAAAAATTATTGAGCAAGCAGAAAAGGAAATAGCGGCCGGCGAGCTTTCGCCGGCTTTTGAGTCCACCGAAGAGATGATCGCTTATCTTGAAAACCTTAAATGATAATTCGTACAACCAAAAGCTTTGATAAACAATTTGCTAAACTCCGACCATCGCTGAAACTGCAATTTAAAATCAAATTAGAAATTTTTAGACAAAACACATTTGATTCGCGGCTACGTAATCATGCTCTAACGGGTAAATATAAGAGTTACAGGAGCATAAATGTAACCGGCGACGTTAGGGCGCTTTACACCGAAAAGGACGATCAAATTATTATCTTCGGCTTCATCGGCCGCCACGCCCAGCTACATAAGTAATTCCTTCGTCCCACTCGGTTAAATAATTATACCCATTTCCAGGGTACCACCCTGGAAATACTGCAAGTGATAAAATATAAGTTCTAAAAACTTCAAAACACACTGGTGGAACAGATAATTTGGGTTTAGCCAAAATAAAAAACGAACTTAAAAATGCCAAAAAATGGTGGCTTGTTTGAAAAAAATAATAGATGTAGACTTGACCGTGACCAGATTTATATTATATTAAACATATGGCAAAGGGTGAACGGCGTGAGGCCGTACATAATCGTATTGTTGATTTGGTCGTAGCCGGCGAGCTACCTATAGAGCATAGACTTTCCGAAGTCCGGTTAGCTCAATTAATGGGTGTTTCACGTACACCTGTTAGAGAAGCCGTGGCACAATTAGTCCGGGAGGGAGCAATAGAAGTAAAGCCACAAGTTGGCCTGTGGATTAAACGTGTTTTGGATCCTGAAATGAAACAGCTCCTCCAGATCGGCGAAGCAGTAGAATCTCTTGTTGCTCGCGATTTTGCAGACCGGGATACCACAGAATGGTTTATGCATGAAGCCCGTGGTAGGTTCGCTGCTCTATCAGACATTCATCCTAGTAGGCTGTTGGAGGCAGTTACCGAAGATGATGTGCTGCAAAGAGATATAGATCTTCATAGATTAGTTGCAGAGGCAGCTGGCCATGAACAAGCCGCGCGTATTATTTCTCTAAATGGCCTTAAAAGAAGAATATTTCATGTGGAACATCCGCTTGGAGTAGAAGGCACACGTCGCTTAATAGATTCAGACAGAAGTTTTATTGAAAACATATTACAAGCAAGCGATTCCACAAGCGCAGAAATTGCGTTAAGAGCTTACTACAACGCTCTATACACTCTAGTGGGAAATGAACCACAACAATTAGGTATTCCTTTAATAAAAAGACGCCGATCGCGCAAGGAGAGAGAAGAACCTAGGTTACTATCTGCAGATGAGCTTCTCAATTTGATAGAAGCTGGTGGCCCAGATTCAAGTCTAAAAGTTCGCACTTACTTTACAGCCGAAAATGAGAGTGGTACTGAGAGTAGAACCGGCTGGACAGTCTATAGAGAAGATCTAAAAGGTACTCATCAGGTAGTTTTTTACCGGGACCCACGGACTAGAGGTGCTATTGACTATGTTCTACCAGTAGGTGGAGAAGCAGGACGGTTTGCCGAAGTAACTTGTTTATTCGAAACCGTACCGATCGATGAAATAACTGATGATGAGGCTGAAGATATCAGGATACTAGAAAGAAGAGAATCACTTCCCATACTTAGTCCGTATCCAGTGGCTAGGTGATCATATTAACCCGTGCTGACAGAACTAAGTACTCAACCACATAAAGAAATTACTTGACTAGTCAAGTAATTCTTACGGGCTAGCTAGTTAAGTATTTAGCTCCTGATTGATAATTTGTGGGTGGGCGTGGTTAAATTAGCTTGTATAAGGAGTTTTCAGCCGCCGAAACTTTTCATTGTAAAATGTTTCGGTCATCACATAGAGTGCGGTTTGGATTTACACGCGCATCCTTATCAACGCAGACGTACCATAAATTAATGAAAAGTTTAGGAGGCTAAAATGCCCGATTGGAAACATCATAAGCTGGAAAAGCCCAAAAATGATGATGAATATTTTGAGCGGATGAGCCGCGTGATTTTTATGGCCGGGCTGAATTGGCGGGTTTTGGAGAAAAAATGGCCCGGAATTAAAAAAGCTTTTGGCGGTTTTAACGTCGACAAACTGGCTAAATTCTTAGAGCCGGAAATTGAAGAGCTGATGATGAACCCTGATGTGATTCATAATCTGGCCAAAATCCGGGCGGTTGTAGCTAACGCCAAAGAAATTCAGAAAATTGCCGCTGAATATGGCAGTTTCCAAAAATATCTGGCGGCGCTGCGACTTGGCGGCGGCGAAGATAAACTGAGAGACGAGCTGAGCAAGCGCTTCGCGTTTTTGGGCAAAGGCACAACGGTGATTTTTCTATTCGCGGTGGGTGAGGATCTGCCCAAAGCCGTCAAAGAGTGGCGGGCCAGGCACAAAGACTAGTTTGGGGTTTACTGAGAGGTCCGTCCTTGGAAAAAGAGCGGTAAAATCTGGTGATTTTGATTAATTATTTTGGCTTTTTTCCAAGGACGGACCTCATTGGGAGGGCGTAAAATAAAAATATGGGGTATTTTGCGGATTTACATATTCATTCCCGGTTTTCCCGGGCCACGTCCAAAGACTTAAACTTAGAGACGCTTAGCAAGTACGCTCGTCAAAAAGGCCTAAAAGTTTTGGGCACTGGCGATTTTACGCACCCCATTTGGTTTAATGAACTGGAGCAACTGCTGAGGCCAGCGCCGGAGGCTGGCTTATTTGTACTAAAAAGTTCGGCGGCCGATGAATCGGCTACCCGGTTTATGTTGAGCGTAGAGATTTCTAGCATTTATCCGCAGGGCGGAAAGTCGCGGCGGGTGCATACGCTGGTGCTTTTGCCAAGTATGGAAACGACTAAGAAATTTAACCAAAGCTTGCTAGGCCGGGGAGCTAATTTGCACTCTGACGGCCGGCCGATTGTCGGCTTGAGCGCTAAACTGGTAGCCCAATTGGCGCTGGCGGCTGATCCGCAAGCCATAGTGATTCCGGCTCACGCCTGGACGCCGTGGTTCAGCGTCTTTGGCTCGATGTCCGGCTTCGATAGCCTAGAAGACTGTTTTGAAGAAGTTACGCCGCAGATTTTGGCGATTGAAAGCGGGCTGTCGTCTGACCCGGGCATGAATTGGCGGTTGAGCCAACTCGATTCAGTCGCGATAATTTCCTGCTCCGATGCCCATTCGGCGGCAAAACTAGGCCGGGAAGCTACCGAGCTGGAAGGCGAAATGTCATACTCGGCAATTCGGGAGGCGCTGAGGACCGGCGCGCCGGCGCGCAGCGCCGGGCGCGCCATAGCTGCCGTCCGCCTGGTGAGCACCATCGAGTTTTTCCCAGAGGAGGGCAAGTATCACTACGACGGCCACCGGGAGCACAAAGTGCGGCTATCGCCCCAGGAGCGACAAGCCCACAAAGGCCTTTGCCCGCTGTGCGGCCGGCCGGTGACCGTGGGCGTATTGTCACGCGTCGAAAAACTAGCCGATAGAGAAGTTGGTTTTAGGCCGGAGGGCGCGCCGGATTACCGTTCGCTAGTGCCTTTGGCAGAAGTGATTGGCGACGCGCTGGGTCTGGGGGTTAGTTCCAAAGCCGTGCAAGCCCCGTACGAAAAACTGCTGGAAAATGGTGGTAACGAATTATCCCTCTTGCTAAACATGCCGCTTGAAGAAATCGAGCAGGCTAGCTCGCCGCTAATTGCCGAGGGGGTGCGGCGAGTCCGCGCCGGCCAGCTGCATATTGAGCCGGGCTATGACGGCGAATATGGCACGGTGCACGTTTTTAGCCCCCAGGAAAGAGAAGCTTTTAAAACTAAGGCTGACGTCCAAGTTAGCCTCTTTTAGTTGATAAAAATCTTACAGAAATAATTCAATCATTGAGATCATAATGCAAATGTAACCGAGGAGGCAACATGGTTAGGATAAACACCCGCAAAGAACCCGACGGCTGGCGGTCGTACTTACAGGATGGCGATAAAATAATTGTGGTGGATGGCTTTTTTGATTACGAAGAAGACGCGGTCCGGGCGGCGGTCATAGCCAGCCAAAAACTTCGCTCAAAAATATAATCTCTTATACAAAGTGCACTAGAATTCTAAGGTGTAAACTGTTAAAATTACGCCGGCTCTGGCCCAGCACTTTTGAAGTCCCCATAGTTTAATGGATAGAACACTGGCTTGCGGAGCCGGCGATAGAGGTTCGAATCCTCTTGGGGGCACCATCCTCCGTCGCTTCATCCTTGTGATGGAGCTATGGAGGATTGTTATTTTGACGGGAAGATTCGAACCGATAGGCGAGAATGTCCAGTGGACATTTGAGTTTTCCTTGCTTGGCCGGCTTGGCCAATGCTGGCATTTTGGCCAGGCGCAGAATAACTCGAATCCTCCCGGCCAGAAGGTTTAAATAAGCCAGCAGGTTATCCACACCCGAAGGCCACGTAAGTTGCTATGCTATGTTTATGGTTAATTACCAAGCGGAACATAGCTCCAGCAAAGAACGTTTGATGGAGTTTTTATTACCCTCGCCGCTGGTCGGGACTTTATATTTTTTGGTTAGCACTCTGGAGCTGGTATTCATCAATATTCACTCTGTTTGGCAATTTGCCTTTAATCATATTTTAGGTACTCCACAAGAAGCGGGGGTGGCCGATTACTCAATAGTAACTAACCCGGTATTTAGTTTTTTGGGCAAACTCAACACCCCACTGCTGCTAATTTTTTGGGGAGCGATTGGCGCCTTAGTTTACGGGCTTATTTACACGGTCCAGAAGGTGGTATCGGTAGCCGAGGAGGAGGTTAAAGAGTCGCAGTATCTAGAAGGCGGGGTGCTACCCGGAAAAAACTACTGGCACAGCGAAATGCGGGCCAATCTTATTTTTATTCTAATACTTATCAGCTGGTTTTCTTATTTGATGGTCTATTTTCAGCTGCTGATGCCCTGGCTGTCCAAAGTTCTAATTACCGGCCTTTACAATAGCGTTCTTTGGAAGAGCGCTCTAGAAATTTTAGGGGTCTTGGTGGGCAACACGCTGGCTCTGTTTGGCTTGCTGCTCGTGGGCCGGTTACTACTGGAGAGCTGGCACAGTATCCGGCCATAGCAGAAAAAATTAAAGTTCCCGTTCGTTAACTATTAGTTCACTCACCATAACTGTTAATGCTTGCCCAGTAGTGAGCTTCCGTGATTATTCGCCTTCGGGGCGAATATAGTCCGCCTTCGGCGGGCACACGAAAGTCTACCACTGGGCTTGCATTATTCATTTATGAGGCTAATAGTAATATTTAGGCTCAGTTGGAGGAAGAACCATGATACTGGAAAGAATTGCAGAATTCGCCAAATCAAAAAAGGGGAAAATTATTATACAGGCGGCAGTCGGTACAGCAGCCGTTGGCGGGGCTGTTTCATGGGCTGTTATGGATAGACTTACAAACCCCAGAACCTGCGAGATAAGCCAAGGCTTTAGTGGAGACTTAAAGGCCGATCCGGACAATCAGGGCACCTGGCACCAAGCTGTCAAGATAAATGTCGGCCTGCCTCCAGGCTCTTTAGAAACAGTTGGTTATACAGACCGAGGTGATCACTGGCACAATAAAACGGTGACTGGAGAACCGATACTGGCCCTTAGAATTGGCCATGATTTCGTGAGGTTTAGAGTTCAAACACCTAAGAGCTCGGCGGTCTGTGAAGACTTATCTCATTCGACTTTTACTAAAGAGCCGTTTGGCCAAATTATTCAAGAAGGTGGAATCGACCCGTTTAAGAATCATTGACCCTTTGTTCTGATTTTCGAAGCGTCAAGTTGATTGATAAGTTCTAGAAGTTCAGGGAAGTGGTTGATAAAAGCATCTACCGGAAAATCTTTAAAATCTTGCCCAGGTGTTGCAAGGGCAGTAAGTCTTTCAAGGGCAGCCCCTGAAAGGAGGTATAGCTTCTGTGAAGTCTCAAGTTGGTTTATGATAAAACTTATGAGCTCCTTAAAACGCCGGCGTTACCCGATGCCCGAATTTATCAGGCAAGCCTGGAAGGAGAAAAAGTTAATGGCGGCCTATCTTAAACGGCCGCCGTACCAGCAAAACGACTATATTGGCTGGATAAGCCGGGCCAAACAAGAGTCTACCAAAATGAAGCGCTTGGATCAGATGCTCGATGAGTTGGCGGCCGGCGATAAGCATATGAAAATGAGCTACCGGGGCTAATAAATTGGCGAGGGTTTTTGATAAGGGACCTTGAAGTTATTTCCAAGAACCGTTCTTGGAAAAGAATGTCCAAGGATTGTAAGCTAGGAAGTTTTGCTGTACTTTAACCAAGTATATGGCTGCCAGGGAAGATCTTTTGTTATCGGTTGTCGTGCCTCTTTATAACGAGAGCGGCGGTTTGCCTGATTTCCATAAAAAGCTTTTAGAGGTCTTAGAAAAATCCACCGGTGGCGCCTACGAAATAATTTACTGCGACGACGGCAGCGATGATGGCACGGCTCAGTTAGTTCACGAGTGGCACAAGCATGATCCACGAGTTAAGCTGATCAAACTTTCGCGTAACTTCGGTAAAGAAATCGCCACCACCGCCGGCATTCATGCCGCCACCGGCGACGCGGTTATTACAATCGACGCCGACGGCCAGCATCCTATTGAATTGATAGCCGAATTCGTGAAGCGCTGGCGGCATGGCAGCAAAGTGGTTATTGGCGTTCGCACCGAAAACCAAAAAGAAGGCTGGGTGAAACGCTTTGGTTCAAAACTTTTTTACGGCTTATTCAACCGCTTTACGGGCATGAAGCTAACCCCCCGAGCGACCGATTTTCGGTTGATTGATAAAAGCCTGCAGCGGGAATTTATTAAGATGACCGAGCGCAACCGCATAACCCGCGGGCTGATAGATTGGCTGGGCTACGACCGCGATTATATTGAATTTAAGGCCAACGCCCGGCCCGACGGCCAGGCTGGCTATTCGTTTAAAAAACTCTTTAAACTGGCAATTGACAGTGCTATTTCTTTAAGTATTTCGCCGCTTTATATTACCGCCTATATTGGCGCCGTGGTACTGCCAATTTCTACCATTCTAGGCATCGCGATGATAATTAACGCTGGTTTGGGCGATCCCCTAAACCTGCACGCCACCGGCAGCGCGTATTTAGTAGTGTTGCTGCTATTTTTGGTAGGCGTACTGCTGGTATCGCAAGGGATTATTGGCTTATACCTTTCGCACATCCACACCGAAACCCAAAACCGACCACTATATGTTATCGATTACGAGGCTTCAGCCGGTGCTAAAAAAGATTAACGATCTTAAGCCGGAATTTAAAAGATACGCAATAATTGGTGGCAGTGTTTATTTATTCGAGCTTACGGTAATTGTGGCGGCCCAGCAACTGGGGGCTAGCGCCGTGGTGGCCGTGGGTATTAGTTTTTGGCTGGGCCTGATCGTGTCTTTTGGTTTGCAAAAAATAGTGACGTTTGGCGATAGGCGTTTGCATCACCGCGTGTTAATACCGCAGATTGTGGCGTTTTCGCTTTTAGTGTTTTTTAACTTCGGATTCACACTGCTAGTAACTAAGTTATTGATTCATGTAGTGCCGGCGGTTGTGACCCGAACACTGGCGCTGGGTATCACCACTATCTGGAATTTTTACTTGTATAAAACCCGGATTTTTAAGCTAAGCACTAACACTGTATACTGACGGGGATAGCTCGCAAATTCTTATTGGTAAGCATTAAAAAGAAGTTAAAACTAATATAAATGCGTCGCCTGGTCTCAGAATTCAATTATCAGCTTAGCCGTTTTAGGCTGTTTGTCACGGCGCCTGATTTTCCCCGGAAGTACGCTTGGTTTTCGGTAATTGTACTGTTGGTTACAACCCTCTTCTGGGCTCTTTTGGGAGCCAGCTTGCAGCGCAGCAATGCCGACCAGCTGATCAATACTTACTTGTTTGAAAACTCCGGCACTTTTCACGGAGCCTTTTTCCCTGGATCACACACCCAGTTAATAAAATGGCCGCTATTTTGGTTAATAAAGGCTTTTGGGGCTTCGGGCTTTATATTCGCGGCTTTTACGGTGGGGCTGGTTTTGATTACAGTTGGCAGCCTGGCGGCGATTATTTACTGGGCTGAACGCCGGCCCCTAGTTTTTGGAAGCCTGTACCTGGCGCTGGCCTCGGTGCTTTTATTAGTCCCGGCCCAGCCTCAAGCCGGAGGCTTACTACCGGTCAACATGGCTATGGTGGCCACCCGCAACTTGGAGTATTTGATATATATTGCCAGCCTAGTATTAATAATACGCTGGCCCCGGATTAAGAGCTGGCGGTTTTGGCTAGCGGTGGTTTTGCTTAGTTTACTGATAGCTAGTGATAGGCTTTTTTTGTTACTCAGTTTGGGCGGCGCGCTGTTAGCGCTAATAGCTTACGCGCTTGGCAAGGGCTGGAATCTAGTTAGTTTAGGTGTTAACTGGCTAATTGGCGGGGCGCTAGCCACTGTGGGGTCTATCATCATTCTTTGGTTAATTAATGCCCATAAGCTCACCCATATCGCTAGCAGCTCGAGCCTTAGCCCTTATGGCCTAGTTCATAGTTTTCACGATTTAGCCTTAAGCTGTATATTTTCAGTTCTTGGCTTTCTAACTAATTTCGGGGCTAATCCGGTCTTTGATACGAGCGTGTTACGCAGTATTCCTCACCAGCTACACTTAAGGCTGCTAAGTTTGGGCGGCCTGGCCTTTTTAATTAACGCCGCCGTTTTGGCGATTGGCCTCTTGGCGGTTTGGCGGCTTATTAAATCTAGCCTGGCCCACAACCGGGACGAAGATGTCGAATTAGATCATCCCTCTAAATTAGCGGTGGCCTTAATTTGGACCAGCCTGGCGGCCTTTGTGATTTTCATACTAAGCCGCCACTATTACCCGGCTGACGCCCGTTATTTAACATTAAGCTTATTCGCTATTTTTGTAGCCCTGGCGGCCTTTATTAGAAAGAAGGAGTGGAGGCCGGAGCAGCTAGTTCTGGTTGGCCTGGTGGTCTGCCTAGGCATCTTAGCCGGTATACCTACCGTGCTGCGAACTTATAGTAGCGATAAAATGACTTTAGCCGGCGTAAACAGCCGCAATTCCTTGGTACTGCAGGCTTTGTCTAGCCACCCGGTGGATCTACTAGTGGGCGATTATTGGCGGGTTATACCGGCTAAATTTGCCTCTGGCGGGAAACTGAAGGTAATGCCCCTTTTAGGCTGCGGCGCCACTCAAAACGTTCTAAGCTCTAGGGCCTGGCAGCCGGATTTAAATAACCATAGCTTTGCTTACCTGATGTCATTCGACCGCAGCCTGACAAATTATCAAAATTGCACGCTTGACCAAGTAGTTAAAAGCTTTGGTAAACCAAATGCCAGTGTTTTAGTAGCCGGCACCTTCAACCGTCCTTTGGAGCAGGTCTTATTTTACGACCGGGGCGCTAATAAAAGCTCCCAGACTTTGGGCCTAAACCATACCAGCACAGTAGTACCCATTACGATCGACCAGTTACCTTACACGGCTTGCGACGGACCCACCACTATAAATGTAGTAGCCCATCAAGATGATGACTTACTATTTATGAGTCCCGATCTCATTCACGACCTTGACGCCGGCCACTGCGTACGAACAGTCTATGTAACAGCCGGCGACGCCGGCGGCAACCAGTTTTATTGGCTGGGGCGCCAACTAGGGTCGGAAGCTGCTTACTCTACTATGATTAACTCCACCGTGGTTTGGATAGAAAGAATAGTAAAACTAAACGACCACAGCTATATAACCGTGGCTAATCCCAAAGCCAACCCTAAGCTCTCCTTAATTTTTATGCGCTTACCTGATGGTGGGCTAAAAGGCCAGGGTTTCAATTCTTCGCATTTTGAGAGTCTAGAGAAGTTAGAAGCCGGCAAAATCACCACGATGCACAGCGTGTCTGGGCAATCATACTACAGCTCCAATGATTTTATAAATGCCTTAATATCTATGATGCACACTTACCGGCCAACCGAAATCCATACCCAGGCCAATTATGTAAGCCATCTGTACCCCGACCATAGCGACCATATGGCTGTGGGCCGTTACGTTAAGCGGGCTTACCAACAATATGAAGTTAAACAATTTGAAAACCGGGTGATTATTCCTATTAAATTTTACATAGGTTACCCAATTCGGGAGCGACCGGCCAATGTGTCGAGCGAAGATTTAATAAAAACGGAGCGGGCCTTTAGCGCTTACAGCGCTTTTGATAAAGCGGTTTGTCAGACAGTCGAAGAGTGTAACCAATCAACCACTTATGGATCGTATCTAAAGAGACAGTACACCTACGATCACTAGAGCCTATTTCAGACCCTTCTCTGATCTGCGGCCTATTCTGAGCAGCTACCAGCCTGGTTTGGCTCGTCACATTATTTGGTTTCGATAGTGTTCCTGGCTGCAACCAAATTGCTAGTCTACTCATAGTAACCCTCGATCCCAGATTAGGGTTTGAAATAGGCTCTAGAAATCTGGCCTTAAAAATTTGGCTATACTCGCTTAAGGTTTAAAATAAAATATATGCAAGCTAGGAAGGTCTTTTTGAGCCGGGTTTTTTGGCTAGGCTGCTTAGGCGCCTTGCTATATAGCAGCTGGCCGCTGGGCTACGCCCTAAACCCCCAAGTTAGCCATAACGAACTGGCCAGCATGCTAGAAGCCCCACACCAACCTTTTAACTGGGTGTTTATGGGCAGCGATGTGCTAACCGGAATTGTTATTTCGGTAGTGGCTTATCTTCAACTGAGTAAAATTAAAACTAGAAATTTAGCTAAATATGGTATCTTTTTTTACTGGCTGTTTGCGGCGCTGGTGGCTCTGGCGGCTTTATCGAAAATTAATTGTGACCCGGCTCTGCAACAGTGTGGCTCGTTAATTAGACATCCGATAATAATTGTCCATGGTTTTGCTAGCATTAGCTCGGTAGTGGCGTTACTAGCCTGTATGTTGCTGCTAACGAAAGCGGTTTATGCCCAGCAGGTTTCGGGTTTAATCCGGTTGGCCCATCAGGTTGTACTCCTAGCCTGGTTGTTTTTTGGCGTAGCCTCGCTAATAGAACTGGTATTCCACATTAGAAATAACGCTCTGCAGCATTACTTTATTACAATCTGTGGTTTATCAATCGTTAGCTGTATTTTTATTATTGAGTATTTGCAAACCGACCGTCCCGGGCGATTAAATCAAACCGCGGCTTTAGCTTCAAAAATTAAAAACGCAGGCGGCGAGTAAGCCGATCGATATTATCAAGTTGGCGGTCTTCGTAGGGCAAGTGCTGGCCAATCATATTCATCACGTGTTCTTCATCTTTGAGGTCAAAATAAACGGTTACCGGTTGCATGAAGCGCTTTAGAGGCTGCAAATGAAGGCTGTGCAGCGTGCCGTCTTGGATAATCGAAAACGACCTGAACAGGCCGTATGGATAGTCCTTTTGGCCGGCTCTTAGACCAGAGCTACTGAGCTCATAAGTGATTTGCTGGGGTTTACGTTTGGCAGCCAGCGCCACAATAATCCCCAAGGCCACAATTACACCGGTAGCAAAGATTTCTTTGGTTACAAAATAGATGGCCGCCGCTAGAGCCGCTGTGCCCAGTAGGAGTAGACCATACCAGTTAGCTCCACGCTTATGCTCGATAAACTCCGAAGCTACCCAAGAGATAGGCGGGCGGCTTCCCGAGC
>OBEQ011714819.1_pt1 | contig 17267 bp, 23 predicted proteins | sample 1670901 | NCBI WGS metagenome assembly OBEQ01 (sample SAMEA104232315, study PRJEB22302) | groundwater metagenome | biome: forest; feature: aquifer; material: groundwater | place: USA | collected 2011-08-07 | depth 5.4 m
AGGAATTGGTTTTAATCCATAACATTTACCGTAAAATGAGCCATGAGAATATGAATGATTTCCTAATTCATATAGTGGATTAGCGGCTAATACTTTAGTTTCTTGAGGATATAGCTCGATCCACATACCAGTTAAAAATAATGTTGCATTTGTATGCGTGGTATTCAATATGTCAATAATCTGCTTGTTGTACCAACTTTTTACTTTTCCTTTGAGAAATTTGTCTTTCATCGCTGGAGTCATGTCAGCATCAAAGGTCAGCGCTATCTGTTTTTTTGTTCTTGACCCATGAAAAATAACCTTATTGCTAGGCTGTACTGTTGGTGATAAGTCCTTTTGCTCTACGGATTTGGCATAAACAAGAGCAGATAGTGATTTTTCCTGCTTTTGAAAAGTAAAAAAATTATTAAACCAATAAAATCCAGCTATTCCTACCACAAAAGGTAACAATAAAATCGCAATAAATGTTAACCGAAATTTCATATATGTGAATTGTACTAAAGCAAACATGAGAAGAAGATGAGAAATGAGATAGGCAAATTCTCACCGTATTCCCATATTGCAGAGAATACAATATATATATGGTTGAACTTATTAAAAAAAGGTCTGTTCTTTTCGCTTTTATTGCATCATTAGTAGTAGTACTGTTTTATTTGCTCTGGCTAACGTTTCATCCGACTAATACTAATTCTTCTTTTCAAACAGCGTCTGTTACAAAAGGTAATCTTTTAATAACCGTTTCCGCTTCTGGGTCAATTGTTTCAGGTGGAAACACAAACGCAATAACGCAGGGCAGCGGTATCATAACGAATGTGTATGTTGCTCAAGGACAACAGATTCATGCAGGAGACAAACTGGCTGATGTTCAGCTTGACCAGCAAGGAATTCAAACAAGAGATCAATTATTAAGCAAATATTTAACTGCTAAAAATACCCTTGAGAGTGCAAAAGCGAAACAATTCGCGCTACAAGCTACTATGTTCTCAGATAATCAGACGTTTATGAACGGCGCGGTATTAAGCAGACTTCCCTCATATAACCCTACCTATGCACAACAGAATGCTCAATGGCTTTCCAGCGAAGCACAATATAAAAACCAGCAGCCTGTTATTCAGCAAGGAGAACTCGATGTTACAACTACTTGGCGGGATTACCAAAATGCATTGGGAATCATTACTGCTCCGATAAGCGGAACTGTTGTCGGTTTGAAAGTTGTTCCCGGCATGACAATTAACGGCGGTATCGGGGCAAATGCTACTCCTGTTAGTATTGCAACAATCCAATCAGCACAACAAGTATTTGGACTGTTTCAAGTATCAGAGATGGATATGCCTAAGGTTCGTGTCGGACAAAAGGCACAATTGTCTGTCCCAGCTATTTCGGGGAAAACCTTTACAGGTAGCGTCATCGCAATTGATACGACTGGCGTTACGAAATCAGGCGTTATACACTTCCCAGTTACTATTACCCTTGATAACCCTTCACCTGAACTGTTAACAAGTATGTCTACTGACGTAAAAATAGTATTATCGGAAAAAGATAGCGTGCTACTTGTTCCCGCAAGCGCAGTTCAGGACAATAGTGGCACATCTGTAGTGCAGGTCATAAAAAATGGAACTCCAACGCAAGTTCCTGTAAAGGTTGGTCTCTCAAACGACACTCAAACGGAAATTCTATCTGGACTTTCACAAAACGATACCGTAGTAACAGGAACACAAGCGAATCAACAACCACAAAGTAGTAGTTCCTCGCCTTTTGGTGGACTATCCAGTCCAGGAAACCTTGCTGCTCCTGGAGGCGGGAATTAGCACATATGATTCAAGTTTCCAACCTAACTAAGGTATATATTACCGGTGTAACTAAATCAGTCGTTCTGGACAATGTCTCCTTTACCATAAAAACGGGAGAATATGTTGCTATTATGGGACCATCAGGAAGCGGTAAGTCTACTCTCATGCACATTCTTGGACTCTTGGATACTCCCACTTCTGGAACATATATGTTTGACACGAAAGATGTTACGACACTTTCCAAATATGAACTTGCGAGGTTAAGGAATAAGAAAATCGGCTTTGTTTTTCAGGCGTTTAATCTGCTTCCTAGAGCAAGTGCATTAAAAAACGTTATGCTCCCTATGCTTTACGGGGGGGTCGAAAAATCAGCACGACAAAAGCGAGGGATAGCTCTTTTAAGCCGAACTGGTCTTGAACATCGTCTGAACAATACCAGTAACCAGCTCTCAGGAGGTGAAATGCAGCGTGTTGCAATTGCACGAGCCCTCGCAATGAATCCAGATATTCTTCTTGCAGATGAACCAACGGGCAATATTTCAACAGTACAGGGAAAAGAAATTATGGAAATTTTTACTACACTCAATACACAAGGGCATACAATAGTTCTTATTACCCATGATCCTCTTATTGCGCAATATGCTAAACGAGTTATAAAAATTAAGGACGGAAAAATTATCTATGACGGAAAAAAGAAAGATGTACTATGAAATTAGCAGATTTTATTTCTCTAGCCACAGAAGCATTGACCCTTAATAAACTGCGGGCGTTTCTGGCAACACTTGGAATTATTATCGGTATAGCATCTGTTATCGCTCTTCTTTCTTTAGGAGAAGGCAGTAAGCAGGCTATAAAACAACAAATTAACTCTCTGGGAGCAAATTTACTGACAATTATTCCCGGAGGCATGCTGCAGTTACCAAGCAGCAATACAAGCCTTACTCTCTCTGATGCAGAGGCAATACAAAGTGATCCATCGATAAAGCATTTCGTTTCCTCAGTTTCTCCAGAATTCTCGCAAGATACCAATGTGGCAAGCTCCCGAAAGTTTATTGGTACAACAGTGTTAGGAGTCGTGCATGAGTATCAATTCGTGCATACCATCGGTATGCAGCAGGGCGCATTTCTAACGTTAAGAGATGAAAAACGATTGGCTAAAGTCGCAGTAATCGGTCCACAAGTGGCAACATCACTTTTTCCAAACAGTAAACCAATAGGTCAAACAATTCATATTAATGACACACCTTTTACCATCATAGGTGTGACTCAATCAAAAGGTGGTAATATTGCACAGTATCAGGACAATTTGGTCTACATTCCTCTTCCGGTTGCAGAATATGAAATTTTTGGCATACATTATTTAAGCGCTATTTCCGTATCAGTGAGAAATGCACAGTTTATGACTGATGCACAAAATGCTCTGGGATATTTTCTGTTGACTAGACATCATAAAACGAATCTTACTTATGCAGACTTTTCAATCATTTCGCAAAAAGACGTCCTGAATGTCGCGTCAAAAACTTCTCAAACCTTAACTTCCCTTCTCAGTGGAATAGCCGCAATTTCTTTGGTGGTTGGAGGTATTGGCATTATGAATATCATGCTTATGGCGGTTATTGAACGAACGCGGGAGATTGGCCTCCGAAAAGCATTGGGGGCAACTGATGTTGAGATTATCTTTCAATTTTTATCAGAAGCGGTCATTCTAACGTTAGTTGGTGGTATATCGGGCATCGTGATTGGAATTCTTGCAACGATAGTTATCGCATCTCTATTGCAAACATTATTTGTAATTTCATTATCTGGGATTGCTCTCGCGCTTGGAGTTTCCTGTTTTATGGGTATTGTGTTTGGATTATACCCGGCGTATAAAGCAGCTTCACTTTCACCAATTGAAGCTTTACGGTATGAATAATGTACAAAGTAAAATTGAAGGAGGTGATTACATATGAATAAAAAATATATCATTGTTTTTATAGTGATATTACTGGGTATAATAGTCTTTCTCGGAGGGCGTTTACTACTAAAACAACAAACTCAGTCAGCCAATACGACTCAAACCAAAGTTCAACAAACAAATGACAATAACCAACAAGGAGGGCCTGACTTACCAGGCCAACCAGCAGGAAAAGAAGGTGGAGCACCGGGAGGAGCGAACAATTAATTGGTAAACTTAGAGTATGTTAGGTATTTTAAAATACGCTCAAGCATGTTTTTAGCATATCATTGTATGATATACATAATCTCTTTCTCAAATACACCATTTGTATACACTTTCACTCGATAGTTGCCAATAGGATGAGTAGCCCCAGGCTTTCTAAGAGTCCAGACAAAACTTGTATTATTGGTACTGGGTTTTGTAATCGTGATACTTCTATTATCCAAAAACTTATTGCTTAAGTACCTGACATACTCAATTTTTGTTCCTACTTTCGCGTTCTGAAGGGAAGTGACAATATAAATACTTTTATCGGTGGTCAAAAAAACACTTGTGGGATTAACCGCATCTCCTGTTTTTGGATCTACACTCTTGGCTGCGACAACACTACTAACAATGCCCGGTGCTTTACTTCGGGGCTTTGTTGGTTGGACACTCGGAGAGGAAGTTGGTTGTATAGCCTGTGGGGGTTGCTTCAGAGTCTGCTGAGATGGAGTAGGTCTCTTAAATAACGCTAATCCTCCCAAAAATACTATTAAGATTACTCCACCAATGATACCCCATCGCAGATACGGTGGTTGTTTTTTTAAAGGTAAAGCCGATTGTTCGTTAACTTCTTGGGTGGGTACAGTGTCAATTGAAGTTTTATTTTCAATAGTTGCCATATATTTATTTTGGTTGAGTATATGTATTTTGATACCCTCTATACGTATGTGCTCCTTCTACATTTTTACCACTTTTTTCGCTATCAGTTTGTTTATTTTCACTGCCTGACTGCTTGATTGCATCGGAATTAGAACCTGATTCCTGCTTTGAACCTTCTGAACTGGTATCTCCACCACTTTTTTCTCCTTCGGTTTCGTTTTCTACTTCCTTCGGTTCAACTGCCTCTTGGGGTTCTACTTTTTCCACAGGCTCGACTGCTTCTGTTCCTTCTTGTGCTTGGATATTTTCATTATCGGCAACATCTTTTTGATTGCGTTGTACATCAACATCGTTATTTACAAACTGTTTTCCTTGCTGTACATCAAGCGCATAATCACTCATTACTGTTGATACAGTAGTGGTTGTGGAAGGGTTCTGAGTAGTACTGTTTGTGCCTGGTTGGACTTGCGCATAAATAACAGGAGGAACGAGTAAAAGACTTGTTACTGAAAGGAATGTAATAAAGTATTTTCGCATATTAAGAATGTCCATCAATAGAGTATATGATACATACTGCTGTGTCAAATAAAAAAAGTATAAATTTGTACTAATCCTTAGTTTTCAGTAAACTGTATATAAATATGCGAAAGAAAGTAAAGTTCTATGAGGATACAAAACGTTCGCTTATTAAGGCAGTTACGTTTCGTCTATTAATCCTTTGTTCCGATGGCATTATTATTTTTCTGATTACTCATCGGTATGATATAACGCTTGGTGTGATCTTTTTTTCAAATCTGTCCAGCACAATTCTTTATATCATTCATGAGAGGGTATGGAATCGAGTCCATTGGGGTAAAATGCATAAGAAATAATATATTTACGAGTGTACCATTTTCCGGATTAAACTCTTTATTGCTAAAACCGTAACTATCGCAATCCCGATTGCTCCAACAATATCAATAAAGTGATGTACTCCAGCTAAAACACGGGAATACCCCACCGCAAAAGAGATAACCGCCAATACTATGCCTAATTTTCGGTTATATACAAATACGACTGAGGCAATTGTCATTGCAAGTAATGTGTGATCTGAAGGAAAACCATTGTCTGCTGCATGAGTAATAAGTGGCTTCACATGATCTAAAACAAACGGGCGGGGATTGTTAAAGATTGCACCAAGAAGCTTTGCAATACCAAAAGCAAGTACAGATGAAGCAAGAGTAAGTGTGAAAAATTTCTTCTTAAGAATATTGTTTAGCGTGAAGAAAAACCAACCCGCAAGTAATATACTGACCAGAAATAGGTACTTAGCGGCGAAAATAATCAGCAGATTCATAGGAGGCATTAGTCTTTTGTTTCTGCGCCACCAGCAGATTTTGCGACTTGTGCTGTTTGCACTTTTACTCCAGCAGTACTTACCATGACATCAAAGAGCAATTTATTGTTGGATGTGTAGTAAATGCTGTTCTTGTTCGCAGTAAAGTGTCCATCTCCTTGCTTGTTATCGAAATTAACCTTCTGTGTTTCTCCATTTTTGAGAATAAATCCAGTTAGCTTCTTATAATACCCTTCTTTTTTATTTGTTGTTGGATCAGTAATGGTGTAGTAGACTTCAAAATCTGTGAGATCTCGTCCGGTGGTATTCTTTAAGGCCAACTCAAGGTGATCACCAACTGTTTTACCCGTTGCATCGGTATTATTTTCAACCGTCACTGCTGACATAGTAAATCCTTCTTTTGTGGCTATATTTTGAATTTGGTTTTTATATAATCCTGGCACGACATCTTGAGGATCTTGTGAAGTTGCCGAATTTGCACCACCTGCCGGAGGTGTCACATAGAGCACGTTCTTGGTATTTTGTGGTTGGTTGTTCTTTTGGCTATTACTAAACAAAAAACCCACAAGGAGTAATAGTATGCCTCCGCCGATAATGTATAACAATTTATTGTTCATACAACAAGTATAACTGATTAATTATGGGAATATGATGAGAATTTAATTCTCATCTTGCCATACCGTTTGTTTTCTTTTAAAGACAAGAAGCGAGGCGGTACTAAAGAGTACAAAATAGGATAATAGCCACACTGTTTCATTCAACTTATCCTGAAGAATAAAACTAAGTGATTTTCCATTATATATGTCTTTAATCCCTAAAATGGCAAAGGTGAGCCGTTCATAATGTTTGGTAATAGATGCTTCCTCTAAAGCATTCCGTGCTGTTTCATATCCAGAAAATTGCTGGAGGATGATTTTTGATTGCGGCTTGTCTACATGAATTGCATTGAAAAAGCCACCCGGCACCTGGTTATCAGTATCCATTGTGTCGCCAATTTGCGGAACAATTAACACAAATAAAATCCATAGAACAAATGCCAAAATGAGTGCATTAGGGAGTGAGCGCAATAGAAGCGCAAGCGTTGCAGAAAGCGCGAAAAAGATCGATAGATAGATCCAGGAAAAGAAAAATGAGGAAAGTATCTTTGTTGTTTCAAGTGCAGTCAATTGGACGCCACCAATAATGGTAATGATAAAATAAATACAGGCAAAAACAATAGCAGATACAGAAAGCAAGAGTAAGGCATTTCCTATGAGTTTTCCTGAAAAAAAAGACACCCTACTAATAGGACGAGTAAGAATAAGCTGAAGCGTGTTATTGCCTTTTTCCTTGGCAATACTTAAGTATCCAAGCGAGATTGCTAAAACAGCACCAATAATCTCCAAATATTCAATTGACCCACGAAGCAGTTGTAGTGGATAAAACTGTGGTTTCGTAAGATTACTAACCGATTGTCCGCTTTGGATAAGTTGCTGATAAGCAGCTTGGTAGACAGATACTTTGCTTTGAAAATCAAGTGATCCGATATAGATTGAAATAACAGTTAACCCGACAAGAAATAAGAGAAACGTCAGAAACACCTTATTTTTCAAGGCATCAGTATATTCTTTTTTTGCAACAGTCAATATTTGAAACATATTATTCATTCACAACATCGCTTTGAACATCATACTTTTGTAACGCTGAAAAACAGAGCATGTAACTACTCACAAGGGCAATTATAAGAATAATGATAGGATTTATATTTTTTTGCAGTATTTCGAGTGCTGAACGGGTATCTGCTGTGGCATTAAGCAGTTGGCTTCCAAGTGCCGTAAAATGCCAACCCACGGAAATTGGGGTTAGGAACTGTTGCATAAGAGAAAAGAAGCTGCCCTGAGATGCTAGATTATCTATCGTTACGGGATTAAGTAAAGCTGTTGGAGTCTGACCAGTGACTAACTCCGGCATGACAAAACTGATCCCTACCCAAATACACACCGGAATAAATAAGGCAAGGGACTCACTTTTGGCAATAATTGCAAATAAAAGCCCTAGGAATGCACAAAGTAATATATAGAAAAAAGAATAGGCATAAAATACGAGGAGTCGAATAATGTCTGTTGTACCAAGGTGTTGTAATGGTAAGAAATATGAGGAAGCAATGCTGACGATTGCAGTTAAGCTAATAATACTCAGAAGCGCAAAGCAAATACCAATAATTTTTCCAAGAAGCAGCGTTGAGCGTGAAATGGGTCGGGTAAAGAGAAGCTGTAATGCACCTGATTTTCTCTCCCGTATAAAACTCCTATTACCAACTACTATGCTCAAAAGACTTCCAATGAGAAACATATAGATAATAATGTTTCGAAAGCTCGCTAAGGCAGGAAAAGACAGCACAGGATTTATTGGTACTTGAACTACGCCCTGTTGATGGAGAAAGACAACAGAAGCACGATACACTGCATTTGTAGTTGTATAGGTTGACCAACCAATAAATGATGAAGCAAGCGTCATACAGATAAAAACACCAAGAAGAAGAAAAAATATTCTCTCTTTAAAAAGCGTTTTTACTTCAGAGATTGCAATGACCAAAAGAGGATTCATATTATTTCTTTTCTTCCATAGAAAAATATATCTCCTCAAGAGACGCTTCATCATGAAACCGCTTGAGTGTATTTTCCAAAGAGTCTTTATAAATGAGCTTTCCATGATTAAGTACTCCTATCGTGGTACACGTTTTTGCTACTTCGGAAAGCAGATGAGTATTCATAAAGATCGTCATATCCTTCTCCTTATTTAATTTAATAATCGTTTCTCGCAACTTCTTTATTCCCATTGGGTCAAGTCCACTGGTTGGCTCATCAAGAAATAGCACCTGAGGATCATGAAGAATTGCTTGTGCGATACCAATTCGCTGGCGCATACCTTTTGAGAATTCTCCAAGTTTTTTATTTTCAATACCCGTAAATTCAAGAAACTCTAATACTTCTGTTATTTTCTCTTTAGGATTACGAATCCCTGAAAGGTTTGCCAGATAGGCAAGGTTGTCATAGGCAGACAAATTATCATAGAACTTTACATTTTCTGGCAAATACCCGATTCTTTTTTTCACTTCAATACTTTCTTTTACAATATCAAAGCCACATACTAATGCTGTTCCTGAAGTTGGTAGTAATAATGTGGTCAATAAGCTAACAGTAGTTGTTTTTCCTGCGCCATTATGTCCCAGGAAACCAAAAATCTCTCCTCTTTCTACTGTAAGATCAAGCGTATCTAATGCAAAAAAATCTTTGTATTTCTTTGTAAGAGATTGCGCTTCAATAACAAAATTATTTTTTGAACTCATATACTAATCATAATGTTTTTCCATGGGAATAACATGAGAAAACCAATGTGAATAGCGTTTTGGTCTTAAAAGAAGTTGCCGATTGGAGACTTAAGAGCTTTAGCTATTTTTTCAATCACTTCAAGTGATGGAGCGTATTTACCTTGCTCAATATATCCCATATAAGCTCGACTAATACCGACCTTATAATCTACATCCTCTTGGGGTAACTCTAACTCTTTTCTTCGCTTCTGAATTTTCCTTTCCAGAACTTTTGGGGAGCTTGGCATTCTTACGCATACATTCATTGTCTTAAACGTCATCGTATTACTCCACTAAGCTACACTTAGCATACCTTCGATAGAAGGTGAGATTATGAATAAACAAAAAATTACCATTCTATTAGTTACTATTTTAATTCTTGGGCTGAGGTATAAAGAGAAAACAAAAAATATATTTTAGGAGATAGAGATGCGATAGAAATAAACATCAATGCAGAATAGTATCCCTAATTAACGCTTACAACTCCACAAGCATTCTGATTTATTAGATCATGGTATTCGCATGTACCTTTCATGTCAAAAACATATCGGTATATCGCATCTTTTTTATAGAGTCTAAATTGATCAAATGTTGGTAACTTTGTATGTTGTGGGTAGAGAACTGAGGCAACCCACATATCCATAATGCTCTCATTGATAAGTTCAACCATATTGCCAGTTTTGACTTCTATTTTATTCGACACAAAACCTTTATCCGTATAACGAACTTTTCGCCATGCTTTTCATTCCTGGAATATCCATAGTTGGCATATCTGTTTGCATCATGCTTGCTGGAGGTGGGTTTGCCTGTCGTGACATATCAAGGTGCCGTAGTAAAGTCTAGACGCAAAATTCTATAAAGATTGTTACTTGGAACTTCTTTCTCCTGGGTAGGATCATTCCTGCCCAGTTGGAAAAAAGGTAGCATTTCTGTTACTTTCCTAGATCAATCTGTACTCCGTTGCTGAAAAGATCTCCCTGTGCTACCAGTTTGAGTCCAGTTGCATCCTTTGGAAGATCAAATATGATCTTTCCATTTACACCAAGTCCAGGCTGAACCTGTTGTAGGAAAAAGCTCGTTGATCCAGATTCCATTTCCATTGCAGTTTGTCCATCCGTTGATGAATCAAACTTCCTTCCCTGACTGTCTACAACTTTGAAGTCAGAAGAATTGATGGTTTTGGTATCTTTCCCATTGTTTTTGACTTCAACTGCAAGGATATAATAAATCCCCTGGGCTGTTTTCTGGGAAAATGAGTTCCCAACAGTCGAAGCTTTATCCAAAGACTTAACAGTAAAAGATAAATCCCCATCTGAAATAGTCTCTCCTACCTTCCCAGTTTTTGCAGAAGAAGACTGAGTTGATGTATTACTATTACTTCCTCCATTACTACTACCACCCTTGCTTGAGCTTCCCATTGCACCAATAACACCAAAAACAATGATTAGTACAATAATTCCAGTTAGAATAGGGTGTTTTTTAGCCCAACCTCTCTGGTCAGCTTGGCAATGAGGACATTTACTTGCCTTTACATCAATCTCTTTCTGACAACTTTTACATTTCTTCATAACATTCACCCCCTTTCGTATCTATATATGACATATTACTCATATTTGAGCGTAAAGTCAAGGCTAAATAAAGCGTTATACGCTATACTATTGTCTAGGTATTTTCATTACCTTATTAGGTGATGAAGAAATACAAAGTTAATGAAAAGTTAGGAAAAAGAATTAAAAGGTTTAGGAAAGATAAGAAAATCTCACAAGAAGAGTTAGCAGATAAAGTAGGACTTCACTATACAACCATAAGTAGAATTGAGCGAGGAATCAGTAATCCGCCAGTTCAAACAGTTAATAAGATCGCTAAGGCACTAAAGATAGAAATGTCTGAGCTATTTTAATATCTAAAACTTCATTTCTAAGCTAAATATTGGTTCACCACGATCTATATTCCCCCAGGGATCAGGATTACCTCCTGAATCGGGCACTGGTGGAAGTGGATAAGGTGGCTCATTTTTAAATCTTTCCTCTTCTGGTTCCGTTTGCGAAAATGAATTAGAGCTTGGAGAGTCGGTTTCAATAATCTTTCTTACAAGAAGGGTTAGGGCATCAACTTCGTCATCGTGCTTTTCTACACCAAAATTTACGATTTGTGAAATTAAGTTGTCTTCTCCGTACGTTGGAAATAAGATTTTTCCTGTTTGTATATAATTTGAAGCAAGGATAAGTCGAGTCCGTTTGTCTAGCCCGCTTATGTTAACTCCCTCAGCAATGATATTTTCTACTTTTAGGAATTGTGCTAAAGCGGTTTGATATGCTACTGCTTCAACAAATACTGTTGGAGGTATTTTAAATTGTAAATACAGCTGATCATGAAGTTTTTTTATTGCTTCAACTGTATCTGGACTTGAAAGGCGTTTACTAAATGTATATGGCAGAATGTATATTCGGAGGTTCTTCCCATATCCAGTAATGTAGGCTACAACTACTCCGGTAAAATCTGAGGTAAGCTTTTCTGAAATAGCAGGATCAACACCTATTGCTATCATTCTCGGCGGGTATAACTCTGGATCTGGCAAGCAGTCATAATATTGTATCCAATCTCTATGAATAACTTGATCCGCATCAGGAACGATTTTAAGTAAGTACTCCAAATCAAAAGCTCTGGGGTCTCTCCTTTTTAGCTCAGCAATTACTTCAGTAGTATATTTCTCTGGCCAAAGAACTAAACCACCATCATTTATAAGTGGGTATTGAACAAAAACGCTATGCATACCAACTTCATTATCATATTTCTTTAGTTTCATCATGAGTGAATCTTCATGGAGTAAATTACCAACTACAACCAATTTTGTACCAAGATCTCCAAGAGGAAGTACTTCTTTTGCATACCATTGATGAATTCGATCCCGGCCTTCCTGTGTTTTGACTGATGCTCCGTCTTCGACATCGTCCAGAATAATTAGATCGGGTCGATATGAACCATGCCTAAGCCCACGAATACTCTCTCCTGTAGATACAGCTGTTATTCGTGCGCCATATTTAGGAATATCTAGTGAGTTATTGTTCCACTCTCTTGAACCATCAATAAATGCACCAAAGTCTTTTTTCAAAAGTCCATTTGTTTCTAGCTCGCGGCGGATGTTGCTTAATATTTGCCGGCTTTGATTTTGAGTTTGGCTGACGATAACAATAAACCTTTTTCTTAGAGCCCCTAAAATTGCCCAGATGGGATACGACGTACTGATGATTGTCGACTTCCCAGACCCTCTAAACGCCATGATAAATAGTTCTCTTATACTTTCTTTTTCTGTCAGTTCAAAAATCTTCATTTGAAATTGTGCTGTAGGATATTTGACGTAATCGCTAAGATAAAAATTAAAAAAGAGGAAATGACTTAGAGTAGCAGCCCTTTTTCGCAGTTGTTGATCTTTTAATATATTGCTAAGGGCATCATTATTCATCTTGTTTTTTTATTTCTGCTTTAATAATACCGGCCAAAACGAGGGCTTTTTTAACAGATATTTCTTGTTCATCAGTTAACTTTCCGTCTTCCTTATCGCCTGACGTAATTTCTACTCTTGTTAAATATGCAGGATGGTGATGCTTGAGCCAGAAGATGATGGCAGTCATATTTTTATCCCGAATAGCACTAAGTAATTGCGACTCAGCCATATCGTTAACTAAGAGACTTCCGTCCAGAAGCGCTTGATCGCTTTGTTGGGTAAATTCAGCATCTTCCTTGCGCCAGCGGTAGTAAGTCGACCGTCCAACATTGATTTTCTCGCAAGCGATTTGAACGATGGGAGTTTTCTTTAGTTGTTCCAGAAGTAGATCCTGCTCGCTCTTTATACGATCTCTGACTGTAATTTGATTATCTTTGGTTTTCATATCTTTTTGGCTTTTTTACCTGTAGCTTTTTCAAAACGATCAATAATTACTTGACAGTATTCTGGATCAAGTTCTATCCCTATGCATCTCCGCCTGGTTTGTTCGCAAGCCATCAATGTAGATCCCGATCCCAGAAAAGGGTCGTACACCCAGTCACCGATTTTGGAACTGTTCAAAATAAGATTGCGGAGTAATCCCACTGGTTTCATTGTCGGGTGCAAAGGGCTCTTATTGGGTTTGGGATAAAAGAGGACGCTTTTATCTTGTGATTTTTGGAATGCATGTCTTCCGTACCAGCCATAGGCAATGAGCTCGTGTTGAGCAAGATAGTTAAGTCTCCCAAGTACTGCATGGTTCTTGACCCAAACAAGAAGTTGGGCAAACTTGAATCCCTCATCAACCAGTCCTTCTCGCATGGCAAAAAGCATTTTGTCTGAATTAAAGAGGTAGTAGCTATTCTTTTCGGCTAAATATGGTTTAACCAAATTGAGCCAGCCTTTGGTAAAGGCTCGATACTCTTGATCACTCTGTACATGGTCATTGACAATAACCTTCGGCTTACTAATTTGATTAAATTCTGCTTTATTTTCAACGTATCCAACACCATAGGGCATGTCCGTCAGGATTAGAGAAACCTTCCTGTCACCAATAAGTGATTTCACAATTCCTGAATCTAACGCATCTCCACAAGCGAGATAGTGTAAATCTAATTGGAAAATATCATTTTTTTGAACTGACATATTGCGCCTCCTTTCCGGTTAACTGCTGATAACGTGCGACGATGACATCACAGAAAACAGGGTCAATTTCACATAAGAATGCCCGACGCTTTAGTTGTTCCGCAGCTATGAGCTGACTTCCCGAACCACCAAAAAGATCAAGAATGATGTCACCAGCCTTAGTACAACGGCGAAAGGCTTTTTCGTATAGAGTTGGTGGCTTTTGTGTTGGGTGTTCATAATCTTGCCCCGCAACACGCTTCGCTAGCCAAATATCAAAAAGATCCATAATGTCGTCAGTTAATCGATTGCCTGTACCTACTTCTTTATTTAGAACCTCATTGAGGTTATGAATAGGAGATAGGTATGGATTGCCTCGTGTGCCATATATACACGGCTCAAAGCATTTATTAAAAGCTACTTGCGGTGTCATGTTGGCATTGTTCTTGATCCACAGACACACACGCTTCTTATCTATGCCAAGTTCGCCAAATAACTCTTGCAACATCCAGATATATGATTGATCGCAAAACGAGAAAACATGACAGTCGGGGCATGTATGAGTTAAGCCATTTTGAAATACTGTTTTGAGAAATGCTCGATATTCATTATCTGGTTTTTTATCGTTTACTTTTCTACTTCCATACGTTCCTTTATTACCAACGCCTTTGTTGTAATTAAGGTCGATATTGTAGATAGGGTCGAAGTGCAGAATGTTGGCTTGGTCAGACCCCATGAGTCTTGCCACGACCTGAGGGTCATTATTATCACCACAAATGAGTCGATGAGAGTTCAGTCCTCCAAGGTAAATGAGGTCTCCTGATTTTGTTCGTGGAATCTTGATCTTCGCCGCTTCTTTTTCAGCGTCAAAATCATCATCTTCTATTCCAAGTGCATCATCAAAAATATGAGTGAAGTCAAGATCATCAAAGCCAGATTCCAGAAGCAACTCAATATCGAAGTTTTTTAGAAGTTCATAGTCCCAGTCTCCAGATACCCGATTTAAGGTGAGATTTAACCGTTTCTCTTTTTCAACTTCACTGATATCAATGAAGTTTACTGGCACTGTTTTATATCCCAAATCTTTTGCGATTTTGAGACGGAAATGTCCTGCTATAACAGTTCCGTACCGTGACTTATTACTATTTGCAAGAATTGGTATAAGAAAACCATCATCTTTAATGCTTTTTGTAAGATCGCTAATGGATTTCTCACTCCAAAAGCGAGGATTGTAAATGGCTAGCTTTAAGTCATTGACTGGAACTTCGACTGTTTGAATGGATATGTTTTTCATAATTTAACTAAATCTATCATGAGTTTTTGAAAAACCTGTTTATCAACCCCGTTGACAACGGGGTTGTCACGGAGGGGGGTTGTGATCATCGATTAGGTCGTTAAATCGTGCTATTCTTTGCATTGAAACTATTTTCTGCAGAATTTTAATTTACCCCTTGACAGGTTTTCCGAAACACTTGCATATCTACGCTAGTAAGCGTACAATAGTGCGTATGAGAATGACTTTAACCTCAAAACAAAAAGCAGTGCTGTCTTCCATCAAAGATCAAGCAAATAAAAATGGGACCACCCCCACACTTGAGGAACTTCGTGTAACTTTGGGGCTGTCGAGCGTGAGCTCTGTCCAGCGACATACCGATGCCTTGAAGGAGAAAGGATACTTGGAGAATACCAGAGGACTTTCTCTTCCCGACTCTTCTAACAAAGTTCAAATCCCTCTTGTTGGTAACGTAGCTTGTGGGATGCCATTTCTGGCTACTGAGAATGTTGAAGCCTATATTTCATACGATGCCTCCAAAATTAGTGGCAGATCGGACGACTACTTCTTTTTACGCGCCGTTGGCGACAGTATGAATAATGCTCGAGTTTCTGGGAAAACAATTGATGACGGAGATTTTGTCCTGATTAAAAAACAGCAGGTAGCCAGTCCGGGTAGTCGCGTGGTTGCACTCATTGGTGACGAAGCGACAATAAAGAAGCTTGTACCGGAAGATGGTCATGTTCGCCTTCAACCAGAGTCGACTAACCCCAAAAATAAGCCGATACTTTTATTCGAGGACTTTTCTATTCAAGGTGTCGTATCAGACGTTATTAAGAAAGGAAAATAAACATGGCAAATTACAGTGTTGTTAAAAATAAAGATGCTGGATGGGATTCTCGACGTGATGGCTCATTACGAGTCAGTTCTCATGTTGGAACTCAAAAACAGGCAGAGAAAGATGCAAAGCGCTTCTCTGCAAACTCCGGTGGAGGCGAAGTCCGAATCCATGGGTTAGACGGAAAAATTAGAGATAGCGATACTGTCCCACCGGGACATGATCCTAATCCACCAAAAGATAAAAAACATTGATACTATATGAAAATAAGCGACGATCAGCTCTCGAATTGGACCAAACCTTGGTTTGATAATCAGGAAGAAAGAGCTGAAGAGACAAGGACGACTGTCAAATCGGCCGTCGACAAACACCTGAGCGACCTTGGCATTCGAGTCTTTGCTAAGGGTTCATATCCTAACAACACAAACGTCAGGAACGACTCAGATATTGATATTGCAGTCGAATTGGAAGACAAAATCAACTTGGATTATGCCAATGGTGTTGGATTCTCCAATACTGGACTGTATGGCTACACAGGGATATTGGAAAGTGAATTTAAACTCCGTCTTCAAAAAGCATTAGAGTCTGAATTTGGAAAGAACATCGTAGATTCATCTGGGAACAAAGTTTTCAGAGTCAGAGGATCAGACAAAATATTGGACGCCGATATTATCCCATGTACTACATATAGATATTATTACGTGAGTGATCCCACAAGTTACAACCAGGGAATACAATTGATCTTAAATAGACCAGATGGAATCAGGCACTTTAACTACCCGGACCAGCACCTTCAAAACGGAACGAACAAAAATACTTCTACAATGAAGAGGTTCAAAAGTACGGCTCGTATTCTAAAAAATGCCAACAGTCATTTGTCCGAGAGTAACGGTGCGACAGTTCACCCATCATATATGATTGAAAGTTTGGCGTACAACGTTAGCAGCTCTATTTATACGGAGAACAATACCTGGCGTGATATTCTTTTGCGAGGATGCGAAGAAATATGGACTTACCTACAAAATGATGAGTATGCCCTCCCAGAGATTAGTCGATGGCGAGAAGTAAATGGTCGCAAATATCTTTTTCATGAGCATCAGCATTGGACAAAAGATGACGCGAAGCAATTTATACAAGCTGCCTATAATTTATTAGTAAATTGATATGAACGACCAACAAATAATTAAGATTACTATTACATTGTATTCAATTCTGATTTTTCTTCTCTCTTTTGTGACAGGAAAATCAATCGATGAAAATTTATTTCGC
>OBEQ010197264.1_pt1 | contig 17264 bp, 20 predicted proteins | sample 1670901 | NCBI WGS metagenome assembly OBEQ01 (sample SAMEA104232315, study PRJEB22302) | groundwater metagenome | biome: forest; feature: aquifer; material: groundwater | place: USA | collected 2011-08-07 | depth 5.4 m
GCAATGGTGTTGATGAATATAATTTGACTACCAAAACCAGTAGCAAATCTTTTATCAAGCGGTGTGTGGTGCTGATACCCTCGGCGAGTAAATTCTTTCACCAATACTTCGTGCCGATTGTATAGAGCTTTTTGCTTACCGACCCAGCGCAAAGTCTCTGGATGCCTCGAATACCCACCTTTGCCTTTGTGTTTGGTTAAAATATTCCAAAGTCCGTGAAGCTCGCGGTGTTCAGCGAGCAAATGCTTCCGGCACAAATGTTTTGGATGTATGTCCCAGACGCGCATATATTATTTATTTAAATACGTTATTTTGTATCTATAGCGGGTTATGCTTTAAGCGCGGGATATACGAGTTGTCCTTTCCGTACTTACAAAAATGTGTATATAACTGTCGTACAAAAAATTCCGACCGTAATCAGTAAATGAAATCGGCTTTCTATTTCACTGATGATCCCATTATTATTGTGGATTATTTTCATTTCTTTCTTTTGGATGCTGATTCTTGCAGCCTGGCATCTATGATTATAACCTTTGGTGTTTTCACCACTTTTTTATTAAAATCTTCTTCAATTCTTAAAACCTCGTCAATTTTTGGTGATTTTTCCATCATCTTCAATATTACGTAGAATGCGCCATAAGCATTTTCACTTATCTGATAAGTCTTCAGCTGTTCGGTATACCCATTAACGATGTCGTTCGAAGATTTTTTTAACTCGACTAAAACTTTGGTGTCATATCCTGTACCCAAAGAAAAGTCTACGGAACCAGGACCTGAATTTGATTCCCTTGAAAGAAGGATATTTCTATCTTTACAATAACTATCTGCGACCGCAAAAAAGATCAACTGTGCGACTTCTTCATGATATGGTTTTAACTTACCGTCGCGTACGCCATATAAAAGTTTATTACTACCATTATCTTCGACAGCTTTCTTAAATCTTTCAATCAGCTCGTTGGTGGCACCCATCAACTCATCACCAGACTCAGGCTTCTTTATTACCGTATATATCCCGCTCCTGTATATATCCTGGCCGATTTGGTACCAATTACCCCAGCCCTCTGGATCAACAACAAAGTCATATGGTTTGGAGTCATATTTTTTATATATATCAAGAATACTCTGCAGATCCCCCTTACTACCCCATATTGCGTTCCTAAAGTCTTTCTTTGTTGGCTTTTTCGCTTTTCCAAAAGCATCTTTCAATAACGCGTTAACCTTGTAACGTAATTCTTCGTTATGTTTAGCAACTACAAAAACCTCCTCCCAATTGGCCGCAACGGGCAAATCTCGCAAAAATTGAAGAGGAATAAATAATAAATATTCATCCTTCGTTGGATGCTTGGGAAGATTAAAATTTTTGTACTTACTGTATCCAAGTACAATTCCCAGCTCTTTGCCGATTCTCTCTGTAAATTTACAAAAATCGTCTCGAATGATATCGAGGGTCATATCGCTAATTAGATCCGGACCAAAGCCTTCCTCAAAGATACCCACAATTTCAATGATTTCTGGATCTGTGATGCCAAGATTATAAATTTCTAGTGCTGAATAAAACAACCTTTCCGCTTTTTCTGGACCAACGCCTGCACCCTCATCATTGTCATTTCCATATCCTATAGAAACACCTTCGGGTTCAGAAAATGTAAGTTTTTTAATTGCAATCTTCTTTGTTCTTTCATTCTCACCAAATTGAATCAGAGAAATCACCTTGCTAAAATAATCTAGCATTACCGATCGTGAATTCTTAAATTCCTCTATCTCTGTTTGATTCAATAGTGTTGGGTCAACAAAAAGTTTCGTATCAACACCAATGACAGCATCAAAGATACCCCTTTTTGCTAATTCATCGGGGGAAATCCTAAGGTGTTCGCTTAATAGAATGGCCATATTTTGTCATCTTCCCACCATTTCCTCCAAAAATCAACGGCTCACTGAGTGAGCCGTTGATTTAGTTGGCAACTATCCTCTGGGTGGAAATGGATCTTCTCCATATGTCCATTCCGTACGGAATTTGCTATCACGCCCTTGAACTAGAATTTGCGAAAGCGTTCCCTCGGGCAAACTAGCCACATGCTTTCTGGCAATTGTTATCGCAGACGTCTGCGTATCAGTTATTGAGGATCCGTTGCAATGATCGCATTGCACTCTCCATTTTTCACCATGAGTCAGCACATAAATTATTTTCCTCATTTCAATTTTGAAAGATATAGATTTCCCCATAGCATTAGTGGCGCGCCCCACATCACTCAATCACATCCAATATCTAACATGCTCTTTCTTCTGCTACTCCTTGGTAATTTAAATATCTTAAATTATTCTTACTATTATAGCCCCCTCGACCATAATTACTTATCATTTGAAGGTCTAGCTTAATTATAACGCGCTCATATCTATCGTCAAGCGTGTCAACTTGTTTATTGACTGTTGATAAGTCAAAATGCTATACTGGATACATGCATCAGATTCAAGAAAAAATTTTGAAACTTTCTACACACAAAAACATCGGTGAGTTGAGTTTGCGTGACATTGGGAAATTCGTCGGTGAGACCAACTCCCCCCAAAAGATTAAACATCACCTACTTCAACTCGAAAAGAACGGACTCATCAGAATCAATCGCTTAGACAAGGAGATTGAGAGGACTAAACCCGGTAATGTCCGCAATAGTAAACTAATATCAGTTCCTATCTTAGGTTCTGCTGACTGTGGTGTCGCAACTATCTACGCCGAGAACAACATTCAAGGCTATTTGACTATTTCCGGAAAACTCCTTACTCGTAAAAAAGATATTTTTGCTATTAAGGCATCCGGTTACTCCATGAACAAAGCCAATATTAATGGATTACCGATAGAAGATGGCGACTATGTCATCGTAGATCCGAAATATAGAAGTATCAGAAATGGCGACTATGTCCTTTCTGTTATCGATGGCGCGGCTAATATAAAAAGGTACTTCGCCGATATAGAAAATAAAAGAATCATACTTCTCTCAGAATCTAGTGCTAGCCTTCCACCCATCATTATCCACGAAAAAGATATGGACGACTATCTAGTTAATGGTAAAATTATACAAGTTATCAAACGACCCAAAACCACATTCTCCAAATTCAAGAAGTTTATTTACCGAGATTAACGAGCATCATAAAACCAACACCTCAAATGAAAAAAGCATTTAAAATAATTGATCTATTCGCAGGTATAGGCGGGATAAGACTAGGTTTTGAGTCAGTTGGAGGTGAATGTGTATTTAGTTCAGAGTGGGATAGTTCTGCTCAAAAAACGTATCAAACGAACTTCAATGAAATCCCGTTTGGAGACATCACAAAAATTGACCCAAGCGAAATACCACAGTTTGACGTTTTGCTTGCTGGTTTCCCTTGCCAACCGTTCTCGCAGGCTGGACATAAAATGGGCTTGGCAGATACGAGGGGAACATTATTTTTTGATATCGCAAAAATAATTAATCACCACAGGCCATCTGTTGTTTTTCTTGAAAATGTAAAAAGATTTAAAACTCACGACAGTGGACGCACATTTTCCACTGTGGTAAATGTTTTAGAGGGAATGGGATACGAAGTTCATGCTAAGATTTTGAATGCAAGAGATTTTGGTTTGCCGCAAAATCGAGAAAGAATTTATATAATTGGTTTTCTAGGAAAAACTGAGTTTCAATTTCCAAAAGCTTTAAATGTAATGACTAACTTGGGAGATATCCTAGAAACTAACATAGATAAAAAATATACTATTTCAGATAAACTATGGGCTGGACACCAGAGAAGAAAGATAGAACACAGAAAAAATGGAAACGGGTTTGGTTACTCATTATTCAACAAGAATTCAGAATATACCAGCACCATATCAGCCAGATACTACAAAGATGGTTCAGAAATTTTAATTGAACAAAAAAACAAAAATCCAAGAAAATTAACACCCAGAGAAGCTGCCCGACTTCAGGGTTTTCCAGATACTTTTGTTATTCCGATCAGCGATATGCAAGCATACAAACAGTTTGGAAACAGTGTCGCAGTTCCTGTAATTAAAGCGTTGGCAAAGCAAGTAGTAGAAACCTTAGCAGTATTGGAAAAAGTGGCAAAAAGTCCACCGAGAAAAACTCTTGATATTGCTAAAATAAGAACGGAAAGTATAAACTCAGCAATGCTTGCTGCTTACTCTAATCCTAAACTTTTGAGAATCATTTCTAGTCGCGAAAAAAAGGAATAAGGGGCTAATAATGTATCCTCACCGCCACCGCCTCCCCGACTACTTGACCAGCTTGTACCCCTTAGAAAATCGTCCAAAAAAATTGAATCCCACTGTATAAATTCTCTGTCATTTCTATTATCTATTCTGCGCACATTATACAGTATGGAAAAATCAAGATTTTTTAGAAGGTAGAGATACCATAAGATACGCCGTGAATCCCAGCCATATCTCCATGAGTTTTCGCCGCCATTTTTGGACATTATAGGTGACTTCTCTTTGATCTCTGCAAGAATTATTTTTTTTCTAGTTTCCAAAAAACCATCAAGATCTATAATTTGCCGGCCAGTAGCTTTCCTTAAAATAACATCCAAAAAATATCTATTAGAATAGATCTTTTTTAATATCGAGAGGTTATATTTACCAAAATATTCGAACTGTTCTACTTTTCTTAAAGGATATATGCTAGGCAATCTTCCGCTATTGGTGAAGTGTTGCAAAATTGCATCAAAATTCTGTATCTTGTGTAAGTGAAAGCTGTCATTCATTTTATCAAATTGATAAAAACTATATGCTGGTGTAAATATTTTTGTAGAACTTATTTTTCCGCGAGATCTTTTCCTGACATTAAGATTTTCTTCGGACCAATCAGTGTCTAGGATTTTTATATACAACATGTCTTTTACTTCTGTCCATTGTGCTATTGTCGAATAGACTCTTCTGTACATATCGCAATCATCAAAAGATATGGTGGTATATATAAATTCATTTTTATCGTTGCTGTTTCCACTCAATTTTTTTGATATAAATTGTCCTCCCTCCAAAAACTTGACGTCAGAGTAGTTTTCAACTAACGTCTCGAATTCTATTTCCGCCTTAAAGCCAAGGACCCTTCTTTTGAAGTAATCATTATTTTTGATCTTACTATCACTCTGTGTACTAGTTGCGGTACACATAACCTTGTACAGACTGTCTATTATTTTTGTTTTATCTTGTGCCATTTCTTTTACGATTAGGTGATTTTTTAAATCATCCCACCATTTCCCCCGAAAATCAACGGCCAGGACGTCCCAGCCGTTGAAAACAAAAAAGCCGGCGAGTGCCGACTTAGAGATGAACTATGGCTCTATCGTAACAAATAGATGCAAGCAACGGCTTTATTTTGATAGAGAGTAAATGTAACCATCTCATCCTTAGCCAAGGGTCCACGAGTATCATGTCTAGTGACTTCTGGAGTAAAAAGAAAATGTTCTTTTGGATGAATAATAGACTCAATCACACCCGAACCATCGCCGTTCAATTGAGTAATTTTACCAGCATAAGGATTATAACATTCGTGCATTTGAATCTCCTCTTTGATGTCAATTAACCAAAATCAAACTACCACCATTTCCCCCGAAAATCAACGGCTAAGACCTATTGGCCGTTGAATTGTTATCCACATTGACTAGTGAACGAACGTTCACCTATACTTAGGGTAATGGGTACAGACACCACCGTCAAAAAATTACAGCGATTTTATAAACTCAATCGCCGGATGCCTAGCTACGCAGAGCTGATGAATCTCGTGGGTTTCAAATCCAAAAATGCTGTCTTCAAATTAGTGAACAAGCTCGTCACCGCAGGAGTAATCGAAAAAGACAGCACCGGCAAGCTGATTCCCAAACATCTTTTCGGACAGCTACAAGTACTGGGAGTAGTAGAAGCCGGATTCCCCTCTCCGGCTGAAGAGGAGCTGACTGATACCATGAGTATGGATGAATATCTGATTGGTAACAAAGATGCCACCTTCATGCTTAAAGTCCAAGGAGATTCTATGATTGATGCCGGGATTATGCCCGGAGATATGGTACTGGTCGAGCGTGGCGCCGAGGCCAGAGATGGTGATATCGTCATTGCTGAAATAGATAAGGGCTGGACGATGAAATATCTCAAGAAGAAAGGCCGGCAAGTCTACCTGATGCCCGCCAACAAGAAGTACCCCACGATTGTACCTCAAGAAGAATTGAACATCGCTGCCGTAGTTAAGGCCGTCGTCAGGAAGTATTAATGGCCAAGCGCGAGAGTTATAACAACCATGTTAGAATCCCCTCTTTCGTTACGGTCGTTTCCGCGGGCCATCATTCATATCGACGGAGATGCTTTTTTTGCTTCTTGCGAACAGACCAGGAGACCCGAATTGAAAGGCCGACCGGTCATCACCGGTAAAGAGCGCGGGATTGCCTCCTCGATGAGCTACGAGGCCAAGGCGAGGGGTGTGACGCGTGCCATGCCTCTTCACGAAATCAAACGGCTCTGCCCTGATGCGGTCATCCTGCCGTCGGACTATGAGACTTACAGTCTGCTGTCGAAACGCCTTTTTTCTATTGTCCGCCGCTACACTCCTGACGTGGAAGAATACGGGATTGATGAATGCTTCGCCGATCTCACGGGGCTCAGGCGCACCTACCGCACTTCTTATGCCGAAATCGCCAAGCGGATTAAACACGACCTGGATGCGGAACTAGGTTTTACATTTTCAGTTGGTCTGGCTCCGACAAAAGTTCTGGCTAAGCTTGGCTCCAAATGGAAGAAGCCCTCCGGACTGACTGCCATTCCCGGACCGGATATTCACCTTTATCTGGATAAACTGCCAGTTGAGAAAGTTTGGGGTATCGGACCACAAACTACGGCCTACTTAGCCAAGCAGGGCATCACTACCGCTCTCGAGTTCGCTACGAAGACAGAGCAATGGATCCACGGTCATCTGACTAAGCCCCACTACGAGATTTGGCAGGAGTTAAATGGCGTTTCAATATTGCCAATTGTTACTGAAGAAAAAAGTTCTTACTCGTCGATTCAAAAATTCAAAACCTTCACCCCCCCTTCGACTGACAAAGGGTTCGTGTTCTCCCAGCTCTCCAAAAATATCGAGAACGCCTGCATCAAGGCCAGAAGATACAAGCTCAGTACGCGGAATGTTATTATTGTTTTAAAAACTCAGGATTTTAGAAATGCGGGACTGGAGATTAGGTTATCCAAGCCAACGAATTTCCCGACTGAGATTATCGCGCACATCAGGGACGGCTTCGACCGGCTGTTCCAGCCCGACACATTGTATCGCTCCACCGGTATCGTGCTCTGGAATCTGCGGGAGGATGTTGAGATTCAGCCGGATTTGTTTAATTCACACCTTTTCGCCGAAAAAATGGAACGGGTTTTCGAAGCCGTCGACAAAGTGAAATCTAAATACGGCAAACATACTATCTTCCTTGGTTCTAGTTTCCAAGCCAACAAGTTCAGCCAGCATAAAGGGGAACGCGGCGACTCTGCTGAACGCAAAACAGATTTATTCAAGGGCGAGACCAGCCGCAAGCGCCTTGGCATCCCCATGTTGCTAGGCGAAGTCACCTAAAACAAAAACCCGCCCGACTGAACGAAATCAGTCGTTCGGGCGTGGCGGGCTAAGTGCCCGCATCAGATTGAATTGAGATTCTTGATTCGCCAGTAATACCACCAGTCTATTCTCGGTGTGACTAGCCTATTCGTTCTCTGAATTGGAATTTTCCCTGAAAAATGAATCTCAATGAGATGATCAGCATTAACACTCCGGAAAGTGGTTTGTCTTACTTTCGGCAAACGCGGATCATCCGGTCCGGTATAGTAATCGGATGGATTGGGGTATCCTGACCGGCCATGGAACATCAATCCATTGGGACCGATTCTCAGATAGGCCAAACTCCACATTTTGCCGGAAAGTTTGGTATCTTTTTGGAAACTAGTCTGTTTGTACAGAAAAACTTCTTTCCCATCAATAATTATCCTAAGACCTGCTCTGCATCGTTTCAATTCTAACTTTTTGCGCCTGATGTCCTCATTGACCTTTACTGTTCCGCCTTGAGAACCGACCAACCGGATAAAAATATTTCCCACTTTGAAATGCTGAAGTGCATAGCATATCGAATCAAAATATTCACTGGGATGAAGTTCGTATTGCTCCATTTTGCCCTCCTCAGGCCATTTGTAAAATATCTTGATGTCATCTTCCCACCATTTCCCCCAGAAAACAAGTTGCTTATTTCGCTGACTTACTACTTTTCTTGGCAGCTACTCCAACGAACACTACTGCGCTGCTAAGTATTTTTTCTTGAGAAATTCGGTGAATTCTTTCATAACTTGTTGACGCTGGATAAGTCGCTTGGCTAATGCTCCCTTGTCTTCTACCTCATCAGGCACCTCCTCTTGGCCGGCAGTTATTCTGCCTGCTACTCCACGAAATTCCTGTAATCTCAAACGCTCTTGATCATTCCCACCTTGGTTAAACTCATCAACTAGTTCCTTGAGTCGTAAGGCAAATGGTTCGTTGGTCTTCTCCCACGCCAGATATTCTCCAGTATAATCATCAAGTACTAATTTATTCCAAAACTCATTATTCACCTCCTGATTGGTTCCGTTACCAATTTCTGAAATTGGTAAATTATATCTTTCTGCAAATTGTTGGCGGATTTCATCCTCATGCATGTACTTCTTACTGACTTCACCTGTTGCCTGAACATCAACCCAGGGATTGGCCAGGCCGTGGTCCAAGTGCCCTTCGCACGAACCGGAAGTTGGCAATTCTAAGAGATTCAACATGGCAACTGTTTGGATAATCTGTTTATCCATTCCTTCTCCTATCAAATCAACCCGTTTTTCCACAACTGCAATTTTCTCTTCCAATAGCTGTTCTTTAGTTTTTGATGGTTGTTCCATATTCATTCTCAAATCTTCCCACCCACCTTCGCTTTTGTCAAAACTCCGGCGAGGCAAGCCATTTCCTCCCAAAATCAAACGGCTCACTATGTGAGCCGTTTAGCCATTCTAAATTAGGTCCTGTGGATAATCATTGACTTTTCACTTTTCCTCTGCTAGGATGGAGATATCACCAACGGAAGAGATAACCCTATAAGGTTCTGTCCTTATAGGGCCTTTTCTTTTTTATAGGCAAGTTTGTCTTTCAAGTCGTTTACAAACTTAAGATATGGACGACAAATCTTAAAATTCAGTAGGGCCGAAAATTTGAATCGATTTGGAATCAATATGGCTTTAAGCTTCTTATTCTCGATTAAGTATTTTACCAGGCAATAAAAATCCCCATCCCCCGTTACAATAACTGCTTCGTTGTAATTGGGATACTCTATCATCGTTTGAAGCACCATTTCGGCATCGCAGTTGCCCTTGGTTGTACCATCTTTATATTTTAGTGTTGGTTTAAAAATACAAATAAAGCCGGCGTCTTGCAGACCAACACACAAATCATTATTTCCCTCGACGTATCCAATGAAAATAAAAGCCTTTGTTACTTCATATTTATCATTCAAATACCGGCGGAGTCTTCTAAAATCCATTTTCCAACCAAGCGCCCTCACACTTAGATTCAGATTCTGACTGTCGATAAATGCATAGTTGTTCTTAGTTTTTTCCATTTCTCAATCTTCCCACCATTTCCCCCAGAAAACAAGAGTATTGTAATCAAAAAGCCCCGCCCGACCGGAGGACTCCGGTCATTCGGGCGAGGCGAGACGAGCTCGACTTGTTACTGAATCACAACTACTATGGGTGCGCCTTCTTTGATAACGCCACCATGCTCGACAACGGCTACCACGCCCCGCCGATTCATGGCGGCTTTTACAAACTGCGTGGCTAGGTCTGGAATATCCGGATTGTGAGTTTGAATAATGTATCCGGGGTGAACACAGGGTTTGTTGGGAGCGGTGATGTAAATACCAACCTCTGACCCTCCATCTTCATTGGGAATGAAAATCTTGGTTCGCGGCGGTAGAAGTGAAACATCGGGTATACCCTTCAGACAAAGATTGGCACCCAGCCACTCGGGCTCGATTCTTTTGATGCCCAGCTCCACGGCAATGCGCCTAAGTTCCTCTTCTGAAACAATGGAAATCTGACGGCTGTTCCAAATCGGAATGCCTTTCTGGTAGCGTTTTGCTCTGACATCTGCCTTTCGAAGCCAACCAGTATGTTTATCGCCCTCAAGACCGTTCTCCAATACTCTGACAGTAGATACTCTTTTTGACACAAGGGAATCTTTATCTGATGCAATGAATATGCCCGTAAGAATGCCTGTCATTATCATCTTGATTGCTCCTTTGAAAAACTAAGAACTAGAAATAAAATAGCAGTTCAGGAAGTTGTGTCAAACTCGCCACGCGCTACTGCGCTTTGGCACTCCCCACATAATCCTGCTGGATTATGTGCTCCTTTCGCTCTCGCTCAGTCGTCACTCGCGTTTGGTCGAATCAAAAACCGCCCTTAGGCGGCATCAAAATGTTTAAGAAGCTGAATCAGAGCACCCAACCTATCGATTTTGTAAGTGGCAAGCTTGTTCGCCACCTTATCGTCCTTGTTGTAAGGAGTACGAATCAAGACCGTCTGACAACCGGCGGCTTTGCCCGTCTCCATATCGGAACGAGTGTCGCCAACCATGTAGGAACGGCTTAGGTCAATCCCCCATTTGCAGGCGGCAACCTTGAGCATGAGCGGTGATGGTTTCTTGCAAGGGCAATTGTCCATCGTAGTATGACGGCACATGTAGTAGTCATCCAGCTTGAGGGTCGCTAGCACTTCGCTGTGAATTGTGTTCCATGCTATTTGGCTCATGTAACCCAGCGCCACGTCCGGCTGATTGGTAACCATGATTCTTATAAAACTTCGTTCTTGCAAAAAATCCAGAACTTCTTTGTAATGAGGCATGAACTCCAGTTCATCGCGGACAAACGGAGCAGTGATTTTTTTGGCCAAATCTGGCCGATAGATCGCTTTGATTAATGTGCCGTCTCTGTCGAGAAATACGGCTCTTTTGTCAAACATCATTTCTGTCTCTCCTCCGAAAGAAAATCTACTAACAAAGCTTCCGTCAGTTTGCGTGGCAGACCAATGATACTTTCGCGTTCACCGTCAATCCGTTGGATGTAGGGAGCTAGAACTGGGTGCTCGTGGTCAAAACCTCCGGCATGATTGTAGCAATCGCCGGTAGCGATGTACTCTAATATGGTTTTTGGCGGTATATACCGAAAATATACCGTGGCTTTATCAGTAATACCAAAACTACTATGGCTCAACGTGTTAGTCACTAGCACAGAAGTAACAATGCATGCAGAGTTGCTGCTGCAACGCCTAAGAAACCGATAGGCCTCCAACCTAGCTTGGGGCTTCTCTGTAATTGTATCTCTCAAAACAACAACCTTGTCGGCGGTAATTAGCAGGGCTTCACCCTCTATTTTAGGCAGTAACGCACGCGCTTTAGCGATGGCTAAGGCCAGTGTCAGCGCCGATGGATTCGGGTTGCGAATGGCCTTCTCATCAATGTTGGAGGGCATGACTTCAAAGTCATAGCCCATTTCTTCAAGAATTTTTTTTCTCCCGAGTGACTGGGAACCAAGAATAATTCTCACTTTTGCAAATCTCCTGTTATCAAAGAACCTGACAATAATTTCTCTATCTAAGCATTTCCGTGCTCGTTCGTCAACGATTGCCGTCGAATTGACAATTGACTCCCCGAGGAGGACTATGTAAAAATATCACTCATTGATAACGGGGGTAAGTAAAATGGACTTAGGTGAAATCCAGAACATTATGGCGGAGGAGATGGACAAGCAAGATGAACAGGAAGCCCTGCTAAGTGCTTACTACAGAATCGCGATGAAGATTATCAAAAAAAGATTTAAGTCAGCAGCTTTGTCAGACAGGAAGGCCTGGAGGACGATAAACGACGCGACTTATGCAAAAAGCCGGCTCTGTTTCTTTTTGGGACTGACACAGCAAAGACAAGATGTAGAGCCGGCCAAAGTAGTAGAAGCTGTCTCATTGTATGATATCTGGCTTGAAGTTCTAGGTTATTATTACGAGAATTTTGAGGTTTTTGCAGCACAACTGGCTGTTCCGTTTACAAAAGCGGACGTAGCAGCAGCAAAGAGAACGATTGCCAAAAAAGTTGATGAATATCATGACCGACTTGAGGTCACGACAGGACTATCTTTTCCACTATTCGACTTCCAGAGTATGGATGGAATCTTCAGCTTTGTTCAGCAAAGTATCTTGGGTCCGGAAGTTTTTCCAGCATATATTGAAGAGTTCAACGAAGCCCTAGCCATCCTAGCACTATATCAAGTTAAGTCTCTAAAGGCACCGGCAAATCCCAGCGTTACTCACTAAACATCCCCGCTCGAGGGGTTTTTGTTTACAGCTCAAGATGTTTCCCTTCAATTAGAGATCAAAACCTTCTTCCGCCTTAGGAATGACGGCTTCAATGTCTAGGTCGTCTTTAATTTTTTGGGCTAGGATGCTAACAGCACTGACTTCACCCTGAACCACGAAAACTTTTTTAAGCAACTTGTTAGTATTGGCTACTTTGACCCATTTGAGCAGGCCAAGTTGGTCGGCGTGAGCAGAATATCCACCAATCGCATCAACACGGCAATTGACCGCAACTTGCTGATGGAAAATGCTAACTTCCTTGGCACCGTCCAGAATCCGTCGGCCCAGACTGCCCTGCACCTGATAGCCGACAAACAAAATGGTACTCTTGGGGTCGGATAAGTAGCGCAACTCATGATGTAAAATCCGCCCGCCATTGGACATGCCGGCTCCAGCAATAATAATCTTGGGGGGCGGTACGTCATTGATGTGTTTGGACTCATCCACACTTGGTGTAAATTTCAACATCGGAAATTTGAAAATATCATCGCCGGAATTGATCAGGTAGTTGGAATTGGTGTTGAAATACTCTGCGTGCTTCTCATAGACTTCAGTCAGCTTGATAGCCAAAGGACTGTCTACAAATACAGGAATTTGTGGAATGACTTTATTGTTGACTAGGCCATTAAGTTCAAACAGTAATTCTTGAGTCCGCTCCAAAGCAAATGATGGAATCATCAATGTGCCACCCTGCTTGATGGTCTCAACAATGATAGACGTCAGTTTTTCTTTTCTCTTGCTCCTGTCTTCGTGAATCCGGTCGCCGTACGCTGATTCGATAACTACGTAATCTGCATCCTCAACGAATTCTGTCGTGCGCAGTAACGGCGTCGGCGGGTTGCCTAGGTCGCCGGAAAAAAATATTTTTCGGTAGCTCCCGCTTTCTGTGGGATATGCGACTTCGATAATCGACGAGCCGAGAATGTGGCCGGCATCGCGAAAAGTAATTTTGACTCCACTGCCAAGGTCAATCTGTTTTTCATAATCAAATCCTTCCAGCAGTTCGATGAGACCGTTCATCTCTGCTTCATCATAGAGCGGTTCCACGCCGTGAAGCTTGGCGTCTTCAGTAATTCGGTTCTGGGTGTCTGGCAGGGAAGCAATCGTCAAATCTCTGGTCGCAGTAGTGGTCAAGACCCTGCCACGAAAACCGTCTTTGTAGAGTTTCGGCAAACGGCCCATATGATCAACGTGGCTGTGAGTCACTAAGACGTATTTGATTTCCGCTGGATTGTATTTGAATGGCTCGTAGTTGAGCGAATCAGCGTACTTCGAGCCCTGCGCCAACCCGCAATCCACCAGAAATTTAAAATCGCCGGTATCGAGCATGTAGTTCGCTCCGGTGACCAATCCCTCCACTCCGCCATAAAATATTAGTTTCATATTATAACTTTCCTGCATAAGCCGCGGAGCACAAAATTCTCTAGTGCTCATCGCGGCTTATGCCTTTCAGGTTTAGCCGATCTCTTTGTTAAAAGGTTCCGTTTCTCGTTCGACGTACACTGTGTACGCCTCATTCAATACTCACCTTTTGCCTCGAGCTCGACATAAACAGGAAAAGTTCTAGAATTTACTTAATATAGACTTTTATCTTGATTAATTAGTACTTTGAATCCCTCTTTAATTCCTTCTTCTCCTTCAAAAATAGGTAAACTTTGTATTTCTTCCAAGGTAAACCATCTTATCTCTGAATATTGTAGAGACGGGTCAAATTTTGAGGTGTCGAATTTGATAGCATAGTAGATTGGGAAATTATAAAACCAATCCATGCCTCGTTTGTTGTGAACGATGTGAGGCAAGACGAGTATAGGCCTTTCGGAAATATATGACACCTCACAGCCCAACTCTTCAGGAATCTCTCTCTTTAGAGCTTCTCGTATATCCTATCCGAAATCTAAACCTCCGCCAAATGTTTCCCATGTCCCGTCCTTATGGTGGCTGAGCAAAAACTTATTGCCATCTTGCACAAGACCACGGATAGTTACTCTATAAAATGCTTCTGGAAAATGTTGCGATTTTTTCATTACCTAAATTATATCAAAAACAAGAAAAATAAATAGCCCAAAATTGACATCACGGCAATCGGCGGAAGAGCAGCCATGGCTCGGCGCTCCGGCTGATTCACAAATAATAAGTGAGTGACCCACAATCCTACACTGGAAAAAATCGCCACCACAATTGCACCTGACAGAGAAACTCTGGCAACAGACGCCGCAAGAACAAGCGGAAATACTACATCTCCCGACCCGAGAATCATCGAGCATTTATCCCCACACTCATTCGATGAGTGTGGGGACGAGCCGGGAGTCATATCTTTGGTATTAGCAAAAAAATCCCGATTGGCCACGGGAATGACAAAGCCGAAGATGGCGCCGGCTTGAATCATGCCCTTGGCCAACACGACCATGTGCTTAGTAACATAGACCGACCAAATATCATAGAATGACATTACTACCAGCACGATCACCACTATGATTGGCGACAAACTCAAACCCAAAATAGAGCCGACGCCGACTAGAGCTAGGATAACAGCTATATTTTGAATAAAAACTTTATTGAAAGAAAAGAACAAAACGACCAAGAGTAGCGATAAAATATCTGTCCAGAGAATATTAGTGATACTGATGAGTGCTATCTGACTTCCACTGAAAATGGCTAAAGCAAGTGCTATCCGCAAAAGGTGACTTCCGAAGTTTCGACCGTATCTTACGGCCAAGAAAAATAACACACCAACCACTATCAGAACGAATAAACTGGACCATGTAAACTCTATCGGCTGATTGGACAATCCATAGTGAGCAGAGTTCCTCAATATCTGAATGGCAACAAAAATACCCCATAATTGGACTATCAGAAACATCACAAGTTCCTTAACAAAGAGTCCGGTTTTAAATTTCATCCCGTACGAAGTTGCAAGGTTATTCATATAGGTTAACCACTAAATAGCACGGCTACCTAATAGTTATCAATTTCTATTACTGGTTAACCCGATAGGGCTACTTTGTTCGGGATTCATTGAGGCCATGGTCGATCTGGGTATTTGTTAATCAAATACCGCATCCGAGTTGGACCGGAAGGAATACCTGCGATGTGATTTTGCTTAATCCATGCATCCGCCTGGGTTCTCTCTTGTGGTAAACCATAGACGGAAGCTTCCGAACTACTGGATATGGAAAGTTCCGAGTCGAAATTTTTCATAAAAATGAAAAAAAGACCGACGAAAAAACCGGCGAAAGCAATGATGAAAATCGCTCCAAGGCCGGACTCAATGCGAAATGTTAATGGATTCCTCATGTGATTATCATGGACGAACGATTACCGAACCGTTTTCGTCTGGGTTATTATAATTATGATAACCGAAAATGCCTATTTTAGAAAACGTGTAAGTGAACGACTGGTTAGGCGGAATATCAGTTTTACTGTCAAAATCAGCTAACACCAACTTCTTTGAAACGCTATCAGATATGACTCTAACAGAGGTAAAACTATCATTTTCAAATCTAACACTATCGCCCATATGGATGCGAATATTAGTAGGTCCAAAAACGCCAACTTTATAAAAAACACTATATTCTCTGGGTTGGTGGGAAGGCATAGTAGTAGAGCTGGGAACGTTTACATATGAGTCTTTACCTCGGAAGTAACTAATGGCCAGAGCTAAAGACAATAAAATCAAGGCGATGAGGAGCCAAGACAAACCAGAGAAAAAATTAACTCGATAGTCTGACATATAAAAGATTATAGCAATATCAATTGTGATTCTGCAATGAGGGACTAAAACAAAAGAGCACCCTTAGGTTCAACAAGTAAGTGCAACACTTCTGGTATCATGGAAGTCTATGAAATACCGGCATTTTACAATTGAAGAACGGGAAACTCTCCAGTACATGTGGTGGGAGAGGAAATCAATCAGGTCGATGGCTATAGCCCTGAATCGTTCTCCCTCCACAGTCTCCAGAGAGCTAAGACGCAACTTTCCTCTAGAACATCAGGTATATACCTCTCGTCTAGCCAATGAGCGGGCACTTAAGAAGCGCAAGAGCCGTGGACGTCATAATCGGCTTAAAAACGAGGTTATCCGCACCTATGTCAGTACTCAACTGAAAGAGGGTTGGTCACCGGAACAGATAGCAGGATGTATACAAAAAGATATTAGCCAGACAATCTCCCATGAAGCTATCTACCAATATGTCTACGCCGGAATCGGTAGTAACGGCTTGACCAGGTCAGAGGCTGTGGAAGATTTGCGTCCTTACCTTCGCAGAAAGCGTAAGCGTCGGGTAGGTAAGGGCTTTAGGGCCAGTAAACGCTTAAGATTATCACCAGGCCGATCAATTAAGAACCGACCGGATGTTGTAGCAAAAAGAATCCGCATTGGAGATTGGGAGACTGATACTGTAGTGTCTTGCGACCATAAGCCAGGCATTAATACGCTGGTAGACCGAAAGACCGGTTATGTCTTGATTACTAAGCTCAACGCCAACACTAGTCTCTCAACGGCTGTTGCCATTACAAGGCGGTTAGAAGGACTACCAGCGTACACCATAACAGCTGACAATGGGCCAGAGAATCAGAGTTGGAAGTTAGTTGAAACTGCGATTGGAGCTGACTGGTATTTTGCTAACCCCTACCACTCTTGGGAGAGAGGAACCAATGAAAATACCAACGGACTTATCAGAGAGTATTTCCCAAAGAAAACAGATTTTACTATGATATCAGAAGGAGCCTTGGCGGCTATTGAATACAAGCTTAATACTAGACCCAGAAAACGACTTAACTACTTAACCCCCTTAGAAGCCTTTAGTGTTGCACTTGCAGGTTGAATGTACCA
>OBEQ013022358.1_pt1 | contig 17264 bp, 16 predicted proteins | sample 1670901 | NCBI WGS metagenome assembly OBEQ01 (sample SAMEA104232315, study PRJEB22302) | groundwater metagenome | biome: forest; feature: aquifer; material: groundwater | place: USA | collected 2011-08-07 | depth 5.4 m
ATTTGGTAACTTCTTGGTGATTGCCCGATAGTAACACTAAAGGAACACTCTGATTTTCAAAGGTTTGCGGTTTTGTGTACACAGGATAATCAAGCAGCATCTGTTTGTGCTTTTGCGAAAACGTCTGAAAGGATTCAAATGTTTTCGATTCGTCTTTAATCACGCCAGGAATAAGTCGTATAGCTGCGTCTGTTATTGCGATTGCAGGGATTTCTCCGCCAGTTAACACAAAATCGCCAATTGTGATAACCTCGTCAACCAACGCTTCTACACGCGCATCAATGCCTTCGTAATGGCCACAAATCAAAATAAGGTGATCAAGCGCTGCATATTTTTTTGCTGTTTTTTGCAAAAACTTCTTGCCAAATGCTTCTAAGAGTACAACTTTTTGTTTTTCTTTATTCGTTTGTTCTTTTGCTTTTTCGATTGCCCTTGCAATAACATCAACTCGCATTACCATACCTGCTCCTCCGCCGTAGGGTGTGTCATCGACGAGTTTGTGTTTGCCAATGCCAAAATCTCGTATGTCGACAAAAGCAATATCAACAAGCTTTTTTTCTTTGGCAATTTTTACAATGGAATGTTCAAACGGCCCCGCAAACATCTTCGGAAAGAGGGTAAGAATGGTGATTTTCATTCCAGTTTTTCTGAAAGAGAAATTCTTATACGCTTGTTTTGCTTAATTGCTGGGACTTTCATAATGTTTCGAAGTGAGCGGATGACTTTTCCTTCTTTGCCGATTACTTTTCCCATATCGTCTTTTGCAACAGTAATAGTAAGCTCTGTTGTGTCCTCTTGCTCGTTTTCTTCTACAGAAACACTTTTTGGATCATCGACAATAAGAGAGACAAGTTTTTGCAGTATATCTTTCATGATGCAACGATTTTCGCAACAGTTGGGCTTGGGATTGCGCCTTTTGAAACCCAGTAATTATAGCGATCTTTCTTGATCTGCTTTTTTTCTCCTGTTTCGGTTTTTTCGTCCCAGCCTAAAAATTCCACGGCTTTTCCATCACGTTTGCTTCGCTTCTCTTTTACTGCGATACGAAACTTGCGTTCCCCTTTTTTGCCCGTTGATGTTAACCGAATAACAACACCCATAATCTTCTCCCATTCTACCATTATTTCCCTTGCTTCTCAAGGCCGGTTTTGTAAGTAAGGATCGCTTCTTTTGCGGCGTTTTCTTCTGCCTCTTGTTTTGTTTTCCCCCCGCCCTTCCCAACGATTTCGTTATTTACATACACGCCAACCGTAAAAAGTCTTGCGTGGGCCGGTCCTTCTTCTTGTAGCACTTTATAAAAAGGTGAGCTTACTTTTTGTGCTTGGACAAATTCCTGAAGCAAGCTTTTGGGGTCTTTGAACGCTTGTTTTTCAACAAGGGCTTTTATTTTTTCAATAAAAATGTCAAGCAAGAATGTCTTTACAATTTCGATACCCCCATCTAAAAAGAGTGCGCCAACAAATGCTTCGAAGCAGTCTGCAAGCAGACTTTGATTTTCTCTTCCTTTGGAATCTTCTTCGCCTTTGGATAGACGAAGATACTTGCCAAACCCAAGAGTTTTGGCGATTTGAGCAAGCGATTTTGTGTTTACGACCAGAGAGCGGATATTTGTTAAGATGCCTTCATCATACTGTGGATACGAAACAAAAAGGTACTCGGAAATAATAAAAGAGACGATGCTGTCGCCCAAAAATTCGAGCCGCTCGTTGGATTCGATTCTCTCTCTGGTTTCATTTAAAAACGATCGGTGAGTAAACGCTTGCTTAAATAATGCCTTATCTTTAAAGTTAGGAAGTTGCATAGGTTAAAATCTTGCCCAAAGCGCCATTGATAAACCCAGGGCTGCTTTGCCCTCCGTATTCTTTAGCAAGCTCAATTGCCTCGTCAATAATTACTTTTTTGGGTTCTTTTTTAGTTACTACTAATTCGTACACTGCAAGCCGCAAAATTGCAAGGTCTATTTTGTTAATTTTTTTAATTGGAAATTCAGGCGCTGCTTTTTGGATGTATTCATCAAGAAGTTCTTTCTTTGCTAAAATCTCTTTTGCCCCCTCGCTTACTTTTTGTGTGTGAAAATCCATTCGAAACAGTTCTTCGACGAGGCGTCGTCGTTTTACGTGGCGGGGATCTTTCGGTGTTCTCATTTGGCTTTTGGGTTTTTTGCTTTCACTGCTTTTCCTTTGTAGTACCCACATAAGGCACAGATTCTATGTGGTATGGTCATGGCGCCACAATTTGGGCATTTAACACCCTTTTTAACCGAGAGCGAAATGCTTGCTCTTCTTTTTCCTTGACGCCCTCTTGAATGACGTTTCTTTGGTTCCTGTGGCATGGTACGTATTTTACTTTATTTCTGACGCGTTAGCAACTATAATTGAGTATATGTTTGGTAGTATTCCTAAAAACGTTTTTATTCTTGGGCTGGTGAGTTTTTTTAATGACCTTTCTTCGGAAATGATTTATCCCATTGTTCCGTTGTTTCTTACCTCGGTTCTTAACGCTCCTGTGTCTGTGGTTGGACTTATCGAGGGCATTGCCGAAAGCACTGCAGCCATTGGGAAATTTTTGTTTGGTTACCTATCGGATAGAACAGGGAAACGAAAGCCGTTTGTTATTGCAGGCTACGGCATGGCTGCGTTATCAAAACCCCTCATTGGTTTGGCAACGGTTTGGCCTTTGGTTCTTTTTGCCAGGTTTGTGGATCGATTGGGTAAAGGCCTTCGTACATCAGCCAGAGACTCACTCCTTTTGCAAAACGCGACTTCCCAAAACAGAGGCTACATTTTTGGGTTTCACCGCGCGTTCGACTCTCTTGGTGCAGTTTTTGGCCCGCTCATTGCTCTTGTTTTATTGGCTTCATTTGCGCAGAATATGCGGCTTATCTTTTTTCTTGCGTTTATTCCAGCAGTTGTGAGCGTTATTCTTTTATTCGTTTTTGTTCGAGAGAAACGCAGTAGTACTTCGGCTGAGAAGAAATTTACTTTTAATATTCGTCATCTGTCCCCCACATTTTTGTTTTTTTTTGCAGTAAGCATGCTTTTTTACCTTGGAAATAGTTCTGATGCATTTTTAATACTCCGGGCAAAAAACCTTGGGCTCTCCACTACAATGGCGGTGTTAACCTATGTTCTTTACAATATCTCGCAAACAGTCTTTGCAACACCTGCTGGAAAACTTGCCGACAAAATTGGCGCCAAACGCGTTTTTTCCGCAGGGCTTTTAGTGTTTGCCCTAGTCTACTTTTTATTTGGATTTATTAGGACTGCGACACTTCTTTGGATTCTTTTCCCTTTCTATGGTATCTACATTGCGTTTACCGATGGGGTTTCGAAAGCATATATAGCTAATTTTTTTCATCAGGAAAACTCTGGTAGTTATTTTGGGCTCTACCAGGCTGGTATTGCGCTGTGTGCGTTTTTTGCCTCGTTTATCGGAGGAATACTTTGGACTACGTTTGGGCCATCGGCAACATTTTACTTTGGTGCAATAATGGCGTTTGCTGCTTTTTTTTCTCTTCTTTTGGGAAAATCCTTCAAAAAAATCGCCTAAATCGGTGAAAAATGAGCTTTGTATACAATTTGTACCCTGGAAATTATTCCAAAAAATCAAGATGGTAGCAAAAGAGACAATCTTGATATAAATCTGTCATTTTTTTTGATGAGTAACGCAGAAAATTTAGTCTATCAGCTACGGCTCATAAGTAAATCCTACAGGATATACGAGGGGATAAGATTTGCATAAGGGTAGAAAAGAAAATCCTATTTTTCACAAGAATGTTAATCCGGCGAAACCGCAGCACTTTCTTGTGATAATTTGTCCAAAAGAAGGGGAAACTGCGATAATTTTGGGAAAATTTTGTGCGCTTGGTGTCTTGCTCTACTAATAAGAGCAGAGTCAGAAAAGCTGGCGACCCGAAGTTTTGGCAAACCATGCTGCGCTTTGCCAAAAATGTCTCCCGGACCGCGAAGTTTTAAATCGAGCTCTGCTAAAGCAGCACCACTGTGCATTGTTTCCATTGCTTGTAATCTGCTTCTTGTTTGTATACTTTCGGACTCGGTAAAAAGCAGACAATACGACTGCATATCTGCCCTGCCAACCCGTCCTCGCAACTGATGTAAATTTGCTAACCCAAAACGCTCTGCTCCCTCTATTACTATAATAGTTGCGTTTGGAATATCGATACCAACTTCGACAATAGGTGTAGCAACTAATATATCAAACTTTTTTTCTTTAAATAAAACAAGAACTTCTTCTTTTTCTTTTGCTTTTAATTTTCCATGCAAAAGACCAATTTTTAAATCTGGAAAAATTTCTTTTTGCAGTTTTTCGAATTCTTTTGTTGCAGCTTTTACTGTCTGCATGCTTTCTGATTCCTCTATAAATGGGCATATTACAAACACCTGCGAGTCGGTTTCTTTAATCTGCTTTCTTATCCATTTATATGCTGCCTGTCTTTTTTTTGTTGGCACAAGCCATGTTTTTATTTTCTTTCTACCCACTGGCATTTGATACAAATACGAAACATCTAAATCTCCATACAGGGTAAGTGCTATGGTTCGTGGAATTGGTGTTGCAGTCATTGTTAAAAAATGTGGATTGTCTCCTTTTTGTCGAATAAGGGATCGTTGTTCAACACCAAACCGTTGCTGTTCATCAATAACAACAAGTCCAAGTTTTTCCTGGGTTATTTTTTTTTGTAAGACCGCATGTGTTCCAACAAGTACGTTGTTTGCTTCTGCCCGTTCTGTTGGCACTTTAAGTTTTCGACTGCTTGTTACAATGTCTATAGCAGTATAAGGGGAAAGAAGGGCTCGGAGTGTTTTGTAGTGCTGCAGGGCTAAAATTTCGGTTGGCGCCATAAGCACAGATGAGTACCCAGAGAGATATGCAGTATAGATTGCAATAGCAGAAACCACCGTTTTACCACTGCCAACGTCTCCTTGCAAAAGTCGGTTCATGGGTTTGTCTTGTGAGAGATCTTCAAGGATTTCTGACACTGCTTTTTCTTGCGCTCCAGTTAGTTTGAAGGGCAGATTGTCGATAAATGCACGGATAAGTTTCGTATTTTTTTCTATCTCTAACGAGTGACCCGTAATAACGCTTTTCCACTCCTGTTTTCTTGCGAGTCCTTGGAGTTGTAAAAAGAACAGTTCATCAAAAGAAAGTCGTTCTTTTGCAGCCCGTGCTTCCTCTACTGTTTTAGGAAAATGGATTTTTTGTAAAGCATCAGAAAGAGTAAAAAAATTATTCTCCTCTAAAATTGAGTCAGGAATATGATCAGGAAGGTTTTGATTATGTTCAATTAATGTGTGCACCTGTCTTCGTAGCCATTTGGAAGACACACCTTTTGTTTCGGGATATATGGGTACAAGTTTTCCTGTATGAATCAGTTGTTGATTTTCGGACACTATCTCGTAGTCTGGTGATTGCATTATAGGCCTTTTTTGGAATTGCTGTACTACTCCGGCAAGAGAAATGGTTTGCCCAGGCTGTATTGTTTTCACAAGGTATGGTTGGTTAAACCAGGTTACATCAATTTTGCCTGTTTCATCGCTTACAATGGCCTTTTGGATGGTCATAAAGCGCCTGGTATAGGTATTCTTTATTTCAGACACGTAGCCTTGAATAGTTACTCGCTCGCCTACTTGCAGCGAGGAAATCTTGGCTATAAGAGAGTAGTCCTCATAGCGGCTTGGAATATGGTACAAAAAATCCAAAAATTTTGTAATTCCAAGCTTTTCTAGCCGACTTTTGTATCGTTTATAGATACCTGGAGCATCTTTTATCGCCATGTCCAAATCCATAAAACTACTTTCCGAATGCAGTAAGATACGGGAGAAAAGATGTAAGAATAAGTGCTAAAGACGCGATAACAATAATGACTGTCCAAACTTTTCTGTGCTTTCGAAACGTATCCATACAATTATTCTATCATATTAGTGCCAGAAAGCGCGACGTCCTGTAAATACCATTGCAATTCCTGCTTTGTCTGCTGCTTCTATTGAAGCTTTGTCATTTATAGAACCTCCTTGTTGGACAATTGCTGCGATTCCTTTTTCTGCTGCTAATTTTACACTGTCATCAAACGGGAAAAAACTATCGCTTGCAAGTATTGCGTCTTTTGTAAAACCTCCGGCCTGCTTGAGTGCTATTTCTGTTGACCGAATTCTTGACGTTTGGCCAGTGCCAATTCCCCGTGTCATTGGTAAATCTTTATCGACTATTATAATAGCGTTTGATTTAATGCGACTTATAAATTTCCATGCGATTTGCATTTGTTCTAATTGTTGTTTTGAAGGTTTCTTTTTGGTTACAACTTTCCAGTTTTTGAATCCTTCTTCAATCTCAAAATCAGCCGTCTGGAGTAAAAACCCGCCGTCAACAAATTTGATATGCATTTGGTTTGACGCTGCTTTAGGAATCTCATCAAATGTATAAATGCCAATGGTTTTTCGAACTTTTTGCAAAAATTCCAGCGCATCATTATCGATATCTGGCGCTGCAACAATGTCGATGTTTGAACGCCTTTCATCTTTAAATTTTGCGATTTCTAACGCTGCCCTTTTTATCATTTTTTTATTTAAAACAATTGTTCCACCAAACGCAGATTCTGGATCTGCTTGTATTGCTCGCCGTAACGCTTGGTCTATTGTTTTTCCAAGTGCAATACCACAGGGACAATTGTGTTTTATAACAACGGCAGCAGGTTCTTTAAAAAAACGTACTGATTCGAGTCCTGCGGCAATGTCCGAAAGGTTTACATGTGAGAGTTCTCTGCCCCATTTTTTAGAAAGTTTTGCAAGCGGCGAGTTAGTATTTGGCTCGATATATAAAGCTCCCTCTTGATGTGGGTTTTCGCCGTACCGCAAGTTTAGCACTCTTCTACCAGGAATGCTAATTAGCTCTGGGAAGGGTTCTCTGCTAAAAAAGCGGGCGATTTGGCTGTCGTAAAAGGCTAAATGGTAAAATGCCTTTGCTGCGAGTGCTTGTCTTAGACTTATAGCGTCGAAATTTTTGCCCAACGCTTGGGTAAATTGCTCATAGTCCTTTGGGTCGACAAAAACTAACACATTGCTAAAATTCTTGGCAGCTGCCCTAATCATTGTCGGTCCGCCCACATCGATGTTCTCGATAGCTTCTTTTTGCAACACCATGGGATTTTTCACGGTTTCTTCAAAGGGATACAGGTTGCAAACCACAATATCTATAGGTTTTATTCCCAGTTCTGTTGCTTGCTTTCGGTGAGACTCGTTTTTTCGATCAAATAAAATACCCGATTCAATCTGAAAGCTTATGGTTTTCATCCTGCCATCAAAACTCTCTGGGTTACCAGTAATGAGGCTAATGGGTATAATTTTTACTCCAGCGTTTTGGAGGATTTTTGCAGTGCCACCTGTTGAAATAATTTTGTATCCATTTCGTTCAAGCGTTTTTGCAAGTTCAGCAATCCCATTTTTATCGAAGACGGACAGAAGCGCGTATTTCTCTTTGTGAGTTCCTGCCATAGTTATGATTTTACTTTAACGAATTTCCTCTTTCCAACCTTAATCAACACCTCATCTTTAGATTCAAAGGCTGCATTAGGATCAATGATTGTCTCGTTATCTACTGATACTCCTCCCTGCTCTATGAGTCGTTTCGCCTCTGATTTACTATTTGCCAGTTCTAAACCAGTTAGTACATCGGCAATTGTCGCTCCAGAAGCTAAAGAGGGTGGCAACTTTATGAGAGGAACCTCGTTTGGCATTTCCTTTTGCTGAACAGTCCGCTCAAAATGCTCCTGTGCCTGCTTTGCCTGGCTTTCAGAATTTAGTTGCTTTACAATCTCAAACGCGAGTCGTTTTTTGTATGTGACTGGATTTTCGCCATTGTTTAGTTCATTTTCGATTTTTTTAACCTCATCCATAGGTACGTCAGTAAGATATTCAAGACCCTTTACGATCACGTCGTCAGGAAGTCCCATGGTTTTGCCATACAAATCCTCAGGCTTATCGGTAAGTCCAATGACATTACCCTCGGTTTTGCCTATTTTTACGCCTCGTGCATCTGTTAAAAGCGGCGTTGTCATAACAAACTTGTCTTTGTTTTTCATCTTTTTCATAAGAGTTCTTCCTGCAAGCATATTGAATGTTTGGTCTGATCCTCCAAGCTCTAAATCCACATCCATTGTAACTGAGTCATAGCCTTGGAGAAGCGGATAGAGAAATTCTCTCAGGTTAATATCTTCCTTATTTTTTATTCTTTGTTGGAACAAATCGCGTTCAATTAATTGTTGAACCGAAAATTGTCCAGCAAGATCAAGAATATCTGTAAGAGAAAGTTTGTTAAGCCAATCGCCATTGTATTTAATCTCAACAGGATTTTCTCCTTCAAATCGGACAATTTTTCCTGCCTGTTTTACGTAATCTGTGGCGTTTTTTCGAAGCTCATCGCGGGTAAAGAATTTGTCTCGAGATTTAGTTTTTCCAGATGGATCGCCAGCCTGTCCTGTGCCATCACCAATCAAAAAAATCACACGATGTCCTAAGTCCTGCCATTGTCGCAGTTTCCGGAAACCAACCATGTGGCCAATATGAAGTTCTTTGCCAGTTGGGTCAAACCCCTGATAAAGAGTGAGTTTTTTGCCGCTTCGGAGTAATTTTTCGAGTTCATTTTTTGAAGGATAAACCGTGTCAACACCTCGGGTTAATAACTCATCAATTTTGTCCATGCCCAAAGTATATCACAAAATTTTCTCTTTTTTGCACTTTTTGCTATACTATAATATATGGTTGACTATCGGAGTCGGAGGCGAAGAAGAATGGCTTCCGAAAAGATGTTCCTCTACAGCCGTATTGCAAAATTTACCCTTATTGGTTTAGTTGGTGCGGTTGTTATAACTTTTATCCTTTTCTTGTGGTATAGCAAGGATTTACCAACGCCAGGAAAACTTACAAACGCCCAGCAGTCGCAGTCAACACGCATTTTCGATAGAAAAGGCACACAGCTTTACTCCGTGTATAAAGACCAAAACCGCATTTATGTTAAACTTTTGGATATTCCAAAGCCACTCCAGCAAGCAACCATTGCCATAGAAGACAGAGAATTTTATAAAAATCAAGGCTTTTCGATTACCGGATATCTTCGGGCATTTCGAAACATTGTACTTTTTCGAAATCTTTCCGGCGGATCAACTATTACACAGCAGTTGGTTAAAAACGTTTTACTTTCTTCTGAGCGAACTCTTCCACGAAAAATCAAAGAACTCATTTTAGCAGTGCAAGTCGATAAAAAGTATTCCAAAGACGAGATTTTAGAAATGTACTTAAACGATGTTCCCTACGGTGGAACTGCGGTTGGGGTTGAGGCAGCAGCAGAGCTGTATTTTGGCAAAAGTGCAAAGGACATAGATTTGGCAGAAAGCTCGTTTTTAGCAGGACTTCCGCAGAGCCCGTCTTCGTATTCTCCGTTTTCTGGCAACAAATACTACATTGCGCGTACAGAGCAGGTATTAAGTGCGATGGTAAGGGAAAAAGAAATTTCCGAAAATCAGAAAAAAGATGCATTGCAAGAGATTTCTCAGATGAAATTTGATCAAAAAGAAACAGGTATAAAAGCGCCGCATTTTGTTATGGAGGTTAAAAAAATCTTGGCAAAACAGTTTGGCGATGAAGTTGTGGAAAACGGCGGTTTGCAAGTAACAACAACCTTAGATTACAATATCGAGAAAAAAGCAGAAGAGATTGTTAAAGACGAGCTCGAAAAACTTAAAGGCTTTAACGTTGGCAATGGCGCAGCGGTAGTTTCGGATCCAAAAACAGGTGAAATTTTGGCAATGGTTGGTAGTAAAGATTACTACGACACAAAAAATGATGGCAATTTTAACGCAGCATTGTCAATGAGACAGCCGGGTTCTTCGCTTAAGCCTATTATGTATTCGGTAGCATTCGAAAAGGGTTATACGCCGGCAACTCTTGTTATGGATGTAAAAACAGATTTTCCATCCGGCGACCCAGAGCACCCAGTTTATACACCGGTAAATTACGATGGCAAATACAGGGGGCCTGTGCAGCTTCGTTTTGCTTTGGGTAACTCACTCAATATTCCCGCAGTTAAAATGCTTGCTCGGGTTGGCATAAAAGATGTGATGCAAAAAGGCTACGAGATGGGAATTGACAACTGGCAACCAACAAAAGAAAACGTTGCTAACGTTGGGCTTTCTTTAGTTTTGGGAGGACGGGAGACAAGTTTGCAATCAGAGACAACAGCCTACGGCGTGTTTGCCTCGGGTGGCTATCGGCACGACCCGGTGTATATTTTAAAAGTGACCGACAACAAAGGCAAAACTCTGTATGAATACAAACCAAAAGATGGGCAAAAGGTCCTAGAAAAAGAAGTTGCGTTTTTAATTTCTCATATTTTGCTAGATAATGTTGCCAGAACCGATGCGTTTGGTTCAAATTCCTACCTTGTTATTTCTGGCAAGACTGTTTCGGTTAAAACAGGTACCACCGACCAAAAACGCGATAACTGGACTGTTGGTTATACACCATCGTATGTTGTTGGCGTGTGGGTTGGCAACAACGACAACTCAGTCATGAATCAAGCAATCGCCTCTGGAATAACTGGTGCGTCGCCGATTTGGAATCGGATTATGAGAGAAGTATTAAAAGGAAAAGCAGATGAGCAGCCGAGCAAACCAGACAATGTGATTGCTGTTACCATCGATTCTTTAGGTGGTGGTTTGCCACGAGATGGCAAGCCAACGCGTTCCGAGTATTTTATAAAAGGTACTGAACCGCAGTCACAGTCGGCAATATATAAAAAAGTAAAAGTTTCAAAATCTGATAATAACAAACTCGCATCAGATAGCGAAATAGAACATGGACAGTACGATACAAAAGATTTTATTGTCTTCGAAGAACAAGACCCAGTTTCCCAAGATGGCAAAAACAGGTGGCAAGAAGCAATCGATGCTTGGATAAAAGCAACGTATGCATCGGATCACCCAGAATATTATCCGCCAAAAGATAAGTCTGATAAAAAAATTGATGATAGTAATACTCCAACACCAACACCGACCCAAACGCTAACTCCCTCACCTACCCCTACCCCTACCCTTATCCCTACCCCTCACTAGTGCTATAATTGCTTTGCGATTCATGGTCTTCATCACGAACCACGGTTTGGCTACGAAAGGAAGCTAGTTTTATTTTCCTCCTTCTGGCACTACAGGTTCCTGAGAAGTAGCTTTATTCACTCCAGGTTTAATAATTTTTACTGGGCCCGGTTGTGTGTCTGGATCTGGTCCAATTTCATCTCTCAAGCCTCTTACTGCGCGCGATCCCCTTTCTCCGATTCCAAACATAGGCGGCATATGCGGATTTGCCGCTGGTCCGACTGGATGGCGATACCCTATTAATCCTGTTGTATCAGCTTTTGATGCCGTATCAAGTATCGCTTGTTCTTCAGCATCTTTCGGATCTGCTTGTTTTGCTGCCCACTCTTCTATTTGTTTTCTCTCTTCTTCTGATATCTCTGGCATTTTTCACCTCCAATCGTTCAGTGTTTTGTAACGATTACAAATTTAGAGTAATCGAAATCTAGAAAGATGTCAAGAAAATATCATGCCTCGGGGTGTGATGCCTGATTCCAGTTTAATATTTTATCTACAGTTGCATCTGCGAAGATTTTCATTGTATCGTCTATAGATAATTCAGGAATATGAGGTATCAAAAGTTGAAGGTCGGTACAAGCAAGTATGACATTTTTTACATGTTTTTCTTTGAATTTTGTAATTATTTTTAATAACTCTTCTCTGTCTGTGTTGCCTTGCCTATTTAAAACGATATTACTAATTATTTTACCGATCTTTGCTTGGTCAAAGTCATTCGGGAGTATCTGTTCAATTCCATTTTGTAGAAAACTTTTTTCATACAATCTGTGTTTTAGTGAGCTTGATGTTGCTAAGAGACCAACCTTTGTTATGTTTTTATTTTTCAAAAACTTTGTTGTTTCTTCTAGGATGCTTAGCATTGGAATCGTGACTGTCTTTCTTATTTCCTCAATGAAGATATGTAATGTATTACAAGGCATAACTAAAAAATCAGCGCCTGCTTTCTCTAGTCTTTTGGCTGCATCTATTAGGTAAGGCAAATATCTTTCTTCGCCAGAATTTTTTGTCAGTAGTTCCTGCTCAACGTCGTAGCTTATTGGGACATTCCAAAGTAAGATTGGGGGGCGATGTTTTTTGTTTTGCTGATAGCATCCAAAGATTATTTCGAGGTAAAATTCCGCAGTTGTCTCTGGTCCTAAGCCTCCAATAATGCCAACAGTTTTCATAGCTATTCTTTTACCTTCGCACTAAATTTTTCTTTGAGCACTGTAATTACTTTTTCTCGAATTTTTGCCACGTCTTCTGAAGTTAGATTTTTTTCCTTATGCTGATAAACGATGTGGAAGGTTTTGGAGTCTTTATATTGATCTAACAGGCTAACATCTTTAATTAATTGACTTTGGTTTTTGATAACAGTTATTACTTCCCCCACTTTAATTTTTTCTTTTAGCGTGATTGCTAAATCCTCAATAACTGCTGGATATTTTGGAATTGGAACAAACACATGATCTTTTTTTGCAGTTTTCAAAAGTTCCTCAATTGGTGCTTCAAAAAACACGCCTTGGTCAATTACTTCTATGTAATCGCTTGGGTCTTTTGATAGCCCGAGTTTTTCAAATAACAATTCAAGTATGCCTTTTATTTGGTAAAAACTTTTGCTATTTGTAATGCCAGATAAAACATATTCTTCTTTTGCATCCGAAACATTTGGGCCATGATACACTTTTCCAATCTCAAACAAGTTAACATCTTCAAAATTTGCTTGGTTCTCCGAAAGCGCTTTTATAAGGTTCATTTTTATTGAAGGCCTTAAATATTCAAATTCACGACTTACTGGGTTATCAACTCGCAGTGCCTTTTCTGGATTTTGTTGCAAAGCTTCTAAATCGTTTTCGCTAATAAGTCCATAGGTGTAGACATCGGAAAAACCACTTCCAACAAGAACTTCTTTTATATTTCTGTCGAGGTTATAGTCTTTAAAATAGGGAATTTGTTTGGTTGGAATTTGTCCGCTTGGTAAGGTTTTGGGGAAATTGTTATACCCATAAAGACGGGCTACTTCTTCTATTAAATCTTCTTCGATTTTTAAATCGTTTCGATAGGTTGGAATCGTGCACTCGATGATATCAGTTCCCTTTTTTTGCGGAGATAGGACTAATCGATCCAATAGGTCGAATATTTCCTTTTCTGGAAGGTTTACTCCCAAGATTTGATGCAGGCGTGACATTCTTAGTGTTAATTTCCAGGGTTCAAAACTTTCTTTTTTAAGGTCTAAAATATCTGATGCGATTTCGCCTTTTGCCAGCTCAACTATTAAAGAAGCAGCTCGTTTTAACGTGTCGACTGTGCCACCTTTGTTTGTGCCGCGTTCGTAAATTGCCGAGGCATCGCTTCGAAGTGATAGTGCTTGAGATGTGCGGCGAACAAGCACTGGATTAGGAACAGGAGCATGAAGAAACAAATTTTTTGTAGCCGTTTTGATACCAGTATTTAATCCTCCTTTTATTCCTGCTAAATCAATAATTCGCAGAGAGTCTCGAATAATGATCGCGTCGTTTGGTAAGCGATAAGATTTTTCGTCAACGCTTGTGAACTGTTCCCCACCTTTCGTTTTTTCAAGAATCATCTCATGATTTTTAATTTGATTATAATCAAATGCATGGAGTGGGATACCAAGTTCAAACATTACATAATTTGTTATATCAACAATATTATTAATTGGCCGAAGGCCAACTTTTTTTAATCGGTCTTGCATCCATTTTGGAGAATCTTCAATAGTAACGTTTTTAATAATAACGCCGGTCCAGCGTTCAAAAAGCGAAAAATCTGGTTTTAGTGTAATTGGCAGTTTTGTTGTTGGCGTTTTTATTTCTGGAATTTTAAAATGTACTTTTTTTCCTTCGATTGCAGCGATTTCCCTTGCAATACCGATAATAGAAAGACAATCTGGCCGATTTGGGGTAATTTCCAGTTCTAAAATCGTGTCATCTCCATCTTCGACAATTTTTTCTGTGCCAAGACCAACTTCCGTAAGTTTTTCACCAAGTTGTTTTGGCGGAAGCGTTACTTCCACAAAATCTTTGATCCATGATAACGGTGCTTTCATATTAAAATTGTTCTAAAATTCGTAAATCGGGATTTGTCAAAAGACGCAAATCATCCATTTGATATCTCAATGTAACCAATCGTGAAAGGCCGATGGCAAAGGCAAATCCCGAGACTTTTTGCGAGTCATAGCCAACTGCTTTTAAAACGTTTGGATGAATCATACCTGCTGGCATGATTTCGCTCCAACCAGCATATTTACAAAAACTGCAGCCTTTGCCTTTACAGACTGTACATTCCATGTATGTATCAACACCTGGTTCAACGAATGGAAAATTTGTTGTGGCAAATTTTAGTTTTACATTTTCGCCCATTAATTTTCGCAAGACGTAATCAATGGTGCCAAATAGATCAGTCAATCTTACGTTCACGTCGACCAAAAATCCCTCAACTTGCCAAAATTCGAATCCATGCGATGCATCAACTTGCTCATATCTAAAATTTTTTCCTGGAACTATTACCCTAACCGGTGGTTTTATTTTTTCCATAACTCGTCCTTGCATTGCCGAAGTTTGAGTACGCAAAATTATTTCTCCAGGGTTTACTTTTGAATTTCTTGTATCAAGATACAGTGTCTGCTGGGTGTCTCTTGCTGGGTGGTCTTTAGGAATATTAATCGCCTCAAAGTTATAATAATCTGTTTCGATTTCTGGCCCTTCTGCTGCTTGGAATCCCAAACTTTTAAACACATCAACAACGTCGTATAACACCTGTGTCATTGGGTGTAAATGGCCAATCTTTGGTTTTATGCCAGGCGTAGTTGTATCGATTTCTTGCTTTTTTTGCTCTCGTTTTTGATGGGTCAGTGAAGCTTGTTTTTCTTCGATTGCTTCTTCGACGATTTTTTTTACGTCATTTGCGAGTATTCCCACTTCTTTTCGTTTCTCTTTGGGCACTTTTGTTATATTTTTGAGCAAAAGCGTGAATTTTCCCGAACGTCCCAAAAACTGCAGTTTAATTTCTTCGAGCGTTTTTAAATCATCCGCTTCCAGAATAAACGAAACCGCGGCATTTTTAAGGTCGAGTAAGTTCTCTTCCATACAGTTTAGGATATCACAAACCCTATTTTATTTCACCGTTGATCCTTGAAGAACCCTGAGTCGATCAATTGCTCCTGGCGTTTTTGCTAGAATTTCTGTAAGATTTCTAACTGCAGACAAATGAGCTTCGCTACCAGGTGCAGTTTCTTTTGCTGCAAGAACACTATCAACAGATTCTCCAACTTTTTCTTGAACCATATTCAAATGTTCTCTTTGATACAACATTGGTCTTGGTGCTTCTAACCCCATAATAATCACCTCCTTTTTTGCCGACTGTTCATGGCTTTTGTAACCTTGCTATCTTAACGTAACTTCAACTCCTGGAGTCATTTGAACTGGCGGCATTCTCCTTTCTCGTCTTATTTCTCTGCGTCTTGCGTTAGATATGTTTGATTCAGCCTTACCTGTTACATCTAGAGCACCATGAGAGCGTAGCCAATTATTAGTTACCACCTGATTGATTAATCGATCTAACGTTGGATCATGTCTTATCACGACAAGTTTTGGTTCAACAGATTCCCCATATGGTCGAGCTAGTGGTGTAACCAGGTCAAAATCAATATCTTGTTCTCGCATAATCTATCACCCCCTTCAAACAACAAAAAAACCTCCCGCTTGGGAGGTCTTGGTGTTCTGGTTTTTGTTTTTAGTTTCTTAAACCATCAACCAACCTCCCGTTTTGGGAAGTAAAGTAAAAATAAAAATAAAACGATTGATGGCTTTTCATTAATATGTCTATCTTATCGCAACCATTTGTCCTTGTCAAGAGCTAGGCTGCCATAGGAAGAACGTTCATGTATTCACAGTTTGCTCGTAATTGACCAAGGAGAGCTTTTCTATTTGGGACGTTGTTTTTGAAAGCGAGATAAAAGACATACTCTCCATCTTTTCCGCTTGGCTTTGAATCAATCTTTGTAAGGTTAACATCGCTTTCGGCAAACGGTTTTAGGGCGGCCGCGAGCGCGCCTGGTTTGTTTCTGAGGGTAAATACGACAACCGACTCGTCTGCTAGGATAGAAGTGCCATTTTGTGCTTCTTCTCGAATCATCCGTATTGCTCTTCCTATGTTGAGTTCCTTCTGAGCTACTTGCGGTGAATACGTTGCTTTAGGGTATGAGCCAAAATTTTTTACGTGCGATCCTCTATTTCTTACTGCGTGAATAGCAGAATGAATATGTGGCTCGTCCTCATGCCCATCGATTGAGACAAGAAAGGAAATAGTGGCATTTTTTCTCTCTAATGATTTGATCTTATTTAAATTGATGCCTCTTTTTTGAAATGCTTGAAGCATCGTGAATAAACTTCCAGGGGAGTCAGAAATATTAATAATAAATGTCGTTTTATCTCTTCCTGTGTAAGGGGGTTTCTCCCCGTTATCTCTGGTGATAGCAACAAATCGTGTTGTATTATCGGGATCATCTTCGAAATGCGCAATTCTTGCAAGCGTTAACCATTGCGCTTGTGCAGCGATTTCAGTTCCGATTCCCGCAATCGCAGGGTTTTGTGCTGCCATTGCAACTGCAGCGCTCGTGCTATCTACTGCGCGTGTTGCAAGGCCTGGAATCATTGCTCGTAGTCGGTCAATATTATCTCTACACTGTCCAAGCGCACTATCTTTTGAAGCGATAACACTAAATTGTCCACCATGGACAGGGTCTGCTTGATAGTATAAATAATGATGAACCGCCACGCCAATTTCTGCCCCAATGCGTAAACCTGTATATTTCTGCAAACCTTCATGTGTATCTTTTACTGGTCCATCGGTAGAATTATCAATGGGAACAATTGCAATGTCCGTTTGTCCTCGTTTTATCATCTCAAACATATTTGCAATTTTTTCTGCACCTCTTTCCAATAATACTGCTCTGCCATCGCCAAATTCTCCAAGAAACGCATCAGCAGCCATTTTTGTAAAGGTGCCATCTGGACCAAGCCATGCGATGCGACGAACTATTCTTCTCTCAACCTGCGCATCAGGCATTGCTGTCGGTAAATCTGGTACTGCTTGTAATTGTCGTTCAATG
>OBEQ010274600.1_pt1 | contig 17261 bp, 20 predicted proteins | sample 1670901 | NCBI WGS metagenome assembly OBEQ01 (sample SAMEA104232315, study PRJEB22302) | groundwater metagenome | biome: forest; feature: aquifer; material: groundwater | place: USA | collected 2011-08-07 | depth 5.4 m
ATCCGTTGGATAAGGCGGAGCGTCAGTTCCCGGCGGATAAAGGTCGCCAGACCTACCTGCTCTACCCCCATCATCAAGGAAGGCGCCACCTGCCGGCCATGGTAATTTGCGGCGCACAAATTTGCCAATCATCTAACTATCGTTATATTATAACTAATGCCGAACTGCGCATATAACATGTCTCTGAACAAAAAAACCGAATGAAAAGGATCTTTCTCCATGAAAATTGAGCGCCCTGAGCAACCGCAAGCTTTTGATGCCGATCGACAGACCGCAACTCCCAGTCTGGCCGATCCGTGCGTGCTTGATTGGCAAGAAGTCAGGGATTTAGGTCTTGAACCAGATCCCGCCATCAGCGACGACGCCAACTAATCGGGGGCAAACAATGGCAATCAAACGCCTTTTCACCCCTTCCGTCGCTTCCGAAAAACATGGGACGGAAAATCCTCAAGCATCACAGGCATCCTCATCCAAACGCGAGAACGCCATCACACGCACCCCCCATGAAAACGCTGATGTCATGAAACGGCGCGACCTCTTTCAAGAGGTCGCCGACAAAATGATTCTGGCGATCGAGCAAGGTACCGCCCCATGGCAAAGACCTTGGACAGAGTGCCTTGGCTGGCCAGAAAATCCAACCACCAATAGACCGTATCGTGGCATCAATATCATGATGCTGGCCAGCGCCGATTTCCAGGATCCACGCTGGTGCTCTTACGAACAGGCCAGGAAGAAAGGATGGCAGGTAAAACGCCATGAGAAAGCATCGCGTATTTATTTCTACAAACCACTTCAGGTTGAAACCAGCAAAATTGATCCTGTCACGGATCTGCCAGTCGTCAAAATTGTACCGGTATTTCGTTCATCTGCCGTATTCAATCTCAGTCAAATGACGGATGTCCCAGCCCTCGAGACTGGCCTGGAACACACCGTCGTGCTCAATGACGTTGCCGAGCAGGCCATTCTTGAGATCGTTGAAGCCACAGGCGCGCAAATCGATCATGGATACACCAAGGCCGCCTATCTGCCGGCTGAAGATCGCATCATCATGCCCGCGAAAAATACGTTCAAATCCGATGCCCATTATTTCGCTACTCTTTTGCATGAGCTGGCCCACTGGTCTGGGCACCCATCACGCCTGAATCGCACTTTCGCGCGCGACAAATCGAGTCCGGATTACGCGCGTGAAGAACTGCGTGCCGAAATGTCCAGCGCCATGCTTTCCATGCGCCTCGGCATTCCTTCCTGCATTGAGAACCATGAAGGGTATGTTGCTGCGTATCTGCAGCTTCTGCGTAACGACAAGAAAGAAATTTTTCGGGCCGCAAAAGATGCGGAGACAATTTCTCACTTCATTCTGCGCTACAGCCATGATCTCAAGCTGAGCGTCGATGAAGAAATGCAAGCGCACGCGCAAGCTGCAAGTTCGGCCGGGGCTCCCGATGAGTTTTTTGATGCATCACTGTTTGACGATTTCGAAACAGAGCAACACGCTGCCACTCCCTGCTGACAGCGACTTTCCCGCCGCTTCGGCGGCGGGGTTTTTTATTCGCGCCATCACGCCCTGAACCAACATGATCGAAAGCATTTATTTTGCCGGCCCCGATGTGTTTCGTTCGGATGTGAATGACTGGCGCAAACACGTCATTGAGATTTGCCAGGCACATGGGGTTCTTGCCCTTCTCCCCTGCGATACCACGGAAACCAATGCAAAGGCAATCCGCGCCACCAACATACAACGGCTGGAAGAGGCATCGGCGATCATCGCCAATCTGACCCCGTTCCGTGGAGTCGAGGTCGATACCGGTACCGCCTTCGAAGTTGGATATGCCTGCGCGTTGCATAAACCGATTGTAGGTTTTGCGACAAATCTTGAATCCTTGGAAGCTCGCGTTGAGCGTCTCTATGGCCCCCTGGCAGAGAGTCGGGGCGCCTTCTCTCGGAGAGACCGGGATGGCTTCGGCGTAGAAGAATTTTCTTTGCCAACCAACCTGATGATTGCAGCAGAAATTCCGATCGTCGCAGGCGACGTGGATATGGCTTTGGGATTGCTACTGCAAGAACACCGTCTTTTCGAACGCCCGAGATGAGACGCGGCGACCGGAACTGTTTCCAATCAACGTCTGCAGTGCTATCACGTCCGTACTACGAAGACACCCGGCGGACTGCTGCTGATTGACGGCTTTTCCGCCAGTGCCACCACTGGCGCGGTGACGTGGCCAGGCAGAGCTTTCTCTTTAAGACCCCCCGGACATTGGCAGCGATCCCTATGGCTGATGACTGAATTTCTTGCGTGCCGCATCGTTGCCAGCATCAAACATCTCGCCAACACAAACCGCATCAGCCACAGGAGCAACTGAGTCATCAGTGACGACATTCACCGGCTTTTCGTTCATGCCCGCTATCACCTGCAGCCTCAGTGCGTTCAATGCATCCGCCATTCTATTCATCGCCATCACCCCCGGGTCAGGACTTCTGTTTCTCTATCTTGGTGAATTATAGAGTATGATTATTGTTGCCAAAAGCGTTAAATTTTTTGTACGACAGGATAAATTGCTGCGGTCTTGCCTATCCATGCTGCCAAAACACATCAACGAACGGACATTCTACAGAATTTGTTTAACCATCCTTCCGACAATAGTCATATTCAGGAAATCAAGAATGGTCAGATATTTTCGCGTTGCGGCTTTTGCATAGCAGGCAATCGGCCCCTTCAATGTTGAGGCGTCTGCCCTCTTTTATTACTTTCGTTGTGTTATAAAACTAATCTATAGTAGAATGCTATAAGCGATGGGCGAGAATTCAGACTTATACCTTGTGGGCTTGAACATCGACAAGCATACGGCGCATTTTGCTTGTCGACGCGACAAAACGCTTGTGAAAGCCGCGCAAGGAGTTTACTTCCGAGCCGGGTTGAATGCCGAAACGATGTTCAACACTTACGGCATTCGGCTCGCCAGGCACTTCTTCCAGACCGCTGCACTGACTCACTCAACGGCCTGGTACAAACGTCCAACACATGGACGCGTGTTTATTGGTGGGAACTATCCGTTCTGGAAAGCCATCGCCCCTTACGGCGGCGATTTTAAAATCGTACAGGGTATTGCTCGCCCTGTAATTAGCGATCCACGTATGTATGAGCTTGTGGAATTTCAGGACCCGCTAGGCGGGTTCGGAATGTATTGTGCGACTCCTGAGATGCTGGCGATTCAGCTCATGGAAGCGACGAAGACAAACATTGAAAAGCATCTGCCAAAGCTTGAGATGGATGCGATTCTTGATGGCCTGCTGAAGAAATATGGTGGCAAATCGCAAATGCTCGCAACGCTCCAAGAGATCGCCGAGATCGCAGACAAGGGTAGAGAGTTTGACCGTTTGTTGAAATATTATCTCCGGTTGGATCGGAGTTCAAGAATGAGGTGATATATGCCGCTGTGGGTGGATTTGTCTGAACATCAAGTAACCTTGAATGTGTACAAGTCCCCAACCGGCAAACGCCTCATCTTGAGGCCATTAGATCACCGGATCAGCATACCGCCCGGAGTTTCCGAACTCGGATTCAAGCAGCATGGCGACCTCTATGAGCGTCATGACCTCAAGCTAACCCTCTCGCAAATTCTCAAATATTTCCCCAAGGCCTTTCCGGGAGATATCCCCGTATCCGAGATCTATTATCTGCCGCCGGCAGAAGAAATTTCTGTTGAGCGTTATCAATGGCAACGCAATCGGGTTGGTGGCCAGTCTTTTGGCAATCGCCAGAAAATATGCCCGCTGACCGAAGCGCTGTTCGAAGAACATGTGAAGCCTAAACTCCGGGCAAACTACTCGGCCAACTTTGACGCATATCGCGCCCTGCATCCGGACCTCACGCATTGTTCGCTGGTTCAGATTGCTGGCCAGGGAGCATGGATCCTCGAACACGTCGGCGACATTGAAGTATGCCGTCCTCGCCCGATTAACCCAGCATGGGTAAAAAAAGTGGATGACTTCCTTTCTCCCGATGCGACCAGTTTCGGCGGCCGGGCAGATGACGACCATCAAATATTTGTATTCGGCAGCAACACTGCTGGGCGGCATGGTAAAGGGGCAGCCCTCTTCGCCAAGAAAAACCATGGCGCAATTTATGGGCAGGGAGAAGGCCTTCAAGGCAAGAGTTATGCGATCCCGACAAAAGACAAACAACTCCGGCCGCTACCGCTCGAGAAGATTGCGGCGGCGGTCGATCAATTCAATTCCTTTGCCAGGGAATATCCTGACCTGACCTTCCGCGTCACCGCAATCGGATGCGGCCTGGCCGGCTATAAACCTGAAGCAATCGCCCCGCTCTTCAATGATGCCCCGGCCAACTGTCTGTTACCCGAAGAATTCATGTGCGCGAGGGAAGAAACAATGGGATCACACAACGATACCAAAACAACAGCGAGTGAACAAACGATACATCCTGATAACGATTTTCGTGGAGCACATCTATGACAACCCCCCTTTCCCAGATGACGCCAACCCAAGCAGATCAAGGCGACTGGTGCCACATCCTCGACGTGTTGAAAGAAGCGCAAGAGAAACTTGATTCTGCTGGTGTTCGCCGCTCTCGGATTGACGGCGCGATCAACATCGCCAAAGAGCACGCAAAAGACGCGCGGAATCTCTCCACCACTACTGTGGAGATCGATCAAAGCGGACATCCATACGGCCGAGTTCGGGTTCCAACAATGTATTCGGGCCTTGTTCCAATCTCGGAATTCAACGCCGTCGAGATCCACAAAATGGCATCCGCCATTGATGGCGACGATCTGATGCCGATTGAGGATGTTGAACCCGGATCAAGCGTCATCGCTTTCTCGGTTTGCCTACATTTCCGCCGTGGCGGAATAGACACCGTACAAGATTTCCACTTTGATCCTACGGAACCTGGTGCAAGAACCGTTGCAGAAAGAGATGCCGAAGAATTGGCGTTGTCTCTGTCGGATATGATTTTGATGTCAGATCCATCGCTGGAGCCGAAGTATGTTCTGCATTACCTCGCAAACGATCCGCGCGCCATGACGAAAGAACCATCTGGGCCGCAACCGCCTTCTGTATCGCAGTTCTACGAGGAACTTCTGAACAACGTTGAAACAATCTACGGAATTTCGGAAGAGCACGGTGTTGACACTCTGGTGGATCTTTTCTATCTGCCACACGTAATCGAACTGCGCAGGTCCGGCGACGAAAGTGCGTTCATCGAACAGTCCCCAAACAGCAAAATCGATGAGGTGCTGAAGCTCCTGCCTTCGGCTGCCTATTGGGAATCATTAGTGAGCCAGGAACTGCTACTGGACAACAAACCTTGATCAGGAATTTCTCATGCAAACAAATCCAAGCGACAACATAGCAATAGAGGATTCCATTCTGGATGTGCCGGGCTACTACCTTGTCCAACTTTCATCCAGAGGCAACCCTGATTTTGGACAAGACCCAGACCGCGAAGTATTCGGGGTAGCAGATCAGCAAGCTCAAGTCGGATCCCTGCGCGAGGCGTCCATCCTTTGTCGCGCTTACATCAGCGAAAACGGCCTTGGTTATGGCAACTGGACCGGCGGCCAGATCTTCAATCGCGCAGGCCGGCAAGTGGCGCAGATTTCATATAACGGCGGGGTCTGGCATCCCGTCGAGGCGGGAATCCAGCAACAGTCCAGGCCTGACGGAAAAGCGCCATCGCATGGAGCGGACGCTAAGTCCCTCGTCACCGTTTACATCGAGGCGTATGCTGTCAACGATTATGCCGATGGACTCGACTATGCCAAAACAGAAATGGATGAGGCCTATCTCAAGCGTTTGCGATCGTTGCAGGCGCTATGCATTACAAATGGTCTGGCCGAATGCCGTGTTGATGGTGGCCCGGACGCGTGGGGACCAGGAGACATAGAAAATAACCTTTGCCTGACCACACCCCAGCTCATTGTGACCCCAACGGATTTCTGGTTCTGCGATCAACCCAAACATGCTTCCTATATTATCGAAACGCGCGGAACATCTATCGATGAATTGTGCGATCTGGCCAGAAATTCAGAACATAAAGTGCTGTTCTTGGGCAATGATCCAACACAGCTACGCGACCGGATTGCGGAACACGAAGATCTCGCCGCTGAGCCAGACGATCAAATGAGATTGTCATCGCCATCCATCTTCTGAATGAAATCGATACTTGACACCCGATTTGGCAGTGACGAGGCGCTTGGTGTGTATTACTACACTGACGATGGGGTCACCCTCACGCTGGCCCAAGTCGAACGAATGATCATTGAGCATGGCCGAGACAACCTGCCCGGAATGCAATCTCTCTTTCCGGATGACACCTCAGCCATTTGCTGCACGAATTACGCCATCCAAATCGCCAGGGCCATGCCAGGGAGAGTCCACATTTTCGGTTTTGCCAACGAAAACAATCCCACTTCGCGAGTCGCCAGAGAAGGAATACACCCAGACGGCCACGATTTCGCGGTAGTCGACAACCGTTACCTGGTTGACCCCTGGATACGCCTGGTCGCAGCCGAAAGCGGTCAAATCGTTTTTGATCTGGAAGACCCGTTGGATGCCACATCGGTTCGGGACACTTACGGCCCGAAAGAATGCTGGACATTAATGAAAACCGCAATGAAGGAAGGGGCCGAGTCAAACATGCACAATCAAAAATTTTCTACCGCAGATGCCGATCGCTTGCTTGGCCTATCGGATCAATTTATGGAAGACTGGGAGACACACGAGGGAGCCTCAAACCCCGAGTGCAAGGAACGTCGCATCGAGTACGACGCAATCCGCGACTTGTTCGTGAACGCCCCAAGAATGCTTGATCTGCTTCTCAGGGCCGCAGGACCGGATTCAAGTCTGCCGCGCGATTTGAAAAACGATTTGGAAGGTTTCCTCCGCGAAGAGGAAATTGCTCGGCTCTGTCCCCGTGCGCACTCCTCAGAGCGGCCTGGTTGTGACCCACACGAATCGGAGAAACTAGAAAGCGGCAGCACCGGCGAACCATTTACGGTAATCGGCTTTTACCAGGACAACGGACACATTTTTGCCCACCACGTTCGCGCTAATGACGCGTTGAACGCATTCGTCGCTGTTGCTGCAGAATACGAAGGTAACGCAGAAATGGTGTGCACACTACCTGGCCATGTCGGCGAAGGAACGGGCCTTACCTTCCCTGGGGAAGCGGTGGTCGACGGCGCTACAGTGCTCGAACAGCCGGAGGTATTTGGCACCTTACCCCCGGATCATGCGGAAGAAGATCACGACGATGCGCCAGCATCGTCATCATTACGCATGTAGAAAACGTCACCACGACAAAAGAGGCGCGCTTCGTGACCGATCCCCAACTCGACGCACTCCGTACCCCACCGCACTCGGTCGAGGCCGAGCAATCGGTGCTGGGCGGGCTGCTGCTGGATAACAGTGCCTGGGACAAGATTGGTGATTTGATCGCGGAAAGCGATTTCTACCGCTACGACCACCGCCTGATTTTTCAACACATCGCGCGCCTGGTCGCCGCCGGCAAACCGGCCGATGTGGTGACCGTGTTCGAGTCGCTGCAGAACACCGCCAAGGCGGAAGAGGCGGGCGGTTTGTCTTACCTCAACGCGGTGGCACAAAACACGCCGTCGGCCGCCAACATCCGCCGCTATGCGGAAATCGTGCGCGATCGTTCCGTGCTGCGCAAACTGGTGACAGTGGCCGACGATATCGCCACCACCGCGCTCAATCCGCAGGGCAAGGAAACCAAGCAGCTTCTCGATGAAGCCGAATCCAAGGTGTTCCAAATCGCCGAAGCTGGCGCGCGCGGCGGCCAGGGTTTTCAGGAACTACCCAAGCTGCTCACGCAGGTCGTGGAGCGGATTGACGAGCTGTATCACCGCGACAATCAAAGCGATGTGACCGGCGTGCCGACCGGCTTTGCCGATCTGGATCGCATGACGTCCGGTTTGCAAGAGGACGATCTAATCATTGTGGCTGGTCGCCCATCAATGGGCAAGACAAGCCTGGCCCTTAACATGGCTGAACACGTTGCCATCGACCAGGGCTTGCCGGTGGCGGTGTTTTCGATGGAGATGGGTGGCACGCAACTGGCCACGCGGATGCTTTGCTCAGTCGGCCGCCTTGATCAGCAGCGCGCCCGCAACGGCCGTTTGCAGGATGAAGACTGGCCGCGCCTGACGCACGCGATTCAGAAAATGCAGGATGCGCAGTTGTATATCGATGAAACGCCGGCGCTCAACTCGATGGAATTGCGCGCCCGCGCGCGGCGCTTGTCGCGTCAGTGCGGCAAGCTGGGTTTGATCATTGTCGATTACCTGCAATTGATGTCGGCCAATTCTGCCAGCGGCGGCGAAAACCGCGCCACGGAAATTTCCGAAATTTCGCGTTCGCTGAAATCACTGGCGAAAGAATTGCATTGCCCGGTGATTGCTTTGTCGCAGCTCAACCGTTCGCTCGAACAACGCCCCAACAAACGCCCGGTGATGTCCGATCTGCGCGAATCCGGCGCCATCGAACAAGATGCCGATGTGATCATCTTCATCTACCGCGACGAAGTCTATAACCCCGATTCGCAGGACAAGGGCACGGCGGAAATCATCATCGGCAAGCAGCGTAACGGCCCGATTGGCTCAGTGCGTCTGACCTTCCTTGGGCAATATACGAAGTTTGAGAATTTTGCGGGTGGCGGCAATCAGGAGCACTAGCTTACTGATACCCAGACTCATTCGCATTGACCGTAATCCGCAACAACTTTGGATTCGAACCCGCCACTCCGCCACCAATGTAGGTCAGCCGGCCCTCTTTCTTGTAATACGTTTCCAGGCGCCAGGCATCGCCCCCGAAATAAAAGGGGATGAAGGACTTGCCCGTGGTGTAAGTTTTCATGTCGGAAGGTTGTCCAGTCAGATCTTCAACCTGACGCTGCGACATCCCGATCTGCAGTTTCGAAAATTTGCTTTTCGGTGCAGGCGTCCCAATAATTTCTCCCTCGAAAGATCCATCCTTAGACATCACTTTCCGGACACTGCCATTCGCTGGCTCACTGGCGACGGCCACGGAAGAACTGTCCGATTTTATCGCTTGCTGCTGCGTGGCGACACACCCGGACAACAGTGATACGGTTACTACTGCGAGCACAACGGCTTTCGTTTTCTCAATCATCACTTTCATGTCAGACATCCCTTAATGTTGGTTGCAGTTTTTCAATTTTCCTTCTCGATGCTCAGCACAGCATTATTCGGTATTGAGTTCTCGCTTCAGACTTTCTCCCATCGAAAATTTCACAACGCGGCAAGCCTTGATCTGCACCGGTTCGCCCGTCGCGGGGTTGCGCCCTTTACGCGATGCACGATTCATCACTTGCAATCGTCCAAAGCCAACGTAGGCAAATACGCCCTGCGATACAAGTGCGCTTGTGATTCCATCGAACACCTTTGAAACTATCTGGTCTGCCTCTGTCTTCGTGAGGTTGAATTCAGTCGCAACCAGACTGGCAAGGGCGGTTTTGCTCATCGTATTCCTTTCTCAATTGCAATGAAAATCTTCTTCGCGGCATTGCGCGCGGTTGTCGAGGCAACCCGCGCGCGCCCTCCTTTATGTCACTTTCTTTAAGCCGCTGGAAATCGCGGCCGCAATTGGCTCCATTGATTTTTCATCGGGGATCTTCAACAACCGGACAATGTCCTGCTTGGACACACCAGCAAACTCAAGCAACTCAACAATAGTCGGATAGCGCTTCCCGGAAGCTTCCGTGAATTTCTTCATGGCAGCATCCAAAACAAGAATTGAGGCTGCGACAAGAATCGATTGCTGCCTCGGCCGACTCTTGGCGTATTGTGAAGCTTTCAATACCAAGGCCATGCGTTCGAAATCAATTGATGTGTCGCCATCCAGCCAACAACTGATTTTCAATTTTTCATGCATTTCAGCCCCATCCAGATTGACAATACCAACTAATATCCGATTCTATAGAAAAAAAGTCAAGACATATAAAAATAGGCCTTTTTCGAGTATTGCATGAAATTTTGCAATTTTATGCGCACATCTATCGCACTATTTGACCTTCGAAATCCAGGGTATGCGCGTCGCCTTCGAGCGCACATTTCACCCACTATCTTGCTCTGGAGAGCATAAATAAAAAGAAGGTATACACATGCACATGTCATATAGTATAACGATAGTAAATCACCGCCTACGCCATCAGGCGTTCAATCAAGCTGTAAAAAAATGGTTTTTGCGAATGCGTTAAAACAACTTTTTAAGAAATGGCTAATTTTCTTCTTGTTTTTGTTATTATTGCGTATTATTATCACTTCTGTCATTTTTTCACAAAACCGACAGGAGGCTATATGGGTAATGCAGCCCAGCAAGAACCGTTGTTTGTCCCGTTTCAGAACAAGAAATCAACTGAAGAAGGGAATTTTGCTCCGGCAATGCTGAAAGCAATTTCTGGCTTATTGCTGTCAATTTGTCTGCTTTCTTACCTCTCTAATGGATATGAGGAAAAGCGGCGCGCGGCAATCGCCTCTCACGCCTGTATGGCGGATATCACAACTTCAACCAAATCAACGCCACCGGACCACAAATAAATGGCAACAATTTCATCCCCAATGGAAACTCGGGAAATCCGCCACTTCCACCTGTTCTGCGGCCTTGGCGGTGGCACCAAGGGCTTTAACAAGGCGTCGCCACGTGTTGGCAACATGGTCGGCAAATTCCGATGCATCGGTGGGATCGATGTCGATGCACCGGCCATCCGAGACTTCGAACGCCTGACTGGCGCGCGCGGCACGGTGCTGGACTTGTTCGATCGCAGCCAATTCACCGACTTCCACGGCATGGAGCCGCCGGCAGGCTGGCGCGAGGCGTTGCCGGCCGATATCCGCGCGGCGGCCGGCGGCGAATACCCGCACATCGTTTTTCTCTCGGCGCCGTGTAAAGGGTTTTCCGGGCTGCTTAATGAGACCAGAAGCAAGACGGCGAAATACCAGGCCCTGAATCGCCTGACGATGCGCGGAGTGTGGTTGATGCTGGAAGCCTTCGCCGACGATCCACCAGAATTGATCGTTTTCGAGAATGTGCCGCGCATTGCCAATCGTGGTCGGCATCTGTTGGACCAAATCGGCGAGCTGCTGGGGGCCTATGGGTATGCCGTGGCGGAAACGACGCACGACTGCGGCGAGCTCGGCGGCCTGGCGCAGAGTCGCAAGCGTTTCCTGCTGGTCGCGCGCCACATCGAGAAAGTGCCGCCATTCTTGTACGAGCCGGAGAAGAAAAGCCTCGCGGCAGTGGGTACGGTCCTCGATCGCATGCCGCTGCCGGGAAATATCTCCGCTGGCCCGATGCACAGAGTACCCAACCTGCAATGGAAAACGTGGGTACGCCTGGCCTTTGTCGAGGCTGGCAGTGACTGGCGCAGCCTGAACAAGCTGGCGGTCGAAGGCGGTGTCTTGCGCGACTACCTGATCGTGCCTGAATACCATCGCGGTTTCTTGGGCGTGAATAAGTGGGGCGAACCGGCAGGCACGATTGCCGGGCACAGCCGGGCCACGAACGGCAACTTCTCCATCGCCGATCCTCGCTTCCCTGCCGGCGGCGAGTATGGTCAGCTGGGCGTTCGCGCCTGGACGGATTCGACTGGCACCGTGACTGGGCAGCGCTCACCGATCCAGGGCGGGTTTTCGGTGGCGGATCCACGTACCGGTATTAAACACAACAACTGCTTCCGCATCGTGCGTTTCGACCACGCCGCCGGCACGATCACCAGTGGGGCCGGGCCGAGCGCAGGCGGCCAAGGTGTGGCAGATCCACGCTCGCCCGTAAAGTGCGATGGTCGTGGCTCCAATAAATATCGGGTCACCCGCGTGAATGAGTCGAGTGGCGCTGTTGTTTCTGCAAGTAGCAGCGGCAACGGTGCCTATGCCGTTGCCGACCCCCGCCGTGCTGGCGAAGGCTTCGGAAAATACATGGTCACAGATTGGAACGGTGCCGCCGGCACCGTGATCTCCGGCAGCACGACCGGGCAAGGCGCATTCGCCGTGGCTGATCCGCGCCCCAACGGTATTCCTCAGAAGGGCGACCACTATCTGACAGGTGGCCACTACGGGGTGGCGCATTGGAATGAACCCAGCGGCGCCGTGTCGTCGGCCGCCTGTCACGACAACGGACGCTGGTCAGTCGCAGATCCGCGCATCCCAGCGGCAAGCGACAAACTTGTCGCGCAGATCCGCGCGCTTGACGGTACCTGGCACCGACCATTCACGACCCTGGAATTGGCCGCTCTGCAGTCGTTGGTCGACCCGGAAGAATACCTTGAGCTGGACGGCCTGAGCGATAGCGACTGGCGCGAGCGTATCGGCAACGCCGTGCCGCCAGGCGCCGCAGAGGCCATCGCGGGCGTAATGGGCACCACCCTGTTGCTGGCCTGGTCCGGAGAAACCTTCATGCTGTCGGCGGCACCGATTTGGGTGCGGCCGGTGGCCGTGGCGCTTTCTGTTGCACAGAAGAACACCACTTAACGTTTGAGTTGAGCCGCATTCGGCGGCGCGAAAGGACTGAAATGAGCGAGCAAAAAGTGCCGCCGACAGATGACGGCTCCAACGACAGGTTAGGCCCCGATGCCACAGACGTGGAATTGTGGGCCGAGATTCACCGGCTGCGCGCCGCTGTGGCCGGACCTGCTGGATTCGCAAGCTGGCAAGAGGCAGCGACAGCGGAACGACACCTGCGGGCGAAAACGCGGATCGCATTCGGTCGGCTCGCCGATGTGGCCGAAGAACGCGCGCGGCAGGACGCCAAGTGGGGCGGCGCCGAGCACGACGACCACCACACGACGGCCGACTTCGTGCGGTTGATCGAGGACTATGCCGGCTTGGCGCGCACGATGGCCAGCATGAACAGCCCCGAGAAAGCCGAGCGCAGGCTGATTCAGGTGGCCGCGCTGGCTGTTGCGGCCGTTGAGAGCAGCAGGCGTCGTCGCGGGGCCTAACGCTTGAGTTCAGGCCGGGATGGCGTTGCTCCCTGCTCACGAAACCTATGGGTGTGATTTTTCAATGAACCCCCAGCAAAGCCTGACAACACGATGAAGGCAATGAAGATGCAGATGGATCTCTTTTCTCACGTCGCAACGGCCTATGCGGATGCTCCCGAGGGTGTGCTGGACAATCGGACGCTCTACGATACGGTGGCGCGCCGCGCCGCCATCAGGGATGTGGATTTGCGCGTCCCGATCGGTAAAACAGGTGAAGCGCACAGCCCTGTCAAGCGCAAAATCCGCTGGTATCAGCAGACGCTCAAGCAACTCGGCGTCATTCGGCGCGTGCCCGGCGAGCGCGGCATATGGGAACTCACCGGCGCCGCAGAAAAAGGGCTGCACAAAGTCAAATCCGGCATCAAATTGGTGTCGTTCAGCACCACCCTCGGAATTGCCATCTGGGGGCGCAGCGAAGACGTATTCCCCCGCCTGCAGGAGCAGATCGCCCTCTACATCAGCTCGCCGCCATATCCACTACGCCAGGCTCGTGCCTATGGCAATCCGGACGAGAAGGAATACGTCGATTTCATCTGCAATTCACTTGAGCCGGTCATGAACAATCTTTTGCCCGGCGGCAGTGTGGTGCTCAACGTCAGTAACGACATTTTTCTGAGCAAAAGCCCTGCCCGCTCCCTCTATCTGGAACGGCTGATTCTGGCCTTGCACGACCGGCTCGGCCTGGCGCTGATGGATCGCATTCCATGGGTGAATCTGAGCAAGCCCCCCGGCCCCACCTGGTGGGCTTGCGTCAATCGCGTGCACTTGACCTCTGCCTATGAGCCGGTGCTGTGGTTCACAAACGACCCCTCGCGGGTCAGATCGGACAACCGGCGTGTGTTGGAGCCACATACACAACGACATGTTGAAATGATGCGCGCCGGCGGCGCGCGGCGCAACGAAATCTACGGCGACGGCGCATACAAGATCCGGCCCGATTCCTTCGGGCAGGTTACTCCCGGCAAGATCCCGCGCAACGTGATTCAGCGCGGCCACGCCTGTGCCGACACCAATGCTTACCGCCACCACGCTCAGGCACTCGGGCTACCACTGCATGGGGCTATGCAGCCAACCTCAATTTCGGATTTCTTCATCCGCTTTCTGACCGAGCCGGGCGACCTGGTGGTTGACGGTTTCGGCGGTACCGTACGCACCGGCCTGGCGGCCGAGCGCTTGGGTCGGCGCTGGCTGGGGTGCGAATGGATCTTGCAATACGTCAGTGGGGCCGCTGAGCTTTTTCGTGGATGCGAAGGGTTCTCCATGCATCCGGCACTGGCCGATATTGGGCACAGAAAATGACCGGTTATGGGCGACGCACCCACGAGCGCAAACCATCGCGCTCATCCGCCCAGGTTTCCAGATCACGTGAAACACGTGCCCTGGGATCCGGGAGCCATCCGTAATGGTTCACACCATTTTCACATCAACGTCATCAAGAAGGAGAATTACTCATGTCCAGACGCTGCCGCAATAAGGTTTCACTGATCGGTTTTGTCGGCAAAGATCCGCAAACTCGTTACTCGGCCGCCGGCGACGCCCTCGCCACTTTGTCGCTCGGTACCACCGAAACCTGGAAAGACAAGGTTACCGGCGAGAAGAAGGAGCGCACGGAATGGCACCGTTGCGTTGCTTTCGACAAGTTCGCTGAAGAAGTCTTCGGGAAGCTGCCGAAGAAAGGGTCATACATCTCGGTTGAAGGCAAATTGCAAACGCGCAAATGGAAAGACAAGAACAGCGGGCAGGACCGCTACACCACGGAAATCGTGGCGGACGATCTGATCATGCTCGACCTGCCCAAAACGGAGAAACCGCCCATCGGCGAGCCGCCGGAAGACGACGATATCCCATTCTGAAATATGCCTGTGCGAACAGCCGGGGGTCGGTCCCCCGGCCTCTCTCCTGGAGAGCCAAACTTATGAGCCAACAGATCCTGATCACCCTCACCGCCGATGACGTGACGATGATGCAATCTATCGAATCATTCATTCGGCAACATAACCGCACCCCAAAAAAACGTGAGGTGTCCGGTTGCCTCGAGCGCGACTTCAAGGGAACGCGCGGCGGTCGTGTTTTTGAACGCCTGAAACTTCTTGGAATTGTGCAGCATCAGGCAAATGGCCATTGTGCTCTTACCCAAGTCGGCATGGACGCGCTGAATGCCAAAAGGGGAAGCCAAGATGCATAACTTAGTAGCAACAGCTGCTCCCACGCTGCGGCCGGACATCCTGACGCGCTCAGGATTCTATTTTGATTTCACAAGCCCAGCACTCAGCACCTTTTTTGTTGAAGACATTGCTCATAGCTTGTCCAATATCTGCCGGTTTGGTGGCCACACCAAAACGTTTTACTCAGTTGCCCAGCATAGCGTGCTGGTGAGCCGAATCGTTCCAAAGCAATATCAATATGCCGCACTGATGCACGATGCAGCTGAAGCATTTATTGGCGACATCCCAAAACCCTTGAAGGAACTATTACCGGATTACAAAGCGCTGGAGCAACGCGTCGAGAAAGCGGTGTTCGATCGTTTTGAGATCTCGCTACCGCTCCCGCAATGTGTAAAGCATGCAGACCTCGTTCTACTCGCTACAGAACAGCGCGATCTCATGCCACACCACACAGACGTATGGGCAATGCTCCGAGGGATTGATCCATTGCACGAGACCATCGTTCCCCTGTCTCCGGACGGTGCCTACGATTTGTTCATGGCAAGGTACAGAGAATTAGCGTGTCGCGAATATTAGAAAAGGAAGAAACATGCAGATTGCACAAGAAATGGTTCTCGACAATTTGTCCTCGTTGATGGGGGCCGGCTGCAGCACCGCACACGCCAAGGCCATGCGAGACATTCTGATGAAACAATATCCAGGGCAAGATACGGTGGATATCCCGGATACAGCATGGCTTGCCCTGCTAGAGCAGGTCGAAACGCGACACCCTCCAGAACATCTTTGGTCGCTACTGGTGTGCTGAACAACTAGATCAATTAACGGGGCAGTTATGCTTTACTTGGGCCGAATCAAAACAAGGGCAGACCTTCCATCGGGGCTGATACCCCGCTCAGAGGCAGCCAAGTATTACGATCTTGCGACGCTGCAACCGATGCTGCCAATTGTTGAAAATCTTGGTTTCATTAAGTACCACGCGACTATGCATGGCAAAGACATTGAGTACCTCGATATTAAAGAACTCCAAAAATGGGGAGAAGCGAACGACTATGATTTTCGGCATTCGTCAGGGATTTCCTATGAATGGCGCGAGTATCTGCGGAAGTTCGATCGTATCTACGCTGATGTTGCTCGTCTAAATGCGCTTGCACTTCAAATGGAATTTGACGATGAAGACATGCGGGCAATCCCAGTGATTCTGAGCACGGATGAATACCTCAAGGCCGGCAATGGATACCTGGTTGAAATGGCGCATAAGACTGTTATCACGGAAACGCCGTTCGAGGATGGCGGATACGCCTCCATTGAAGCTATCCATCAACACAGCATCGAGTTTGAAAAGACCGTGGTGTGCGGAATTTATTTCCTAATTGGCGAAGGCGCAATCAGATACGTCGGGCAGTCCATTGACATACTCAAGCGAATCAGAGAACACAGACAAACTGGACAGATAGAGTTCGATCGCTTTTCGATGCTCCCGGTGCGGCGGGAAAAGCTCACTGAGGTGGAAACATGGTACATCCGTCATTTTCGACCGGCATACAACAAGACACGGATGCGCCCATTTCCGGCAGAAAAACGAGTACAAAGGGAGCGCGAGTCAACCGAGAGACGCCTTCGTAAAAAGCCAAAAGCTACACGACCCGGCATGCCACCGATCTTCTTCGACATCGAGTTCACGGACCTGGCGGTCGATCCCCAACTCATCAGCATCGGTCTGGTTTCCGAGGATGGAACGCGCGAGTTCTACGCCGAACTGAGTGATACCTGGCAGCGGGCGGAAGTGGGCGAATTCGCGCGCACGGCTGTGCTGCCGCAACTGGAATGCCGCCCTGAAGTGAGGCTCACGATGGCCGAGCTGCGCGTTCAGCTGGGGCAGTGGATCCAGGCGTTCGAACAGCCAGTACAGCTGGCCACCGACTCCATGAGTTGGGATTGGCCGTGGATTCACGAAATCTTTGATGAGTTGACCCTCTGGCCGCCGAACCTTGACGGTAAGCCGCTATTGCTCACCATGAGCGACCTGAACGATTACGACAAATTCATCGAGACCGTGG
>OBEQ010664174.1_pt1 | contig 17257 bp, 9 predicted proteins | sample 1670901 | NCBI WGS metagenome assembly OBEQ01 (sample SAMEA104232315, study PRJEB22302) | groundwater metagenome | biome: forest; feature: aquifer; material: groundwater | place: USA | collected 2011-08-07 | depth 5.4 m
ACCTAATGTTTGAAAGGTGGGCAACCTCAACCAGTAACCCTCGGGTTATGGTGATTCGGTCAGCCCGGTTGCACGTTTAGGGTTTTTCCGAATACTCACCCATTATACCCCCGTTATCAGAAAGTTCTCCACAGGACCATCAACAGAAAAAAGGGCTTTATCAACAGGTTTTCCGTATCTTTTCCACAGGTTATACACAGGTTACAAAAAGTTATTTTTTTGCACAATACCTCGGACAGAACCACATTAGCGCGGTTCAGCTAAAATAAATACATTAATCGGAGGCATAGTGAGAGGGCTGGATTTTCGATGTGATTACTTAGAACTCAATCGGAGGCACTGGTGCAATGCGTAATTTTGGATGCACCACAAGAGTACTTCATTTTTCTAAGCGGATTACCGCTAAGAAAAATTGGTCGAGACCGAAGTCGTTTTTGCGCAGTGCCTCGTGTAGAACTACGTTAGCGCGGTTCAGTTTGGGATGCAATTTGGATGCGGAGGAGTCGCAGTGCCCCTAGGGTTGTAGTCTCCTACTACCCTAGGGGTCGAGCACCGACAAGTTCAAAGTGCGCCCAAAATGGACTGCGGTCGGAATATAAATTACTCAAGTATTCCGTCCATGTTGATGTCATAGAGCATCTTCTCGTTCACATGTTTGTACACAATAAGATCCTCCGGCTTAAACCAGATGCCAATCTCGCGCTTTGCCTCATCGACATGATCGGAGCAATGCACCAAGTTGCGCACTGCCCTGCCGTCGATACCTGCGATCTCGTAGGAGTCACTCGTGAGGTCTCCACGAATTGTGCCCACATCAGACGTCAGCGGTTCTGTGCCACCAACGAGCTTCTTCACCACACCAACCGCCTGATTCCCTTCGAGTGCCATAATGACCACGGGAGAGCACGTGAGAAAATCGAGTAAGCCATTTAAAATATCCTTTCCATATTCAAGTGCAGACTTCTCCGCTTTTTTGCCATCGCGCTCGATGTCTCCGATAATTCGTCCGCCAACCTTCTCGCACCATGCATCATCCTTACCATAGTGTGCTGCTGCTTGTGCGCGTGTTGCGACGATCATTTTCATACCGACGGTCTTGAGCCCCGTGCGCTCAAAACGTGACACAACTTCCCCAACCAGGGAGCGCTGCATTGCATCGGGCTTCAGAATAATAAACGTACGTTCGAATTTTGGATGTGATCGTTCCATAAAAATTGAGATTATATTTAATATTCGCCTTATCCTAGCAAAAAAGAGCGTTCACGCAAACTACTCTCTGCGGTCTCCAAAGGTCAGACCTTTGGAGACTCCGTGCGTAATTATCAATGCGTTTGTGGTCGAGGTCCTCCCACAAGGACACGTGTCGCGTGGACGCGCTGAAGAAACTGTTCAATACTTTCGTCCTTATTTGGTATATATCCATTTTCAATAGTAAATCCTTCTGCCTTTACATAATCTTGAATATTCAGAATCGAAAGATTGTTTGAGTGGAATTCATTTGCATGTGCGCCAAATATTTCCTCAGCGGATAGTTCACGGATCTGCAGCCATTCTTTCGCCGGATTACCAAACACATCTTTACCAAAGAGATGATCCATGTCGGACTCAAGATAATATCTCCCCAGCGTTGCGGACTCTTCCATTCTTACTGATTCAGGAAGATATTTCCAACCCTCAATATGTCCCTCAGGAATTCCGCGAGGAAGTGGCGTTGATGAGGCGGTTTCGGTCACGACATTCGACAAAGGTTGCTGCACTACTTCAGGGAATTTTATTTGTGCATCAAGTCCGTTGTGCTCGTGGAGAATCCGCTGCATCTCCACCATCGTGAGCGGTCGCCCACCTGATGCCTGCATTTCTTTTTGGAGATGATTCAGTGCTTCTGCAAGTGTTTGCTTTTGTGCATCAGTTTCCGCAAGAGGTGCGAGGCCCTTTAAACTATGGAGTACATGTGACTCTGATCCGGAAAGTGAGCGGCCGAGTGCACTTTCGATCTGCGTAGCATCCTCGGGGGAAAGTGGGCTTAATGTGAGTTCACGGATTCCTCCCTCTCCTACCGGAGCAACTTCTGACACTGCACCTGAACCGGGAGTACTGGTCGCAACTGCTTCACTTACGCCTCCGTTCAAATGCTGTGCATGTGTAATAAGATCTTCGCCATCGATGCGTTTTGCGGCAAGAATTTCGTTCAATCTATCAACATGAATCTGCTGACCAACATCAATATGATTCACATCGGTGATTCCTATCTCCTTGAGTTCTTGAGGAGAGAGAGTATGAATGAAATTTTGAATGACATTTTCCTGCTGTACCGGGGTCAGATCTTTAAATATCGAGAGCTGTGCTTTCATGATATGAGAAAGATTGTCTCCTGACCTTACTCCATAGACGAGTGCGGCTGCTTCGGCGGCAGATGAGGAAGGTGCCTCAATGTGACCGGGAAGTTGCTCAATGGGCGGCGAAGCAAGTATGCCGGTGATCTTTGCATCCATTTGTTCCGTTGTCATTCCAAGCGTTTCGGCAATCTTTGCGCGCTCTGCACCGTCAGCCTTCATATACTCTTCAAATGCTTTTGCGACAGACTCTTGATGTGAGCGAACCACATCCTCCGGTAAGTTCCCTATTCCGTGTTCACCGCGAATTGCGTCTCCCACTGCTTTCGCGTCCGGACCAGTGTGGGGATGCTCCGATCCGCTACCAAAACTTCCGGCTGCTGCATGCCCGGGAAGCATTCCCCCGATGAGCATACCTGCTCCAGAGAATGCCGCACCCATGGTTGCTCCTTTGACTGCTTGCTTCACGAGATACGTCTTGCGATTTGCTTCGATCTTTTCTTCGCGGATATCGAGGATACTATTCAAACGCGTTTCTATTGCATTCTCCCCCACATCTGCAAAACCAAGTTCTGCTTGCGCCTTACCCAAGGTAAGGGCGAGTGAAGACATACGTTCCATGCGATCGCCGCGCGCAGAGCCAACATCAATAAGTCCCTCTTCCATCTTACGCGTCGTATATGCAACACGTGCTTCAAGTCTTGTCTTCAGTGATTGTTTTTCTATTTCGGAAGCAGTGTCATATTCCTTGAGGAGATGCTCAAGTTTTGTCACGAGCACTCCGCTCTCGACAACATTCTTTGCACGATCTTTCACATTTATTCCTGACTGCTCGTGCACCGCATCGTCGCTCTTATCCTTCTCCCCCATCACGGCAAGGAGATCGTTTTCCGAGAGCTCTTGTTTTGCGCGACGCCAGCCCATTACCCCCCCGCCAATCGCCGCAACAATTGGTGCCGCAGCGAGTCCTATTGCGGAAACACCAAGGAAACGTGCTGCGCCCGAGCCCACCGAATACGCGCCACGCTCAATAAGTAAGTTCTTAAAACCAATAGCGGAACTGATATTCTTCCCTGCTGTTTCAAGTTCTTTATCAACTTCGGAATTATCCTGGAAGAAACGCGACATTTGCACCGCACCCTCAAGTTTTATTCGCCACTCGGCGGCCTTCTCTTCAGCCCATAGCGATTGACCTTTCTCAGCAAGAAGTCGCGTCATTTCGCGAGCCCCAGATTCATACTGTGCTTTCAATTGCGCTTTTCCTTCGTCGTCATTTTCCACAAACGCTTTATTTGCGTACCGATTCGCAACTTCGTTAAAATCACGTATCTGTGTTTTCGTCGCCTCGTCAATGTCCTCTCCAAAATCTTCCGATGAAATAAATGTAGTAGACAATTTACCCTCATGCTCGGTAACTCCAAATTCTTTTGCCGTAAGTGCCTGCGCAACAAGCCCTTCGAGTGCGTCACGTTTCATTGCCGCCGCATCAACATCAGTTCCCTTCAACCACTCGCTACTCACTTCATCTTTCATGCGCCCGAGCTGGAACTGTTTTGTCGCCTTCATGCCAACACTTTTTATCTTGTCCCACCAGCTGTCTGATTTTGATAGCTCATCAATGCGTGCACGATAGCGAGACACCTTCTCAGCAGTAATATCCTCAAATGCGACCGACTTCATGCGCTCAAGCACCAAAAGCTGCTGTCCCTCGGAGAGTTCCGAGAATCCCGTGATTTTTTCTAATTCCGTTTTTTCAACAGCAAAACGCTCTTTGAACTTATTCGCGATCACTTCATCAATTGGTCTCAGTGCAAAAACCTCTGCCTTTGCTTCCGGAGCGAGTGCTTGTGCATCGAGATTTGCTTCCATGGCAACTTCTCCCGACAATGAAACCTCAGGTGAAAGAGGTCCGCTTGCTTTGGTATTCTCAAAGAGCCACTTCAATTTTGATAATTCTTCCTGCTCTTCTTTGGAAGGATTTTGCAGACTCTCGAGCACGAGAATTTTTGCTTCAATATCCTCTTGTATCAGCGATTCTTCAACCAAATCTTCCCCTTCTTCATTCTTTTCTCCAACCGCTTCCTGATTGGTCGATTCCGCATAAATATCGGGAATATTGAGCGCAATAAACTCAAGAATGGGGACATCCTTGACCATGTCACCACTCATGACGCGTACCTCTCCCGTATCCGCTCGAACTCCGCCGAATTTCCAGTCTTCAATGGTGCCACTGGTGCGTTTTACCTTGATCGATTGCAGCATCTCGGGATATGCCTTCTGTATTTCTCTGACAAGTAAATTCCTGTGGTCTTCCGGAAGATTCGTCCATTCCTCGTCGTACGCGGACATTTCTTCACGGCGTGTTTCTTCTAAAATTTTTTCCGGGTGTTGCGATTGAGTCTCCGTTGTCTTTCCGAGATTTACCACTTCAGGAGTACTATCAATCAAGTGTTGCATCGCCTCACCCTGTGCATCGAGCTGAAAATCTTCTTTTAAAATAAATTGGGGTTTACCACTTAAATTCCGCTCGATCAACGGTTCCATTGTTTCATCTTTCTCCGGAGGGGTGGATCCAAGTGCGCCAAGACCATCAAAAGCATGTTTATCGGGATCACCTTCGGGGATGTTCGTCACTACTGGCTGTATAAATTTCTTTGCTGCGCGTCCGTCGTTTGCTTCGATCTGAGCCGAGCCGCGCGCACCAAGAACGGTACGCATCAATTTTTGTGCTTCAAATGCAGTTAATTTCTTTCCTTCGGGAACATGAATGCCTGCTTCCTTGAGTGTCTCGATCATTTCAGGAGAAGCATGCTCGTCAACATCGGGAGTCTCGTGTTTATATTCTTCAGAAACTTGTGTGGGATTTACTTCACTTTGAACCGACTGCACTGGTGGGGCAATAGGTATCTTTTGTTCCCTGCGCTTTTGGTCGAGTGCCTCGGCCCATGTGCGTTCTTCCTCTTTTTTTGATCCAAGGAGTATCGTGAGTGCGCCGGCAGGAACTTCATCTTCGGGAAGTTGTTGCATACGCGCAAAAAGATTTTCCGCCTTTCCTTTTTCTTTTGGAAGTGGAGCAGCATGTTTACGCAACTCGATCTCTTTCATTGCCCATGCTTTCTCTTCTGGAGTTCCCATCCGCGCAACATTCTCAATCACATGAAGCGGTATTTCTTCACCACGCTCTGTTGCGTGTGCCGCACGTCCAAGAAAATTCTTCGGTGGGAGGACTGTGGACTCTTTGTGAAGCGAGGGTGCCGCGACTTCGGCACGCTCTTTTTCCTGCATGGACCTTTCAAATTCCGCCTGAAGCTGCGCGAGTCCTTCGGCGAGCGATGTTGCAGTGATGCCCTTTCTTGCGAATACGGCTTCAATTTCATTGCGAGAAAAACGTGCCAATTCCGGAGTGCCAACCGCACGTGCAATGTCACGGTCGTGTTCATCTTCCTTTGTGCGCTCAAGATGCAATCGCTTTTCCTCTTGGACATCCTGTGCTTCAAGGGCTCGCGCCACCTTCCCTGCCGCCCATGTGTTCACTCCATACTGCTCAAGTGTTGCCTTGTCATTTGTACGTATTGCTCCGACAAGTTCTTCGGGGAGTTCCTGAATATTGCGCAGCACGAGCTCAATATTGCCGCCCTTAGCATCTTCGGTCGCGGTCAAAAAATCCTTGCTATATGCTTCGCGCTCACTCGTCAGCGATAGTTCGCGTTCAACTTTTGCTTTTGCTTGCCGATGTTCACGCAATTCATCCTTATTGAGAATTCGTTCGTCAACAAGAGCGAGTGCTCGCTTTTTCTCCTCGAGCTGGTCGGCAACAAGCGTGCTTCCTCTTTCTTTTTTTCCGCCCAGCAATGACGATTCCGCTTTTTTTTGTTCGCGATCAAGCGTATCTACCGCGTTGATGTACCCGACAATTTTTTTCCAAGGCTCACTTTCGGGGAAACTCAGCACTTCTTCCTCCTCCGGTGATGAAGGCTCGGTGATTTCAGAGGAAACCGCTTCAATGGCATCGGGAGGTGGCGTAGTGTGAGGCTCTCCAATCTCCACCTCAGAAAGCTCATCGGTAGTAGGTACCTCTTCATGCACCGAAGAAGACGAATTTCGATATGCTGTGGGGGTGAATGATACTGCCGCTTTATAGCCCCGATATGCATCAATATCCGGAAATACCGTATTGATCTCACGCTCCGTCCGATGTTTTTCTGCAAGAAGCTCGATCAGCTCATCGGCTTCTTCCTCACTTATTCCCGAGGAAACAAGAGACTCCTGAAGCGCATTCTCTTCGGACTGTTTTCGGGTTTCAAATCCCTCTTCCGTTTCTCCTGAAACTATCGGCTTATGTTCCTCGTTATTCATGGAATAATTATGTCACTAAAATAATAAAAAGTCAATACAATCCCCCTCTTTATGCATTCTATTGTACAGCGCAATAAGGGAAAGCAAAAGAAAAAACCAACGCAATATGTGCCGGTTTTTCTTTTATGATGAAGGCGGTAATTGAGTTGAAGGCGGTGGTAGTGGCTGAGGAGTAACTGGTGCCGGTGTCTGTGCCGCTTGTGTAAATGCCTGAGCAAATTGGGTGGGTGGCGGTGACGGAGGTTGTTGTAGAGACGCCGAGGGGAGCGTTGGTGCAGTGATCTGGGGTGAAGCCGATACGGATGATTGAACTACATTTGTCTGCAGGGTCTGCGTCGGCTGCGGCATACTTGCCTGCACAGGAAGGTATTTGCGCATGATCGCATCGTCAACCGACTTGCGGTCTTTGCCAAATCGGAGGTAGGAAAGATTCCTGAGCTGCTCAATGATCGCAGGGTTTCCTGTTGGCGGCGGTAACATTTCGACATTAAACGGCGACACGGGTTTTCCGTTGATCAATATCTTTGCGTATGCATTGCGATTTTCGATCTTCATGATATCCGCTGCTTTGAAGGTCGGAGTAAATTGTGATTCGAGGAATTGCGCATCTTCCGCGCCAACGCGAAAGACCATCATGTTACCCACGTTTCCAAACACCGCCGCCTTGATATCCTCGGGAAGCTGCCCGATAAACTGATGTGCGAGATTGAGTGAGAGTCCATATTTGCGTGCTTCAGAAAGGATCGACGAAATGGATGGGGTCGCGATATTCTGGAATTCATCAACGTACAAATAAAAATCGGGAAGCTGTTTGCCGAAAGAGTCAACACGCGACATCGCCGCCATAAGGAATTTTCCGATGATGATAAGTCCGATCAAATTTGAATTCATTTCTCCGAGCTTGCCTTTTGCAAGATTGACCAAAAGGATCTTTTTGTTATCCATGATGTCACGGAAGTTGAACGAGGATTTTTCCTGTGCGATGATCGGACGCATGATGTCGTTTTGAATGAAGACATCGAATTTGTTGGTAATATAGGGCACCATGTTTGCAAGTGATGCCTCGCCAGTCGACTTGCTTGCAATATCACGCCAAAACTGGATCACGAGCGGATTTTTACAGCGCGAGAGTTTGAGATTACGAAAATTCACATCCGCAAGCACACGCGGAATATCAAGAAGCGTGTTCCCCGTCTCAGGATCTTCCATCACGAGCATCGTTGCATTACGAAAGTATTGTTCAAAGGCGGGTCCCATTGATTCCGGGCTCGACGCATAGAGCTTCTTAAAGATCGCAAGCATTTCATTCACCACAAATATCTTTTGCTCGGGATGCTCAATATCGTACTCCAACATATTGAGTGCAAATGGCCGCGCCATGTATGAGGGGTCAAAATAAATAACGTCTTGAATGCGTTCTTTTGGAATGGAGGCGAGCACATCCTGAACATCGGAACCATGGGGGTCGATGAAACATGCACCATTCCCTGCCAAAATATCTTGTACAACAAGATTCTTGAGGAAAACGGACTTTCCTGTTCCTGTTTGTCCGATCGTGTAAAGATGGCGGAGACGATCTGCCTTGGTAAGACGAACCTCGTGTGATGTGCCGCGAAACTTGTTTATACCAAGCAGCGTTCCTTCCGAAGGAAGGTCAGCCGGCGCAGGGGCACTTGATGCCTGTGCCGCCTTGAGCTGCGGTGCCTCATGACGTGTTACGGTGATCGGGAAGTGGAAGATCGTCGCAAGTTCATTCGTATTTAATACAAGGAAATTATCGTTGTCGCGATGACGATACGTGTAATTATGAAGAAGCTCTGCGAGCTCACCTTTCTGTGCCCGAACAAAGTGAATACCATTTCCCTGCGTCCGCGTATATTGATTAAATGCAGACTCCGCCGAGGAGAGGATCTGCTCCGCACGTTCACGTGTTGCCGCCGATGCGACAAGGCGCATATTCACTTTGAGAAATGGTGCGGTAAGTTTTTCTTCAAGCATTGCGAGTGCCTTGTCTTTGAACTCAAGTGTGCGGTTATCTATCGCGTCATTAGATTTGGTGGGGCTTGATTTGAAAAACCCACTCAGCGTCTTGAATGCCTCACCCGAAAGTGTCAGTGGAATATCCAGTGCTTCTTTGATGGGGACGTTTTGCTTGATGCGACCAATCGCAAATTTCACCTTATTGGTAATATTGTCGATGTCCGGAAGCACAACGAGCTGCAGTGCTACCCCTTCCCCATTGCGCTCAACTTTTGAAAGCGAACTCAAGAGGATCTTCATCGGATCATTCTCCGCCTTGGTCATGTCCGCGATTGGAAAGACAAAATTACTCAAGTTCGTTGCGTACGAACCAAGCGTCACACCGTATTCATTGAAAATATTATAATCCCCGGGCACCTCCTCGATCTTTGCACTGGGAAATGTACCGAACAATTGCTGAGTAAACTGCTCTTTATATTCATCCTTCACTGCAACATAAAAAATAATATCGGTGGAAAAATTCGACATTCCGAGTTCTAGAGTAAAACCATGATCACGGAGTGCGTGTTCGCGATCACTCGGAAGCATTCCTGCATAAAAAAGTGCCATGGACTCGATTGCCTTCCCTACGGTGGGGACTTCTTCACCTGCCGCATGAGGAAGTGTCACTTCATAGAGTGTCTTCTTAAGCATATGTGCAAGCTCCTGCTCTTTATTCAGTCCCGGAACGATCGCACCCGAACGCACATATTCAACAAGGACACGGTGAAAATCATCTTCAATGTGGGGATTGTGCTGCGACTCCGCCAACTTGATCGCATTTAATATCCCCTTCTCCACAAGAATATGGTACAGCTCGCGCATTTTTTCACGATGCGGAAGCGAGCTAATGTGCTCTACGATAACTTCGAATTGAGGATTCTCAAGCAAAAGATGCTCCTCGAGTTTCTCGGGTGCGCTCTGTGTCGCATATTCGGTGATCGCTCCGGAGATGACCGCTTCTTGCGTGGTCGGCACTTGTTCCTGCCACAGCTGCTGCTCCTTTTCCGCGACGCGCTCGCGAAGAAACTTCAACTCCTCCTCGGGTGAAGAAAATCGCTGTGCCTCAAATTGTCCTCCTCCTTGTTCCATGCTGCTTTCATTATAGGTCAGATACACCGAAGATGCGAGATGATGAAGATGTGGAGATGAAAATTGGGTAGGTAGGGGTCAGACCCCTCACAAATTGAAAAAATATGGTAAGGCGGCTTTTGTTCAGCGCTGCTACTCCATTTACTGCCGTGAAAGTATTTCCTTCCTTAGTTGTTCTAAAGATCCACCATCCTCATTTGCCCCAAGACCAAGTTCATTTTCAATACGCTGAATCTCCTCATTGTCAGCAATTTTCACCTCTCTATCTTTGGTTTCAACGAGAGCGCGATCAGCAATTATCGCATTTGCCATAACACCGAGACGAGCATCTGCCTGTTCCGGAGTTTCAAGAGAAAGTCCATCGGAATTTTCTCTAGCAGATCCTGCATCACCACCTGCCTGCGCTTCCTGCATTGCTGCAAATGCATCATCTCCTGAATCATAATTATGTGTCATATGCAACAAAGTTTACCCCCCCCCTCAAAATAATCAAGTGTGTATGCATAGTGTAGTAGACGCCCCTTACACCAAGAACCTATCATCCTGTGACGTACTTATTTATATAGATTTTTTTATACCCGGTCCGATATGCTCGATTTTGTAACCATCCACTTTTACCGCCTGACCGTCTTGGACTAAGTATAATTTCCACGGGAAATCAATTCCTATCGATTGGAAATACTTTTTGCGCTCAATGAGACTTTCTGTACTCTTGAGAGTGTCACTTTCTTTTTGGTGTACTATCACGACAAAATCAACAATGCCAAATCCAATGTGATCCGTATCTGCCCACTGTTCTCTGTTCCACCACGTCAGACCGATGTCGTGCATAGGCAAACCGCAACCGGCACTTGTTCCGACATACACAACGCCCTTATCGAGCAAGCCCTTGAGATAAGTGCCTAACTGAGATTTCTTTGCCCAATCGAGTAACCAATTTGCGTCACCTCCAACAACATCGATAATATCGACACTCTCTAATTTTTTCTTTATTTCTACAGGGTCCTCCTTTAAATCTACGATGACCACATCGTGCCCCTTATCTTTAAAGTAATGATAATCTTTTCCCTTTCCATAATTTGCATCATTTGGATGAGTTAATTTGGCAACATAGAAAGGAGGCAGGTCTCCTTCTTTTTCAGGAACCCACTCAATAGGATCGCTCGCGTTGGGAATGATTGCCACCTTGAGATTCTTGCGGTCACCGACGAGCTCCCAAAAATCCTTCTCAATAGAATTCCCATAAAAACCATTTGATGTCAGAAAAAGTTTCATGTGTCTATTATACGTTACTACTGACCTCCCCACATTGTGGTGGATCATCACCACACGAACCACCACGCTATTCCGGCCGATGCGGGTTGCATTCGTTTTAATGCTTACCCGACATTCAAGCTTGTTGATCTTCAGGCGGAACTGTCCCAAGGGTGATAGACACCTCGCGATTCTCTTCCGCGCGTAGATGAGACAGGTTCCGAGGCAGACCTGAACAAAAAGCCTCACGGTTCACCCCGAGCGATTCACGTAATCGCCCGGGGTTTTGATTTTTCAAGACGCACTACGCGTCTCCCCTCTTTCCAGAATATCAAATCCAAGCGCGACCGCATCACAGACGAAGTCTTCGAGTAAAGAGGTGTCATCCTTTAGTTGCGCACGGCGAAGACAGGCATAGTATATGTGTTTTTCTTCTTGTTTGATGACTCCGGGTGCGCGGTTGTTTTGGAGGAGCATGGCTGTCAAAATCATTCTGCCTACCCGACCGTTACCATCGGAGAAAGGATGTATCTGTTCGAATTTCGCATGGATCTTGGCGACATGCTCGACAACATCTTTTTGTTTATGGTTGATATGTTTGACGACATCTTTCATCAATAGAGGCACTTTCAAATAGTTCGCAGTTGGTACGTTTGAACCGACGATCCGTACGCCGTGATTTCGATATATTCCTGCGTCATCCCGGATCCCGTTCATGAGCATACCGTGCAGTTTGAGTATCAGTTGCTCGTCAATCTTTTTCTTCTCTTTCAGGTGGGTGAAGAGATATTGTAAAGCCGCCTGGTGATTCTTGACCTCGAGCTGTTCGATGAGGCTCTTGTTGGGAATTGATCGGTTATGAAACAGAATGTCGGCGGTCTCATCCTCCGAAAGTGTCGATCCTTCGATTTTGTTCGAGTTGTAGGTGAGTGACAAAAGAAACTGGTCAGAGATATCGGGGTTCTTTAGTATCGTTGCGAGAATATTTTTGAATGCCCCCGATCTTTTTGCCAGGAGCTCCTTTTGGGCGATTAGGACGTTTTCGGGAATTTCTTTCTGCCCTGTGTATGCTTTGTAGAGCTCATCAATCTTTTCTATCTGCTTTTTTCGCGGCTGGGATTTTTCGGTCCACCAGTTATTGAACGCCACGAAAGACACGCCGATTTTTGCGGCAAGTTCGGTCTGGGTGAGTCCGGATAGGTCCTTGATGATCCTGAGCTTCTCCTTCGTATTCATACGAGCGCAGTATATGAAACTTTATAAAGTTTGTCAAAAATATACAACTTTATAAAGCTTCATTTCCTCGGGTGAAGAAAATCGCTGCGCCTCAAATTGTCCTCCTCCTTGTTCCATCCTGTAGTGAAAAATGGCATTGCTCAATCAGAGCATCGAGCCATCTTTGAATTACGTATGTTAATTTCGACCACCATATGCATGATATGCTGTATTTCAATTCCCGCTCTGATGCCATTTTCTACTACGGGATCCATGCTCCTTCTATTATACAGAGAGAAGTGGGAAAGGAGAACTGGACGCTTAACGCCATTCGCCTCGTCACATTTTGTCCACTACTTCCTTGCTCGCAATCAGCTTCCGCAGGAGCGCATTCGCATCGATAGAACGCGAATTATCCTGCATGAAGCGGAAGAATGCGAGGAGCATCTTTTGGATCTCGGAGTTGCGAATTTCGATGACAAGCTCTTCGCCAAGCGCCATAAGATAAATAGACTGCTTAAAAATAAATACCTGTGCACCGTGAGCAAAATACCCGGCATCTACAAGATTTACTCTCGTTGTTCGTCCTTCAAAATCTCTCGCCCATGAGATGCCAAGTCGCTTTGCTTCTCGTTCAAGCCAACCATTCTCAATAATTGTCTCAGCAATGATATTATTTCGCTTTAATACACGATTAAAATTATTTGTCTCCATCAAAGAAAACACGTTATTCCAATTCTCAGCTGCGGCATCTCCTGCAAGCGCATAGAATCGCTCCTGCTTATGTTCGACAAGTAGCTCACTGAACACTTCTCGTATCGATTCTTGCCCACGGTGAATAATGACGGTTGCATCGTCCACCCCAAAAACTTCCTGCATCCCCTCCGAAAGTTTGAGCAACGAGCGTTTGGTCTCAAAAAACTTTTGCTCCAACTCGCGGCGCTCAAGCAGTTTCCAAAATTTGCGACCCTCATGTATCCGTGACTCAATAATTCCTCGCTTCTTCAAGTTCGTGAGTATCGCGTACACCGCAGGACGCGAAACTTTCGTGATGAGCGAAATGGCAAGCGGTGTATCCGCACCATCCTGCAGCACCCGCAGTACTTTTTCTTCTTTCTTTGAAAGTCCGAGGAGTTGTAAATTCAAATCTAAAACAGGACTAAGGTCGGGCCTTGGCTTTGAAAGATCCGACGTTGGAGAAGTTGTCCTGTTTTTTATTTTTTCAGTTTTCACTGAGTAATTCTCTCAAATATTCATCATTATGTAAAGTTTTTTAGACATTATAAATAGTTAAAATAGTATTATTTATAGCTATATTATGCATTTAATGAGTAGCGCAACATAAAATTTAACTGTCAACATAAAACCTGTTACGATGATACCAGCAAATAAGCACCTTGAATTGAACCAGCGACAAACGTCGCACCGCACCTCGGGGACAGGGGTAGGTAGAAAGAAATGAAAAAACTATTCCTCTTGATAGAGGTCGAGGATCATGGCTACGTCCCGATTGAGACTGTTGTAATGGTGACGGATAACATAAGGCTTGCGGAGGATTGGTGCAAGACGCTGCCGAAGGACAACCGCTACTACATCCACAGAGAGTACGCCGTATACACCGAACTCCCCCAATCATAAACACACATATATACTCGCGACAAAGGAGAAGCAGAACATCCAGAGGAGTCATCATGGCTCCTCTTTTATTTTACTCATTTGCAACGCAATATCCCATACTCGTTGTCGATCGACAACGAGTATGAGGTAGATTTGGGAAGCGCGATTATGCTGTAAAAAATGTTTTTATGGTCTCGATATAATTTTCAAGCCATAAGAGCGCGAGTGGGCGGATATTGCCAAGTTCGTAGAATGCGATCATGCATTTTTTATACTCGACCTCATCGACAACTCTCCATGCGACGGGAGACATGTTGTTTTTATGGAGTATCGCATTTGCGATATGACGTGATGTGCGTTTATTTCCGTCAGCAAAAGGCTGAATGTATGCGATGCCGGCGAGCAAGACAAGTGCCGCATGAAAAGGATCATCCTCTTTTTTTACCAATGCAAATAAACTTTCGAGTGCTTCTCTCACCTGCGATTGAAACCGGAGCGGCGCATAGTTCGTCCCGGTAATGCCGACCGGAGCAATGCGGAGATCATGAGGAATGTCGAGATCACTCACGAGCAACTTGTGCATGTCGGTGAGTGTGTGCACAGAAAACAAATCGGTGAACACATCCCCCATAGTCAAATCAAAAACCTTTTTCTGGTTGAGGATCATTGTCGCGTCATCATGGGGCTTCCCTTTCGCTTCGATGCTATTTTTTAACAGTGCCTCCGTTTCAAGCAGTGAATAGGTATTCCCCTCAATTTTTGAGGATTTCCAGGAAAACTCTATTGCACAACGTTCATATGCAAGTGCTCGATAAACACTTGGAGTTTTTTCTCTCCATTCACGAAAGCGTTTGGTCGCTTCATTCAACCTCGCTTGTTCATCATGAGAAAAAACATGGTCACATGTTGTGAAAAGTTCGTGATTAAAAAGAGTTTGTGCGGTGGACGTGTCACTTGAATCGTACACCGTAAGGTCGTAGTCATATGCATGTATCCCATCGTGATTAATGGTGTAAGTAACATTTCGTGCAGCACCGCTCTGCACAATAAGATGATTGTCTCGCAGTTCTTTAAGGTAGCGAGAAAGCGTTGGTCGCGAAACCTTTTTCGTGAGCATATGCTCAATTCCCGTAATACCGATAGGACTATGCCGTGCAATAATATACAAGATTTGAGATTGCGCCTTTATTTGTGACAATCGTATCATATTTGTCTTTTTATCGTATCATCATGATATGATAAAAGCAATGTTTTGAGATGATTTTGTATTTATCCACCATGTATAACTGGTGTAAATGTTAAAAACCCCTGTTTGTTGACTTAGGAAGACTCCCTTCCGTGGTTTCGTTTAAGAGTAGATTTCCTCTTTGGTTTCGCGAAGTACCTTTGAAAAAGAATCAAAGAATTGCAGCACGAGCTTGAGCGGAAGCTCAATAAAGAAATCGAGGAGTATTGCCACGATATTTAATCGTTCAAATTTTGAAACAAGGTATCGCCCCACCGAAACAATGGGGAGAGCCAAGAGCTCAACAAAGGAGCGCAGAAATCCCTCCCGTCCGCCGGTAAGCTCCATCTTGCGTGCGGCATAACGGATCCGAAATCCAAAATAGACCACCAGCGCGAGGAAGAGGAAGAAGATGCCCGTATCAACCGCGTGAAATCCAAGGTGATCAAGCAACATACTCATCCCAAAAAACATCCCGGAAAGGATGGCGATGTAGCATGCCAGTGCAATGTCGCTCATGAGACCCCAGCGCGGTGGCGCCACGGTGACCTTGATCGGCATCTTTCCGTAGACAATATCACCGATGAGCGCGACAAGCCGTTCGGTATTTTGCCGCGCAGGAGGTACGAGTCCGATCGTGATCGCAAACAAAAGAAGGGGGTGGAAAAGAATATTGATCCCCATCGCAAGCAGATTGACATGACCGTTCCATAGCGAAATATATGCGGACTCTACCGCAAATGCCAACATTGTTTTTGTCAGAAAAATATAAATAAGGGCTCTCCATGCGCGGCGGCTTGAGCGTGTAATATCCTGGCGATATTTCTCGGCAATGATTTCCCTCACCCGAACGTCAAAATCGTGAGGATCACGCAGAAGCGCACCGATACCTCCTCCATAATGTTTCACCATTTCATATACAATCGTCATTGCAATAGCCAAGTTCCGCATACGAGGAACAAGCCGCTCGCCAAACGCATGCTTGAGCAGCCGGTCCGCACGTTTCTCGAAAAGTGCGAATGTCGAGCCGATAACCAGCGCATCGATCTGATCGGCTTCCTCCCAATCGGGGTGCTCCATAAGCCAAAGTTTATAGACCAGAAGAGAAGTGTCGGCACCAAAAAGGCTTCGCCATGAAGCAATATATACCAGTGTATGTTTTGTTTCCTCGGGAAGTGTTTTGTACGCACGAGCATCAAGCGCATCAAGGGTGATGCGTGCCAGCGTGAGCACCGCCGCTTCTTCATTGTATGTCGGATACATACGATCCTCGATCGCGCCGGAGACGATGTCGAGCAAACGTCCGCGCAAAAGGAGCGCATCTGATACATCTTCACTTCCGCGCACCGCATTGCTTAATTGAAGGAATGCAAAAATAGTTTTCCGCACCGCAATCTCAACGCTTCGTGAAACACGTTCTTTCGGCAAATACCCCCCACGATAGAGCTCGCGCAGAAGCGTCGTCGTAATAATATTGGGATCTGCAGAATACCACCCGATACGCTTCACGACGCGGCGGATCGCGTGGCGGCGCAAAAAATGTTCTTCTTTGTTGTCGACCGCACTGCGAATATTCTCATACACCGCGCTTGCCTGATCGGAAACTTGGCTTAAGAAAAAAGGCACCGCCTCAGAATTCTGTTCCCCTTCATCGGGAGTTTCAACAGGAAGATGTTGAAGAAAAGACACAAGGTCGGAAATGGGAGCAGTGATCGTTTCGTTTGCCCGGTAGGTCATTATCTTTAAGTATACCCCAGCGTATCGCCTTAACCCCAAATAAATAGGGTCTGTCCCTATTTACTATTTATTGTTTCATAGCCCCTCAATAAATGCTTGCTGTTCCTCGGTGGTTTGCAGAGCCCGTATTCACGAGATTTACGATGATTACACCTGAGTAATGATCTCCGCTCCTTCCTCGGTAATCACGATTGTATGTTCAAAGTGTGCGGAGAGGCTGCCATCTTCTGAGATGATCGTGTAGCCATCAGGCATGACCCGGATATCTTCTTTACCCAACATAAACATCGGTTCGATCGCGAGCACCATTCCAGGTTTTAATATCGGACCGTTCCCTTTCTTGCCGTAGTTGGGCACATACGGCTCTTCGTGTACGGCATGCCCCACTCCGTGTCCGCCGAGTTCACGT
>OBEQ010814796.1_pt1 | contig 17256 bp, 20 predicted proteins | sample 1670901 | NCBI WGS metagenome assembly OBEQ01 (sample SAMEA104232315, study PRJEB22302) | groundwater metagenome | biome: forest; feature: aquifer; material: groundwater | place: USA | collected 2011-08-07 | depth 5.4 m
GGAATGATTCACCAAAATATCATTAATGGTTGGGTCTGACAGCAACGGTTCAAGCGGACCAAGTCCAAACGTTTCGTCTTCAAGCTCCCTTAATAGCTTTTTTTCTTCGTTGCGGTTGAGCGGAATTTTTTCCTGGATCAGAAGTTCTTCTAAAATTTTCCGGATTTCTTCTTGGGCCCTTTTTTGGTCGACTTTGAACAAATTGGGCAAATCAATCCGGCTGATGAGCTGCGCGTGGAGCCGGGCTTTGAGTTCTTGAAAAACCTCGCTGCCGTTTGCCCCGTTTTTGCTCTCAATTTCAGAGACTTGAACCAGATTAAGCCGCGCGCGAAGAGACATGAGGCACCTCTTTGGTCTTGAGATGATCAAGCTGCGCAATCAAGGAGCGGATTCCTTTTATGAATTCGCTTTTAGGCGCTACTTGTGAGACCGGCTTTCCTTGATTGGCGGCGATTAAACAGTTAATCGCATCATCCGGAACTTGGGCGAACAATTCCATCGATAAATTTTTCTTAATTTCATCCGAATTGATCTCCCCCTTCATGCGCCATTTATTGAGAACAATTTTCACTTTTTCCGCCCCGTAGCCCATCCGGTTCAGAATGCCGAATGCGTTCCGTCCGTTGCATAAGCTTGGAACATCCGGCGTCGTGGCCAAAAAAATATGATCCGAAAAATCCAAGCAAGCAATGCTCGTCTTCACAAATTCGTGGCCTAAATCGATCACGATGTACGGGAACATCCGTTTCAGAATAGACAAAATTTCCGTCGTTTGAGCGGGACTGATAAAATCTTCATCTTCCGGCTGCTTCGGACACGGCAGCACATAAAGCCCCGAAGCATGTTTGGCGAGTGAATTCTCAATTAAGTTAGAATCCAGTCGGTCCATATTTTCAATCATATCCAAAAGCGTAAACTTAGACGGCATGTCCAGGAAATCAGCGACATTGCCGTGCTGCAGAACAAAATCGATCAGTAAAACCTTGCCGGTATTTTTTGCCGCCAACTCAACGGCAGTATTAACTGCCAGAGTCGTGAGCCCAACGCCGCCTTTGGTCGAGAAAAAAGCGAGGGACCTTTGTATTTCTTGGTTTTGATCGGATTTTGCGGAACTTTCTAAATTGAGAAGCTTTTGAATCAATTTTTTTACGTCTTCCGGTGCGACCGGCTGTTTTAGAAAATCGATGGCCCCCATTCTGAAATATGTCAGGAGCGCATCAATATCAACGTGTTTCCCGGTCACGGCCCAAGAACAGCCAGAATGTTTGTTCATCAGCTGGTTCACCATTTTGGGAAGGACGGAAGGATCCGGATTTCCATTTTCAAAAATAACAAGTTGGGGATGTGTATTGACAACGGCTTCGCTCAAATGCGCTGAAATCGTTGTTTCAAGATGAAGCGGAACAAGCCGGATTTTTCTCAGTTCCCCCAAAATTTCACCGGGCTGATCTCCCACCACTAAAATTGTAAATTCGCGGTTCATAATTTCCTCCTGTTTTGTCATTCCCGCACGTTTTAAGCGGGAATCTAGATCCCCGATAAAAACATTCGGGGATGACACTTTTTATCCGATAACAATCGGACTTTCCTCGTCTTTATCATTGCGGACGATGAGTTCAATACCGCCTTGATTCATCGCGGTAATAATTCGTTTTGCTTCGTCCGGGTTGACGATGAGCGTGACTTCCATATTTTCAACCGGCGCTTCTGTTTTCATCAAACCTTCCGCACCGCCTTTATGAACTGCAATCACATGCGCGCGCTCGACGACCGTTCCGGCCACAATCGCACCGGTGCCTTTGAGCAGCATCAACGTAATCACATCCACAACCGTTCCGCGGTCCAGAATTTGGGCCAATGCATCTGAATGCTTCACGGCAACCGTCACCGCTCTCATGCCGTCCGGAATCAAGGATGAAAAGTTCTCTCCTTGGACCAGCAAGCTGGATTCTAAAATGGGTTCATTGCCGTTGATTTCATACCGGGCAGTCCTTCCGATGACGCTGCGCATCGACTGAAAACCATTTTGCGGAACCGATTCGTTCGATAATTTTGAAAGTTCAAGCTTATGCTCCGGAATCTTCTCTCCAATCGCAATGTGCTCTTTTGCAATCACAACCGGCATCGTACTGCTAATCGGCGCCGCGTGAGTCACATCATTACGGTCACTTAAGAAAAAATAAACGCTGACGCTTGCTAAAATCGCAAATACGACGGCCAGCGAAATCGGGACATACCTTCTCCACGTATTCATGTTCATCACCCCCCAATCACAAAAATAACCAGCAAAGTTCCTAATGCAATTGCACACGCATACGGAATTGAAAGTTTTTGCCCGGAATCCAATTTTTCCGGCAATACTTTTTTCGTCAGCATGAAAAATGTGACTTTATTTTTGATCTCGCGGAAAACTTCTTTGATCCGCCTTTTGCCGATCACGAAAAAAAGCGAAAAGATCCCGCCGAATACGGCGCTGACCAAAATAATTTTAAAAATGAGGACAGGCCCTAATAAACTTCCCAATGCGCCCAGCAATTTCACGTCCCCGGCCCCCACTCCGCCCAGGGTAAACGGAATCAAGAGAAACAAAATTCCGATGATAAAACCAAAAAAACTGTGTTCGAAGCCCATGAGCCCATGATCGTATGAGTTCAAAATGATCCCCGAAAAAATCATCGAAAACGTAAGCCAGTTCGGAATTTTTCTGATTCTCAAATCAAAAGCTGACGCTACGGTAACTCCTGCTATTGCCATTGCTATTTGAACCATCACATTCCTCCTTTTAGTCTGTGACTGGGTGGCTCCGACGCAGCAGAGCCACCCGTCTCAGATTTACCCTTCGAGCCCCTCTTACTACGGAGCAGTTACGGGCGGTGTTGAAGAAGCTAGCTGATCATCAACGCTCTGGAAGAAACCCGCAATGCGTGGGCCAAGCGCAACCAAAACGGCAATGACGGCTATTGAAATCAGGGCGATCAAAAGACCGTATTCAACCATGGTCTGACCGCTTTCTTCTCTCAGTAGTCTCGTAAACATGTTCTGCACCTCCTCTCGCTTGGCCAAAAACAAAAAGCCGAACCAACCCCGAAATTACTCCGTGGTCAGTTCGGCTTTGACACCAAAACATGACGACGCAGCTAATCATTCGGCAACCTGCCAACCTTGCTCCTTTCGGAGTTTAGGCGCACGGCTTTGTGTCCCCGCCTTTCGAGGGGTTTGCTATTACAGGCGCTTTTCGCGCCAGTACTCATCGTGTCGAACTTGACGTTCAACTACGATGATGTATCGTGTTAGTTGCATTCGACTTCTTATCGTTGGCAACTTACATCAACAAACAAAGAACAATTACTCAATCAAACGAAGCTTGATTCGCTTCGCAACTGTTTGAAACATGCCCACCAAATCCGCAGGATTCGGCGTTTGAAAATAAATTCCTGCCGGATGAGCCGGATTATTGGGCAAGTTTGGAAAAACCGGATCATTTTTGCCGGCCGGGTCATTTGCGACACGCCTTAAAAAATAGGACTTAATTTTCTGGTCATCCAGCACATCTTGATATACATCCGCGCCTTGCGTGGCCTGCGTTCCCAGCCCAACCGTGTACATCGTAATAGCTTCCCCTTTGGCATAATCGGTTTCTATGATTCCCAGATGAAAACTTTCTTTTGATATCGCCGTATTGGAGTTGTTCAAGCTGATCGTGGCGCTGCTGACGCGCGTGTTCATTTTTGAATCTTTGTAGCCAAAATTATTAAAACAATTAGAAAGACTGCTGGATCCGGCCGAACATTTCACGCTCAAATTTGAAGGAACAATCACGCGGCGCGGTGATTCATTGGCATAAATGATGTAATCATAATATTGCGGATTAACGGTCGGATAATTTTTAGTCAGCGGATTTTTACCGTTTAGAAAATAAGCCCGGTAAGCGTTTGGCGCGCCGTCCGTAAATAACAAAATGGCCTTTACGGCATCAGGATTATTGGTGTTCTCGATTTGTTTTCGGCCCATACTGCATGCTTCAGAAATATTTGTCCAGCCGTCAGCAGATACAGAGTTAATGATGTTGTGAAGTGCGGTTTTATTGACCGGCGCCATCTGACTGAGTAAATTGGCACGATATGAGAACCCGACGATCGCCATTGAATCCAGTCCATTTTCAAATGAATCGACAAAAGCGTTGGCTGCATTCTTAAGCGCCTGAATTTTAGAGCCGTCCATCGAGCCTGATGTATCCAGAATCAAACTGATCACGGCGGGATTTCGTTTGGAAGTCGATTTCACGCGGATCGTAACCGTATCCAAGGCCGGACCCGGAATCATCCGCATAAAAAATGTGGGCGACTTAATGGTGCCATTGACCGTCAGGCGCGCCACGCGGTTGGCATCGACATTCAAACTTGCACTTAAAATTTCGATTTCAGAATCCTTAATGTTTGACCGGTTCAAATTAAAACGGGCCATTTTTTCCGCACCGGCTTTAATTTGGACAGGATCGGTAATGCCATTTTCATATTGAGTAATTCCGGCCATTGCGCTGGCATCGACCGCCCGCTGGGCTTTTGATTTGCTTAAGAAGACATGTGCGCTGTCCACGGAAACTCCTCCAATAATTAATAGGGCGAGCGTAAAAAATGAAGCAAACACAACGGCTTGGCCGTTTTTATTTCCCGATAACTCAATAAATGGTGGCTTCATAAATCACCGGCCTTATGTTGAGCAGGGTTAAAAACGTTTTTAAGGGCGTGATCGCGTGGTATGGATAGATGACCTCGCCGATCACGACGCGTTTGTGTTTTTGCATTAAGTCGGTGTCTATGTTTTGAACGTTATAAATGCTTGAATAACCGCCCATTCCAGCGGACTGCCGGTTGATTAAGCGAATGGGCGGACCTGCTTGATCTTTGGCAAATGCGGTGGTGACGACTGTTCCCAAAGTGTTGAAATCAGAAAAAATTAATGTGGCTTCATCTTTGACTTTGATTGTGTTGGTGTTTAAACAGCTCGGCATCGAAGTATCATTCAAAAATGCGCAATCCCGAAACGTTGCGTTTGCAACGGCGCGGCTTAAGTTGGACGCTTTCAGCGACATCATGAACATATGGCTGTATTCAATAATCCCAAAAATAATAACCATAAAAAATGGGAGCAGAATCGCGAATTCCACAAGCGATTGGCCTCTGTGATTTAGTTTAAAAAGGTTCATTTCGGATCACCGTCCACGCAACGATTTCGTAAACCGGAACTTGATTTTCATTCCATCCCGCAGTTTTCAAAAAAAACCGCGGCAAACCTTGAAGCTGAATGGCCCTGGTTAATTTCATTTTGAAATATTGAGAAGACGATCCGGCGGTGGTACCGCCTGATTCGTCTAGAAATTGAATCGCAACTTGGTTCAGGCCCAAATCATGAGTGATTTGCTGGACACGGTTTCGAATGGAATCTTCCCGCGTCAGAACGCCTTGGTCCGTAATACCCAAACTGCCGAAGCGCGAGGCTTCACTGGCGGCATACTGCAAAACCACCCAGTTATAAGCAATTTGAGTCAGGCCCGTCAGCGTACAAAACACGACAAACAGCATAATCAGCACGGAGGCAAATTCCACGCTAGATTGGCCCGATTCATTTTTAAATTGTCGTTTTAAGCTGATCATAGGTGCTCCAAATAAAAAAGCCGAGTTTTCTGTCACCGTAGGTTGCATGACAGAAAACTCGGCTCGTTCCACAAAATAAGCCATCCACAAAAACCAGAGTTTTTGTGTTCCGTCATTCGGCAACCTGCCTACCATACCCCGGAGGGTTTAGGCGCACGGCTTTGCGTCTTCGCCTTTCAGCGAATTTGCCAACCTGATTACTGCTTCAGGCAAGTCGGCCGTTATCAGACCGACTTTTTATCGTGACATTGTGTTTCAAAAATCTTACGCCTTTACTACCGTTTGAACCCTAGCATGCGGGAATTCAAATTTCAAGGGACGCCAAAAATATTTCGAATTATTAGCTCTAAATTTCACAGCGGCGGCCTTTATTCCGAATTAAAGTAAGTTTGGAATCAGGGAAATTTCGGATTATTTTAAATCTGATTTGCGGGAAGGCGCAGAGGGGCGAAGCAGTTCGTGAATATCCAGCATCATGGCTTGGCGGGAATAAGCAGATGTATCCACAATTTTCGTGTCCATCCGGATCGCATCTTCCGGACAGGCTTCCACACAAAAACCGCAAAAAACACATTTGCCTAAATCGATATCGAAACTTTTAGGCCGTTTTTCAATATTCGGATCCGGATGCTCCTCGGCCACAATATAGATGCACTTGGCGGGACAAACCGTTTCACACATCATGCATGCCACGCAGCGCATCGTACCGTCTTCACGTTTGGTCAGCCGGTGGCGTGTTCTGGCGCGGAGCGGATGGAGCCATTTTTGCTCGGGATATTGGATCGTAACAGCGGCAGCGATTCTGCGAAATAGCCCAAGAGCATGGAAAAAATGCAGAATTAAATTCTTGAAAAAATGCTTCGACGTCAAAGCTAAGCCCCGAAATACCTCGGGAAAATAAAGCCGCTGCCAGAGGTTCATTTTGGGTTGTTCAATCACCTTCGTTCTGATCATTTCATCACCCAAAGCAGAATCAAGGCCGTTACAAATACATTCGCCAAGGCAATCGGAAACATATAATGCCAGCCGAGCCGGAGCAATTGATCGTAGCGGAAACGCGGGAGCGTCCAGCGGACCGCCATAAAGAGCCAGCAAAAAAATAGAACTTTCAGGACAAAAGAACCGATTTGAAGAAGCGAAACCGCCAAGGAAGACAGCGCGATCGTTTGTCCCCAAGGAAATTGAAAACCGGCCGCCGCTAAATAAGGAACCTGCCAGCCGCCCAGAAAAAGAGTCGTCGCCAAACAGGCAATCATGATCGTTTCCAAATAATCGGTAAAAAAGAACATTCCGAATTTCATTCCGCTGTATTCGGTGAAATAGCCGATGATTTCAGATTCGCCTTCCGGTGCGTCATAAGGAATGCGTTTCGTTTCCGCAATGCCCGCCGCTAAAAATAACAAAAATCCGATCGGCTGAACCAGTATCCCCCACATCGGGAGCCATCCAAATAAATATGCTCCCTGCCCGCGCACAATTTCCTGAAGATTAAGACTTCCGTAGATCATCACAATGCCCATGATCGTCAGCCCGATTGCAATTTCATAAGACAGCATTTGACTGGAAGCGCGAAGTCCGCCCAAAGTCGAATAATTATTGTTGGAAGAAAATCCGGCCAGAACAACCCCATAGACGCCCATTGAAGCCACGGCAAATATATAAAGAAGGGCGACATTGATGTTCGCCACTTGAAGATTGATGACATGGCCGCCGATTTCAATCGTATTTCCGAATGGAATCGCCGCAAAACCAATCAGTCCAAAAAACAAGGAAAGACAAGGGGCCAGAGTATGAAGAAATTTATTTCCCGTGGGCGGAATATAATCTTCCTTCATAAACATCTTAATCGCATCCGCGATCGGATGAAAAAGTCCGAGCCGGTTGAGCGGCATCAAAAGCCAATTAATGGGAGTCGCCCATTTCCAAGGGAGAACAATCCACGCGCGGTTAGCGCCGATCCGGTCCTGCATGAGAGCGCTTTGCTTCCGTTCAATCCAGGTATGAAGTGCGGCCAAGTTGAAAACAAATCCGATCATGACCGCTGACAAAACAAATTGAACGAGAATTTGGGAGATCAAACTTTGATTCCTTCCGCAGCAAGTTTCTTGTAATTAAGCCCTTGAAACTCGCTGACCGAACGCGCAAGTCCGGCGAAAACGTCTTCCTCGGTTTTATAGGTCCAATCAAGATGGAGTTTTTCAGAAAGCAGCGTCAGAATTTCCGATTCCGGTTTGGACGTGCCCAAGGCCGGAAATGCTTTCCGGATCCTTTGAACATGGCCTTCGAAATTGGTAAAGGTTCCGTTTTTCTCTGCGTAGGTCGCGGCAGGAAACACATACTGCACATATTCTGAAGTCTGGTTGTGGTTGCTCCCGATAAATACACTCAATTCAAGGTGGTGAATAAGATCGGCCAGGTTCCGGTCCGGAAAAAGCGACACGATGTCTTGGCCAAAAACAATGAGCCCCTTTACTTTCTTTGTTAATTGATCAAAAAGACTTTTTGTTTCTTTGTCGTTTTCACTGAATCCGATCCATTCAGCGCCCTTGCGGTTCGGATGTTTATCGGCTCTCAATAAAAGATCATCTTGGTATCCGTCCGGTTTGCTCCGGACCAAATGAATCCGCTCGATTCCCAAGTCTTTGGAAAAAAACCGTTTCGCCAGATACAGTTCTTCATTCGTCAGCTGAGGCGAAAGCAAGACTGCGATGTCTTCTTTGGCATTTAATTTTTTAAATGATTTCAAAAAACTGTCGGTAATTTCCGGCCATTCCGCCTGGCGGACCGCTCCGTCGATTCTGAGAATCGGTTCTGTAATGCGCTCATGATCGATAAATTTATAACCGTAACGGCCTTCATCACACATCCACCAGTCATTGACTTGATCATTGAAACGCGGTTTCAAGCGCATCACGCGTTCGCCGGCGCCGTGCTGCGGCCGGTCCAGATTGGCTTCGACCGTAATGTTACATCCGCGCGAACAGCCGGGACAAACGGATTCTGTTTTCTGAAGGTACCAAACGCGGCACTTAAAACGGAAATCTCTGTCGGTCAAAGCGCCGACGGGACAAATGTCCGCCACATTTCCGGAATATTTATTGTTGAGTTCTTTGCCAACGCCGATTTCGGAGCGATCGCCCCGGTTAAAAATTCCGAATTCGCCGGTCTTCGTAATTTCATCCGTAAACCGAACACAGCGCGAACATAGAATGCAGCGTTCCGAATCCAGCATAATCGTCGGGCCGATGGGTTTGGCTTTAGCCTTTTTCTTAACTTTGTTTTCATTAACGCGTGAATCGTAAAGGCCGTGTTCCATATAATAATCCTGAAGGCCACATTCGCCGGCTTGATCGCAGACCGGACAATCGAGCGGATGGTTCACGAGGATAAATTCCAGAACGTGTTCGCGGAGCTTTTTCACTTTTTCGGTTTCGGTATGGACCACCATTCCGTCTTGGCACTGAATGTGGCAGGAAATTTGCGGCTTCGGCATTTTCTCAACGTCAACCAGACACATTCTGCAGTTTCCCGCAATGCTCAAGCCCGGGTGGTAGCAATAATGAGGAATCTCAATTCCAAGCTGTTCGGCAGCTTTGATAATTGTCGTTCCCTTCTCTACCGTAATGTCTTGTCCGTTAATTTTAAGTGTTGGCATGAATGCTCCGCTTAGTGCCGGGCAGCCGCGGGTATTTCGCAGCTTTGAGATGATGTCTTCCGGATAAAATCTTCAAATTCGGGACGGAATTTTTTCAAATAGCTCAAAAATGTCATTTGCGCACCATCAGCTAAAGCGCAAATCGTCGTTCCGCCTAAATAATTTCCGATATCAATCAATTGATCCAAATCTTCAATTCTTCCTTTGCCTTCTACGATCCGGTTCAGAATCCGGTAAATCCAGCCGGTTCCTTCGCGGCACGGCGAACATTGGCCGCAGGATTCGTGCGCGTAAAATTGCATCGTGATCCGGAGCGCTTCTACCATTGACGTTGTTTCATCCATGACGATCACACCGCCTGAGCCGCCCATGGATCCGATTGCCTTTAACGCATCAAAATCCATTTTCACATCAATCTCATGTTCACTTAAAATGGCGGCCGAAAGTCCGCCTGGAACAACGGCTTTTAATTTCCGGTTTCCGGAAATTCCGCCGGCATGATTATAAATGATTTCTCTGAGCGGAATTCCCATCGGAAGTTCGAAAACGCCGGGATGTTTCACATGGCCGCTGACGCTAAAAAGCCGCAAGCCGCCGTTTTTCTCAGTTCCCAATTTTGCAAACCAGTCCCCTCCCCGGCTGACAATGAACGGAAGATAAGCAAGCGTTTCTACATTATTGATGACGGTGGGACAGCCGAACAAACCGACCACGGCCGGAAACGGCGGTTTGAGCCGCGGAAATCCTTTTTTTCCTTCCAACGATTCCAAAAGTCCCGTTTCTTCACCGCAAATATACGCACCGGCACCGCGGTGAATCACAACGTCCAAATCAAAGGAAGAGTCAAAAATATTTTTCCCGAGCAATTTGCTTTTGTACGCTTCTTCAACGGCTTCTTTTAATCTGAGATACGGGAGTTCATATTCGCCGCGGATGTAAATATAAGCGGTGTGAATTCCGACGGCGCGGGAAGCAATGATAATTCCTTCCAGCAGCAAATGCGGAACGTGAGTCAAAATGTATTTGTCTTTAAACGTTCCGGGTTCGCCTTCATCGGCGTTGACTACCAGATAAATCGGCTTTCCCGTATTGCGCGGCACAAAACTCCATTTCATTCCGCAGCCAAATCCGGCGCCGCCTAATCCGCGTAAATTAGAACGCTTCACCGCATCTTCAATCTCTGCCGGCTGCATTTCAAATGCGCGCTTAGCCGCTTCGTAACCGCCTTCTTTGCGGTAAACCGAAAGCGTGTTTGCATCCGGCATGTCAAAAAAACGTGAAATGAGTTTTTCCATATTAATCCGCAATGCCCGCGTAATTTTGTTTCAGCACTTGGCTTAATTTTTCCTTGTTCAAAAGCCCTACAAAATCTTTATTGATCTGGGCCATCGGAGCAATTTCGCAAGCACCGAGACATTCGGCGTGATCGAGTGAGAATTGGCCGTCTTCAGTCGTCTCACCCGCTTTAATGCCGAGTTTATTTTCCAGATAATGCAGCAAATCTACCGAGCCGCGAAGCGCACAGCTTAACGTCCGGCAAATTTGAATGTGGCATTTGCCCTTCGGCTTGGAATAAAAAAGCGTGTAAAAGGTCATGAGTTCGCGGATATCGGCCTGAGGAATATTAAAATACTCGGCCAGTTCACGTTCGGCATCCGCAGTAATGCAGCCGTAATATTCCTGAACGAGCCGCATCACCGGAAGTGCGGCGGCACGTTTGACCGGGTAATTGTCACAAATCTGATCGGCCCTTTTTTTAAGTTCCGGCATTAAAACAGAAAATTCACTCATCGGTCGAGTTCCCCGCCGATCATATTGACGGAACCAAAAGTCGGAATTATATCTGCCAAATAACCGCCGTTAATTAATTTTGGAAGCGCAGACATGATGGTAAAACACGGCGGCCTTACGCGGACGCGGTACGGCCGCCCGGTTCCGTCGCTGACAACGAAAAATCCCAGTTCCCCATTGCCGCCTTCGACGGCTTGGTAAACTTCCCCTTTTGGCGGAATAATTCCGTGGCCATACATCACTAATTTAAAATGCTGCATCAGTCCTTCGATATTTCCATAAGTGTCTTCTTTGGCGGGAAACACGGCTCTTTTCTCATCGGCTTCAACGGAGTCAAAATATTTTTTGGTGCTGCCCTCCAGCGTCGGGTCAACATTTACTTCCAGTTGAATCAATCCTTCGGTTTCTCCCATTTTCGCAAGATCCACCATCACCGCGGCCGGAATTTCACATCCTTCCATATCCACCATGATGTTTCCGCCCGGAATTTCGGCCAGCGCTTGCTCCACAATCCGGATGCTTTGTTCCATTTCTTCCATGCGGCAAAGATAACGGTCGTAATTGTCGCCTTTCGTTCCGACGGGAATATCAAAATCAAAACGTTCATAAACCGAATAAGGGGTGTATTTCCGGACATCGAAATCAACTCCGGTGGAACGCAGAAAAGGCCCGGTAATACTGTACGCAAGCGCATCTTCTTTAGAAATAACGCCGACGCTTTTTAACCGGTCGACAAAAATTCGGTTGTGCGTCAACAATTTGTCGCACTCTTTTAATACGTTTCTAGTCTCCGCCAATGTTTTCCGGATCTCAGGTTCAAATTCCGCCGGCAAATCCGCTTTAACGCCGCCGGGCCGAATGTATGAAACGGTCAGCCGGGCACCGGTCACCATATCAATCGCTTGATAAATCATTTCACGGGCTTTGATCATATAAAGAAAAGCGGTGAATGCGCCGAGTTCCATGGCGCTTGCGCCGATGCAGGTCAAATGGTCCGTAATTCTGGAAAGTTCGCTCATGATGACGCGGATATATTCGCAGCGCTCCGTCGGTTTGATTCCGAATAATTTTTCAACCGCCATGCTGTAGCCCATATTATTGATCAAAGGCGAAACATAATTGAGCCGGTCGGTGTACGGAATCACTTGGAGGTATCCGGATTGTTCGGAACTTTTTTCAAACGCGCGGTGAAGATATCCGATTTCGACATCCGTATTTTCAACCCGCTCGCCATCAAGTTCGAGAATTAGGCGAATAATGCCGTGCATGGCCGGATGAGACGGGCCCATGTTCAACATCATGGATTTGGTCTGAGTTTTTTTTCTGCCGGTTTTTTCTTGCGGCTCTACGTCGGAATACTTCATCTTAATTCTGCGGGCCGATCAAGGGTTGGCGTTTGGAAACGGGATAATCTTTCCGGAGCGGATGTCCTTGAAATCCTTCATACATCATAATGCGCTTTAAATTCGGGTGGCCTTTGAATTTAATTCCGAACATGTCCCACACTTCGCGCTCAAACCAATCGGCAACAGGCCACAAATCAACCGCCGAATCAATCACCGGTTCTTTTTCATCAACGCCGGCTTTAATCCGGACGCGGTGATTTTTGGACAGTGAAAATAAATGATAAACGACATCGAACCGCGGCGTACGGCTTTGCCACAAATAATCAACTGCGGTGAGGTCCATCAACACATTGAAATCTAGCGCAGGATCGTTCTTGAGGAATTTCAGCAGATCATAAATCGTTTCTTTGTTCACAACAGCGACCAATTCGCCCCGGAGGTCTGAGGTTTCTAACACGTCGTCTAAGAATTTTTCTTTGATTTTTTCGAGGATCATTCAGGCGCCGATCAAACCATCTGTTTTTGGTTCTGACATGACTTTCTTGAAAAATTGATGGAAGTCATGACTGCACCAATCTTCCTTTCGATATTTCATTGGAGGATTGGTGCTGGATTTTTTCCTGAAGCTTCATGAGGCCGTCCAAAACATTCTCGGGACGCGGAGGGCAGCCGGGAATATAAACATCAACTGGAATTATGGTATCGATCCCCATGACAGTCGCGTAGTTATCATAGAAGCCGCCGGTGCAGGTGCAAACTCCGAATGCGACCACCCATTTGGGATCGCACATCTGGTCGTAAATTTGCTTCAGAACGGGAGCTAGTTTATGGCTAATCGTCCCAACGACCATCAACACATCGGATTGGCGCGGACTAAAACGCGGCAGGCCGGCGCCGAAACGGTCAATGTCGTAATGGGAGCAAGCTGTCGCCATATATTCCATTCCGCAGCAAGCCGTGACAAACGGATATTGGAAAATGGAATATTTCCGGGCCCAGCCGATGAGATCATTGAGCTGTGAGGTTACAAAACTTTCGTTCCTGTCTTGAGCCGTAATGTTCATTGAGGGTCCAATGCCCCTTTTTTATAGGCGTATAGATATCCGATCGCGATAAAAAAAACAAAAATTGAAATTTCAATCAGTCCGGCGAGACCGAGTTTTTTGAACAGAACCGCCCAAGGAAACAAAAACGCAAGTTCAACATCGAACAAAATAAACAGCATCGCGATTAAATAAAAGTGGACTGAAACGCCGGCGTTCGGCTGAGTTAACGGCTGTTCTCCGCATTCGAAAGGTTGGTCTTTGGCAGGATTGGGCCGCTTCGGACCGAGTGTGGAAGCCAAGAAGACAAACAAAAATACCAAGGCTCCGCTGATGAGTACTGTGGTAAGGATTCCGGCGTATTCAAACATATTCTTAAGTTGTTTGGAGTAAAAGGGTTAATGCTGATGTTGAGAATGAAGTTGAATGGCTCTATTTTAGGTGAGATTGGTCTTTTGTAAAGTGAATAATCAGTTAAAAAGAGCGCGGAGACGGTTGAACGCTTTTCGGGCCAGCGTGTAATTGGAATTGGCTTCGAGGGAAGTTTCGTAACATTTGAGCGCTTCGGGCCAGTTTCCTTTTTTTTCGTAGACCCGGCCCAAATTGTAATGCGGATAACAATAACTGTCGTAACGTTTCGCACCCATGGCTTTGCGAAGCCACGGAATGGCGTCATCTAATTTTCCTTTTTCAATCAAGTAAGCGCCGATGTCGTTATAAGGGTTTCCAAAATCGGGATCGACCTTAATGGCTTCCTTGCATTCCTGGATCGCATCTTCATAACGGCCTTGGAAACTATACGTCCAGCCGAGAAAGGTGTGGGCTTCTGCGGTGGGAAATATTTCAATGGATCTTTTGTACTGATCGATTGCGTCGTCAAGTTCACCGGACATTTGGAGGTCATAAGCCTTTCGAAACATGTCCTGAGCAATTTTTTTTGCTTCGTCTTCGGTCATCCGACAGTCTCAAGCACTTCCTGAATGGGCCGGCGGATACAGGTAAATGCCGGTGTATCGCGAACCGTATATTTACTGGATTTGGTTTCCCGGAGTTCCATGACTAAATCGACAAAATCATGCGGCTGGTCTGATTCAAAGGCAACAACAAATTCTTGATCATCGATTCCAAAGGAATAAGTGGTATTAATTTTAACGGATGGATATTTATGGCCGAGCGCAATGTGCACATCCATAATTTGTTGGCGTTCCTCTTTCGGAAGCAAATACCAATCGCGGCTTTTGACAAACGGATACACGAACAAATATTTGGTTTTCCCGGGAACAATCTGTGTACGGCTGGATTCGGAGCCTTCATGCTGATGTTTGTCCACATACATAGAACGTTTCGTAACACCCAAATAAGAAACAGGGATCGTGACATATTTTCCGATGTCTGTTCTCAACAAATCGGATGACATATCCTGAAAATCTTCAAGCCGCTCTGAGATCCGCCACATCATAAATTGCGCATCCGAGCGAATACCGACCATCGCGTAACTAATGATAATCATTTTCTTTTGATATTTTTCAACCACCGCGATGAATTCTTCTTTTCCTTTTTTCTTTTCTGCTTCCGGAAGCCGGCGCCATGCCGGATCTACGTTAAAAAAACGAAAATTAACGAACTGTTTTTTGATTTCCATTAATAACCCATCCTGTATTTTAAAAAAGCATTTAAGTTAGCGGTTTGTAAATAAGGGTTGTTTTTCTTCTCGTCTGCAATGGTTGAAGTCGGATCATCGGCATAATTATGTCCCGGATAAAGAACCGTTTTTTCATCCAATTCAGAAAGTTTTTTTAAACTGTGGTACATTTCTTCGGCATTTCCGCCCGGAAGATCGCACCGGCCGCAGGCATTAATAAATAACGTATCGCCCGAAATTAAATTTCCGTCGACCAAAAAACATTGGGAGCCCGGCGTATGCCCTGGCGTATGAAGCAGGGCCAATTCGACATTGCCGATTCTAATCTTATCGCCGCCTTCCATTTTTTTAACGCTCCCTTTGATTGCTTTCATAAATTCAGCTTCGTGCTTATTCATATAAACGGGACTGTCGGTTTTTTCAAGCAGCTCTTCTAAGCCGTTGACATGATCAAAGTGGGCGTGCGTGATTAAAGCGCCTTTTACCTGATAACCCTCATCACCTGCGGCTTTTAAAATATTCTCCACTTCCCACGCAGGATCGATGACAAACGCTTCATGAGTATCGCGGTCTCCCACCAGATAAACATAATTCTGCATGGGCCCGACTTCCATCTGTTTGAGGTAAAGCGGCGATTTCATCAGAATTTGATCATACTCAGAGCGCGGAAGCGAGTCAAGCAGCCAAGTCAGAGTCGAGAAGAAAAGGAATGATCACTTCGGCAAGTGTCTCATATCCGGCTTGATTAAAATGGTTCCATTCCAAAGGGCCGTGAAGAAATTTCTTTTGGGAAACTTCTCTTATACGGGATGTGGCGTCAATGAAAGTAAGGCCCTGCTTTCGTGTGATCTGTTCCACTTCTTTGCGCATGGAATTGCTTCTTCTGAGCATCTTCTGAGCGACAAGCGTAATGATGTTACCGGGTCTTCCTTTCTCATAGACCGCTGATAAACGAGAAACAAATTGATAAGACGAAAAAACGGAAGGAACGTAGATAACATAAATCTTTGATTTCGGGAAAAAATCCGAAACATAAGCCAAAGAGACCCTCAAAACTTCGAACGCGAAATTTGTTTCTTCATCTGACAATTTGAAAGACCCCCCTTGTACTTGATCCGGAATTGGCCAGACTTTTCCATTAACCAAAACCCGATTAACGTTCCGGTGTTCATAAATTCCGGGTGTGACAGACCATTGTTTCCATTGAAAATGCCGGCTCAACATCTTTCTGATGGTCTTAAGCAAAATTAAATTATCGTACCATTGAAATGACCTTGCATTCATTTCATCAACATTTTTGTCCAAATAGAATCGGTTCACGTAGTCCCGAAAGTCTGAATCCTGAATTTTGTCCATTTTTTTGCCTTGAACGTAATCTTTGACCTCAAAAATATTGTCGCGCAAGTCATTTCCTTCGTAAAAATAAATCAAAATGATTTTTGGTTGTTCCACTCGATAAAGTAGGGTTGCGTTCAGATAATGAAACCACGTCGTGGGTCTGACCATTAAATTTCTAATATTGCCCGAGCCGCTCCAGCCAAATTGGACAACATCACGGTTTAATTTTTGATAAAGCACATGCTGGGAGCCAAATGGCGGATTCTTCCAAAAATTGCTGGTTAATAACCAATCTCCTGCTCCTTGAGCATACGAATCACCGAAAATCGCAATGTAATTCTTTGGAACGGTCGATTTTTTTGAACTTGCCGCCATCACTATGAACGGTTCGGGCAAGTATCCATAAAAACGCAACGGCAAATAGCGTAAATAAATCGGAAAAATAACGAATTCGGCTAGGACATAAAATAAAAGCAGAGAAATTGCCACCAAAGAGTAGTTTTGGAGTTTTTTAAACATGAGACGAGTTTTTGTGGTGGCGGCTTCCATTTTTCGCCCTATAATATACGACCATAGGCAAAAATGAAACAATATCACGATCTTCTAAAACATATTCTCGCAAACGGCGTTGAAAAAAAAGACCGCACCGGCGTCGGCACCATCAGCACCTTCGGCTATCAAATGCGGTTTAATTTAAATGACGGCTTTCCCCTGCTCACGACTAAAAAAGTCCACCTCAAATCCGTCATTCATGAACTCCTCTGGTTTTTGAAGGGCGACACAAACA
>OBEQ010868444.1_pt1 | contig 17252 bp, 16 predicted proteins | sample 1670901 | NCBI WGS metagenome assembly OBEQ01 (sample SAMEA104232315, study PRJEB22302) | groundwater metagenome | biome: forest; feature: aquifer; material: groundwater | place: USA | collected 2011-08-07 | depth 5.4 m
ACCCTCTCCCGCAAGCGGGAGAGGGGGCACATCGTGGCTCCCTCTCCCCCGTACTCGGGGGAGAGGGTTGGGGTGAGGGGTCAACGTGAGTCAAGCTGAACTTCGGGCCTGATCAGCGCATGCTTCAGTCACAGAAGTTGCAGCGTGCGCGCCATGCCAACCGGCCCGGGATGACGCGGCTGGGCGTGCTTGCTTGCGCGCATCGGGCTGAGCTTCGTCGCTAAGCGGCCACTGCCGACGAGCGGACGCGCTCTTGCAAGAACAAGCGCAGCGCAAATCGTCCGGCGTCGGTTTCCCTCAGGCGCAGGGCCTCCTCGCGCATCGCAGCGGGCACTTCGTCGAGCGAGGGATAGGCCGCGCGGCAGCCCGCTGGAAACAGCACCGGTGCAGAGAGTGCCGCAAATGTGAGGTCTGCGGCGGTGAAGCGTTCGCCGACCAGAAACCGGCGCCCGTCGTTCAGGGCTGTGCGGCATCGTTATCAGAACGGCGAGAGTGGTGCTGCTGTTGTTGTTCATCGGGACGGGCCTCGGTCGTCGTTGCCTTGCGCGTATGTCGGCTCAGCGTGAAAGATCGTGTGCGGCCGCTTCGCGCCGCGGGACGCGAGCGATACTACGGTCTTCGCAGGACCTCTTTGCTCGAGGGGCAAGCACCCTGCGAGACAGGGCTTGAGGTCGCATTGCGAATACATCAAATTGCGAAGCGCGCGATCCTGGCAACCGTGCCAGTCGCTTCAATGCTCCTTGCGCGGGGCGCGTACGCGCAGGCCAGCGCGTGCGATCAGTTGAAGCTTGCCTTGACTGCGCGCATTGACCCGAGCATTCGCGGCTACACCCTTGAAATCATGCCAGCTGGCGTTCCTGTGCCGAGCGGCGCGAAAGTCATCGGAACATGCGAAGGCGGTGCGCGGAGGATTCTGTTTCGCAGGTGGGGGGCCACGCCGTCGCCGGCCAATGCGTCAACCGCCGTGGAGCCGGCTTCGGCCCCGCAGGCCACCGCGGCGCCCGCGCAGACGACTCGCCGAATGGCGGATACCCAAGGCAATCGCGCAGCGCAGCCTGCGGCCACGTCTGTGTCCAGTTCCATGCCACGACTCGGTTCGCCATCGAACGAGGCTGGGTCTTCCGTTCCAACACCGATTGCCGAACCCCATGAGTCGGCCGCCGGTGCCGGAGGAGGCGAAGTGGCGCGCGCAATCGACCGTGTCGCGGTACAAGCGACACAGCCGCAGCGCGACAACTCGGCTGTGGCCAACGTCCCGCTCGCACAACGAGCCTCCGGGTTCTTGGGGCGATACTGGCAATGGATGGCCGCCCTTGTTCTTGTGCCGCTCGCAGTTTCGCTGCGGGCCTGGCTCGCGTATCGCAGTGCATATGACGAGGCAGGCCTGCCGCGGGGTCCCAAGCTCAATTGATCTGATGTGCGTGGGCGCTCGCCATGCTGTCACGGACCGCTTGGTCCCGTGGTCCAGCTCGATTCGAGTCAATCGCCTGCCCGCGCAATGCGAGCGCGCGCCAGCCCATTGAGCGCCCGCCTTGTTCGTGGGCCGCCGGTCCGGTTTCGGCTGTACGGTGTCACGGCGTTCGGCGGCGCGTCAAACATGGGGATCGTGTTTCAGCTGACGCCGTAGCGTGGGTGCAGGCAGTGAATTTCATTCAACCAATTGGTTGACTGAAGTCGCCGGCCGCACTACATTCAACCACATGGTTGAATCAGAAGACGATCGGCTCGACGCCGTGTTCCACGCCCTGGCGGACCCCACGCGGCGCACCATGCTCCAGCTCCTGGCGCATGGCGACAACAGCATCGGCGAGCTGGGTGCGCCGTTCCGCATTTCCTTCGCCGGCGCCTCCAAGCATGTGAAGGCACTGGAGAAGGCCGGCCTGGTCTCGCGGGTGGTGCTGGGCCGCACGCACGTGTGCCGGCTCGAACCCGCGGCGCTCGCGCAGGCGGACGACTGGCTGCAGGCCTGCGAAGCCTTCTGGCGTAACCGTCTCGACGTGCTGGAGCAGGAACTCCGGCGCGACCTTCATTCCCGCGACGTCAAACCTGGAGAAACGCCATGAATCCCAACATCGCCGAACTCGGCCAAGTGATCGACGCCAAGACCCTGCGCATGGAGCGCACGCTGGACGCTCCCATCGACAAGGTCTGGAACTTCCTCGTGGACCCGAGCAAGCGCGCCCGCTGGCTGGCCGGGGGCACCTGCCCCGCCCAGCCGGGCGACACCATCGAGCTGCGCTTCGACAACGACGCGCTGACAGGCGAGAAGGCGCCGCCCCGGTTCCAGCAGTACGCCGGCGTGCACCAGATGAAGTCGCGCATCGTGAAGATGCAGGCGCCGCACCTGCTCGTCATGACCTGGCAGGAAGGCAGCCCGCATGCTTCGCAGGTGAGCTTCGAGCTGAGCGCGCGCGGCGACCAGACCCATCTCACGCTGGTGCACAGCAAGCTGCCGCGGCGCGACAACATGCTCAACGTGGCCGGCGGCTGGCATGCCCACTTGGACCTGCTGGAAGACGTGCTGGCCGAGCGCGCGCCGCGCCCCTTCTGGTCGAACTTCGGCGAGAAGGAAGCCGCCTACGACCGGCTGATCCCGTCCGCCTGAGCTTCTTCCATCACCTCACGCACCCCAGGAGTTTCGAATGAGACGCTTCATTGCAACCATGCAGATGTCGATCGACGCCAAGATCGAAGGCCCGGACGGCTACGCCGACTGGGTGGATGGCTGGTCCGACGTGGCCAACGTGGTCCCCGATGTCGATGGCTGCCTGCTCGGCGGCGCCATGTACCCGGGCTACGAGCAATACTGGAGCGCGATAGCCCGCGATCCGACGCAGCCGCTCGAGATGACCGGCGGGCGGATGCCGACGGCCGCCGAAGTCGACTACGCGCGCTTCGCGATGCGCACGCCGCACTTCGTGCTGTCGAACACGGTGCCCGCCGCCGCGTGGAGCCACACGCGCCTGCTGCGCGACATCGGCGAAGTTCATGCGTTGAAGCAGCAGCCGGGCAAGGGCATCTACGTCGTCGGCGGCGCGCGCACGATCGCGAGCTTCATCGACCTCGGCCTCATCGACGAGCTGCGGCTGACGGTGCACCCGCTGGTCGCCGGCCAGGGCAAGGCCCTCTTCGAAACGATAGCGCGCCGGCACCGGCTGCGCCTGCGCCGCAACGAAGCGTTGACTGGCGGCCGAGTCAGCCAGACCTATGAGGTCGACGCGAGCCACGCACTCACGGCCTGACGCGTGAACCGGCGGGCCGTCCAAGGACTGGGAAGGTGCGCTTCGGTATGTGCACCGTCGATCGGCCCGACGGTTCGGAAACCAAGCTACATGACTCCGGGCTCGGCGGGTCAGGGCCGGACGGCCGCAAGCTGAGGTCGTGCCAACGCCAGCGCCAGTCTTGCGCCCACCTCGGCGTTGTGTTTCACGAGCGCGATGTTGGTCGCGAGGCTGCGGCCACCCGTCAGCACCTTGATGCGGGCCAGCACGAAGGGCGTCACGTCCTTGCCGCTGATTCCTTGCGCCGCGGCCTCGGCAAGCGCCTGTTCAGTCAGCGCGTCGATCTCCTTGCGCCGCATGGCCGCCGGTTGCGGAACCGGCGTGCTCAACACCACGCCGCCCGCGAGGCCCAGGTCCCACTTGGTGCGGACGAAGCGTGCCTGCGCCGCCGCGTCGTCGAGCCGGAAGTCCGCGCGAAAGCCGCTGTCGCGGGTGTAGAACGCCGCGAAGTTGTCCTGCTCGCAACTGAGCACCGGCACGCCGTGCGTCTCCAGGTATTCGAGCGTGAGCCCGATGTCCAGGATGGACTTCGCCCCGGCACACACCACCACCACGGACGTCTTCGCCAGTTCCTGCAGGTCGGCCGAGATGTCGAAGCTCTGCGGCGCACCGCGGTGCACGCCGCCGATGCCGCCGGTGACGAAGACCTCGATGCCGGCCAGCGCGGCGCAGATCATCGTCCCGGCTACTGTCGTGGCGCCGAGCTCGCCGCTGGCCAACACCGCAGGCAGGTCGCGGCGGCTGACCTTGTGGGCCCGGCCCGAGCGGCCGAGCAGTTCCAGTTCGTCGTCCGACAGTCCGATGCGGATGCGCCCGCCGATCAGCGCGATGGTCGCCGGCTCAGCCCCCGCGTCGCGGATGAGTGCCTCCGCTTCGCGGGCCGTGCGCACGTTCTCCGGGTAGGGCATGCCGTGGGCGATGATGGTCGATTCCAGCGCCACCAGCGGGCGGCCGGCCGCCTGCGCAGCGCTCACGCGCGCGCTGCAGGCCAGCCAGGAACGTGCAAGGTCGACATCCATGGCGATGCCTTCGTCGGTCGATGGGACCTTCAGTGTGCCGTCATTCAGCCGAACTTCTCGCGCAGGTCGTCGAAGAAGGCGCGGGAGAGCTTGCGAAAGCCCGTGGCCGGCAGGCTGGGCCTGTCGCGGTAGTCACTCGTCGAAACGACCGTGCCGGCCCACCCCTCGGGCAAAACGCTCGGCGCCGGCCAGGTTCTCGCCGCTCGCGAGGGTGATCAAGCCGCGCCGCAACTCGTTGTGCATCGCCTCGTCCTCGTCCATGCCCCATTGCTCGAGCAACGACAGCCGGTCGTTGCGCAGGCAGGTTTGCGGGAAGGCCACGAGTTCGGCGGCGAGCGCCCGCGCCGCGGCCAGCGCCTGGCCCGCCGGCACGACGCGGTTCGCCAGGCCGATCGCCAGGGCTTCTTCGGCGTTGACCGCGCGGCCGGTGAGGATGAGGTCGAGCGCTCGCGATTGACCGATCAGGCGCGCCAGCCGCACCGTACCCCCGTCGATCAACGGCACGCCGAAGCGCCGGCAAAAGATGCCCAGCACCGCGTCGTCGGCCATCACGCGCAGGTCGCACCACAGCGCGAGCTCCATGCCGCCGGCCACCGCATGCCCTTCGATCGCGGCGATGACGGGTTTGGACAGGCGCATGCGGGTCGGGCCCATCGGCGCGTCGCCGTCGGGCTTGACGCGCTCGGCGGCGTTTTCGCCCTCGGCCATGGCGCGCAAATCGGCGCCGGCGCAGAACGTTCCGCCCTCGCCTCGCAGGATCGCGACATGCGCTTCGGTGTCGGCATCGAAACGGCGAAACGCGTCGGCCAGCGCAGTGGCGGTGGCAGCGTCGACCGCGTTGCGCCGCGCCGGCCGGTGGATCGTGATGAGCGCCGTCTTCGCTTCGAGCGCGTACGAGACGCTGTCCATCGTCAGTACACCGGCTGGTGTTCGCGCAGGCTCGCAATCACCTTCGCATCGAGCGCAAATCCGCTGCCGTACTTCGCGGCCAACTGCGACGCGCGCTGCGCAAAGACATCGACGCCGATGCCGTAGATGAACTGCAGCGCACCCCCGGTCCAGGCCGGAAAGCCGATGCCGAAGATCGAGCCGATGTTGGCGTCGTGCACCGCGGTCAGCACACCTTCGTGCAGGCAGCGCGCGGTTTCGATCGCCTGGCGGTAGAGCAACCGGTCCTGCAACTCGGCCATGTCCCAGGCCACGCCGGGCTTTTCGAACAGCGGCTTGAGCTGCGGCCAGAGCTGCTTCTTCGCACCGGCCGGGTAGTCGTAGAAACCACCGCCGGCCGCGCGCCCGCCGCGTCTGTGCTCCTTCACCATCAGCTCGACCAGCCGCTCGCCGGGCCCGGCGGTGTGGCTCTTGCCTTCGGCGGCGAAGTCGGCGCGGGTCTGCTCGAGCACATGCACCGACAGCGTGAGCGCGGTTTCGTCGAGCACCGCGAGCGGCCCGACCGGCATGCCGGCGGCCAGCCCCGCATTTTCGACCACCGGCGCAGGGATGCCTTCGGCCAGCATCGCCGCGCCCTCCATCACGAAGGTGCCGAACACGCGGCTGGTGAAGAAGCCGCGCGAATCGTTGACGACGATAGGCACCTTGCCGATCGCCTGCACGTAGTCGAAGGCACGCGCCACGGTCTCGTCGTCGGTCTTCGCGCCGCGGATGATCTCCACCAGCTTCATCTTGTCGACCGGCGAGAAGAAGTGGATGCCGATGAACTTCTCCGGCCGCGCGCTCGCCTGTGCGAGGCCGCCGATCGGCAGCGTGCTGGTGTTCGACGCGAACACCCCGCCGGCCGCCAGCAGCGGCTCGGTGGCGCGTGTCACTTTGGCCTTCAGCTCGCGCGACTCGAACACCGCTTCGACGATCAGGTCGCAGCCTTGCAGCGTGGCATCACTCTCAGTCGGCGTGATGCGCGCGAGCAGCGCGCCGGCCTCGGCTTCGCTCATGCGTCCCTTGGCGACCCGCGCCTCGGCGAGCTTGCGGCTGTAGCCCTTGCCGGCCTCGGCCTTGTCCAGGCTCAGGTCCTTCAGCACCGTGGCAATGCCGCGCGATGCGTTCGCCCAGGCGATGCCCGCGCCCATCATGCCGGCGCCCAGCACGCCGACCTTCTGCGGCTTGCTGCGCGCCACACCGGCCGGGCGCGACTGGCCCGACTTGATCGCGTTCAGGTCAAAGAAAAACGCCGAGATCATCGCGCGTGCGTTGGCGCCGGTCGCCAGCTTCGCGAGGTAGCGGCTTTCGATGCGCAGCGCGGTGTCGAAGTCGACCAGCGCGCCTTCGACCATCACCGCCAACGCCGCTTCGGGCGCCGGGTACAGTCCGCGCGTGGTCTTGCGCAGCATCGCCGGTGCGACCGTCAGCGCCGCCGCGATCTTCGGGTTGGCGGGCGTGCCGCCGGGCATCTTGTAGGCCTTGTCGTCCCACGGCTGGACGGCACTCGGGTGCTCTGCGATCCAGGCCAGCGCACGCTCGCGCAGTTGCGCTGCATCGCTGACCAGCTCGTGGACGAGGCCGAGTTCCTTGGCCTCGCGCGCGCCGAAGGTCTTGCCTTCGACGATCAGCGGCTGCGCGCCCATCAGCCCGAGCAGGCGCACCGTCTTCGTGATGCCCGACGCGCCGGGGATCAGGCCCAGCGTCACTTCGGGCGTGCCGAACTGCACCTTCGCATCGTCGAGCGCGATGCGGTGGTGGGCAACGAGCGCCAGCTCCCAGCCGCCGCCGAGCGCGCTGCCGCTCAGGCAGGCGACGACCGGCTTGCCCAGCGTCTCGAGGGTGCGGAAGTTCTTCTTGATGCGCTCGACCTCGGCAAAACAGGCCGGCGCATCGGCTTCGGTCAGGCGCATCACGCCTTTCAGATCGGCACCGGCGAAGAAGGTGGTTTTGGCCGAATCGAGCACGATGCCGCGGATCCTCGGCTCGTCTTCGACGACCCGCGCTACCGCGGCGGAGAGATCCTCCTGCCACTGCAGGCACATCGTGTTGACGGGCGAGCCGGGTTCGTCGAAGGTCAGCGTCGCGATGCCGTCGTCGCCGAGTTGATAGCGAATCGTTTTCATGGCTCAGATCCTCTCGACGATGGTGGCGATGCCCATGCCGCCGCCGACACACAGCGTGGCCAGGCCGTAGCGCAGCTTGCGCCGGTGCAGCTCGTCGATCAGCGTGTTGAGGATCATCGCGCCGGTGGCGCCCAGCGGGTGGCCCATCGCGATCGCGCCGCCGTTGACGTTGACCTTGTCGTGCGGCACGACCAGCTCCTTCATGAAGGCCATCGGCACCGCAGAGAAGGCTTCGTTGATCTCGAACAGGTCGATCTGGGCGATGCTCAGCCCCGCCTTCGCCAGCGCCTTGCGCGCGGCCGGCATCGGGCCGGTCAGCATGATGGTCGGGTCGGCCCCCGACAGCGCCGTCGCGACGATGCGGGCGCGCGGCGTGAGGCCCAGTGCCTTGCCCTTCTCGCCGCTGCCGACCAAGAGTGCCGCCGCGCCGTCGACGATGCCCGACGAATTGCCGGCGTGGTGCACATGCACGATGCGCTCGACCTGCGGGTAGCGCGCGATCGCCACCGCGTCGAAGCCCATCGCGCCCATCTGCTCGAACGCCGGCTTCAGCGCCGCCAGCCCTTCGAGCGTGCTGCGTGGCTTGATGAACTCGTCGTGCTCGAGAATGATCTGGCCGAGGCTGTCTTTGACCGGCACCAGCGAGTGCGCGAAGAAGCCGCCGGCGCTCGCGGCGGCGGCGCGGCGCTGCGATTCGAGCGCGAACTTGTCGACGTCGGCGCGGCTGAAGCCGTTCAGCGTGGCGATCAGGTCGGCGCCGATGCCCTGCGGCACGAAGTGGGTATCGAGGTGGGTCTGCGGGTCTTGCGCCCAGGCGCCGCCGTCGGACCCGATGGGCACCCGCGACATGCTTTCGACACCGCCGGCGACCACCAGGTCTTCGAAGCCCGAGCGCACCTTCTGCGCCGCCAGGTTCACCGCTTCGAGCCCGGAGGCGCAGAAGCGGTTGATCTGCAGCCCGGCGCAGCGCACGTCCCAGCCGGCCTTGATCGCGGCCGTCTTGGCGATGCACGAACCCTGCTCGCCGACCGGCGTCACGCAGCCCATCACGATGTCGTCGACTTCGCCCGTGTCGAAACCGTTGCGCCGCTGCAATTCAGTGAGCACGCCGGCCAGCAGCGAGATCGGCTTGACTTCGTGCAGGCTGCCGTCCTTCTTGCCCTTGCCGCGTGGCGTGCGGATGGCGTCGAACACAAACGCTTCGGTCATGGCGGGCTCCTCAATCGCGACGAAAGAGTATAGACTTTATGCAAAGCAGGTGCTTTGTGAAAATATGACCGCCATGACCCCTCCATGTCACCCCGGCGAACGCCGGGGTCCACTTTGTCCGAAGCGCGCGCTGCGTGTCGAGTGGATCCCGGCGTTCGCCGGGATGACGGCAGCGGCCCCGGAGCGCCGGTCTTGAATACCGTTCTCTCCTCCCCCGCGCCCACAGCGCCCAAGCGCCCGCGTGGCCGCCCCCGCAAGACGCTCGACGAGCGCGACGAGGGCAACCGCCGTCCGCAGCTGCTGAACGCCGCGGCACGGCTGTTCCGCCGCAAGGGCTTCGACGCCACCAGCACACGCGACATCGCGGCCGCCGTCGGCATGCACTCGGGCTCGCCCTTCTATCACTTCAAGAGCAAGAGCGCGCTGCTCTACGCGGTGATGGAAGAAGGCATGCGCGCGGCGCTGGCACGCCAGGCTGCGGTGTTGTCGGCCGATGCCGACGCCGCCGTGCGACTGCGCCGCCTGATCCGCGGCCATTTCGACACCTTGCACGGACCGGGGCGCGACTTCATTCCGGTGATGCTGTACGAATGGCGCTCGCTCAATGCGCGCCAGCGCAACGCGATCGCGAAGCTGCAGCGCGACTACGAAGCGGTGTGGGTTCCGGTGCTGCAGGCACTCGCCGCCGACGGCCGGCTGCGCAGTGACGCCGACCTGGCACGGCTATTGATCTTCGGCGCGCTGAACTGGTCGGTGCAATGGTTCGATGCCAAGAAGCGCGCATCGCTCGACGACGTGACCGGCGCGGCGATGGCGCTCTTCATCCACGAGGCAATGACATGAGTTATGGGTCCGTCTTCGCGCCCGGCCTGTTCGCCGGCCAGGTGGTTGTCGTCACCGGCGGCGGCTCGGGGATAGGCCGCTGCACCGCGCATGAGCTGGCCGCGCTCGGCGCGACGCCGGTGCTGGTAGGGCGCGACGCGGCCAAGCTCGAAACCACCGCCGCCGAGATCCGCGACGACGGCGGGCTGGCCGACACCGCGGTCTGCGACATCCGCCAGGAAGCGGCGGTTCAACAAGCGGTGGCGACAATCGTCGCGCGCCACGGCCGCATCGATGCGCTGGTGAACAACGCCGGCGGCCAGTACATCGCGCCGCTGGCGACGATCAGCGCGAAGGGCTGGGACGCGGTCGTCGCGACCAACCTGACCGGCGGCTTCCTGATGGCGCGCGAATGTTTCGTGCAAGTGATGCAGCAGCACGGCGGCGCGATCGTCAACATCGTCGCCGACATGTGGGGCTCGATGCCCGGCATGGGGCACAGCGGCGCGGCGCGCGCCGGGATGGTGAGCTTCACCGAAACGGCCGCCGTCGAATGGGCGGCCAGCGGCGTGCGGGTCAACGCCGTCGCGCCCGGCTACATCGCGTCGAGCGGCATGGACCACTACCCGAGCGAAGCGGCCGGCATGTTGCGCGCGATGCGCAAGACGGTGCCGCTCGGGCGCTTCGGCACCGAGGCCGAGACCTCGGCAGCGATCGTCTTCCTGCTGAGCCCGGCGGCGAGCTTCATCAGCGGCACGGTGTTGCGGGTCGACGGCGCGCGCCCGCAGGTTCGCATGGGCTGGCCGATGGGCCTGCCGAGCGCCGAGGCCGCGGCGCATGGCGCGGTCAGGCCCTTCGAAGGTTTCCATCGCGGCGTGATGCCCAAGGTGCTGGCGTCGTCATGAGCGTGTTCGCCTCGGCCTGGAACCCGCACAGCGACATTGCGCAGGCGCGCCGCGCCGCGATGCTGCAGCGGGTCGCGGCGCTGCGTGCGCTCGAGCAGCGCTCGGCCGACACCTCGGCCAGGTCGCAGCCCATGTTCGACAAGCGCGGCCAGTTGCTGCCGCGCGAGCGGGTCGCGCTGCTGCTCGACCCGGGCCGGCCGTGGCTGCCGCTGGCGACGCTCGCCGGCTGGCTGCAGGACACGCCGGACGCCGACAAGTCGGTGCCGGGCGGCGGCATCGTCGCCGGCATCGGGGTCGTCAGCGGGGTGCGCTGCATGGTCGTCGCAAGCGACTCGGGCATCGACGCCGGCGCGATCCAGGCCATGGGGCTGGACAAGATCCTGCGCGTGCAGGAGATCGCATTGCAGAACAGGCTGCCGTTCCTGCACCTGGTCGAAAGCGCCGGCGCCAACCTGATGCGCTACCGGGTCGAAGGTTTCGTGCGCGGCGGCGAGCTGTTTCGCAACCTGGCGCGGCTGTCGGCGGCAGGCATTCCGGTGCTCACCGTGCAACATGGCTCGGGCACGGCGGGCGGCGCCTACATGCCGGGCTTGAGCGATGTCGTCATCATGGTGCGCGGCCGTTCGCGCGCGTTCCTCGCCGGGCCACCGCTCCTGAAGGCCGCCACCGGCGAGATCGCGAGCGAAGAGGAGCTGGGCGGCGCCGAGATGCACAGCACGGTGTCGGGGCTGGGCGAACAACTGGCGGAAGACGACCGGCATGCGCTGGGGCTGGCACGCGAGGTCGTCGCGCATCTGGGGTGGGACGTTCCGGCGCCGGCCCGCGGCTTCGAGCCTCCACGATTCGATGCCGAAGAACTGCTGACGCTGATGCCCGCCGACCTGCGCCAGCCGGTCGACATGCGCGAGGTGATGGCGCGCCTGGTCGACGACTCGGACCTGCTCGAGTTCAAGGCACTCTACGGCGCGCAGACGCTGTGCGTGCAAGCGCGCATCGAAGGGCGCCAGATCGGCATCATCAGCAACAACGGGCCGATCGACGTGGCGGGTGCCAACAAGGCCACCCACTTCATCCAGCGCTGCTGCCAGCTGGGCCACGCCATCCTCTACCTGCAGAACACCACGGGCTACATGGTCGGGCGCGACGCCGAACAGGGCGGCATGATCAAACACGGCTCGAAGATGATCCAGGCCGTGACGAACGCCAGCGTGCCGCAGATCACGGTGCAGTGCGGCGCGTCGTTTGGCGCGGGCAACTATGGCATGTGCGGTCGCGGTTATGCGCCGCGCTTTCTGTTCAGCTGGCCGCTGGCGAAGACGGCGGTGATGGGCGGCGAGCAGGCGGCGCAGACGATGCGCATCGTGGCCGAGGCGGGGGCGGCGCGCAAAGGTTTGGCGGTCGACGCGGCGCTGCTCGACGCGCAGGGCGCGAAGATCGTCGAGATGTTCGAGCGGCAGGCGGATGTGTTCTACACGTCGGGGCTGCTGCTCGATGATGGGGTGATCGATCCGCGGGATACGCGGGCGGTGCTGGCGGAGTGTCTGGCGATGTGCGACGAAGCGAGCCGACGCGAGCTGCGTCCGATGCAGTTCGGAGTGGCTCGACCATGAACACGCGCCACCACCCGCAGGCCGTCATACCGGCGCGGGCGCAGCCCGAGCCTGTCCTGAGCTTGTCGAAGGGCCGGTATCCACTCTTCCCGACGCCGCGCACCCTCACACAGTGGATCCCGGCGTCCGCCGGGATGACGACGTAGGAGACAACCATGCAACTCACCCACGAACACGAAGAGCTCGCGCGCACCCTCAAGCGCTTCATCGCCGACGAGATCAACCCCCATGTCGACGAATGGGAAGCGGCCGAGATCTTCCCGGCCCACGAGGTCTTCAAGAAGATGGGCGACCTCGGCCTGCTCGGCCTGACCAAGCCCGAGGCCTACGGCGGCTCGGCCCTCGACTACTCCTACGCGATGGTGATGGCCGAAACGCTCGGCCACATCGATTGCGGCGGCGTGCCGATGGCGATCGGCGTGCAGACCGACATGTGCACCCCCGCCCTCGCCCGCTTCGGCAGCGACGAGCTCAGGCGCGAGTTCCTCGCTCCGGCGATCGCCGGCGACCAGGTCGGCTGCGTCGGCGTGTCCGAGCCCGGCGCCGGGTCCGACGTGGCGGCGATCAAGAGCGTCGCACGCAAGGACGGCGACGACTACCTCATCAGCGGCCAGAAGATGTGGATCACCAACAGCCTTCAGGCTGACTGGATGTGCATGCTGGTCAACACGGGCGACGGCCCGGTGCACAAGAACAAGAGCCTGGTGATGGTGCCGATGGATTCCAAGGGCATCGAGAAGGCGAAGAAGATCCGCAAGATCGGCATGCACTCGAGCGACACCGGGCTCATCTACTTCGACAACGTGCGGGTGCCGCAGCGCTACCGCATCGGCGCCGAGGGCCAGGGCTTCGTCTACCAGATGATGCAGTTCCAGGAAGAGCGCCTGTGGGCCGCGGCGAACGCGATCCAGGGCCTGTTCAACTGCATCGATGCCACGGTGCAGTGGGCGCAGGACCGCAAGATGTTCGGCGCGCAGCTCGCCGACCACCAATGGGTGCAGTTCAAGCTCGCCGAGCTGAAGACCGAGGTCGAATGCCTGCGCGCCCTCACCTACCGCGCCTGCGACCTCTACGTGGCCGGGCAGGACGTGACCGAGCTCGCGTCGATGGCCAAGCTGAAGGCCGGGCGGCTGCTGCGCAGCGTGCCCGACGGCTGCCTGCAGTTCTGGGGCGGCATGGGCTACACGCTCGAGAACAAGGTGGCGCGCCTGTACCGCGACGGCCGGCTCGGCTCGATCGGAGGCGGCGCCGACGAGGTGATGATGGGCATCATCGCCAAGACCATGGGCATGGCCAAGCGGCCGCTGCCACACTGAGGGGTCTGACCCACCACCCGCCGAGGGCCGCCATGCCGACAAAGTTCTTACGCAATCGCGAGGGAGCGCTCGAGCGCTGGATCATCAACGACCCGGCGACGCGCAACGCGCTCAACAACCGCATCGTCGACAGCATGCTGGCCGCCTGCGACGAGGCGAAACAGGACGATTCGCTGCGAATCATCGCGCTGACCGGCGCCGCGGGCTCGTTCTGCGCGGGGGGCAGCCTGGACGGTTTTGCCAGCCATGTCGGCCACCCGCTGCCCGAGGGCGAGACCGACCCGCTGATCGAGATGAACATCCGCTTCGGTGACCTGCTGCATGCGCTGTGCGCGCTGCCGCAACTGCTGATCGCCGCGGTCGACGGGCCGGCGATGGGCGGTGGCTTCGGCCTGGTCTGCTGCGCCGACTTCTGCATCGCCAACCACCGCGCCATCTTCGCCACCCCCGAGGTCACGCTGGGCCTGGTGCCGGCACAGATCGCGCCCTTCGTCTGGCGGCGCCTGGGCGATCGGATGGCGCGCCACTTCCTGCTGCAGGGCCAGAAGTTCAGCGCCGCCGAGGCGCAGGCGATGGGACTCGTGGACCAGCTCGCCGACGACGTGCTCGCCGCCACCGACGACCTGATCGAGCGGCTGACGCTTGTGGAGCCGATCGCGCTGGCCGCGACCAAGCGGCTGCTGAATCGAATCAACGCACACGCGGTGCCCGATGTGCGAGTCGAGGCAGCGCAGATGTTCGCGCAGTCGCTGCGAAGCCCGCAGGCGCTGCATGGGTTGCATGCGTTTGCGGAGAAGCGCAAGCCTGGTTGGGCTGCATGAGGCGGCTGCTGATTGCGAATCGCGGGGAGATCGCGCTGCGCGTGATGCGCACTGCGCATCGCATGGGCATCGAGACGGTGGCCGTGTATTCGGATGCCGATGCGCGCGCGCCGCATGTGGCCGCGGCCACTCGTTCGTTCGCGCTCGGCGGTGACCTCGCAAGCGACAGCTATCTGCGGATCGACAAGCTGATCGCTGCCGCCCGTGCAACCGACGCCGATGCAGTCCACCCCGGCTACGGCTTCCTCAGCGAGAACGCCGAGTTCGCGCAGGCCGTGGTCGATGCGGGCCTGGTGTGGGTCGGTCCGCCGGCGTCAGCGATTCGCAGCCTCGGCAGCAAGTCGGCCGTGAAACGCCTGGCGGCACAGCTCGCCATTCCCTGCCTGCCGGGCTATTCGGGCGACGACCAGTCCGATGATCGGTTCATGCAGGAGGCGGCACGCATCGGCTATCCGGTGATGGTGAAAGCGGCAGCCGGCGGCGGCGGGCGTGGCATGCGGCTGGTGCTGCAGCCCGAGTCGCTGGCGCCAGCGCTTGCGAGTGCACGCTCCGAAGCGGCGGCGTCGTTCGGCAGCGGCGAGCTGCTGCTCGAGCGCGCGCTGCGCGCGCCGCGCCACGTCGAGCTGCAGGTCTTCGCCGATGGCCAGGGCCGTTGCATCCACCTCGGCGAGCGCGACTGTTCGGTGCAGCGACGGCATCAGAAGCTGATCGAGGAATCACCGAGCCCCGCGGTCGGCGCGGGCTTGCGCGAGCGCATGGGCGACTGCGCGGTTCGCCTCGCGCAAGCGGCCGGCTACGTCGGCGCCGGCACCGTCGAGTTCCTGCTCGAAGGCGGTGAGTTTTTCCTGATGGAGATGAACACCCGGCTCCAGGTCGAACACCCGGTGACGGAAGCGGTGACGGGCCTCGACCTGGTCGAGTGGCAGCTGCGCATCGCGCGCGGCGAACCGTTGCCGCTGGCGCAAGAACAAGTGCGATTCGACGGCCACGCGATCGAAGTGCGGCTGTGCGCCGAGGACGAGCAGTTCACGCCGCACGCCGGTGTGGTGCAGCGCTTCGTCGCGCCGCCTGAGCTGCGCTTCGACCACGCGCTGCACGATGGCGCCGTGGTGCCGCCGTATTACGACTCGATGCTCGGCAAGCTGATCGCACACGCGCCGACGCGTCAGCAGGCGATAGCCCGACTGATCGCCGGCCTGCAGGCCAGCGTGCTGCTCGGCTTGCCGAACAACCGCGCGCTGCTGATCGAATGCCTGCGCAGCCCAGTCTTCGCTGCCGGTGACGCCGGTGTGTCCTTCCTCGCCGAACAAGGCGACGCCTTGCGCGCTTCGTTGGTCGACGCTGAAACAAGGCTCGCCAGCCTGATGCACGCCGCGCTGTGGGCCGTGCGCGCGGGCGGCGCAGCAGGCACACTGTGTTTGCCGTTCACGCGGGCAATGCGACTGCGCTGGCGCGACCGGTTGGACGAGTCGCGAGTGATCGAACAGGCGGGCGGCACACTGCGCATCACCCACGACGGCCAGACCCGCGTGGTGCAGGTGCAGCCTGGCGGCGACGGCTGGCAACTGCGGCTCGACGGCATGGCGCATCGCCTCGTCGCGCTGCGCCTCGAAGCCACGCGCTGGCACGTTCAGATAGACGGCACCGACCTCGTCGTCGACGACGTTTCGTGCGAGCCGGCAGCCGGCCAGGGCGCAAGCCAGGCCAACGAGCTGAAGGCGCCGTTCAGCGGCCGCATCGTCGCGCTGCATGCGGCGCCCGGCGCGCAGGTGGTGGCCGGCCAGACCTTGCTCGTCATCGAATCGATGAAGCTCGAACACGCCATCACCGCACCGCGCGCGGCGCGGCTCGCCGGCGTGGCGGTGGCCTTGCACCAGCAGGTGTCGGCCCAGCAACTGCTGGTTCACTTCGAGGCCGCATGAACGCCGAGCTTGCAGAACAGCGCACTGCCTTAATGGCGAGCGTGGCGCGCTTTGCCGAACGCGAGATCGCGCCGCATGTCGCCGCGTGGGACGCGGCCGGCGAGTTTCCGCGTGCGCTGTACGCCCAAGCGGCCGAGATGGGCCTGCTCGGCCTCGGCTACCCCGAGTCGCTGGGCGGCACCCCTGCGCCGTGGACGCTGCGCCTGGCCAACGCGCAGACGATCTCGCGCCATGGCGGCAGCGGCGGCGTGCTCGCGGGCCTGTTCTCGCACAACATCGCGCTGCCGCCGATCCTCGCGCACGGCAGCGCCGAGATGCAGCGGCGGCTGGTGCCGCCGGTGCTGCGCGGCGAGCAGATCGCCGCGCTGGCCATCACCGAGGCGGGCGGCGGCTCGGACGTGGCGCGGATCCGCACCACCGCGCGGCGCGACGGCGACCACTGGCGCATCGACGGCGACAAGAAGGTGATCCGCCACAAGCTGGTGGACATGCGCATGCGCATCGCCTCGACCCAGGCCTGGGTCGACACGCTGGGCGAACGTGCCGACGCCGGCGATGTGTCGCACGACTGGGTGGCCGAGGTCTGCATGCTGAAGAACCACGCGACGCAGACGATGCAGCATTGCGCCGACCAGGCGGTGCAGCTGCTGGGCGGCATGGGCTTCATGCGCGGCCTGAAGAGCGAACGCATCTATCGCGAGGTGAAGGTGATGATGATCGGCGGCGGCGCTGAAGAGATCATGAAGGACCTGGCCGCGCGCCAGATCGGGCTGTGACCATGGTCAAGACCGACAGCCCCTCCGAGCCCGGCAACTTCGAGCCCGAGTTCATCGCGGCGCTGAAGAACATCTTCGAAGAGCGCATCCTGTTCAACCAGGTCATCGGCCTGAAGATCGTCGCGATGGCGCCCGACGAGGTGATCGGCGCGATCGAGATGCGGCGCGAGCTGATCGGCCACTACAGCCACCAGCGCCTGCACGGCGGCGTGATCAGTGCCGGGCTCGATGCGATGGGCGGCCTGGCCGTGATGGCCGCGATCGGCGCGCGCCACCTGGCCGAGCCGCCGCTGCAGCGCCTGCAGCGCTTCGGCAAGCTCGGCACCATCGATCTGCGGGTCGACTACCTGCGGCCTGGCATAGGCGAGCGCTTCGAGCTGCGCGCGCAGGTGATGCGGCTCGGCTCGCGGGTCGCGTCGACACGCATGGAGTTTCGCGCGGAGGACGTCAACATCGGCGCGGGCACAATCACCTGCAACTACGACGGGGTCAAGAAACACGAGACCCGGATCGGC
>OBEQ012649718.1_pt1 | contig 17250 bp, 12 predicted proteins | sample 1670901 | NCBI WGS metagenome assembly OBEQ01 (sample SAMEA104232315, study PRJEB22302) | groundwater metagenome | biome: forest; feature: aquifer; material: groundwater | place: USA | collected 2011-08-07 | depth 5.4 m
GACCCTTGCGGCGTATAGGCAGCATTCGATAAACTGCTTTTCGTACGGGCAAAGGGCTTTGAGGGAAGCGAGCGAAGCCGCCCGCGAGGGCTTGCAGATAATAGACTCCAACTCTCAAAAGCTCGAGAAAATGATCGGGCCCGACTTCAAGGGTTTCGCCGGCGGGGTTGTGGGCGAGCTCGGCGAAGCGAAACAAGACATCGAGCGGAGGAATGCCAAAGGCATAGGATTCGGAAGCGAGTTTTCCAAAACCATTCCGCTCGTCAACCAAACTCAAACCTCGCAGGAAATCGCCAAGGGCGTTGAAGCCCTAGTAGGGTTTGAAGAATTGCTGGAAAAGGAAATAGCTTTGGACGACAGGGTTTTGCAATCGGTATTCCTCTTGGAAAGGGAATACCAAGAGGCGAACGAGAAAAACGAGCTCGTGAAAATGCGGGTGAAGCTCTTGCGCGAGTTTCTCGAAGGAGAGAGTATACGGGGGATTGGAGAAAACGCGTTTCACCTGGTCGGCGGGGCTAGCGGCGTGAGCGCTGAAAACTCGCTCGAGTCTTTCGAAGGGGATTTAGCCAAGGCTTTTCAAAACGACAAAATCGCGTCGGAGAAAGCCCAGCAGGCGCACTCGGACTGGGAAAAGAAGGAACAGGGGTTTGCAAGCAGGGCTATAGAAAAAATGATTGAAGCCAACTCGATGCTTGAGAGCAGCGAAAAACTTTTGCAGGGAATGGACGAAAGGAGCGAGAGTTTGGAAAAAAACCTCAGGCAAAGGGTAGAAGAAGAAAAGAGGGTAGCGCAAAACATGCTTTCGCAAGCCAACGCCTTTGCCGCTGCTAAAGCAAGGGTGCTTTTACAGAAAACGCTCGAACCCGCGCGCCTCTCAACCCGCGGAGACAGGATTTTGTTTTACGTGAGCAAGATCGTGGAGTTGAAGCAAATCGAAGAAATGCTTGGCGAAAGCGTTTCCGAACAGGCCCTTCGCTCCCGCGTGCAGTCCAAGCTCGAAGTGCTCAAAGAATTCGTTTCCCGCGCGAGCAAAGACATTCCCTTGGAAACAGAGCAAATGCGGTTGAAGGAAATAGAGTTTTCGGTTGAAAGCGCGCAAGAGCAAGAAAACGCTTTTTTCAACAGCCAACTAAACGAGCTTAAGGAAAGCGTTCTGGCAAGGCTCTTCGAACGGTATTCGGGCGTTGACGGCGCTTTCGAGAGAGCGTATGCTTTAACGCCGTTCTTTGGCGAAGCATCGCACGCGCGGTTGTTGGAATTAACGCAATTCTTTCCTTTCGGAAAAATCGATTTAGAAAAAGCCGCGGGAAATCTTGCGGACATCGAAAGGGTTTTGAACAATCTTCTCGCTTCAGCCGAGGCGAAAACCCCGGAAATACTGAAAAAACACTTGCAAGAACAGGCGGTAATCGGGCGAACAGCGGATTTGCCGACAGCGGGCGAAAAAACCAGAGTTCGCACTTCAATCAGCTTGAAAAACCTGCTCCCGTTATCGCTCGAGAGAAGGCTGCAACTCGATTTCGAAATTCCCGAAAACGCGATTATCCTGGCCAAAAGCCCGGAAGTTTCCATCGCCAAAAACGTTTTCCTCGAGAAAGTCGGGGAAAACGCGGAGTATTTCGTAGAATACGAGACTATGGAAGAAATCGCAAGGATAGAACGGGCAAGCTCAAAGGCAATCTACGCGGACTTGCTTCACGCGGAGGTTGAAGAAAACATCGTTTTCGGCTCAAGCGAAGAAACGCAAGTACTCCTGGTTTTAGAAAAGCCTTTTCCCATCGAATTCGCACAAGCGAACGAGGGGCGCACGGTATTTTTCACTGGCGGCAATTCTTCGCAAGTGCGCATTCTCGCGCACGCGTACAAGGGAGCGAATCAATTGGTTTTGAGCTTCACGGTCCCCCAGCCCGTCCATTTGCAGAAAAATTACAGGATTAAAGGCAATCAAACCGAAATCGAATTGAGCGTGGAAAGCAAGTACTTCGACTTGCCGGATTTCAACGATGAAATCGCGGTTGAAGGGTGCGACGGGCGGGTTTCCGTTGCAGGCGAATTAGATGCGAAAGTGCAACAAAACCAAGGAGGGGTTTTGCTGGTGGAAATAAGCGAGAGGGAGCTCAAGCGTTTTGAGAAAAAAAGCGCGCTCGTAGTGTTGGATTGCATTGCTTTTTCTCAGGAAAACGGTGGCAATGGCGAAGGCGGTTTTCAAAAAAACTTCGATTTCGCAGAAGCTGAAGAATTGGGAAGGGAAATAAGCGAATTGGAGAAAGAGTGCGAAGAGTGCGTTGTTGAAGCGAAAAAAATGCTTTTGCTTGGGGACTTGGAAAAAGCGAGGGAAGAGGTTGAGAAGGCGAAAAGCCTTGTTTTGCAAAAACGGGAGAAAAACTCTGCTGAAAAGCAAGCTTTCGAAACGTCCTTTACGGATTTTGAAGCGTTGCGGGAAAGGGCTTTCCAGGCCATGGACGATTTCGACAACGTATTTTTCCCGACCGAAGAAAACGCCAAGGAGGTTAGCAAAAGCCTGTTGTTCCAGCAGGGAAAGAAGGCAAAGGCGGAAATAGAAAAGCTCTTGAAAGACGGAGAGAAAGCGAAAACTTCGCTTTACTTAAATGCATTGCTGGACAGGATCGAGTCGAGAATGCAAGCGTTGGAAGACGCAGTTGAAGAGCAAAAGCAAAACGCGCAAGAGGAAATAACGATTGCGGAATTGAAGCAAAGGCAGTTCGGAAGCGAAGAAACGCTTTCGGTGTTGAAAGAAGCGAAAGAATATGGGGAAAAGGGAAACGCGTTCACGGCTTGGGCGGTCGCGCGCAGGTTGAACGCGATTCTAGACTCTTCGGGCGAAAAACAACGGAAGGAAAGCGACAACGCGTTGCTTTTGGGAGGGGCGGGAGCGTTAGTCTTAATAGCCCTTGCCTTTTTCTTCTTAAGAAACAAGAACGCGCAATTTCAAGAAGTTTGAAGCCGTGAAAAAGAAATGGGTTTCCTCGACTTTCTCTTTCCCAAAAAGCAAAAAATGCACGAGTTAAAGTGGAAACTGCCCGAAGTGAGGATGGTTTTTCCCGTGAAAGACCCGGAGAAAACCGTTTACGATTTGAAGAAAAACAAGGCAGTTTTCACAAACGGGGGGCAGTATTTCGACATCATTCACGCGAAAGAATACGGCGAAGGCGTTTTCGCTTATTTCATCGTGCGCACTGAAAAGCTCACGCAGAAGGAAACCCTCTTGTTTGATGGCTATATGCTGCAAGAGGAGGACAGGCTGGGTTTCGAAGTGCAAAGCAGCTATTCCATGGCCGAACAGCTAGACAAGCTGGGGTACCAGGAAATCGCCTCAAGGGAATTGCAGGAATGGAATTTCACTTTCGGAATCGTGCGGATTAAGGTTTTGGACGTGAAAGACTTCGGAAGCTTTTTAGAATTCGCCCTTCCCGAAACGAAGTTCGACCGCGCGCGCGAAGCGCAGGAAAAAACGCTGGAAATCCTTTTCAAAAAGCTCACTTTGGAAAAGAAAAACGCGGTTCCCACCGATGCGATAACGCTCCAACTCGCATCGGCAGCTCAAAAAAAATAAAAAAAGAAAAGCAGAAAAAACGCGAAAAGGCTATTCTTCCTCTTCCTCCTCGTCTTCCTCCCACTCGTCCTCGTCCCACTCTTCCTCTTCGTCCCAATCGTCATCCTGCGCTCTCAAAAACTGCATTTACAAAACACCTCAATGCGGGGTTGAAAAAAACGAACTGCATTAGCATAACCAGCAAACATTTTTAAAGCTTTTTTTATGCGTGCCCGAAAGCTCACTCCCAAAAGCCCTTTGTGTTCCTTCCTACTTTAGCGAACTCCCGCATCCAATCCACCCTATCGCCCTCGCTCTTCCCCAAAACTTTCTTCGGGGAGAGCGGGATAGTGAAATCGATTTCCAAAACCTTGCTTTTCGCGTAATTCCCTTCGGTTTTTATCGAACAATAGTCGAGCAATTCCGCAACGACGTTTTCCTTTATCTTCCAAGCGGGATAGCCTCGTTTGCGTAGGCGTTTTTTCAAAACAAGCGGGTTGCACCTCAACACTATTATCCTGTCGCAAGGCAGACCGCGCATTTCGCAAAGCAAATGCGATTCCGCGATGAAGTTTTTTTCCTTTGAAAGCAATTTCTTCAAAATCGTTTCAAGCTTTTCCACATTCACAAGCTTTTCCTTGCGTCCGCTCGTGGTGTAAATCTTGTGCTTTTCTATAATCGCGTTAACGTCGATTAGGTTTGCGTTTAGGATTTCGGACATTTTCCTTGCCAAAACCGTCTTTCCGCAACCCGGAACCCCGGTTATCAAAAGGCGCATTTACGACACGACCAGAAAACTAATGGAGCCTAATGGTGTCCAAATCCATTGGCGCTCGGGTTTCAACGTGCAACATCCTGTTGAGAGTGCGGGCAAGGTCTTCAGTCCTAGCTTCGTCCCCGTGGTTGGTGAAAATGCGCGCGGGCTTGGGGCGTATGCTTCTTGCGTAAGCCAAAAGCTGGGAACGGTCGCTATGCCCACTGAATCCTTCAACCGTTTCAACGCGCAAATTGATTTTCACTACTTCGGTCTTTCCAGAAGCGCTGCTTGGCACGGGCAGTTCCTTAATGCCGTTTTGAATCTTCCTTCCCAACGACAACGCGCTTTGGTATCCTGAGAAAATCAAAGTATTCTTCTCATCGTGAGCCAAATGCTTCAAAAACTCGAGGGAAGTCCCGCCCGTAAGCATTCCACTCGGGGCGAGAATCACGCACGGCTCGTCGCTCTCGATAAGCGCCTTCCTTTCCTTGGAAATCACTTGCTTGAACATCGGCGAGTCGAAAGGAGAATTGTTCTGCAGAATGCGCCTTTGGACGTTTTTCTTCAAGTATTCAGGATAAACAGTGTGTATCGCCGACGCTTCCTTGGACATTCCGTCAAAATAAACGACAGCCTCGTCGGGCTGCATCCTATTCTCCAACACTAACATTATTTCCTGTGCCCTTCCGACAGCGAAAACGGGAATCAAAACCTTTCCTCGCTTCGCGATGGTCTCGCGAATAACCTGCACGAGCCTCGCTTCGCTATCCTCTATCCTCGGAAGCAAATTCTCCCTTCCTCCGTAAGTGCTCTCCAAAATGAGGGTTTCCGCGCGGGGAAAGCGCGTGTCCGCGGGGTCGAACAAATTAGTTCGCCCAAACTTGATGTCCGCGCTGTAAACGAGATTGTGCAATCCCTCGCCTATGTGCAAGTGCACTTGCGCAGAGCCGAGAATGTGGCCTGCGTTGTAGAAAGTAAAGCGGACGTCCGGAGTTACGTCGGTAACTTCGCCGTAATCGCGCGTGATAACGTGGTTCAATTGTTTCTTGATGTCCTTCTCGCCGTAAGGAGGGGTCATGCCGTTCGACTGCATTACGTTCAAACCGTCCTGCTGCAGCAAAACCATCAAATCGCGTGTTGGAGGGGTGCAGTACACCGGCCCTTCGTAGCCGTAAGCGAACAAATACGGAATGAATGCGCAGTGGTCCATGTGCGCGTGCGAAAGGATAACGGCATCCAACTGTTCTAACGCAAGATTCATAGCGTTCAAGTATGGATACGCGCGCGTGGGGTCGAATGTATCAGGATTTATTCCACAGTCGAGCAAAATGTTGCTCTTCGGCGTTTGAAGCAAAATGCAGCTCCTTCCCACTTCCCTGAAAGCGCCCAACGCCGTTATCTTAATCCAATCCGTCCCGCTCGACGGTTCGATTATCTTCTTCCCCAAACCCACCAAAAACTTTTTCCTGTAATCGGAATTCGAGAGAAGGGAATTGCGGATTCCCCGTTCTATTTCGCTGGGGCTCGTGGGAGAACGCAAAACGCGCGGGCTCCAGCCCGTATTCACCAAAATGCTTTTCAAAACGCTGCCTTCCTTTCCTATCACGAGCCCTGGTTTCAAAGCTTCAATCCAAACTTCGTTAAAGTGAGGGTCGAAACGCACTTCCTTCACTCCAGCGTCAGCAGGAACGAGCTTTTTCACCTGCTCCAACGCCTGTTCTTCGGCAATCAACTGGGAAGAATCGCACCTCAACAGGATTTTCTTGCGGATTTTCGCCGCGATTTTAGTAATCAAATTGTCGCCGTTGTAGAAAGAGCGGATATTCTTTAAATAGAGGACAAGCTGGGGGCCTTCGAATTCTATTTTAGTCAATTCGCAGTCCGCAGGCAAAAGCGAAGAAACCGCCTCGTGCAGTTCCTTAAGGTTGTTACCGCGCAAACCGTTGTTTTCCTTAGGGTTGTTTAAAGGTTCTTGCATTTCATGCTCAAAGCTCCTTTTTTCAATCAAATTGACGCAAAAGAATTCTGCGGTCGGGTTGCAAAACAAAATCCGATTGTACAGTGTTCAAAAGACCACGCTAGCTAACGACGTTTTTTCCAGTCTTTCCGGCATAAAGAAAAAACCTTTTCGCGGGTTTTCTCTTCCTCAAGGTTGTCGAATCAAAATACGCTTGTTTACTCAAGACCCAAAAACGGGCGTACTTCCTCCTTGGAATAACGCTTTACTTCGTTTTTGGTAATGCAAACCACGTCAACGCCTTCCCCAGTCGCGTTATCGCGCTTCATTGCCGCGCCAACTGCCTTGACTGCAAGCCTGGCCGCTTCATCACGAGTCATTCCTTCCTTGAAGTGCTCGTCCAACAATCCGTAAGCAACAACGCTTCCCGAGCCCGTAGAAGTGTATTTTTCCGGAATCAAGCCGCCGAAAGGATCTAAGTCAAACAAACGCGGAGACGAATCGTAACCGGCGACAATCAACTGCACCAAGTACGGAAAGTACTTGTTTCCCTGCAAAATGTTCGCCAAAAGCGTAGCAGCGCCCTGGATGGTCATGTTTTCCCCTTTGGAGTATTTGTAAAGCTCGAGTTCCGCCTTTGTGATGCGAACGAGAGCCTGCGCGTCACCCACTCCGCCCGCAATGGTCATTGCCACGCTATCGCCCACGACGTGAATCTTGTCAACGTCTTTCGCTGCGATGAACGTGCCGTACGTCGCGCGCTTGTCTGCCGCAAGCACCACTCCGTCTTTGTAGGTAATGCCTACGGTCGTAGTGCCCTTGAGCTTTTGCTGTTCCCATTGCTGTTGATTCATATCCATTTGAAAACCACCGGAAAATAAGTTTAAGACTCTGAAAACTAAAAATGCGCGTCCCCCCAACCACTGCCGAACAAAAAACTCTTTTATCGCGCGCGCTACGCGAGTGAAAACAGTGGATTGCCGAATACCATTTTGTAGTAAAAGCTTTTAAAAGTATTGTTTTAAAGAGCAGAAAAACAATAGGATTTTCGGGTGTGGGGAGGAGAAGTTTCGTGAAGGCCATTGCGTTGATAGGTCCGCCGCAAGGCGGGAAAAGCACTCTAGCTTTTTCGTTCTCCAAGTTTTTGGAAAAGAAAGGGTTTAGCGTGGGCGTCGCTAATATGGGCGAAAGCGCCAAAGCCCTGAAATACTCTCCTTTTTGGGACGCGAGAAGCAAGAAGCAGCAAAAGCAGGACGTTTTCAAAACCGCGAAGGGCGAAGGGTTCGGTTTCGTTATTCTCGACTTCACCGCGCCTTTCGACTCGTTCTTCTTCTCTTCCAAAGAAAACTTGCTTGAAAAATGCGATTGCGTTTTGCTCGTATTCGAAGCCGGAAGCGCTTCGCATGAAGACGCGCAGGCGTTGGCTAGGGTTTTGGAAGAAAAAATCGAAAGGAAGGTTGTCGCGGTGGAAAACAAGAGCGAGACGGTCAAATCGAAATTCTCTTTCCCTTCAGCAATCGTAAGCGTCAGCGCTTGGGAAAAGATGGGTTTCGAAAAACTATACGCTGCATTACGCTGAAAGTTGTTGCGAAAGCTTCACTTCCACGAGCTTGCTTCCTTCCCTTCCGGCCATTGCTACGCCTATAAGGCAATCGGCATTTCTATACACAGCCTCGTTGTGCGTTACGACTATGAATTGCGTGTTGTCCGACAACGCTTTCAGCAGCTGCGATAGTTTCGCGGAGTTTTCCTCGTCCAACGCCGCATCCGCTTCATCGAGAATGTAAACGCTCGACGCGCTCACGCCTTGCATTGCGAAAATGAAAATCAATGCCAAAAGCGACTTTTCCCCGCCGCTCATCAACTCCAAATACTTGATTTCCTTATTTTCCAGCTTCACTTGCATGGTTAACCCGCCGTCGAACGGGTTGTCCGGATTTTCAAGAATCAACAAACCTTCGCCCGCGAAAATCTGCTTGAAGAGCTTCACGAAGTTTTCACTCACCCTGTCGAACGAAAGCATGAACGTTTCTTTCTTTCTCCCTTCGATTTCCGTAATCAACGCAAGCACAGCATGCCGCTCGTTCTCCAACTGCTGCAAACGCTCTTTGTGCTGGGTGAATTCTCTCGTCTTCTCTTCAAACGCGTCGATCGCGCGCATGTTGATCGGGCCCAAAACCACGATTTCTTGCTCGAGTTCTTTCGCTTTCACGAGCAACCCCGGCTTTTCGCCTTCAATAAGCTCAACGCCCTCGAAGGCGGAGTATTGGGCCTTTAGTTCGGTAAGCCTCGCTTCAACGCCTGCGCGTTTGTAACCCAGCTCTTCGCGCTTTGGCTTTATTCGCAATTCCAAATCCGCCTGCACTTTCCCTTTCATTTCGCCAAAACCGCCGACCTGTTTTTCAAACTCTTCCCGCGCTTCGAGCAAATGGCGTATTGCGGAAGAAATGCGTTTTTGCTCTTCTATTTTTATCCTCAATTCCGAATTGTTTTTTTGAATGTTTGCATCGGCAGCATCCGATTCCCCGCGCAAAAGCCTTGCTTCGCTCTCCAATTCGCGTTCCCGCTTCGCCAAAACTTCGAACTGCTTTTCCAGCGAAGCGACTTCAGTCTTCTTTCCCGAAATCTGGCTTGAGTAGTCTGCAACTTGAATTTTCAAATCGGAAAGCCTTTTTTCCTTCTCCCTAACCAAGTTTCCGAACTGCGCTTCTTTTTCCGAATCAACCATTTCCTTTGACGAAAGATATTTGGAATTCAAGTCGGAAATCCTGCGCACCAAATCGCTGCGTTCTTGCGACTTGTCGTCTATGCTTCGCCTCAAATCGCTGATTTCCTGCTTCAACTGTGCGGCGGCGCGCGAAACGTTCTGGCTCTTCTCTGCCCAAGCACTTTCCTGCTCCAAAACGTTGCGCAATTCCAGCCCTGCTTTCGTCTTTTCGATTTCAAGCTCTGCTTTTCTCTTCCTGAAGTCTGCGAGCTCGCCCCTCGCTTGGGAAAGCCTTTGCGCGTACTGCTCTTTCTCCGCCTTGATGACGTCAAGCCGGTCCTCCCACTTTTTGAGTTCTTTCGCTTCTGCGAAAGGATTGATTTCTTCCCTAGCCCTTCCGCCTGTCACTAGTCCGCTTTGCTCCAGCAATTCCCCGTCAAGCGTAACCAACCTCGCTTGCCCAACGAGTTTTTCCGCGGAATCGAAGTCTTGCATTACGAGCGTGTTGGAACAAACGTACTTTACCGCCCTTTCAAACTCGCCGTCGTACTTCAAAATGTTCACGAGAAAGTCGACAGCCCCTTTTTCCTTCTTGAGCTTCGCCTCATCTGCGTTGATGGACGCGGGCTTGATTTTGTCCAAAGGAACGAAAGAAACCCTTCCCCAATTGTTTTTCTTCAGCAAATCGATTGCTTTGCCAGCCGTTTTCACGCTGTCCACGACAGCGTAATACATCCTGTTGCCTAAAGCGATGGAAACGGGCAAAGCATACGCTTGGTCGTAATCTATCAATTGCTGCACCGTTCCGTAAACCCCTTTCATTTCGGAACGCAGTTTTTCCACAATCTCGACTGCCTTGCTGCTTCCCGCAGCGCGCAAGCGGACATCTGCAATAGAAATTCTTTCCTTCGCCTTTAGGATTTCCCCGTCGAGGTTTTCCAACGCATTGAGAAACTTTTGCTCGTCCGCCGCGAAGTTTTTCACTTGCACGTCCAAGCGCGATAACTCTGCAGTCAAGTCACCCACGTGTTTTGACAATACGCTCTTTTGCTCAGAATGGTCGTCTCCGCCCCTTCCCGTTTGAAGTCTGTCTAGCTCGTCCTGCTTCAAGCGCAAAATCGTTTCGGAAGTGGAAACTTCGCCTTGCAGTTGGTTCAAACGGTCTTTAACTTGAAGCAATTCCTGTTCGAGAGAAGACATTTGCGCTCTGGCGTGGTGGAACTGCTGAGAAAACGCTTCGCTCTTGGAAACTATTGCATCGTATTCGGCCTGTTTTTCGCCCAGGATTTTTTGAGTCGACGCCAACTCTTCTTCGAGCTCCAAAAACTCTTTCTTGACGTAAGACAAGGCATCCTCGGCCTTTCTTTTTTCCAGGGAAGATTCTGCAAGCGACCTGTCTTTCGTTTTCAGCTCTTCCTTGTTCTGTTCGATGGTTTTCTTTGAATTCGATATTTCGTTCTCCAGCAAATCGATTTGCCTTTGAATCTCCCCTTCCCTGCCCTCGCTTTTCTCGATGATTTGCTTGTTGATGTCGTCCTTCCTTTTGTTGACTTCGGCAATCCGGTCCTCCAAGCTCTTTATCTCGTCCGACAAAGCGCGGATTTTGTTGTCCAAACCCAAGCCGGAGTTTATGAGCGTTTCAAACTCTTGCTGCAAACCATCTAGCTCCAAATGCAGTACGGTCGCCTTGGTTTTCTTGAGCATCGAGTCGAATTCGATGAACTTTTCCGCGTTTTTCTTGTCTTCCTGCAGCTCGCTCAAATACCCTTCCTTTTCCGAAATGACCGCCCTTTCTTCGGAAACTTTCGACTGGACTTTCTCTAATTCTCCGATAGCCTCCTTCTTCTTCTCCTCGTACTCAGACACGCCTGCAATAAAGTCTATCATCTGCCTGCGGTCTTTGGAATTCATTTCCACGATGTGCTGGACTTCCCCTTGTTTGATGACGTTATGCATAGCAATCTGGTTTTGCGCGAGGAATTCCTCCAAAACGTATTTTTTGATTCGCTTTCCGTCGAGAGAGTATTTTATCTTCCCGTCCTTGCGCAACGCCCTTTTTATGACGCGTTCTTTCGAACCGTCGGAAAGAATGACGGTGGCTTCCGCCACGTTCGCATCCCCAAAAATCAAGTCGCGGATTTTCTTCACGCGCAGCGCCTTAAACCGCGATTCTCCGAAAGAAAACAATAAGGAATCGACGATATTGGTTTTCCCCGAACCGTTGGGCCCGACTATGGCGTTGAAGCCCTGCTGTAAGGTAACGTCTCCTTTCTTAAAACTCTTGAAGTTTTGCAACTGGATTTTGGATACGAACACGGCGGGTTTCTCCTCGAAAACTGTAAAGAAACAAAGGAAAAAGTTTTTTTAAGCATGCGGGTAGAGGGAAAGAAAGGCTCCGGCGCCTCCTTGGGATTATTGGAACGCCGGGCTTCCACCCCTACGCGGGGGCGCAGTCCAACACTACCCTTCCGTTGTCGCAAACGAAGTTTTTCACTACCCACCTGCTTTCGTCCACGATTTTCAACACCGCCTCGTAAGGCAACTGTGAAACGTCAATTTTCATTCAAACCACCTCTTTTTTTCTCCCTACGAGCAGTCCGAACTGCCGCACATCAGGCAAACGTCCGGCTCTCCCTCGGACCACAACTGGAATTTCCTTCCGCAAGTCAAGCAAACCATGCTTCTCACCCCGCCCAAAAACGCGGAGACTAACCAGTAATCGTCAGTTTTTAAACTTGCACAGAGAGTAGCTTTCCAGTGTTCCAGTGCTCTGAAAATAGGAGAGAGATAGAAAAAAGAGGCTAAGGGGTTCTACCAAACAAATAATCGTTCACTACTTGCCGCAAGTGTTCCTGGCTGCCTTTAACCATCGCCCTAAACTTGTGGTCGCCGTGCACGGCGAGCATTGCGGCAAGAGCGTTGTAATCGTGCCTGTCGAGCCCGTGAGGGAACGCGGCCTGAAGCCTCTTGAACTCGGGGGGCTGCAACACTGTGAGAACGCGAAGAGCCGAAGCGCCACCGGCAGAATGGGAATCGAAAGCAATTTTTTGGTGCGTGTGGATTGCTTCCACTGCGTCCTCTCCACGCTTTTCCATCAAGTCTAAAGCGTCAGGGCCAAAATCTCGCAAGTTAACAGCGGCTTTTATGCCTTGCTCTCCCATTACCCTTCGCGCGGCAAGCAGTTTTGTGCGCGGAATATCTTTCATAGCGCGGGCGTAGAGGTGTTTGTCAACACCTTCGGGCAAACGAAGAATTCTAACCATACAGAAATACCTCGTATTTAGTATTTAATTACTACCGCAAGGGTACGAAAGCGACTGGAAGCAAAGGTGTGGTTTTCTTTTTGCCTTCCTGCTTTTCCACTAAAAGCAAGTCCTGCCCGAAGCCAGTTTCCTGCGGGTAAACCAACCGCCCGCCTTCCTTCAATTGCTCAAAAAGGTTGGGCGGGAGTTCGGCACAAGCGGCGCTTACCACAACCGCGTCGAAAGGCGCTTTTGAAGGAAAACCCGTCTTTCCGTCGCCTTGCACAAGCAAAACGTTCTTGCGCGCAGCAAGCCTTTTTTTCGCCTCGTCATGCAGGGTTTTGAAATACTCTATCGAAACCACAAGCCCTTCTTTTCCTGCGATTTCGCTCAACAAGGCGGTTTGAAAGCCGAATCCCGTCCCTACTTCCAAAACCCTTTGCCCTTTCTGAACGCGCAATTTGTCGATAATAAAAGCGATTAGCGAAGGCTGGGAAGTAGTCTGCCCTTCGGGCAGGGGAATAGGCCTGTCTTCGTAAGCCACGCTTTCCAGCTCTTCAGGAACGAAATCCGCCCTGTCCACTTTTCCGAAAGCTTTGGCTATGGAAGAAGAAACTCCGCTAGAGCAAATCAAGTCCAGCAACTGCTGCCTGTTCATAAGTTCATTTCTTTTTCTTCAAAACGATTTCTAGAATCCCGTTTTTCAACGAGCTTTTGAGCGTTTTGGGTTCGACTTCGGAAGGCAAAACCATTATTTTCGAGAAAAGCCGTTGGGGGTCGGTAACGCGCAAGCTCAACTGCTTCCCTAGAGCCTTTACGTCCAAGTGCTTTTCCTCAACGCCAGGCAGTTCGGCTACGAGAGTAATGCTGTCCGGATGGTCGATTACGTCGACGAAAGGCTGCTGCTCTGCCCTTTGCTTCTGCTCTTGCCTTTGCCTCGGCATTCCGGGAGCGGCGCCGAACTCAGTAAGCTTTCCCTTGCCTTCCGGCCCGAACTCGAGGGTAAAGCCGTAAACTTTCGGCCGCGAGTTTTCCAACGCCTTAACGTCTTCCTCGCCGAAGTCCTTGAGGTGCTCGCTAAGCATTTCGCGCATCATTTCCTCTATCTTTTCGAATTCCTGGAAAAACTCGTCGTCGAAAAACCCTCTTTCAAAATTCCTTCTCTTCATATTCCCGTGCCTCTCCTTACTGGAATTAGACAACGACAACAATATAAAATATTCGTTAAACCAATTAATTGCGTAGCCCCGTCGTCTAGATCCCTTCTTTGAAAAAACTCAAAGAAAGAGAAGACAACGGCCAAGGATAGTGGGCTTTGGTGAACTAAGCTTGTTTAGTTCAAAGAAACCCATTGACGGCGGTTCGAATCCGCCCGGGGCTATTTTGTTTTTTTAATAGGCTTTAGCGAAGTAAGCATTGGTTTTAGACTGCTTTCCGCAGTAAACGCACTCGCCTTTTCCAGAAGCATCGAACGGAACCAGGCGGATGCTTGCGGTCGTTTCCTGTTTTATCGCTTCCTCACAGCGTGCGTCACCGCACCACTCCGCAACCACGAACCCCTTCCTTTCTTCCAAAACGGTTTTGAACTCGTTCATGCTCTTTACGGCTGTAGTGTGCGATTCCAAAAACAGTTTCGCCTTCAAAAACATTTTCTGCTGTATATCCGCAATCAAGAACTCGACGTATTCGGCAATCTTTTCCTCTGGAACGAATTCCTTTTCTCCCGAATCCCTTCTTGCGAGCGTAACGCCCACTTTAGCCAAATCCCTCAATCCGATTTCGATGCGAAGGGGTATGCCCCGAAGCTCGCTTTCGTTGAACTTGAAGCCCGGAGTGCGGGAGGAATCGTCTACTTCTATTCGTAAATTCAACCGCGACAGCGAGTTTTTAATTCGTTCTCCTGCAAGCAAAGTCATTTTCTTTTCTTCTTCATTATAAAAAATCGGGACTATTGCGATTTGCACAGGCGCAATCTTGGGTGGCCACACCAAACCCCGGTCGTCGCCGTGAACCATTATCGCGGCCCCGATCATTCTTGTAGAGACGCCCCATGACGTTTGCCAGGCGAATTCTTCCTTTTCGTCTTCCGTTTTGAAACGCACGTCGAACATTTTCGCAAAGTTTTGCCCCAAATGGTGCGACGTTCCCATCTGCAGCGCTTTCCCGTCGGGCATCATCGCTTCGATTGTAGTTGAATAGAAAGCGCCGGGAAACTTTTCCGAATCGCTCTTGAAGCCTTGGATTACCGGAATTGCCAAAAGCTCTTGGCAAGCGTCTGCATACCAATTCAAAGCCCTGAGCACTTGCTCTGCAGCTTCTTCCTTGGAAGCGTGGGCAGTATGTCCCTCTTGCCACAAGAACTCGCGCGTGCGCAGGAAAGGCTTGAGGGTTTTCGTGTCCCAGCGGATTACGTTAGTCCATTGGTTGAGCTTCAAAGGCAAATCCCTGTGCGAGGAAATCCATTTCGCAAAGAAATGGTACATTATCGCTTCGCTCGTAGGGCGTAAGGCTAATCGCTCGCCCAGTTCTTGGTTTCCTCCTTGCGTAACCCAAGCGACTTCAGGAATAAAGCCTTCGAAATGTGCCGCTTCCTTCTTCAAAAAGCTTTCGGGAATGAAAATCGGGAAATACGCGTTTTTCACGCCGTCCGCTTTGAAGAGGGGGTCGAGATAGTGCTGGATTTGCTCCCAAACGAAATACGAATCTGGGCGGAAGACTATGCACCCTTGCGTGGGCGCGTAGTCCATGAGCTTGGCTTTCTGCACTGTTTCGAGATACCATTCGGAAAAGTCTTCGTGTTTCTTGTGTTCCAAAGGCATTCTCATGCACCAACTTAAAGCCATATTTGCGTTCCAGCTTCTTTAAGCTGCACGACAACGCCGTTCTTTGCGTCCTTTTTTTCGAATACCAGGCTAGAACCAGTCCCTTCCTCTAAAGACTTCTGCCATTTGCGCAAAATTTCGTTGCTTCCGTCTACGTAAACCGTTGCCTTGTCGAAAACATCCAAACCCTTACTCTTGCGCAATTCTTGAATGTTTCGCGACACTTCCCTAACGAAACGCTCTTCAACCAAATCAGGCGTTTCGCTGCAGTCCAAAAACACTTTTCCTTTTGAAAACTCTGCGCTCTTGACTTCGGCACCGTCAAGCGCGCCCACGGTAACGACTTTCGCGTTTGCAAAAGCCTCGATCGTCTTCTTCAAAGCCAAAACCGCTTTCTTTACTTCCTCATCCTGCGAGTCGACTGAAACTGCGCGAACAGGCCAGCGGAGTTTTATTTTCGCCTCCTGGCGCAACGCGCTCGACGCTTCGACAATTTCCAACGCGATTGCCATTTGCTTTTCCAAAATCGCGTTTTCCAACGCTTTCTCGAAAGCGGGATAATCCTGCGCGTGGACGCTGTCTTCCTCGCCTTCGGAAAATTCGTAAAACATTTCCTCGCAAATGAAGGGAGTGAACGGAGCAAAGGCCTTCACAACCGTTTCCATTACAGCCCTCAAAACGGCTTGCGCGCTTTTCTTATCTCCGCCTGCATAAGAAGGCGAAACCCGGTCGCGAACGAGTTTGATGTAAGTGCGGGAAAAGTCTTCCAAAACGAAGCTTTTGAGCGCGGAAACGGTTTCGTATAACTTGAATTCCTTTCCTTTCTCCTGCGCTTTCAAAGCGCTTTGCAGCTTCGCAAGAACCCACTTGTCTTCTATTGAAAGGGAAGCGAAATCTATTTTCGTGGAAACGCCTTTGGGAGCGTAAGTCTGGACGAAAACGAACGTGTTCCAAAAAACGTTCAAAAAACGGTTGACTTGCTCGACTTCCTCCCAATTGAACGAGAAATCTTCGGAAGGGTCGTGGTCGAGGAAAAACAATCTCAAAGCATCGCGCCCGTATTTCTCTATCACTTCTTCAGGAGCAACTATATTGCCCACGCTCTTGCTCATCTTGCTGCCGTGCGCGTCAAGCACGAAACCGTGGAAAACTATGTTTTTGAACGGCGCCTTGTCGAAGGTAATCATGCTTGTAATCAATTGCGAATTCCACCACCCTCGGATTTGGTCCACGCCTTCAATTTGCAAATCGCAAGACCAGAGTTTCTCGAACAAATCTTTTTTCGAAGGATAGCCGAGCGAAACCCATGAAGCTACGCCCGAGTCAAACCAAACGTCGAGAACGTCAGGAATCCTCTTGAATTCCCCTCCGCAATCGCAACCCCATTTTACGGAATCAATGTCCGGCAAGTGCAAATCTATTTCGCCGGCGAAAGAGCTTTTCTTTCTCATTTCCTCGACAGTCCCGACCACTTCTACTTTCCCGCACTTCGCGCACTCCCAAATGGGCGCTGGCGCGCCCCAATACCTTTGGCGCGTGACGGGCCAGTCTTTCAAATTATCTAACCAATCCTCAAACCGGTCGCTAGCCCATTCCGGAACCCAGTTTACTCCTTCGTTTTCCTTCTTCAATTTTTCAAGCATTGAATCGATGCGGATGAACCACTGGGGCGCGTTGAGGATAAGCAAAGCAGTGTCGCAACGCCAGCATTTCGGGTATTCGTGGCTTATAGTTTCCACTTTCAAAAGCGCGTTGCGTTCAGTAAGCGCTTCAAGAATTGTTTTGTCAGCATCTTTAGCGTATTTTCCCTGCAGCCACCCGCCCGCCTCGCTTTTGAAAACCCCGTCCAAACCCATTGGACACGCTATGGGCAAACCGTTTTCCTTCCCTACAGTAAAGTCTTCCCTGCCGTGCCCTGGCGCGCTATGCACCAATCCCGTTCCTTCTGCAATGGAAACGAAGCGAGGCGACAATACGACTGAAAAAACCTTGCCGTTTTCCTTCGAAAGCTTTTGAAGCATCGGCACCAAGTCAACGAAAGGATGTTCGTAACGTACGCCCGCAAGCTCGCTTCCTTTCACTATTCCAATGGTCTGGAATTTCCTTCCAGAATTCCCGAGAACGCTTTCCACCAAATCCTTTGCAATAATCAAAACTTCGCCTTCCCCGCCGCCCAGGAGCACTTTAGCGTATTCAAAGTCAGGGTGCGCCA
>OBEQ012982839.1_pt1 | contig 17248 bp, 13 predicted proteins | sample 1670901 | NCBI WGS metagenome assembly OBEQ01 (sample SAMEA104232315, study PRJEB22302) | groundwater metagenome | biome: forest; feature: aquifer; material: groundwater | place: USA | collected 2011-08-07 | depth 5.4 m
GATTGTTGTTGGCAACGGCAAAACAGATTATACGGCTGTACTGGCGATGGTTGGTCGAGTGCCGGTTAAAGTTTCTAATGAGAATGGCAATATTCAACGAGGCGATTTGCTTATTACTGCTTCTACAACCGGTTTTGCTATGAAGTATGATCCGGCTAAAGATGGAAATAATAAAATGGTAGCGATAATCGGTGTGGCGTTGGAGCCATTAAGTACTTCCACAGGTAAAATTTTGACATTAATTAGGACCGGTTGGGTATATAACCGAGATCAGGCAATTACAAAAACACAGAATGATATTAGTCAGCTAGCTATTTCCCAAGGTATAGACCTTTCTTCTTCCAGCGAGCCGGGCAATTTAAATATTAAAAATACAAACGGCCAGTTGATCTATGCCGGAGGCAATCTTGATTTGCAAAATAATTCTTTGATTAACGTGGCCACCATACAAGGCAAAGATGATAAATGGAGAATTGACCAGTGGGGTAGTTTAATTCAAAAAATTACCACCGCCATTGGTGATAAAGAAACCTATAGTTTACAAAGTTCCGGCAAACAAGAGATTGTAATTTCCGGCACCAGTACTTTGGAAAACGGAACCAGAAAGATTATTTTAACCAATTTGGATCAAGCCATTATTGATAAAACAGTCCCTCTAAAGATATTCTTCAGTATGTCTGGCGAGACTCAGGGGGTTTATATTTCTGAAAGAAGCTATGACAGTTTTGTATTGAAAGAAAATAACAACGGACAGAGCAACGCCGCATTTGATTGGACGGTGATTGCTAAACTGTTATCGCCAGATGCGATTTCAGCAGCCGCTGACGCCAGCGCGGCAAATTCTGCCGCGGTAGCGACTAGCGCTGTAGATATGTCTTTATCAACCAATGTGTCTTCTTCAACAATTGCTGCCACCACGACAATTATTGATACGACTGTTTCTTCCACCATCATTATTAGTTCCAGCACTCTCGCCACGCCGTAGTTGTCAGGATGACAAGTTGATTTATGACTCCACGACTAAAAAAAACAATTTTGTTTATCACTGTTATTTTTAACAGCCTTTTTTGGTTGGGAGTTTACACTGAGCAAAGCGAACGTGCCCAGGCCGCCAATGTGAATCAAGGGGTAAATGTTAATTTAACTGTGCCAGCCGCCGGTAGTGTTGGTGGTGGCGCGCCAGCGCCGGGCAGCCCAGGGGATGTGCCGCCGATAATTTTTGCCGTAGCTTCTTCCACTTCGTTTACGACTGCCACTATAACTTGGAGCGCCTCCGATGATCTTGCTGTTTCTAGTTCACTTTTTGTTTATGGGCTAACAGTTAGTTATGGTAATTCCGGAGTAGTAGTTGGAACTTATAAAACTAATTTATCCGGTTTGGCTACCGGCACTTTGTATTATTTTAAAATCTCGGCCATCGATAGCGGCAACCACACCACCGATTATACCGGTACCTTTACTACTACACCACCTCCGCCCGACATCACGCCGCCAATTATAACTAACGCGCAAGTGATGACCGGTATTACCACTTCTACCATAAAATGGGACACCAATGAATTAGCGGATAGTCAGATCACTTATGGTTTAACAAATACGTACGGCAGTAATTATTTTGATTCCACGCAAACACTAGCCCACAGCGTACTTTTATTTAATTTAACACCCAACACAGTTTATCATTTTCGGATTATTTCCACCGATAGTTCCGGCAATAGCGGCAGTACGGCTGATAGTACTTTTACTACCGGAGCCGATAATATTCCACCGCCGGATGTTTCGAATTTTATTTTAACAACTAGCAGCAATTCCATTGTTTTGTCGTGGACAAATCCTAGCTTGGCGGCAACGCCGGATTTTTCTGGAGTAAAAGTAGTCAGAAAAATCGGATCAGCATCGGTTGGTCCGGCAGACGGTGTGGTAGTTTATACTGGCAGTGGGCAAAGTTTCACCGATAATAATGTCGTGGTAAATACAGATTATTTTTATACAATTTTTTCTTTTGATACCTCCAACAACCACAGCCCGGGTATTTTTAGAAATGGCATGATTTTTTCGCCGTCCACTCCTCCTCCGGTTACTCCAACCAGCACACCCACTCCCACCACCACTCCGCCACCACCTACTTATGGGCCGGAGATTTGTAATAATGGGATTGATGATGATGGTAATGGCAAAATAGATTGCGCCGATAGCGCTTGCAGTGGTTATAGTGGCTGTGCGGCAATTCATGTTCCCGCCTGTAGCAATGGCCTGGATGATGACGGCGATGGAAAAATAGATTATCCGGAAGATCCAGGTTGCGATAGTTTAAATGATAATGATGAATATAACCCGCCCACCAGCACTATTCCTTTGTTTGCCAAAATAAACTTGAGTGATTTAGATTTTTTGGCCGGTAATCGGCGAATACAATTGAGTCCGACGGGAGATGTAGTAACCGGTTTATCAGGAGCCAACTTTACGGTAGCTGTGCCGGCAGGAGTTCTGGCCAGCGCGCCAAAGACTATGGTGTTAAGAGTGGGAGACACGGATCAGCATCAGTTTGTGTATAATGTAGCAGATAAAATGTACTACGCGGATATTTCCTTTTCCGGCGTAGGAGTGGTGCAGGCTTATTTGGAAATAGATTATGGTTCCGGTCAGTTTGATTCTGTGGGTTTCAAACTCAACAGTTTGTCGTGGGGGCAGGTGGTGGATAATAACGGCCAAGCGCTTAGCGGTGTTAGTATTACTCTTTATAATATAGATGGTTCTGTAGTGCCGATGGGTAATTATGGACAATTAAATCCGGTAACAACCGGCGGTAATGGGGATTATGGTTGGCTGGTGCCAAATGGAAATTTTAGAATAGATTTGCATAAAGATGGTTATTATGACCGCTCAATCAATCTTAGCAGTATTAGTAATCATGTAATTAATTCAAAATTAATTTTGATTGCCAAACCATCAAAACTGGATTTAACAGATACTCCGGCAAATATCATTAAAGCTTTGGGCGGACAAACAAAAATTTTGTCTGATATCGTTGTGCAAAAAATTCAGGATGCTGTTGCTAACCCGGAAGTGCAAAAAGTGAATGAGCAAGTGGTGGCGCCGACGGTTATTACAGTAGTAGTAGCGGGGGCAATACCTTTGATTTCTTGGTTGGATTTTCTTCCATTTTTGCGTTTGTTGTTCTTGCAGCCTCTTATGTTGTTGGGTTGGAGAAAAAGAGAAAAATGGGGTTTGGTGTATAATTCTTTAAATAAGTTACCGGTTGATTTGGCCACAGTGCGGTTGATAAATTTGGCCACCAATAGAGTAGTGCAATCAAAAGTCACAGACGCAAAAGGCCGCTTTATATTTACAGTTGATCCGGGAAAATATAGGTTGGAAGTGCAAAAAAATAACTTTGTTTTCCCTTCAAATTTTTTGGCGGGATACAAAAGCGATGGTAAAAAAGTTGATATTTATCATGGCGAGCTGATAGAGGTAATTAAACCTACAAGTATCACGGCCAGCATTCCTCTTGATCCGTTGGGTGTGCAGAAAAAACCACTGCGGTTAGTTTTGGAAAAATTTGGACGACGGTTACAGTTTGTTTTATCAGTGAGCGGTATTTTGGTAACAGCCGCTTCCTTATATATATCGCCTAAATGGTATGTTGCGGCCTTGCTGGTTGTGCACATTTTCTTCTTCTTTATCTTCCGCAGACTGGCCGTGCCACCCAAAAACAAAAATTGGGGTATTGTTTATGATGAAGGCAATAAGGCTCCGGTTGGTAGGGTAGTTGCCAGGTTATTTAATTCTCAATTTAATAAATTGGTAGATACCCAAATTACCGATGCCAGCGGTAAGTACTATTTTATGGCCGGAGATGCCAAGTATTATGTAACTTATGAGCATAAAGCGTATCATCCTCAAAAAACAGATGTTATTGATTTGGAAGGAAAAGACGCTGAGGTTATTACAGTTGATGTTAAATTAAAGAAGAATTAACCGTTGACAAGGAAGAGGTTTTATTTTACAATGCAACAAGTTTAAAAGGGCCAATAGCTCAGCTGGCTAGAGCGCTTCCATGGCATGGAAGAGGTCCGGGGTTCAAATCCCCGTTGGTCCACAAGTGAATGATATTCTGTGTGTCATAACACTTTCCACGAACACAATTATCGGAAGGAGTTCGCCGTGCGCAAAATCATCATTCTTGTTTTTTGTGGTTTGTGCCTGCTAGGCAGTTCTATAGCCGAAGCTACACCACATTGGGTGACGGTAAATAGAAATAAGCAAAAGAAGCAAAATCGTTCTGCTAATCGTCATCATCTTACCAGAATCAAAGATTTGGCCCAACTGGAAAAGTTCATTAAAATTAAATTGTTGGTGCTTATTTCCGACACGGACTCTTACCAGCTGGATGCCGGTATAGGTAAGTGGGATAAAAAGCATAAAATTCTTTATCATTATGCGCGCAGCTATGTAAAGGATTTTTCAGATAATGAATTCGGTGCATGTCATAAGGAAACGGGAGATGTCTATAAAATTAATTCCCTGGTTCGAACTAGCGCATATCAAAGAAGGGTGCGTAAGTATGAGACAAATGGGGCTATTTCAGGCAAAAAATGGTGGCAACAGTCTGCGCATTTGACCGGTGCGGCATTGGATATTTCCTGGCAAGGACTTTCGTCAGCCGGAAGATCATGTCTGCGAAAGCATTTGCGCCGGCAAGGAAAGCTGGGAAAAATAATTTTCATGCGGGAATCAGATCATTATCACGTAATGGTTATGACATCATATAAATAGTAAGAGAGCCAACCTTATCGGCTCTCTAATTTAAAAATATTGAGTTTTTAATATGTCGCTATCCGTAGGAATAGTCGGTTTGCCCAATGTAGGTAAATCAACTTTATTCAACGCGCTTACCCGCAGCAAGCAGGCGGAAGCGCAAAACTATCCTTTTTGTACCATCGACCCCAATGTCGGTGTGGTTGAAGTACCGGATGCCAGATTGCAAAAGTTAGCCGAAGTTTCTAAATCAAAGAAAGTTATTCCTACTGTTATTGAGTTTGTGGATATTGCCGGTTTGGTAAAAGGCGCATCCGAAGGTGAAGGCTTGGGTAATAAGTTTTTATCACATATAAGAGAGACAGACGCTATTGTGCAGGTAGTCCGTTCGTTTAGTGATAGCAATGTAATTCATGTGGGCGGTAAGGTAAATCCTCAAGAAGATGCCGATATTATAAATTTGGAATTGGTTCTGGCGGATTTGCAAACAGCCACCAAAAAACTTGATACCGTAAAACGCAACGCCAAAGGGGCGGCGGCTAAAGATTTTGAAAAACAGATTGAATTATTTACCCGAGTAGAAGCGCAATTACAAGCCGGTAAACCGGCCCGTGACTTGGAATATAACGAAGATGAAACTTTGTGGATGAAAGAATTGCAGCTTTTAACTATGAAGCCGATGTTGTACGTGGTAAATGTAGACGAAGGCGGGAAAGCAACACCAATAGACGGAAAAACTCCACAGATAGAAATATCCGCTAAGCTGGAAGCCGAACTCGCCGATTTGAGCCCGGAAGAAGCGAAGGATTATTTAAAAGAATTGGGCTTAAACGAGGCCGGTTTGGATAGATTGATTACTGCCAGCTATAAATTATTGAACTTAATTACTTTTTTGACTTCCGGCGAACCGGAGACCAGAGCTTGGACAGTAAGAAATGGCGCTAAAGCCCCGGAAGCGGCCGGAGTTATTCATACCGATTTTATCAAAGGCTTTGTTAAAGCCGATGTGGTAAATTGGCAAGATTTTGTGGAAGCCGGCGGTTGGAGCAAAATAAAAGAAACCGGTAAGATGAAGTTAGAAGGAAAAGACTATGTGGTGAAGGATGGAGATGTGGTTTACTTCCACATTAGCGCTTAACAAAACGCCAAATTTCTCTGGCTACTCTTTGATTAGGACGGGCATAAACAAGACGTAACTGAGATTCGAAGAATGGTAGGGCTTTAAACCCTATTTTTTCTATTTCATTTTTTATTTCAATTGTAACCCATTCACTGCTGAATTTTCCGCCCGAGGCGGATCCGCCTTTGGCGGAGAAGCGAGGGATAATAAAAACAATCTTACCACCCGGTTTTAGAATTTTATAAAATTGCTGGAAGGCGCGTAGATAAAGATCTTTTAGTTGGTTTGCCTGGCTTAAAAGATCGTGTTTTGTTTCTTGGCCGCGCAATGGTTTGCCCAGGTATGGTTCGGTAACAATGGCGTCTACAGAATCAGCGTGTAACTTTTTAGAAAGTTCCAGCACCTCGCTTTTGAATATTTTATTACTCGGTATTTCCTGATGGAATTGTTTTGCGACCCAATCAATATTAATTTTTGTGTCCAGAACCGCTTTTTCGGAATTATCACTACCAAGCAAATTTTTATATTCCAATAACATGGCCTCGCTTAAAATTGTGCCGGAGCCGCAGAACGGATCTAATAAAATGGAGTCAGGCGCTGTCTGGGCTAAATTTAGCAGGATCATTGCCAATTTAGGCGGCAACATACCGCTTAGGTCATCGCGTCCGGGGCGGCCAAAATCTCTGGCGCTAAATTGCTCAAAAGGCTGGACTGCTTCTGTTTGGGCTAAAGAAAAAGACCCGCCCTCATTTTTTTGTATCAAAAACTCCCGGCCACGGCCGGCAAGGCCATTTTTGGTTACTGTTACAGAGGATAATATTGCTTCTTTATTTTCTACGTACCTTACAGACAACCCGTCTTCTTTTAGGACTTTTTTTATTTTTTTCCCAAAATATTCTGCCAGTTCCAGGTTTGCTTTAGCGTCTTCGTTAAAGGAGTAAATGCTAATGCCAAAATTTATTTTACCGGATACTGTTTTTAGATTTTCGATTATAATATCTACCAATTCACTTTCTTTGATATCAGTCGCTAATTCTTTGGCAATTTTAATAGTGCCGCCCAAGCGGTTGATGAGTTTTTTTGATTCAAATCCGGCAGCAGATGAAAGTTCGGTCTTTAAAATAGGCAGCGAGTAGTCGTATTTTTTTAAACTTAAAACCGCGTCTATTTCGGCCGCGGCAATTAAGGATTCTCTTCCCAAGATGAACCAGAAGCTAGTGTGGGGTGTTGGTGTTGGCATATGTTGAGGAGTTTGTGTTGTAATAAAAAATGTTTCTTATATTAGCGGGGAATTCCTCTATTTGTTTTTTTTGTCCAATAGCGACCCGGGCTTTATCGTAAGCCTTTAAATCAAGGTCGTAAATGTTGAGGTTTGACCTTAAGGAAACAATGGCGTTGGCATTGGCTATAGTACTATAGATGTTCTGATAAATAAAGTAGTAGGTAAACATGGTTCCGGAGATGAGTAATCCGAATATCACAATATTAAGCAGGCGCCAAAAGCCGTATTTTCCTTTGTAGCCTACAATCATTTTTTTATTGGTTGACATATAGTTCAATGGTAAGGCTTAGATTGGAGGCCGGTGTTGGTTCGCCGGTTTTGGTATAATTTGGCGTAAATTGCATCCGGTTTATGTAGATAAAGTAATCGGCAGCTTCCATTTCGGCAATATGTTTGAGTATGTCATTGTAATTGCCGCTCAGGTTCATGGAGACGCTAATCATTCTGGCATTACCGATTTTATCAATAGTGGAATTGAGAATTGTTTGGGTAACATTGTGCTTGGCAGCCAGGGTTTCTAAAAAAGTAATTAATTTTAGATCATCGCCGGATTTGAATAAAAAAGGATAAAAGTCAGCGGTGGAGCCTTTAATTTCTTCCAATTTTTTTTTGGTAATGCGTGAACGTAAAGATTGTTCGTATTTTTGTTCCAGGAACAATCTTAGTTTGTAGCTTTCATCCGAAGTTTTTTTGATGTAACTTAATGTAGGCACAAATATACCGAATATTATCACAAGAGTCAACAGTGATAGAGAGCTTACCCAGAGGACTATTTTTTTTGTTAAATCAAGCACCATACAACAAGTCTATTCGTTATTTATAACTGGTTTTGGTTTAGGGGCAACAGCATCACTTTTTAAAGACAGGTTTCTTAATTTGGCCGTAAATTCAAAGTTGATGTCACTTTTTTGGAATAATTGAGAAGCGGGCGTCTCTACCTGGTCTATCCAGGAGATTTTATTTAACACATCTTGGTAGTGGAGCAATGCCGATCTGGTAAGCGCCGTTCCGGTTAGTGTCAGGGTTTGGGCGTGACGGTCTACCTGCACAGAGTTAAGTTTTATGTCGTTTGGGAGTGAGGCTATTAACTCCTTTGCTTTGGGGAAAATAGGCGCAAAATTTTGGTTGGCTAAATTAATATTTCTTACCAGGTCATTTATGTTTTTTACATCTTGGTTATAAGGGTAGTATTCACGATTGACCGCGGCCGCGCTTGCGGCCAAAGCCGCAAAATCATTTTCCAGAAAAATCCAGCTCCAAATAAGAGTGGCGGCTAAAACCGAGGCGATAATAATAACCAGTTGTAAAATATCTTTTAGCAATAAAAAATTGGTTATGTATTCTAAGCGGTTTTTTTTAACCACCGGCAGTAAATTGAAATTGATGTCCATCATAATTTAGTTTTCGTGATTGTTGTTTTGTAATGGATTTTGTATCGTGCGGAGAGCCAAGCCAATTACACAGGCCAAGGGCAGGCTTTTATTTTTGTCGTATTCGTATAGTTTTTTATTGTGTAGGTTCTTCCAAGGATGACCGGCGTGGGCGGGGATTTTTAATTGTCTGGAGATAAAATCATCGATATTTTCCCAGTTGGCCATACCGCCGCACAAAGTGATGCGGCTAACCGCGTTAGTGTCGTTGAAGTGCTCTTTATAAAAAAGCAAAGCAGTTTTGAGTTCGTTTATCAAATTTTCGGTAATGCCGGATACTGTAGTTAAATATTTAGGAGTTTGAGCGTCAAATTTAAGACCATTTTTAATTTTTAAATCTTCGGCTTGGCTACGCTCTATTTTTAAACCCTGTTCAATAGCGGCCGTAATTATTTCTCCGGAGAAATTTAAAGTTGTGCTAAATTGGACGCTATTATTATCGTAGATAATTAAGTTGGAGCGAGTTCCACCCAAATCCAAAATAGCGCGCGCTTGGCCGGCGTAATCTTTATCGGCGGTTATCATAGATCTGGATACAGCGACCGCTTCCGTTTCCAAAGCTATCGGGTTGAGTCCGACGCTTTCTAACAGATAAGTATAGGAGTCCGCGACCACTTTGAGTACGGCGCCGATGAGAACCTGTTTTTTTGTGGCGGTGGCTGTCGGGGTAATTACTTGCCAGTCCAAATATGTATCTTCCAATTCAAACGGCAGGTGTTTCTTTGCTTGGTAAACCACATCTACCGAGGTAAGTGTATTGTCGCTGCTTTCTACGTCAATTAGTTTTAAAAAGGTTTTTGGTTCGGGAAGGCTGGCTACCACCCAAGAAGAGTTGATGGGTTTAAAATCCCCGCCATCTTTTCCTAATAAATATAATAATTTTTTACGCACCAATTCCGGCTGTTGTATTTCTCCGTTGACTATCAGCCCCGGCGGAAGAGAGGTGGAGCGTAATTCTTTAATTTTAAAATACTGCCTTTCATAGAAAGCGGATGGTGCCAGCTGGACTAGTTTTATGGATAAGTCTCCAATATCCAAGCCAAAGGCGCCGGAGAAAGGATTGCGTAATAACATATTTAAATACTTTCTGCTAAGGAATACATCGGCATTATAACGGCTACCGCAATGCCGGCCACAGCCAAACCAAGAGTCAGGATAATTATCGGTTCAATAATGGTGGTAAAATTTCTCATGGTGGTGTCTACTTCGTTTCCATAAAACTCAGCCAGTTCGCGCAACATATCTTCGGTTTTTCCGGATCGTTCTCCAACCATTATCATTTCTGTAACCATAGGTGGGAAAATTTTTGGAAATCTGCGTAAGATATCCGACAGAGCTTCTCCTTTTTTTAATGATTCAGAAACGCTTAATAAACTTTCTTTATAGATTACATTGCCGAGCACCTCGGATGAAATACGAGTTGCATCTATGATGGGTATGGTACTTTCCAGCAAGGAAGAAAGGGTAAGGGTAAACCGAGCCAAGTTAATTTTTTTGATAATGCCGCCTATAATTGGCAGTTTTAAATTAGTGGCGTGGACAAATCTTTTAACCTTTGGTTTTTTTATAAGCCAAAACGCTGTTACTATCAGCAATATTATAATAGCCAACATCCATAAGCCGTACTTTGCGGTAGAGTCGGTAATAAAAATTAAAATTCTGGTAGGTAGCGGCAATTTGGCGCCAAAATCTTTAAACATTACCAGTAATTTTGGCAAGATGAATACGACGACTTCTATACTGATACCAATCATGGCGGTAACAATCACGGCCGGGTACATCATGGCGCCTTTTATGCGCGAACTAAGTTCGTGATTTTTTTTCATTTGAATTGATACTTGGTCCAAAGCTGTTTCCATTTTTCCGGCAGTTTCTCCGGCAGAAATCATGCTTACATAAATAGAAGGAAAAATTCTTGGGTATTTGGCCAGTACCTCGCTGAGCTGCAAACCTTGTTCAACCCCGCCTTTTATTTCACCGATAACTGTTTTTAATTTTTTGTTTTCTATTTCTTCGCTTAAAATCCGCAAAGCGTCAATTAAAGATAAGCCGGCTTTGACCATGGTTTTTAAATGGCTGACAAAAAGAATCTTTTGCATTATCGGCACACGACTAAGATGATCTGAAACCCAAGCATTAAGTTTCATTTCAAAAGGGGAAAGTTTTCGTGGAATTTTAGCCATACGTATTTGTTTATTCTTTTGTTACTCGCAGTATTTCGGCGATGGTGGTAATTCCCATCTTGGCTTTTACCAGACCGTCTTCTAACATGGTAATCATACCGTGTTCACGGGCGTATTTTTTTATATCATCAGCCGTGGCGTGGGCGTTAATCATTTTTATTAATTCTTCATCAACTTCTAAAATTTCGTAGATACCGATACGGCCTTTGTAGCCGGTTTGTCCGCAGCGGTTGCAGCCTTCTCCTTTGTAAAAAGTAATCTTTTCTACGTCGCCACCTTCATCTTTGTAATCTTTGGGGATATTGTCTTTAAATAAGGTGGATATTTTTTTTACATCAAAGACCCGGCCTAATTCGGAGGCCACAGACTTATCCATATGATAGTCTTTTTTACAGAACGGGCAGATTTTGCGGACTAAACGTTGGGCCATTACAATGTTGGTGGTATAGGCTACTAAAAATGGCGGCACTCCCATATCTACCAACCGGGGTAGAGTAGTAGGCGCGTCATTGGTGTGCAAGGTAGAGAGCACCAAGTGTCCGGTCATGGCCGCATGAATAGAGATTTCGGCTGTTTCTTGGTCGCGGATTTCTCCAACCATGATGATGTTGGGGTCTTGGCGCAGGAAAGCGCGCAAGCCGGAAGCAAAAGTAAAGCCTACTTTTGTGTTTATTTGGCTCTGATTTACCCCTTGAATTCGATATTCTATCGGGTCTTCGATGGTAGAAATGTTTACGTCCGGTTGATTTAAAATTCCCAAAATTGAATACAGGGTTGTGGTCTTGCCGGAGCCGGTTGGGCCGGTAACCAGTATCATGCCGTATGGTTTTTTGATGGCTTCTTCTACCAATTTTCTAGGACCGTCTAGAAACCCAAGTTGGTCTAAGGTTAGCGGTTTAACGCCTTCGTGTAAAAGACGCATAACGATTTTTTCGCCATCATAGACCGGGATAATAGAAACGCGGAAGGCCATTTTTTCGTCTTGGATTTGAATCTTGAAGCGGCCGTCTTGTGGGGCCATGTGTTCGTCTATTTTTAAGTTTGAAAGAATTTTTATTCTGGCGATAAGCCCGCTTTGGACGTTTTTTGGCAAAGTCATTACAGCCTTTAAAATACCATCTATGCGATAGCGTACAACCAGCTCTTTTTCGTTGGGTTCGATATGGATATCGGAGGCTCCTTCGTAGACCGCATGCTCCAAAATGCTGTTTACTATATTTATGGTTGGTATTTCTTCGGCCGCTTTTTTTAAGTCACCGCCACCTACCACCTCGCCTTTGCTGGTGTCTTGCACAATCCGTAGGTCATCTTCCAATTCGGCATGGTAGCGATGCAGGGCTTCTTTTAAGTCACCGGGAGAGGTAATAAAAACCTTTGGTTCCAATCCGGTTTTACGGCGTACGAATTCTATGGTTTGAATATCGGTTGGATCACCCATGGCCAGCTTAAGTTCGTTCTTGTCTTTATCAAAAGCCACCACTTGATGGGCTCCGGCCACTGGACCCGGTATCAGGTTTAGGATTTCCTTCTTTATTTCCTTGCCTTTTAGGCTAATATAAGGCACTTGTAGGTATTCGGCGGTTTTTTCGTATAAATCAGTTTCATTTACAATACCATCGCTAATTAGCGTTTCTTCAAAGGTTTTATTCATTTTTTCGGCCTTAATCTGCGCCGCTTTCCAGGCAGCAGCATCGCCAAGTTTGTATGTTTTTAAAACAATTTTGAGAGTTTTTGGTAAAAGCATAAATTGGCCTAAACTTTGAAAGTTAGTCTGGGTTTCTAAATAGAATTATATCACATAATCCCTATTTAAAGAACTTTAGGGAAATTGTGGATAGTTTGGGGTAAATTACGGGTATTTTGGCTAGTTTTTTGGCAAAAAGCCGGTGAAGGTTCTCTATTCTTGACTTTTTTACAACTTCTTGCTATTATGAGTCTGCCTTTGGAAAAGTATCTAAACTAATTAATTAACTAATTTGTCACGCTAACTTCGGTTAGCATTCCATATCCCGACAATAATCGGGATGACAAGAAAAATATATGAAGAAATACGAATTGTTGCTGGTTTTACCCGGTACTTTGGATGAAAAAGAAGTCGGCAAGTTGGTTCAAGAAATAAAGGACTCGGTAAGTGCTAACAGCCAAGATTTAGAATTAAACAATCTTGGCAAAGTCAGATTGGCTTACCCTATCAAGCAGATAAGGTATGGTTATTACTATACTTTAGTTTTTAATGCCGAGCCGGAAGCAGTAAAAGTAATTTCCGATAAATTAAGATTAAGAGCCGACGTTTTACGCAGCATGATTTCTTATTTTAACATTAACGTTACCGCAGCCAAAAAAATTACCTACAATACCAATGAAGTTGGAGTTACAACAATGATGGAAAAAGGTGAGCGCGAAGAACCGGTTGTAGCAGAGAAGCAGCCCGTAGTCGCGCCAGCCGTCAAAATTGATATGGAAGCTATCAACGAAAAACTTAACGAAATATTGGATAATGAAAACATTATTCCGGGCGTCTAGAAATATAGATTACACAGATTCAAATCAGTTTAAATCAATTTGTAAATCAGTTTAAATCAGTGCTATATGGATCTAAACAAAGTTATGATAATTGGTCGTCTGACTCGCGACCCGGAATTGCGCAACACACCTAACGGCAAGGCCGTGGCCACTATAAGTTTGGCAACCAACAGAATTTGGGTAGATGCCAAAGGCCAAAAACAAAAACAAGTTGAGTATCATAATATAGTGCTTTGGTCCAAATTAGCCGAAATAGCCAATCAGTATTTGCGCAAAGGCGGCAAAGTTTATATGGAAGGCAGATTGCAGACCCGTGAATGGACCGGGCAAGACGGTGTAAAAAGATACCGAACAGAAGTTGTTGGTGACAATATGATTATGATTGATTCACGTCCGGCCGGATCCACCGGTTCGTTTACTCCTTCCGGCGCAGCTGATGAGCCGACAAGTATGGCCGAGATGCCGCAGGAAGTAATTGAAGAAGAGGTAAAAGTAGAAGATATCCCATTTTAAAACAGTTTAATTTCGTCTCTGCTTTGACGGAGACTCAACCCAAGAAATTAGTATATGATGAATAATGCAACCAGAGACAAAGAACAGAAAGACAAGGCTTGTTATTACTGTGTTAATAATAAGTTAGTAGTTGATTACAAAGATATTAGTGTTTTGAGAAAATTTGTTTCTTCTTACATGAAGATCGCTCCCCGCCGACGCAGTGGATTGTGCGCTAAACACCAGCGCCAAGTGGCCACAGCCGTTAAGAGAGCCAGACAAGCATCACTGATGCCTTATACAGCCTAAACAAAAGCCCCGCGAGGGGCTTTTGAAGTTAAAAAATTATGTCTAATTGGATTGATCTAAAAAACAACCCCAGACTTAAAAATATTTACGATACGCGAATTAAAATCACAAGATTAATCCGTGAGTTTTTTTGGTCCCTTGATTTTGTGGAAACGGATACGCCTATTGCTGTAAAATATCCGGGTCAGGAGCCGTATTTAAATCCGGTGCCGGTTGTATTTTATGATCCGGCCAGTAAAGCGGTAAATTTTTATTTGCATACTTCTCCAGAATTAGCCATGAAAAAATTATTGGCTGCGGGGTATGAAAAAATATTTCAAATTGTAAAATGTTTTAGAAATCACGAATCTTTTGGCGGGATTCATAATACCGAATTTAGCATGATTGAGTGGTATCGTTCCCCCGGGAAGTACCAGGATATTATGGATGATACGGAAAACTTGTTTAAATTTGTTGGCGATAAGTTGGGTAAACAAACAGTAAAATACCGCAACAAAGAAGTAAATATTTTGCAGAAATGGGACCGCCTAAGTATGAAAGAAGTGTGGCAAAAATATTTACAGGTAAACCTGGATGATTATTTAGAAATTAAGACTATAAAAAAACTTGCCGAAGATAAAGGGTACAAGGTAGATGATAGTTATGCGTACGAAGATATTTTTTTCAAAATATTTTTAAATGAAATTGAACCGCATTTGGGAGACGAAAATCCGGTTTTTGTTTATGATTTTCCGGCGCAGATGACTTCGTTGTCGCGTTTATGTGAACACGACAATAGATATGCGGAAAGATTTGAGTTGTATATCGGCGGGTTAGAAGTAGCCAACGCCTTTGGTGAACTCACCGATGCTGCTAAGCAAAAGGAAAATTTGGAAAAAGATAAGGAGCTCCGTGGCAAATTAGGCAAAGCCACCTGGCCGGTGGATCCAGATTTTATTAGTGCTTTAGCCGGCTTGCCCGCCGGAGCTTTAGCGCAGGTGGGGGGGGTTGCATTGGGCGTGGATCGTATGGTATTATTGTTTACCGACGCGAAAGATGTAAATGAAGTAATTTTTGGCTCAATAAGTAATCAATTAGAAATTTAATAATATTTTATGTCCTCAACTTCAGACGTTAAAAAAGGAGTAGTTATCCGCGGACCAAACGACCTATTTGTGGTGGTTGAGTTTCAGCACGTAAATCCGGGCAAAGGCGCGGCTTTTGTGCGGGCACGCATGAAAAGTTTGAGTAACGGTAAGGTGTTGGAAGTAACTTACAAAACCAGCGAGAGCGTGGATATCGTGCAGGTAGATTTTAGAACTATGCAGTTTCTGTATAAGAGCGGCGAAAATTATGCTTTTATGAACATGGAAACTTATGAGCAGATAGAAATGAATGGTGAGTTAATTGGCGATGAAGCCAAGTATTTAAAAGAAGGACTTCAGGTCGTAGTTGGGCTGTATGAAGACCGTCCGGTGAATGTGGAAATACCAATGAAAATAAAATATAAGGTGGTGGACGCTCCGCCGGCAGTTCGTGGAGATAGCGCCACCGGCAATGTTACTAAAGAAATAACTCTGGACAACGGTTTGAAGATCCAGGCGCCGATATTTATCAAAGAAGGCGAAGAAGTTCTGGTTAATACAGAGACAGGCCAGTATTCGGCCAGAGCCAACTAAGACTTCTAAAGAGCCCTTCTACTTTCCCGGTAGGAGGGCTCTTCGTATGTAGAGCGTCTTGTCCAAAGGCGTAAACAACGGTATAATTTTAGCTGTATGCGTTATTTGGAATTTTTATGGTCAAGCAGGTTTGGGGTGGCAGTTTTTTGGCTGGTAGGTTTTTTTGTTGTTTTTTACAGTTTAAAATGGTTGTTTATAAAAAAAGGAAAGTTGTTGGTTAAATTTTTGATTTCTCTGGTTGTATCTGCCGGCAAAGGTATAAAAGATAATCCGAGTATTAATAATTTTTTTGGCAGGCATCCGGCGTTGGCTATTTTTTTGAAAAAAAGATTTGATTTGTCAAAATTTAGCGGGTTAATGCTTACGGTTTTAATATTAGTTGCAGCGTATGTTGTAGGGTGGTTTGTGGGCATAGCTGCTGATGTTTTTATTATTGGGAATGCCGCAAGTGTGGATTTAAGTTTGGCAAATTTGTTTTATGCCTTCCGCAATCCGTTGTTGGTAAAAATATTTTTATGGGTAACATTGCTTGGTAATGGACGCGTAGTAGCGGCGATAATGCTGGTAACCATAATTTTATTCCGACTGTGGAACAAAAAAGATTATATTGTGCCATTTTTAGTTAGTGTGGGTGGAGGTTTTTTAACCGGCACTGTTGGGAAATATATTTGGCACAGACCCCGGCCGGTAGATGTGGCTGTATATATGGAAAAATCATGGTCGTTTCCCAGTAGTCATGCGATTTTGGCCGTATCTTTGTATGGTTTTTTAATTTATTTTTTTTGGAAATACTTTAAGAAATGGGAAAATAAAGTGGACGCTTTATTTTTAGGTTTTTTGATAATTATTTTTATTGGATTTAGCCGTTTGTATTTGGGCGTACACTACCTAAGTGATGTTTGGGCGGGTTATATGGTGGGGATTTTTTGGTTGGTAGTAAGTATTGGTTTGGTAGAGTCAAAGAACACTATTTTGAATGATAAAATTGGTGAAAATGGTCAATTTGATCAAGCGAAGCGATTCACCACCTTCACCACCGTGGTTATGTTAAGTTTGTTGACGGCCGTATATGTTGGTTACGGTTTAAGGTACAAGCCTTTATTTAATCCGAGCGGGGAAAAAGAGAATGTTCAGAAAGTGAGCGAAAACAGGGTGGGAGAAATTTTTACAGATTATAAACTGCCTAAATTTACCGAAACTCTTTTGGGCAACCCTCAAGAGCCAATTAGTTTTATAATTATTGCCGATAACGATGACCAGCTAATAAAATCATTTCAGCGCGCCAACTGGTCTTTGGCGGAAAATGCCAATTTTCATTTTCTGTTAACAGCCTTTAAGTTTCAAGCCCTAAACAAGGCTTACCCAACCGCTCCTATGACCCCTTATTTTTGGCAGACATATGTGAATGACTTTGGTTTTGAAGAGCCCACCGAAGTAAACAGCGCCCGCTACCGGCATCATGCCAGGTTTTGGCGGACGGATTTTACAAC
>OBEQ010102311.1_pt1 | contig 17244 bp, 16 predicted proteins | sample 1670901 | NCBI WGS metagenome assembly OBEQ01 (sample SAMEA104232315, study PRJEB22302) | groundwater metagenome | biome: forest; feature: aquifer; material: groundwater | place: USA | collected 2011-08-07 | depth 5.4 m
AAAAATCTGGCTGCAACACATCCGCGCTTGGCGCAATTCTCAGCTATCGCAAGCAGCCTACTGCCAGCAGAAAAATCTTAAATACCATCAATTCACCTACTGGAAAATAAAACTTGATGAGCAACCCACAGAATCCGTTCAGCCGACATCTGCAGGTTTTGCCACCGTGGCACTGAATTCGTCGTCTACCGCTGATGGGCTGCAATTGACATTTCCGTCTGGTATTAGGTTATCCGGTATTCAGTCCGCCCATATGGTTGTTGTTAGAGAACTGCTGGAAGTACTGAAATGACCCACGTTATGCGCCCCAATATCACACTCACGCACGTCTATCTCTATCGAGATCCGATCGATTTTAGAAAGTCCCATCGAGGACTCTCCGCGTTGGTAGAAATGGAGTTGGGCCACAATCCCTTCAATGGTCATTTGTATGCTTTTACTAACCGACAGCGCAACAAAATTAAGTGTCTTTTTTGGGAAGCTAACGGCTTTGTGCTGTATTACAAAAGCCTCTCGGAAGAAAAATTTAAATGGCCCAAGAAAACCGATGATGTGATCATGATTTCCGGACAGCAGATGAATTGGCTGCTCGATGGTTACGATATTATGCAAATGAAACCGCATAAAAAATTGCATTTTGAAACCACTTTATGAGGTAGAAATATTTTGTTTTTGCTAAAATGCGCGACATGAATTTACCACTCCACAACCTGACATCTCGACTCCTCCCTAAGCGCCAGAGACTGGGTGCCAAGGCTATCGCGTCAGGTTCACCAGACGTTGTCCGCCTTGCCCAAACCGTTTCAGAGCAGGATCGTGTTATCGAGCAAAAATCTCTGGTGATTGAAGAACAGAAAAAACGTATTGCTGTTCTCGAAGAGTATTTACGCCTTGAACGACTCAATCGATATGGCCGCAGCAGTGAAAAATACGCCGGGCAAGACGAACTGTTCAATGAAGTGGAAGCACTCGCGGCTGATACGACGACAAACGAAATGGCAGACGTTGTCATTGAAGAGAGCGAGTCAGAAGATGTCGCTGAAAAGGAACTCGCGAGAGAAAAACGCAAAGCCGGTCGAAAGCCACTTTCCAGTAGTATTCCCCGCGAGCAAGTTTACCTGAACCTCAGCGATGAAGAGAAAGCGGGCGCCATTGATACCTTTTACACCGTCGCTAAAGAGGAATTAGACATCACGCCAGCCAAAGTGCGTGTCTTGGAATATTTGCAGGAGAAAGCGGTGTTCGCTGAGATCGATGCAGAGGGACATGAAAAGCGCACGATCAAAGTCGCGGAGCGCCCACAACATCCCCTGGGCCAATCGATCGCGAGTATCAGTTTGTTGGCTTACATCATCGTCGCGAAATATTGCGACGGCTTGCCACTCTATCGCTTAGAGAAGATATTGACGCGCTACGGTGGCACCATCACACGCACGGCCATGGCGAACTGGATGATTCGTCTGGCGGTGCAGCTTCAACCACTCATCAATCTCATGCGCGAGCACCAATTGGCGCATCCCTACATTCAAGCCGATGAAACGCGGATTCAAGTGTTAAAGGAGGTAGGACGCTCGGCGCTATCCGATAAATACATGTGGGTGACGTTGGGCGGCCCGCCTGATCAACCGGCAACATTATTTGAATACGACCCTTCGCGAAGCAAGGAGGTGCCACTGCGCCTATTGGAAGGTTTTTCAGGTTATCTGCAAACCGACGGCTATGCAGGATATGATGCCGTGTGTAAAGCACAAGGCATTACGCATCTTGGTTGCATGGACCACGTGAGAAGAAAATTCCACAGTGCTCAAAAAGCGCAGCCCAAGATAAACAAGATGGGCAAAGCCAGTCACGCCGATATAGCGCTGTGTAAGCTGAGAAAACTGTACAAGCTTGAACGAGAGATCAAGCCACTGTCTGCAGAAGAAAAGTATCAGCAGCGCCAGAACCGAAGTATGCCGTTGCTGGAAGACTTCAAGCGATGGGTCGATGAAAATAGTGGTAAAGTCGCGAAGGATAGCTTGACCTATAAAGCCATGGCGTATGCCATCAATCAATGGCCGAAGTTAATCCGCTATTGTGATGATGGTAATCTTCATATGAGCAACATTCTGGCAGAAAATGCGATACGACCCTTTGTGATAGGTCGAAAGGCATGGTTGTTTGCTGATACGCCGAAGGGAGCCCATGCCAGTGCGCTATTTTACAGTTTGGTCGAGACAGCGAAAGCGAATGGGTTAGAGCCGTATGAGTACCTGCATGCCGTACTGAAACGAGTGCCCTATGCGAAAACTGTTGAAGACTATGAAGCATTGCTGGCGTGGAATTTTAAGCGTGTAATAAAGTGATAGCGGATTAAAGTGGTTAGATAGCAAGAAAATCCAGGTGGAGAATAACGAGAAACGTCATGGCAGAAAAAACAATTGAGATTGAAGTCAACCAGAGAGAAGCAAAGCTGATTCTAAAATACGGCTATCCATTTCCGGAGCAGAAAAAGTTGTTTGAAGCAGTAAAAAACAAACCGGGTTGGCATAGTATAAAAATCGATAAATATTGGCTTGAGGTAATCATCGGGGACCTTTGCATATCATTGAAGGAAATACGGAGTCGCGCATTGTTAGAAGAGGTGAACGATCTGTGTGATAAGTTGGAAATATCGGTCAAAGGTGGTTGGGTGTATGTGGCGGCAGAATAATGAACACTGCGGCTAGATGAGTGCTCCGAATAACTTTCTTTCAGGACGTTATTGATCTATACGCGGAGATATTGGCGCTTACGTATAGAACACTGAACATTAGCTGTTGACATCATTTATAATAGGATTAGCAATAAATGCGTGAGGGTTTATATCTTAGACTTATTGCAGCAGTATATATTAACCTATAGATAGGGGTTCACTCACGCTAATCAATTCTATACCAGGCATCGTGAGTATGTGAGTAACGATCGAGTATATATTTTTCCATGGTTCTAATCTTCTAATGAATCCAAACATGATTGCATTGCAGGTAAATTCAAAATATAAATTTTGCCATAATGTAAATCAATCCAGCCCAGTTTTCGCCACTGATTGAGAAAACCATTAACTGTTTGTCTAGAGACACTGAGCATCGATGCAAGATCTTCATTGTTGATGGCAACATAGGGCAGCTCCGCAACATTAAGATCTGCCGATGTTTGTTTAAATCGCGCAAACAACTGAAGAATAATCCTTAACAAATGGTACTCGACTTTTTTTGTTTTAAGTTTCATCTGTATATTTGTTAAAGCACGACTATTTAAGGTTGAAATTCTTGCAAGATTTTGTGCGATTTTTGGCACTGACTTAAACATGTCTAAAAAAATCGTTTTGTGAATCTCAATCAAAGTAGACGTAGACTCTGCTGTACCTCGTGAATCAGGAATCCAATCATCAAACATACCAACTTCGTTAAAGAAATTATGGTCGGCAGCAAAATTTATCAATAGAGAATCACCTTCGGGCGAATACCATTCGAACCTGACTCGACCTGAGTGAATCACAAATAACGTATCGCTGCGGCAATGTTCACGGAAAATGATCGCGCCTTTTGCGTAAGTATGAGATTCAAAATGTGATTGCCAGGGAATAAGTTCCGCCATTACCACATGATCAAACAATTTGCATTTAAGTAAGGATTCAATGATCGTTTGTTTATCCATAAACTTATCTCTTGGCCCTGTTGTTCAACCTACTTTTTTAAAAGTTCAGTTTTTGTTTTTTAGAGATTAACGTTTGCGACGGCAAAATATTGTCGCCTACCTGACAGAATTAACCAAATTATCTACGGTAAACTCATCTTACTCAATACTGAATTTTGATTACCGTGAATCTTGAAAAAAATCTTACATTGAAAAATCAGTAGAATCATTCGCTAGGAGTGCCAATTTTGTCATCGCGTAAAAAAGCCCTATTTTTATCGTCTTTGCGGACACCCACCGCTCTTTTGGCCGCAAAAGCTGCAGCACTGTGCCTGCTACTTTTTTCACTCAGTTGTATGTATTTTCCTGACCGCTGGTGGTATCCCTTTCCAAGTACTTTCTATATTGGAGACTACTATACAACAGGCCCTTTGGGCCTGACGAGCAATATGCGCGAAGATAACCCTGTGTGGTCTCAATTGCCGGAATTCAATAAAACCTTGTCGCGATTAACCTATGCGATGAGCCGCGGTGAGGCCCATGCACAAGTCGCATGGTTATTTTCGCAAGGCGAATGGCTTGATGGCCCTGCGCTTAAGACCAACAATTTTTACCCCAATATTAATGAATCGGCTATGAGCCATTCGTTGATGGAAAATGGTATAACCTATGATCGTGTGAGTCGTCGTGACCTCTCACACTTAGCACTGACTGACAATGGGTTTGCCATCGGCAATGCTCACTACCAAGCCCTGGTTTTAAATACCTTAACTGCCGTTGAGCCGCAATTATTAGAACGCATAGTGTCACTGGCACAGCATGGCGTGCCTATTATTATCAGCGGCGAACTGCCCACGCGAGCACTCGGGCTAGCCGACGCAATTACCCGCGATGCCCGCGTAGCGGAGCTGACAGCTCAATTAAAATCGCTGAATACGGTCACACGAATCACTCATGCAAAGCTGGTTGGCTCAACCTTGCGGAATATTGGGGTCGAACCCATCATCACACCAAAAACAGCATCCTCGCTCCTATTGCGTATCAATCATCGCAAGCTCAATGGCGCTCATCTGGTGTTGCTCTACAATGAAACCAACACCTCCATAGCAGAACAACTCACCATCAATACCCCCCATCAATCAGTCGAGTTACTCAATCCAGAAAATGGCAGCAGTGTCGTACTCGATATGACTACGGCAACAATCAATATACCGCCCGGCCGCACACGTTTATTAAAAATCAACGATAACACACTCAATATAGTCGGTGATGAAGCACAGTGGTCACTCGACAAGTGGCAGCTTCCACCAAAAGATTATGGGCCTTATATGCGTTGGTGGTGGCCAGGTAATGCGGTTGACGATAATGAATTAATTACTGAGCTGCAAAGTTTGTCTGCAGCTGGCTATGGCGGCGTAGAGTTGCAGACATTGGTGGCCGGATTTTCATTTGATTATTTAGCCCAACAACAAGATACCATTTATCAAGTGGGTACCGAAGCCTATTTTTCTCACTTAAAAACCGTTTTCTCCACCGCAGAATTGTTGCATATGAAAGTGGATCTGACATTAGGTAGCGGTTGGCCTGGTGGCGGACCTTTTATTGACAGTGCACCTGAAAAACAACTTCTTCGATCTAGCATTGATGTCGTTGGACCCATGGAGATCAATTTGCCGTTACCCGCACCGCAAGAACCTTTTTATGCAGGAACATCGAATCAAGTGATACCAAAAACGATCGGCAGCTTTGATAGCAACGCGGAGTTTTTAGCATTGGTCGCTGCAAAGGTGAATACCGCAACCTCCCCGCCTACCCTATCAAATCTGACCGATATTACTTTTGCCGTAAACAACGGCAATATTCACTGGCAAGCTCCAGCGGGAACACAGCGAATCTTTGCCCTGTACCAAAACAAAACCCAGCATAATGTGGTCGGTTCCGCCTATCCTGGCGCGTTAGAAAAATCTTCGGTTTTTGATCATCTCGATCGAGCGGGAATAAACGAATTTATTACCGATTTTGGCGAGCCGTTATTGGCAGGCATTGCGCCCTATAAACCCAATGCGCTGTTCGTTGATAGTTTTGAACTCATCGGCGAATTACCCTGGACGCCAGAGTTTAAGCAGGCCTTTATCGATATGCACCGCTACGATCCAACATCTTACTTGCCATTGATGTTTCAGAAAAAGGGCGAGTCTAAATATGTCAACATCGTCTTGCCAGCCACGCCAGCATTTAAAACTGCGGGTATAACCGCGCAGCGGGTGCGAGAAGATTATCTCAAGGTACGGGAAGCATTATTCATCAGCGAAAATATTGAACCCTTAAGAGCATGGGCCAACGCAAAAAACCTACCGCTGCGATTGCAGTCTCAGGGTGGATATGGCGATTATCTGGATGTTTATCAATATGCCGATATTCCGGAAACAGAAAGCCTGTTTGCTGGTGGGACTCACGAATTCTTAAAGCTGGCTTCGTCTGCGGCGCGGGTCGCAGGTAAACGATTTATATCCTGTGAGTCATTTATCAATTTAACCTATAATTTTAATGCGCTGACTATCGATGACTATTACATGTTGGCGGGTAATCTTTATTCTGCCGGGATCAATCTCACGATTGCGCATGGCTATGCATATCATGCTGAGCGACAGTAGTGGAGCGATAACATCAAGAAGGTATCATTAATTTTATATCAATTGAGTTGATTGATACAATCTGGCTTTTACGCGTGACAACTCAATTTCCTTAAGCATTGACCAACCCATGGCGATGTCTATTGTTGGCTTTTTATTGGGAGTAATGATCACTAAGTTAGGTGCTATGACCGATAGTTGTAATAGCACTAAGGGCAATTCCGATGATTGCAACAAATGCAGGGCAAAACTGCAGATAATCAATGAATAAGTTTTTGTCGCGAGTTCACCATTAGAAATTTGGGCAAAGGTGAGCTTACCGGCTTCTTTTCCGGTTCTTGTTCTATAGGCGTTTTCGGTGTAGGGATCAATGCCATTGACGGATATGATTCCGCAGTTGATCAACGCCAGCGTGACTTCCCCACTGCCACAGGCAAGATCCAATACGTTGTCGGTACAGATCGGCCAATCACAGACAATCGTCTTGATTAATTCCCCGATCACAGACTCGTGAGGATTTCGATAATCATCGCCATGCTGTTGATAATAGTTTTCGACACCATGATGTTGATATTCGGCTCTTATGTCTTTTAGCCGCCTATACTTCTGAATTATTTTGATAACACACCTATACCCTCCTCTCGCTTGCGCCCCATCACATGCTGATAACGTCCCAAATCCCGGAACGGCAGCTGACGCGACAGTTGCAGCTCCATTGCCACCACGGTCTCAGGCTCGCGTGCGCGGTCTTCGAGATTAAAGATGTAATCATGGAAGACTCGCATACCGCTATGGCAAAGAATCTCCAAAGGTTGCTCACTGAGCCACTGCATGACGTCTTCGGGTCGACGCGGATAAGTCGGCGTTAAACTACCGCGAAAACCGCTGTAATCCTCTTGCTGAATTTTTATGTAGTTCGTGCGCAGTAAATTTTTGTAGATAATGCCGTTGAGGTTGTAGAACGTTAGCGACAGCACGCCGCCAATTTTTAATTGCAGCATTAAGTGTTGAATCAGCTCTCGGGGTTCATGCACCCATTCCAACACTGCATGGCAGAGTACCAAATCGTAGTGGCCATGATTACTCGAAGGCAGATCTTGAATTGCGCCATGCACCAGACGCACTCGCTCTTCAATGCCGCGTTCAACAATATCGGCGGTGGCCAATTTAAGCATTTCCGCAGATAAATCTCACAGAGTTAATTCATGGCCCAGCTCCGCCAAACGCAACGAAAAAGGACCGCGTCCACTACCGGCATCGAGGATGCACAAAGAACTATTAAAGGGACTATCACCGACTGGCGAAATTGCCTGGGGATAAAATTCAAGCATATCTTTTTGCAGTACCGCTAATCGGATGCGACCTTTTAGTCCGCCGTATACATTGCGCTGAAATCGGGGAGCCAAATCATCGAAATTACGATCATTTTTCATTCGCGGTACTTTTTATAGTGAAGGCTTTATTATAGAAGTTATTCGTATCAATGATAAACAAGATCTTTCTTAACCACTTCTACACCCGCAGGTAATTTCAATTATAATGTTGGCCCCACCCCCATTTCTTCGGCATGCAGAGCTATGCGGGGTTGAAAATCAGGAGCACTCATCATGGTAAATATCGGAAAATTTAATCGCTTAAGTATAAAAAAACGGCAAGATATTGGGGTTTTTCTTGATGGTGGTCGATTCGGTGAGATACTGATGCCGAAACGGTATGTGCCAGCGGATTGTGAGGTCGGCGATGAGTTGGAGGTATTTATTTATCTGGATTCCGAAGCTCGTCTGGTTGCTACTTCAGAAACACCCTTAGCTCAGGTCGGCGATATCGCTTGGTTAAAAGCAGTCTCTGTCGATAGAGTCGGTGCATTCCTGGATTGGGGATTGCCAAAAGATTTGCTAGTGCCTTTTAGTGAACAGCAACATGAGATGGAAGTCGGACGATTTTACCTGGCCAAAATATTTCTCGACGAGATCAACCGCATCGCTGCCTCGACACGCATCGACAGTTTTGTTGAAGACACCGCAGAAGAAGAGCCGTTTTTCACGGGCCAAAAAGTTTCCCTGCTCATTGCCGATAAAACTGAGCTGGGCACTAAAGCAATTATCAATCATAGCCATTGGGGAATGCTCTATGACAATGAAATGTTCCAGCCTGTAAGAAAGGGTCAGACGCTGACTGGTTATATTAAAAAAATAAGAGACGACAATAAAATAGACTTGTGCCTACATGAACCAGGCTATAAAAAAGTCGGCACCTTAACAGAACAGTTATTGGTGAAACTCAAAGAAAGCAACGGTTTCTTAAATCTCAATGATAAAAGCCCACCCGAGGAGATCTACGCGACCTTTGGGGTGAGCAAAAAAGTATTTAAACAGGCAATTGGTGCGCTCTATAAAAAACGTTTGATTGCGATTGAAGTTGCCGGGGTTCGGCTTTTATAACAGGCAGCAACGTGAACAAGCACCCCCTATTTTTTAGCTGATGGGCGCAGAAAATCGGTAGATTTTGGCAGAACGATGGACGCTTAAAACGTGATTTACACTCACACAACTGCCCCATAGAAGCATTCTACTAGAAACTTGCCAGTCGTAATGCCTTCGAGCTTGAAGCAGATTGGTTACACCTAATTCAACAGCCCTATTTCTAGCACTTCTAACAACAAATCTTCCCCAATGTATTACACTCTAAGGGTATGTTCATTAAGCAATATATTTTTAGCGATGAACTGCGGCCTCTAGTTCTACTAAAGAGCTACTAAAGAGCTGCTAAAGAGCTGCTAAAGAGCTGCTGAAGCGCTACAAAGGTTAAGCCTATGTTGAAAATGATGAATTGGTATATAGATTTTTTTCTCCCTGTCGACGCGGCACAACACACGCTAAATCGCTATCGGCAGGAGCGCTCCCTGTTAGCGTTTATTTATTGGGGAATCTTTGTTTGCATCTATAGCATCACCAAATGGAGTTCATACCATATTAGCGCGCTGATCTATTCATCCATCATCAGCATGATTGTGTTACTCATCTCATCTACTTTAATTCGTCAGCGTGTGCCAGCAACTATTAGCGGCCATATCATGTTGATCTCCGCCTTTGGCCATGCGTTTAATATCATCTATCATACCGGTGGCATCGAATCACCCCATATGATGTTGTTACTCTCAGCCATATCTCTGGCACACATTGTCATGGGTAATCGCGGGGGGATGATTTGGTTTTTTATTGTTGTGGGCTTAATCGTTTGGCTGATACAGACTAAAATTGCAGGTACAGCACTGCCCACCATTGCATTCACCGAAGCGCAACTTAAACGCGAAATGTATTCCGGGTATTTGCTAGCAACAGCACTCATGTTTCTTACCCAATCCTATTCTGAACATTTAAAACGGTTGGCGCTAGATTCGGCGGAAGAAGCCATACAGCGTGCGGAACAGTCCCATCAATTATCCAGTCAGACAAACCAACAGTTGCGCGAGGTCTTCACGCGGATTGAAGGCGTTTCCACGCTATTGGTTTCTGCGTCGGAAGACCTGCATCGTTCAATTGATGAGATTGATAATAACGGCAAGAATATCGCCCAAAGTGTCGATGTACATGCCTCGGCAAATGAAGAGATGGATGCATCTTTACGTAGCACCACATCGTCCATGATCGAATGTCAAAAGGCTATGGGCGCTACCTGTGAATTAGCGGAAAAGGTCGGTGAACAGGCGCAAAGCAGTGTGCTGAGTATGCATAAAACCGTCGAGGCCATGACGCGTATCAAAGAAAATAACGAAAGTATCGAAAAAATTAGCGAGGTCATCTCAGGTATTGCGAGCCAAACAAATCTTCTCGCACTTAACGCGGCCATTGAAGCAGCTCGGGCGGGCGACGCAGGCAGGGGCTTTTCCGTGGTGGCAGACGAAGTGCGCAATTTATCAAAGCGCAGCACACAGTCTGCAGCAGAAATTAAAGAAATTGTCAGTCGATGCACCGCTGATATCACTATCGGCAATAGTGTCGCCACCAATGCCAGTAAAACCCTCGAAGAAATGATGCACGCTGAGCGTGAAATCATCGGTCGCATGGAGCAACTCACCAAACACCTTACTCAGCAAGGCAGCGAATTGCAGGAAATTGGTAAAACCAGTTCGCATATTGCAGATTTGAGCGTACAAAATGCCGATTCGATTCATCACCTACAACAGAGCAACGGCAGCTTAAAAGGACTGGCGTTGCAACTGACACGCAGTGCTGAAACGCTCTGCGCTTTGGTTAAGGAGCACTAAACGGCTAAGCGTTAATTATTTCGTGCACGTCCCTAATCATATGCTACCAACAATTTCCCCAGTCGCTCGCTCTAAAGCAACAACAATCGATTTCTTACCCTTGAATAATTGGTAGTAGGCATAGTCATTGATTTCTTTATCGTGGCTTTTAACAAAGTTGTCTAATGCTATTTTATTGCGTGGATCAATATGCGCTAACTTTTCCACTGTTAGTGAGCCTAAAAGTACATCCTTGAGATTTGGGAAAAATGGGACATAGTATTCAAACGCAGCCTCAGGCCCCAAAAATGCTAAGATGTTTTTCGTGATTTCATCTTTTGGCGGAGGATTGTAAGCCATGATTGGTTTCATTGAATAACTTTGGAGATCTGTGTTCGTCAACAATGTTCGATCGACTTGTGCTTCTGTCAAATAATTGAATTTTCCATCTCCGTAAACAATATACGCGGGTCTTCCTTGGAAAATTGCGTAACCGCCATAAGTTAAGGCAGAAAACTGCAGGGCGCCAATACAGCATAAATCAAACAGCATGCCTTTTTTTCCAGACTTAAAAACAGCTAAGGTTAAAATCGGCCCTAAAACAATATCTACGCCGGCGATCATTATCATCGGATCGGTAACGTCGGAAAATAAAAAATAAGGCGCGGGGTACCAGAAATAATAAACTAACATGAAAAAGGAGAGAACTGCGGTCGCACTAACACATAAATGAATTAACGAAGCCTTATATCTGCTCACCTGAAAATTCCTTGGCAAAAATAGTGTTAAAAAAAGATAAGGATACAGTTATATAATTCAGAAAATCATAGTCCGGTAATCATTGTTGTCAATATTTGGTGGGGATTTTAGCTTGATGGAGGGGGCAAAAAATAAAGCTGGGGAGTTCTATTTGAGGAGCTATTTTTGAGAAACTCTATTTGAGAAACTCTATTTGAGAAACTATATTTGAGGAACTCTATTTGAGAAACTCTATTTGAAATACCCAACTTCCTTCAGGATTAGAAAATTTTCCTCTCCAGTTGAAAGTTGAGTGTCTTTAGGCAGACCGCAATTACAAAAAATTGCGCTTACGCAGCTTCACTTACTTTAGCGTCGGTTTTCTCTTCTGCTTCTTTCTTGGTATCAGATTCTTTTTTAGCTTTTAAGCTGAAAGAATCTTTGAGCGTATCTTTGGTCTCACGAACTTTTTCAGAATAAGTTTGTGTGAATTCTTGACCACTTTTAACAAGCTCATTGAACAAGCCATCGCGATCTGTTTTTACTTTGTTAATAATATTTTCTGCTGCGTTGATGCTACGAGCAAAAGCGCCAATGTAGGCGTATGCAATATTGAGAACTAAGTTACTTTTTTGTGTTTTTGTTTCTTCAGCTGCCGCTTGTTTTTCCGCATCAGCTGCTAAATTTACTTCTTCAATGCCTTTGTTCGCGAATTTGCTTATTTTTTCATCTGCTTTCTTTAACATTTTGATTAACTCCTAATCATATTAGTGAATAACAGCCGCCATCATCCGCTAAATTTTTAGAGTATTCCTACTATTTTTTTCGTCGCTTGGTTTAAGCCTCTGCCTTATCCGCATTCGCGGCAAACCATTTGCCAAACACCACCACCATAACCGCACCCATGATTTGTCCCCAGCTCACCTCGCCCAGGCCCATAGGCAGATATATTTCCATCCAAGTCATGTTAGCTGCCAACCAATCAACGAGCACCGGATCGGTGACCAGCATCTCTCCGGCCACCCAGCCAATTAGGGCCGCGCCGATAGTTATAATGACCGGATAGCGTTCCATCAGCTTCATCAACAATGTCGCGCCGAAGACCACCAGCGGAATGGAAATCAGCAGCCCCAGCGCAAGTAACAGAACGCTACCTTTGGCCGCCGCCGCCACCGCAATGACATTATCCAGGCTCATCACCAGATCGGCGAGCAGTATCGTTCGAATTGCATGGATCAGATTTTCCGAACTTTGGATGTTTGGGTCGCCGTCTTCAGGTATCAGCAAATTGATCGCAATCCAGAACAACAGCAGACCACCGACAATCTTTAAGTAGGGGTACTGCAACAATGCAATAGCGAACATGGTGTGAACAATCCGCAACACAACAGCCGCTCCCGCGCCCCACAACACCGCTTTATTTTGCTGATGCGGGGGCAGCGATCGAGCCGCGAGCGCAATGACTACCGCATTATCCCCAGAGAGAATAATGTTGACCCAGATAATGGTCATCAATCCGGTCCAAAAGTGCGCAGTGTGTATCTCTGTTATAAAATCCATAAAGCTTTTCTCTCCGCCCCTGCTTTATATACCAGCACAGTAATAAATTTGGGATCCATCCAATAACACCTACAACATCACACCTTTTTCAAAAAACAGGTTTTCAATACCAGTCCTTTAACTTTTTCAGCGTTGCACTCAATTGCTTCGTCGTCTGACGTGAGGCGGATATTTTTTATTACAGTTCCACGTTTTAGCGTAACGGACGTGCCTTTTACCTTTAAATCCTTAATGACTTGCACTGAATCACCGTCACTGAGTGCGTTGCCGTTACTGTCTTTTACCGTCATGTTTCTTTCCTTAGGTGGGAATAAATTTTCTCAAATCGATCAAACACGCGATACATCCACCGAAACTTCCAATGTCTGCGTTTTTCCACCGCCAAAAATCACGCCCTTTAACGGCGTAACATCGGAGTAATCCCGCCCCCAGGCGGTGGTGATGTGTTGTTCCTTAGCGATTTGATTGTTGGTGGGATCAAAGTCGTACCAGCCTTCGCCGGGAACAAACACGGATAACCAGGCGTGACTGGCATCGGCACCGACTAATTTCTTTTGCCCGACTGGCGGAATAGTTTCCAGATATCCACTGACGTAACGGGCAGCAAAGCCTTGTGTGCGCAAACAGCCTATCGCCAGATGCGCAAAGTCCTGACAGACGCCGCGGCGGTGTTTCATCACCTCCGCCAGAGGCGTGGCTACTGTGGTGGATTCAGGTGCGTAGGTGTAGTCGTCAAAGATTCGTTTCGTGAGATCTCGCACGGCGGAGAGAAAGGGTTTGTCTTCAGCAAAGCTGGCGCGAGCATACTGCTGCAATTCAGCGGATTCTGCTATCATGGGTGAGTCGAGTAAAAATTCTCTCGCCTCTAACACATCGGGTAAGGTGCTTTTCTTCAATTGTGCGGCCACTTGCGCACAGGTGGCGCCAAATTCCAAGTTGAGATTAGTCCACTCCTCTTTAACATCAACCTTGCTATGCACAGTGATTTCCAGGGATTTGTGTGGCGCCTGCAGGGAAAAATAATGCGCCTTATTGCCAAAGTAATCCTCCCGTTTATTCGTAGAGACTGGCGTTGGCTTAATATCGACACGGCTGGAGATGCAGCGCTGATGTTTGGTATTGCGCGGCATTAAATGCAATAAGTTGTGGCATTGGCTCACGGGGGCGGAATAGGCATAACGTGTAATATGGCGAATTTCGTAAATCATTTCTCGCCCTCCCAAGTACTTTTGCCCAATGATTGATGGCTTTCAGTGTGATCAAAGAATTTCTCCGCCAGGCCAGCAGAGATCTCCACCAAGAGATGTTTCAACCGCGAGAGTAACTGATCCAGATTAGCCCGAATCGGATCGTCAGCGGCGGCGAAACTTAAGCTATTCACATCGACCAATTGCACCGTAGTCGAAGCTTCCAGCGCCAGGCGCGCAAGTTGATGAAGATGCTGCTTCGGCGGACCTAAAGGGAGGTCATCAATATGTTTTTGCAAAACTTTAATTTGATAGAGCATAGATCGCGGATTATGTTGATCCAGCAACAAAAGCTCCAGCCCAAAACCGACATTAAGTTCGCCGCGATAACGTCGGCGATAGGTAATTAATCCCTCAACACTGAGCAGCACAGATTCCAACAATATGCCCTGCTCAGAATCACTCAATACCGGTACCAGCAGTGCGCGAATTAATGATACGGTTTGTAATGCACGCTCCAAACGTCGGCCCATATCCAAAAATCGCCAACCGATACCGCGAATCATACTTTCTTGGAGGACGCCAGCCAGTGCAAGTAACGCAGTTACCAATGGATCCAGCGCTTCTTCTGGCGCCGCCGTTAAACCCTGGCGCAAGGCTTCTGTTAACAAGCTGTGTTCGTCACGAATGTCATTGATGATGCGTTGAGTGTCGGCGGATAAAAGTTCTTTAACTTCTTCCGCCGAGTTCACGAACGACACCACACTGGATGAAACACTGCCAAAACGGCTTTCATCTAAGACAACGGAGAGCAGCTCCTTTTCTGGATTGTCATATAACGCGGAGTCTTCTACGGTAAATCCAGGGTAGGTAGTGGTTAAATGGGTCACCGCACGCAACAGATAGGGATGCACTGTCGGCGGACAGGGATCCACGCTGTTAAGCTGGAGAAATACCGTGCGCAATAAACGCATGGCGGCTTCGGCCCGTTCTGCGTAGCGTCCCATCCAATAAAGATTTTCCACCACCCGACTAGGTAATTCAGTGCGATGTTCTGTGTAATTCGCTTGGGTATTCGATGCAGTATTGAGTAATGACAGTTGTTTTTCCGGCTCTGAGGCAAGGACCCAAGTATCTTTACTGAGTGATCCTGCTTGATTAGTGACAATCATCGAATCTTGTCGAGTCGAGCTTTGAGAAATAGAACCGACGCGAGTTAAACCTCCCGCCATAATTGTGTAGGCGCTTTCATTGGCGACCGCGAAGCTGCGCAGCACTATGGGGCAAGAGGCGAGTTGATCTTCCTGCCACGAGGGCGAATAAGAGGGCGCCTGATACTCCTGTGCAACATACATCAACGGATGTTTTACAATGCGTGCTTTTAACTGATCGATTTTTTCATCGGTTAAGCTGTTGCAAAATATGCTGTGCGTACCTGGCTTGCGCCACACCGGTTTAATAATCAGATTTTTTATATTGGCGAGCACATGTTTTCTGTCTTCCTCTTCACCACACCAATAGGTTTTCACCGTTGCTAAACGCGGTTCACGCCCGATGAGGTGTTTGGCTAAATTCGGCAGATAGCGCAGCAACGCCGGATTTTCCAACACCCCAGTGCCCAACGGATTGGCAATGGCGACATGACCTGCGCGTGCCACTTCCAACAAACCGGCCACGCCGAGGCGAGAATCATCCATGAGTTCAACGGGATCACAAAAGTAATCATCGACGCGCCGCATGATGACATCAACGCGCTTTAAGCCTTCGAGGGATTTCATCCACACGTAACCTTTGCGCACCGTGAGATCGCTGCCCTGCACCAAGGGATAACCCATATAATTGGCTAACAAGGCGTGTTCGAAATAAGTTTCGTTATGAGCGCCGGGGGTTAACACTACCACTCGCGGCAATCCATCATTCGGATTCAATGCAGTGAGTGTTTGGCGCAAGGCGCGATAAAAAATGGCTAAGCGATGGACGTGGCTGTCACGAAATAAACTGGGCAATACCCGCGACATTACCGTGCGATTTTCTAACGCATAGCCGGCGCCGCTGGGTGCTTGGGTGCGGTCGCCCAACACCCGCATGGTGCCATCGGCGGCGCGCACCATATCTGCCGAGTGAATAATAAGTTGATGTTCACCGGGTAAAAAAATCTCTTGGCACTCGCGCAAAAATGCCGGATGACTGTAGACCAGTTCAGGAGGGATCAAACCGTGGCGAATAATATCGCGTTTGCCGTAAAGATCTTTGAGAATGGTATTGAGCAGTTCAGCGCGCTCGAGCAGGCCGACTTCAATCCCACTCCACTCTTCACTGTCAATAACCAAGGGAATTGGATCTAAGGCCCAGGTTCTTATCGAACGCGGATCATCGTAAACTTTGTAGGTTGCGCCGTCATCGCGCAAAATTCGCTGCGCCTTGAGAGCGCGATCAGCCAGAGCCTCGGGGCCCAGCGTGCGCATGCTGTCTAATAAATAGCGCCAATGCGGTCTTATACCGCCATCTGGCTCATACACCTCATCGTGGTGACCTTCTGAGCCAGTGTATTCAATAGGTTTTAATTGGGTCGAAAAGCTAGGATTCATACTGTCGTTTTTTTTAAATATAATCTCATTATTTTATCCTATTACGACCAGGTATCAATCTTTCTTCCGCCTCAAATCCAAGGTGTGTGGATATTCGCCAGTAAGTTCTTCCGGTGGTGGCGCCATCGGACGTGGTGGACCATTCTCTCCCAAACAAGAGTGGCCAAAAAACTCGCGCAATGCACTGGTGCTCGGTGGTGGCATGATAGTGCCTGGAGTATGACCATAATCCCAGTAACGATTCACCCGTCGCGCCTCTGCTTCAAAGGCATTTACCGGCAATGTGTCATAGTTTCTGCCACCTGGATGCACAACGTGATAGGTGCAGCCGCCAATCGAGTGACCATTCCAGGTATCGATAAGATCAAACACCAGCGGCGCATGCACACCGATAGTTGGATGCAATGCTGAAGGGGGTTGCCAGGCGCGATATCGTACCGCGCCAACATATTCACCTTTCACGCCGGTGTTGCATATCGGCACTCTGCGCCCATTACACGCCAACACATAACGCGCGTCAGTGAGCCCGCGCAGTTTTACCTGTAATCGCTCGACAGAAGAATCGACATATCGAGCGGTACCAAAGCTGCTGACCTCTTCACCCAAAACATGCCAGGCTTAATCGCCCCCCCCAA
>OBEQ012057297.1_pt1 | contig 17244 bp, 13 predicted proteins | sample 1670901 | NCBI WGS metagenome assembly OBEQ01 (sample SAMEA104232315, study PRJEB22302) | groundwater metagenome | biome: forest; feature: aquifer; material: groundwater | place: USA | collected 2011-08-07 | depth 5.4 m
AACCCGCCACTGGAGCCAGTAAAAACCAAACGATTAAAATAGTTTTTGATTTCTTATCAAAATTTTTATTTATTAAAAAAAATGTTCCTGCAATTAAAAATGGTAGATCCCACAAATAAAGTAAACCCATTTCTGGCGCATGGTGACGATCCATGTCAGCAGTAAAAAATAAAAAAGTAGGATTTAGGTGAGACAAATAATTTTTGATGATCATTGGAACATAAGCTAAACGACGGTTGTGGAAAATTACACCAATTAGATACATCCCATGGTTTTTGTCGTAAGCGATTTCTTGAGATGATCTTTCGAGCGGATTTATGTCCGTAAAAATGGTTGTTCCTTTAAAGCGTAGCAGTCCAGATATTGAAGTTATTATAGGAATAAGCATTATGGAAAAAATTAGAGCAATTGTTGCAGGTAAAACTAAATATTTTTTTGAATTGAGTATTTTATCTTTAAAAATAATCATAAGGCCAATTGAAAATAGAGGGATGAAAACTCTTGAGTTATGGTACATAAAAAGATTTAGCCCAAATGCAATTGACGCTAAGGACATAAAACCCATGAGTTTGAATTTTTCGGATTTAATTCCTTTTAGAAAACTCCACGTGCCTAGTAATGTAAAGAAAATTGTGCTATTGGTTTCGAAGGCTACCCGAGAAAACTGTAGGTGCCATGGGGAAATTGCCAGGAATAAGGCTGACATATATGCAATTTCTTTTTTCTTCAGTAATTCAAAGACGATCAAATATGTAAATAATACAGAGCCAACTCCAAGAAAAGCCGAGGGAAATCTAACCGCAAAATTATTGAGGCCGAAGATTGCCACGGACGGCACTACTAAATATGTATAAATTGGAGGTTTGTAATCATCAAACGATCTAAAATATAGAGGCAATTTGTAACCATACTCATCTCTTGCAGTTTTAAGAATTGAATAAGCGTTATAACCATGAGCAGTTTCGTCCCAATCTAGAGCTGGCGGGTTTGTGCCGAGTTTATAGAACCGTAAAACTGCGGAAAGAATTAATATCAATATTAGTAATAATTTATTTTTTGACATTTATTGCGATAATTCCCAAGGCTACCATGAGTGCCCCAAGCGAGAATAAGTCTGCAAATAATCTGAGATTCGTTTCTTTATATTTCATTGATATAGTCTGTTTTCCGTATTTTAATGGCATTAGTATTAAACCGGAAGTATCTTGTTCTTTTTCTAAGTTTAAATTTGTTGAATCTGCAATATAGTAGTCTTTATCCTGCTGTAGCAGTGTATTACTTTTATAAACTAGTGTTTGCGGAAAATAAAATTTATTAACTAATATTTTCGCTTCAGGTGATGTGACATTGATATTTATGGATAAATTGTTTGACCTGTTTATAATGGTGTTAATATTTGCCAAGCCATTTACTACTGTTGTTTTTTGATTTAGATCAAAACCAATGGGTACCCTTGTAGTTTGCCGCCAATTTGGCGTGAATTCATTGTATTGAGTAGCAGTTCCAGTATAGTTTAAAAAGAAATTATCGTCATGTTGAACAGTTTCGTTAATTCTAAGATGATTTCTGTTTGCAATAATAACAAATACAATTAAAATGAACATTAAAATTGCTGGCCTACCTATTTTCACTAAATACGCACAGATAATCGATATAGAAAATATGACTAACCCTGTTAGCCTCCATGGGATGTCTATAAACTTCCCTAGTTTAAACTGTATCCAAATATAGTTTGTAATCGAATCTTCAATCATTAAGAATGTTCCTATGGCTATTACTGTGATAAAAAAAATCATTAATATTAGATCGTTTTTGTTTAATTTATTGAGTATAAATGTTCTTTTCATTTTTAGAACTTTTTCAATAAAAAAATAAATTAATAAAAAAGTAAATAAAAATAATATCAATAAATGAGCTAGGCCAATTTGAAGTGAAAGTTGGTCATTACTGAAACCTGGCATGTCGAAACCGTAGCCCCATGGCGAATAGATTAATTGCTTTATATATACAAAGTGATCTGCAAAGACCGGGCTTATAACTTGCTTGAATTTGATAAATTTTATTTCCAAAACACTAGGTAAGTAAACAAATGCGCTAATTGTTAAACCCCAAACGCCCGCTAAAATACTGTAAACTAACGATTTTATCGATTTGGTCTTGAAAGACAAGATTAAAATGTAAATTACCACTACCGGAGCAGAAATAAGAGCGACCAGATTTTGCGAAAGCAAAAGAAAACTCACAAAGATTGCTGTCATTGGAATCCAAATTGTTCTTTTTGTGTTTGCTAACTTTGTGAAAGCAAAAAAAACTAAAGGAAGAAAAGTATAGGCAAGATGTTCTGATAAGGAACCTCTAACATAGATTAGAGACAAGTGATACGGAGACCAGATGTAATAGATACTGCCCACAAATGCTGCTTTTGTGCTTTTAGTAAGCTCTTTTAAGAAAATGTAAGTAAATATTCCAGAAAATATAAATCCTGAAACCATCAAAATCTTAAATGCATTCACAAAAGAAAAACCCAAGAAGTGTAAAAGCGCACCCAAGAGATACGGTAGTGGGTAAATATACACAAAAATTGGGCTTCCTAATCCATTGTAAAAGCTTCCTGCAAACCTTGGTGGAAATTGGTCGTCTTTTAGAGCCACATAATATTGAGCGATTCGAGCTGTGTGAGTTTCTCCGTCATGACTGGTATAGAAACCTGGTCTACTTAAACTAAAAAGCGCAGGGATTGATAAAATTAAGATTGCACAGATGGTAATAAAATTAGGTTTGTACCAGAGTTTCATCTAGTTAAAATTCTAGCATATTATATTCGGATGGTTTAAACTTAAATTTCATGAAAAGAATAGTTCTTCTTCTGTTTTCATTTTTTATAGTTTTTTCTTCTCCCGTTCTTGCTATTTCTGATCCAAGAGAAAAACCAAACAACACTTTTGGGATTGGGATTCTTTCGCCAGAGGCAGATCTAAATGACGCTGCAAAGTTGGTTAATACGAATGGCGACTGGGGCTGGGTAGTTATAGTTATCAACAAAAATGAAAGAGACGTCGGAAGATGGCAACCTGTTTTAAATAATCTTAATAAAAATCACCTAATTCCGATTGTGAGAATTGCAACGAGTGTTGATTCTAATGGATTTTGGCAAAAACCCGAAGAAAATGATGCAAATGATTGGGTAGATTTTTTGACTAAGCTTTATTTCCCGACTAAAAATAGATATGTGCAAATTTACAACGAAGTAAATTCCGCCAAAGAATGGGGTGGGAATGCAGATCCTAAAGAGTACGCAAGAGAACTTTCAAAAACTGCAGATGCGTTGCATTCCAAAAGTGATGACTTTTTTATACTGGAATCTCCTATGGACCTTGCTTTAAAAACCGGTAATGGTTCTCAAGATGCAGGCCTTTATTATAAGAACATGGACGCAGCGATTCCTGGAGTTTTCTTAAAACTTGATGGATGGGCTTCTCACTCTTATCCAAATCCTGACTTTGCGGCTAGTCCATTAAAATCCGGCAGAACTGGAATTGATGGTTACAGGTGGGAACTTGCGCAAGTTTCTGGATTTTTAAAAAATAAAAAGCTACCTGTCTTTATTACTGAAACAGGATGGAAGAGAAGCATTGATGGCATGATAGACGATAAGAAAATTTCTGACTACTACAAAATTGCATTTAGCAGTGTCTGGAATGACAAGGATATTGTTGCTATTTGTCCATTTATTTTATCTTACCCAGACAATCAATTTTATCAATTTTCTTTTAAAAAGGAGGGCGCTAAAACAGATGAAAAATACTTTGATTACTATTTTACAATTTTAAATTTAGAAAAAATAAAAGGACAGCCTGAGAGAACAAATTCGTACTCCGACGTAGATGTGACTATCCCAGATTTGTTAATTAGTAATACCTCAACAGAAGCTGAGGTTAAAATGAAAAACACTGGCAATTATATATGGAAAACAAATGATGATTTAAAACTAGAAACTAGAGGAGAAAATTTGACAATAGAAAAAGCAACTTGGAGTGAAGGACAAGTCTATCCTGGCGAAGAGGCTGTTGCTGTCTTTAAAGTCCAACCAAGAGCTGAGGGTAAATTTCCTCTATCTATAAAAATGTTTTATAAGGACCATGCAATTGCCGACAAATCACTGCCTGTAAACAGTGTCTCGTATTTTTCGTTTTTGCTTGGCACCATTAAAAAAATAAGTTTGGGGAGTATTTTTTATTCTTCTGCAAAGCTCATGAGTTTATAAATTTTACGGGTTAAGTCGACATCGCGTTTGCAATAATCATGAATCTCTTTCAATTTTCCTCTTTTATAGAAATCGTAAACCTGTGAACCATCTATGCCACCATCTTTGGATGATTCAAGGTTGAAAATTTTGGCAAGAGTATCAAGCTTTACAAAACTTTCTGGATTCCATTTTTCCCATTCACGCATTGTGTCGTAAATTGGGAAATTTCTATAGCGAGCAAAGGAAAGATTCAAGTGTTTGGTTAACGGTTTTATTTTATGTATGATTGACCGCTTAAAAATAAACCTAAGGTCAAAATCTAAAATATTGTGGCCAACAAAAAGATCAGCCTGATTGGCAATTTTCCACCATTCTTTTAATATTTCGTCTTCACTACCAGTTATTATTTCCGTTTTTTGATTATCGATTGCATAACCTATGCAGTAAAGTTTGCCAAAATCACCTGAGATTGTACTGAATCTATAAATTTCTTCTTTTTTCGTTTCTGTGAGCCTTAAAATTTTCGTTGAGAATTTTCTCTTTTCTTTCTGGATTCCAAGTTCGATTACCAAATCGCGGAATTTTTCTTCTGCGGGCAAAGTTTCAATATCAAAATACAATTTAACTTTTGGTTTATTAGAATAATAACTGTCTTGATTATACATTTGGATTTATTATTCGCCCTTTTGGTTTACCAATAAATTTACCGTTTTGAAATACAGTTTTACCACGAATCACAACTTTTTTTATTTTCCCGACTCCATTTATGCCACGAAAAGGTGTCCAGGCGCATTTTGTAAATAGATTTTCATTTGTTATTTTGTATTTCTTGCTGACGTCGACTAGCACATATGTATTGGGTTGATCAGGGAGTTTAAATATTTTTCTGGGATTTATGGCTAACATTTCAATTAATCGCTCTGTTGTAATTTTTTTCTGCAAAACAGCATTTAACATTAAAGGCAGTGTCGTTTCTAAACCTGGTACTCCGAATTTGGGTGAAATTTTATCGAGTTTTTCTTCGATGGTGTGGGGCGCATGATCGCTTGAAATCATATCTATTTCATCAATATAATCCCAAATTTTTATTTGATCTCTTTTGGACATTAACGGTGGTTGCATAATGCCAAAATTACCTATTTTTTTTAGATCATTTTTATTAAGAAATAGATGGTGCGGGCAAACTTCACAACTAATTTCAAGACCCTGTTTCCTAGCTTTTCTTATGGATTTAAATTGATCGATTGTTATGTGACATATGTGAATTTTTTGTTTATATTTTTTAGCCAAGCTGATCGCCTGATCAATCGTTTCCCCTTTTGCGTGAACCATTATGGGAAGCTCGCTCTTCCATGATTTAAAAATTAGCTCCCTGTCTTTTAATTTATCCACAAGCAAGGTTCCCGTAGTTAAATTCATGTAAACTTTGAGACCAAATACATCTTTTGTGATTTTAGCAAAGTGTTTTACTGATTTCGCAGTTGCTCCAAAATTAAAACCAAGATCGCAGTAAATACGATTCGTTGCTAATTTAATTTTTTTGCTTAGCTCTAAAGACGTTATTGTTGGCGGAATATTATTTGGCATGTCCAAAATTTGCGTGTAGCCGCCGGCAATTGCGGCACGAGTCCCAGTTTCAAAGTCTTCTTTTTGTGTGTTACCAGGTTCTCTGAGATGAACGTGTACATCAACAAATCCAGGAAGTTTTAGTAAATTGTTTTTCATTAATTTGATTTTAGAATTATACCGTATGCTATGAGATTTTTGATTTAGTAATAAAGTCTGTATTCCATTTATTTTAAATTGTATTTTAGTTTGCAAACATTAGGTTCTAATGCTATAAAAAGTAATGATAAATTTTCACAAAATATTTAAAGCATATCGTCTGTTGATAGCGCTAACAGTGTTGTATTTTTTTATATTTATTTCTTTTCATATTACAAAATTTTTAAAACCATTTGATTATAAATACTTTGGAGAATTGTATTCTGAATCACAATACATTAAAGGTCAAGCTTCAAAAAGAACAATAGGTGATGACGGATTGTATGCATTTGCCGGATATTACTATATTACAGGCGGGGATATTTCTCAGGTGAACTTCGAACACCCTCCTCTTGGAAAATATCTGATTGGATTATCTGAATACATATTTAAGAATGAAAATGTTATTAATTTAATTTATGCAATTTTATTTATGATTGTAGTTTACAAAATTGGGCAGTCACTTCTTTCGAGTAAGTTGTTGGCCGCTTTTTCAATTTTGCTTGTCACAACTGATAAACTGGTTACTAATCAATATATTGCGTCTCAGTTGGACTTACCCGCTAGTTTATCTTTTTTGATTGGTATTTACTTTTTGCTTAAAATTCTTAAAAGACCTACATTGAAAGGTTCGGCCGTTGCAACCATATTTTTTTCTTTATCTCTTGTTATGAAGTTTTTTCCTTTTCTACTTCTGTTGATGTTTACCATACTGGCTGTCCTTTTTATATCTAAAAAAAGAAAAGCTTTGTTATATTTTGGATTTTCGTCTTTAATTTTTTTCCCCTTAATATATTTGTTTGCTCATTTATCATATTTTTTACACAATCACTCTCTTTTGGATTTTATTAAATATCAATACTGGATAATAATCTGGAGATCAGGTAATCCGTTTGTCCCAGGTAATTTATTCCTACATCTTTTAACTGGCCATTATTTCACCTGGTATGGTCAACATAAGACTATGTTATCTGATGAATGGACTTTACAAATGCCCATCGTCTTTATTTTTGGAATGATTGGTATTTGGTTATGGAGAAAGAAATTTGAAAATTTCTTAATTTCTTCTTTAGTGGTTGTTAATATACTCTATGCAACTCTTTTTACAATTGGTCAACCAATGTATATCTTACCAATTTACCCACTTATTGCAATGGCTGCTGTGTATACTTTTTCAGAAATATTTAAATATCTAAAACATAAAAACACTAAGACTAAAATCATTTCTTGATAACAATTTATTCGTTCATGTTTAAATTATAAGCCAAGGCTTCTAATCAATCTTTTAATAGATGAATAGATTTTCCCCAGGATTTACGACGAAGTAATTTTTGATGTCTTGATAAGAATACAGCACGACTAATGTTTGATCCTTATAAAGTGCACGTATGGCATTTTGATCAAGTAGTGCTTGGCGATCTCCTTTGAAATTTAATGGATAATAAACGACTGCTCCATGAGGCAAAATAGGAAATTTATTTTTCATATTAATTGTAAAGTCCCTCGACACTTTTTGAGAACTTACCATAAAAAAATTTACTTTATAAAAACTTAAGGTGTTTATTGATGACAATAACCACACTACAAAAATTAGAGGGTAGAGAATTTTTAGCTTTGACAGGAAAATTAAATATGCAATTAAAAAGCATATACCAATCAACGGTAAAGTTAAATACATAATGAAATTGTGATTTGGTAACAGGAGTACAGGAAAAATAGTTAGACAAAACCAAAAAATTGAATATAAAACGAGTTTCATCGATTTGACTCTAATAGCTCTGCTTGCTTTGACAGCAGGGACAATTATTCCTAGCATGATAATTGCCACGGCAAAAGCAAACGCCGAGATAATTAAACCTTTATATTCTTTAAAAAATATGGGATTAAATACAACAAGGGAGTGCAGTATTTGTTTTTTAAACTCTTCAGGTACATTAAAAGCCCAGAGTACATACCAGAAAAAGGCTTTTATTGAGGCAACATTGAAAGTTGTCTCATATTCAATGATGTTTAAATGAGCAATGAAGATTTGTCTAATGAGCAAATAAGCAATACTAATTATGGCAAAAGGCAAAAATATTTTTAATACATCTTTAATGGACTTTTTTAAAACAATTAATGATAGTACTCCTGCTGCAATTGGCCAACTAAGCACATTTTCAAAAATTCCAAGAGTGAAAACGAACGTAAATATAGATAATAAGTAAAATATTTTTTTTGAGGTCTCAATATATTTTAAATATTGCAAAAAAATAATCAACCAAAAAAATGTTCCAAGCAGATTATAATTTATCACCCCAATGTTCATAAAATGAATTGATGAAACTATCCAAAGAGTACCGGTAAAATATCCTATAAATTTACTTTTAGATATTTTGAAGAAAAGTTGCATAACTAGGATATAAGACAAAGCGAGCAGTCCAAAGTTTATAATTCTAATCGGCAATGCGTTTAGACCGAAGAGGTGTCTGTATACAAAAAAGAAGGTCTGGAGACCAACAGGGCGATATGCAATAATGTCATTTCTAAATTTAAAAAATGAAATATATCCTTGTATATTGTTTATATTGGTTATATTGAAATTAAACCAATCGTCTTGAAAAAAGTAGAAAAACAGCAGTGGAAAAAAAATATAAAGAGCAATTAAAGGCGGAATTAGAATAAAAATAAAAATGATTAATTTGTTTCTCATTTAAAGAAACTTATTCTTATATTGTTGCTTCGTACTACTTGATTATTTATTTTTAAAAATATGACTGATAGGTAAACCCAACTCCCAGAAAAGAAATTGGACTATAGTCCAAAGAATAGAAAGGCCATATTTTGTAGAACGCATAAAATTTATTGATGATGCTTCTGGAAAATATTTGCATGGAACAGGAATTTCGGAAATGTTGAATCCATAGGTAAGAGCAGAAATTAATATTTGTTGGTCGAATACAAAGTCATCTGAAAATTTATGATAAGGGATTGTCTTTAATGATTTAGCACTAAAGGCACGAAAGCCAGTATGATATTCTGAAAGGTTTAGACCCATTGCTAAGTTTTCAAATAAAGTTAAAAAGCGATTAGCAAAATACTTCCATATGGGCATTCCGCCTGCCAAAACCTGATTTCTTGTTTGAATTCTTGAACCAAGCATAATATCTGCTCGTCCATTTACGATAGCTTCACAAAGAACTCCTGCCAAATTTGCATCGTACTGATAATCAGGATGAACCATCACGACGATATCTGGATTTCTTCTTAGGGCTTCGTCGTAGCATGTTTTCTGATTGCCTCCGTAGCCTTTGTTTTTTTTATGTGCATAGACTGTGATTCCAATTTTCCTGGCTTTTTCGATGGTTTTATCTTTCGAAGCGTCATCCACTAGAATTACTTCAGAAATAAGATCATGCGGTAGGTCGCGATAAGTTGCGTTTACTGTTTTTTCCGCATTGTATGCCGGCATAACGACAATAATTTTTGGTCTCTTTTTTTCGCTCCAGAGGATATTATTATTTTTCAAATTTAGAGAGAACCTCCTTGTCCGTAAATTTTTGATTATTGTAGGATGCGTTCAATATTAAAGAGGGGATTTTTGTAATCGCCCATAGCAATCCAATAAAAAAGGGCACATCTAATTTTATTAGTTCTTTGACCATATGTATTGGTAACCAAAGGATGTGAGCAATCAACATTGAATAATCTGAAATATTTTTCCAGACAAAAATAAATTGATTTTTATAAGAAGAGGTCTTGATTAAAAATTCGGATTTATTTTTTTTAATTGCACCTTCTGCATGATAATGATCTACTTTCGCGCTTGGCTCAAAATGACAAACAAAGCCTGATTTTTGTGCACGATATGAAAGATCAATATCTTCCCAATAAAATGGGGCGAATGTTGTGTCGAAACCTCCAAGTTCAAGGAATTTCTTTCTATCGTATACGCCTGATCCACCAGATACCCAAAGAGTTTCTGCTTTTTCTATTTTTAGTTCAAAATGATTTAAAAAGCCTTTTTTGAAATTTGCTCCACCTCTGCCGCGAACAATAATTGATCCACTTTCGTGACTGTAATCTGCAAGAGCTACTGCAAAAACATTTTCATTGATAAAATATGGCAATACGTTTTTTAAAAAATTGTGTCTTGGTGTAACATCTGTGTTTAGTAAAAGCACGATATCATTTGCGGCTTCTTGAACTCCATAGTTTGCAGCCCAAGCGAACCCGCGGTTTTTGTTCAGTGATAATAGCGTTATTAGTTTAAATTTTGATTTTAACAGAGTTGTGGAATCGTCGGTTGACGCATCATCTACAACAATTATTTGCGCGTTTGGGCAGCATTTAATTACTTGTGGTAAATTTTTTTCAAGTAGACTGCTTCCATTGTAGTTTGGAATGATTATAGAAATCTTTTTTTCCATATAATAATGGCAGTTAGTATCGACAAAATGATACCAAAAGCGCATAAGTAAAGGCTATTATAAAAAGAATCCGGCTGAAAGTTAAAAGAAATATTATGGACACCTGCTGGCACTATTATCGATTGCACAAGAAAATCGACTCGGTTGATAGTAGTTTTTTGACCGTCAATATAGGCCTTCCAACCAGGGTAATAAGTGTTGCTGACTATAAGCGGTGATTCTTTATCGGAGGCTGTTATCAGATCAAAAGATTGGTCTTGGTAGTTTTTTATTTCGACTTTTCCACTATTTTCGGTTTTTGGAAAACTAAATTGGGATGAGTAAACAGCTTTCTTTGAATTAGTTGATTTTAATAAATTTTCTAGTTCTTGGTTTTTACTCTGTACTTTTTCAACTTCGTCTGCAAAAAATGCGCGAGGAAGAACATTCTCGTTTTTGTAGAGTTTTGTATCCCCTTCTACTAAAACTTTTGTAAAGCCTGGTTTTCTTATTTCATCAAAAGACATGATATATTGAACATTTAGCAAATCTGTTATTTTTGAATCAAATTTTTGAGGTGTAACTATTCTGTTAAATGATCCTGGATCTGTTAATTTACCTGAATCCCATGAAGAAACTAGTTGTGCATAATCTTTTAGATATATTGGGTCGTAGCCTTGAACCGTTTCGATTTTGTAAATTGAAGAAGCGTTACCGTTCATAATCCTTCTATCTGTCGCCAAAACACGGAATGGCTTTTGCTGATTTTCTAAATATGTAGTAACTTTGGTTTCTGGAAAAATCCATGATAGTTTGGAAAAAGGTGTAAATTTCTGTCCAAACCTAAATAGTTCAAATATTGTGATTGTAAAAACTATACCAATTACTGCTATCTTATTAGCCTTTTTGTAACTAAGCAGAAACGGGAGGATGAATAAAAATAATATACCTGATGGGAAAATGAGGTTATGAAGTGCAACTGATTGTGAATTTATTTTTTCGGTTACGGGCAAAATATTTCCGTACGTTTTGACAAAAAAAGCCAAACTACCAAGAATTAATGCGATTAACGAAAAGGGTATAAAAGATTTTAGGCTTTTCTTTCCATTTATAAAATGTTCAAAGCCGTATGCTGAAAGCACTACGAGAGCAAAATCTAATAAGAATATTATCCTTGAAGGTTGAAGTGAATCATACAAAGGAAAATTAAACAAATAGGGAATTTTTGAAATAGGATTTTCTAAAACTAGGAATAGAGTTGCTGAAGCTAATAATATAAAAAAATAATTCTTTTTAAATTTATTAAAAATCGCATTCAATGCCAATAAAAGAGGAATTATTCCGATATACGATACAAACTCTGCATAATTCCATACTCCCCAATAATTATATGTTACTGGGTTGCCGAAAAAGTCAGGCGCAATAAGCTGAATCAAGTTTTGTAGGGGCAGAAACCAATCTTTGCGGCCAATATAATAATTTTGATCAAGTTCACGAGCGGAATATTTAATAAATTCCAGTGAGGGTATTAATTGTGGAGCACAGATTAAAATTGAAATAAAAAGAGAAAAAAGTGTTAAAAAAAAGATCTTGTAATTTTTGTATTTAAAATTTAAATAAACTAAATAAAGAATTGACGCACCAATTACATAAAAGGCGGTTTGCCAATGACCGGAAAGTATTGTTTGACTAAATGAAAAAATTAGGAATATAAACCAAAATATACCTGGTTTTTGATATAATTTATTAATCGCAAAAAGTATAGCTGGCAACCACATGGCAGTTGTTATTACTGTTCCCCATGTTTGCCAAGCGATAAAAAAGCCTGAAAGAGGCAAAATAAATCCTCCATATGAAGCAGCAAAGTCTTTTAACTTTAAACTTTTAAGGAATAAAAACATAAAAAGACTAGATAAAATTGCTGGCATGATTATCTGTATTGTCCATGCGATTTTAAAAGGCAGAATAAGGAAGCACATGTTTAAAATCTGGAATGGTGCTGATTGAATATTTGCAAGAAGAGGTTGACCAGAAAAACTATATGGGTTCCAGAGTGGCGGTGACCAATTTTTTATATTATCAATTGTAAGTTTACGCCAAGGATAAGTTTGTAAAACCGGATCCGTTATAAGCGGATTTTTTCTAGGAAATTTACCTGGCTGATAATTTTCTATTTGTGTATCGCGCCAGGGATGATATAAACCGAGCACTGAATCTGCTGGGATAGGAGTTCGTCCATTGACTAAATTAGCGAGAAAAAAAAGTAACGTTAAAAAACAAGTCAGTACTGGCCAAAAAAATTTAGAATAGAATTTTTTCATATTCTTTAAAAAATAGCTCCTGGCCAAAGCGCTTGCTATTTTTAATCGCCTGATCTGATAGTTTTTGAAGCTTCTGCTGATTATTAATTAGCTCCAAAGTAATCTCATAAAGCTGCGATTTTGTTTCCCAAAGTCTGCCGTTTTTGCCATCGGTCACTATTTCTTTTTGCCCGCCTTTTGCAATAACAATTGGAACCGCTCCTGCAGCTTGAGCTTCTACAGTGGAAATTCCAAAGTGTTCCATACGCTCCGGATTTTTTATTTCGTCCTCTCCAAAACCAGTTGCATGCCAGTATATTGAGCTTGTGGCATACAATTTTCTTAAGTTGCCTATTAGCATATTATCTATAATTTTGATAGCAAAACCACGGGCAGACTTTCTAAGTGCCCTTAGATATTTTTGATCATCTTTTTTAGCTTGTCCTACTAGGATTAATTTCCAGTCAGGAGTTTTTTTGTAAATTTCTTTGAATACTTCAATTAAAATTTCTTGCTTCTTTGGGTGCAGCTGATGAGCGCTAAACCGACCTACCGACATAATTATGTTTTCCTTTATTCCCGGCTTAATAGATTTAATGTCGACAGGTGGATAAATGACTTTTGATTTGACACTAAAACTTTTATCAATGTATTGTTTTGTGAAATTAGAGTTTGTAATTATCCATTTGTATTTTTTTAATTTTAATTTTGTTTTTATGTCTAGAGTTTCAAATTTAAAAGGCACTTGGAAATGCAAAATGTTTTTTTTGGCAAATGTCGTTGGAACACTGCCATCTGAAAGGATAAATGTCCAATCGTATTTTAATGTTGCAAACTTATTGGAAATACCGTTAGTAAAAATGTTTGATACAAAATTGCATTTTGATAGGTCGATCTTTAAAAATCTCGCTAAAAGCGGCTTAATGGTCTGGTCATTCCAAAAAATATCCACATCGTGGTTTTGGGACAGATAAGACGCAAGCGTAAGCATGTATCTTTCCCCGCCGCCATATGTATCCAAATATGGACTATAGAACCCAAATTTCATTTGTCCGCCTCTTTGTATTTTTCTTTTGTTTTATTTTGTAGTTCCCAAAGGTATGTCAAAACCATTACTGTGTGTAGTGCCTGATAGATCGATTCTACTAAACCTATGACACCGTCCAACACTGCTTTTTTTATAAAATAACGCCTAATGAATTCAAAAAACGATGCTTTGATAATCTTGGGTATGCTTACTTTTGATTGATTTGCACTGAAACGAAGTTCCGCTTCTACCTTTGCCCACTTAATGGATTTATCGAACATTTTTCGCACACTCCTTGCGGTTTTGTGGATAAGTGGGTTTTCTAGGTAGCCAAAATCTCCTTTAACTTGAGGGCTCTCGTGAACTTTTCCAGTCCATTTGATAAAAGTATCTTTTTTAAAAAGTCTTGGTGCATAATCCGGCCACCAACCGCCATGTTTCATTTCGTGGCCTAAGATAAAGTTTTTGCGGGCAAAATAGTATGCTTGGTGCTTTGGATTAATTATTGTTTTTTTTATTTCAGAGATTAAATCTGATGTTAATTTTTCGTCCGCATCCAAATATAAAAGCCACTCCCCTTTTGTGTGCTCAGCAAGAATGTTTCTGTTTTTAGAAAAATTTTCAGATTTTGAAAAAAAAACTTTGTCAGTATATTTTCTGGCAATTTTAGCAGTTGAGTCTTTTGAGTTTTGGTCTAAAACAATAATTTCGTCTGCAAAATCTAACTGCTTTAAACACTCTTCGATAATATCTTCTTCGTTTTTTACAAGAACTAAGGCAGATAATTTCATGTTTTAAAACTTCCTTTGCCGAAATTCATAAATAAAAAATCGAGGAGGGCCTGTCGTTTTACCGGGTTTTTTATTTGAAATAAAGTTTGTTTAATGACTGCTAATTTTGTATTGAATTTGGCGTATTTAAAGGCAAAAAGTAATCTATTCCTGCTGATATAATAATCTTGTAGTTTTGATCCAGAACCGCCTGCAGAGGCTGCGTTTTTGTGCCAAACAACTGCTTGAGGTTTGAAAATAATTTTAAACCCTGCTTTTTTTGCGCGTACGCAAAAATCCATATCTTCAAGATAGAGAAAATATTTTTCGTCGAAGAAACCAATTTTATTAAAAACTTCATTTGGAATAAGCATACATGCTCCGGTTGCAAAATCTATTTCTTCACCCTTAGAGAATTGCCCTCTATCAAAATCGTCCACCCCTATGTGTAAACCAATTACGTTGCTCCAATCGATTTTGCCCCCTGCGTACCAAATAACTTTTCCTAGCTCATTTGGTTTATATCTTTGTTTGTGGAATTCGAAGCCTTTTGCAAAATAAATTTTTGGGGCGATAATTTCATTTTTATTGAGATTTTGTAATAGTTTATTAAAAAATAATCGATCAAGGAAAATGTCATTGTTTAAAATTAAAATATAATCAGCCTTGTTTTTAAGAGCGTGCTTTATGCCTACATTCATGCCTCCTGAAAAACCTAGATTGTTATCATTTTCGATGTAGGTGATATTTTTTATTTCGGACAGTTTTTTTTGTGATCCATCGCCAGAATTATTATCTACTACAACAACGTCAATTTGATTTGAGAAAGCTGAATTTTTGATAGACTCAAGACAGTTTAGAGTATTTTTTAAACCGTTGTAATTGAGAATTATAGCTGACAATTTCATAACCTTTTTAAAAGATAAAGTGTATATACTTCATTTATTGGCCATTTTTTCATTTCGACTGATGGCCTGAACCTGTTTACCTCATAAGCTCCGTCTTGCATATATTTTGATCCTTTGCTTATGACAAATAAGTATTTGTTCGTTTCGTAATTGTTATTTTCAATTTTAACGCCATTTTTAACATGAAGATATACCTGAACATTGGCTTTGGTGTCGTATACTAAATTGGCTATATTGTAATTGTTTAACTTTTCTCCTCGAATTATGTCATATACTTTTTTTTCGTCTGGATAATTCCAATTTTTAGCCATTCCAAAAGCATTTGTGGGGTTTTTAAAGTAGATGCTTATTGAAATTGTAAAAAGAAATAAGGCGAGTAATATGTTTACTTTGGAACTTATTATTTTATTTGCAACGGAAAGAATGATAATAATTAAAAAAAGCGAAAAAGGTAAAAAAGAATGAGATAATTCGCCACTACTACTTTGAAGTACCTGTTTATAGTTTTTTAAAAAAAGAATGGCAGTATTAAAGTTGTAAAAGTGATTTCTTATTTCAAATATAAAGATTGGTAGGAGCCCGAGTAGATGACCCAAGACATAAATTGATGCGTGGTAAATCTTTTTGTTCACAGTTAGTAAAAAATAGCAAAGAATAGCAAAGGAAATGGGTATGAAGACATAGTGAATTTGTATAAGTAAAGCTGAATAAAATGAAATAAAGAGAAGACAGATTACATTCTTCTTAGTTTTAAATAAACCCATAAGACACAATAAGCCGGGCATGAGAGATATCTGAAAATTTGTACTCCACAAAAACCTTGTGTAATCAATGAAATACGGTAAAAGCGAATAAATTATCACGGTTCCTGTAGCAATATTTTTGTTCGTAAGAAATTTAACGCCAAAGTATAGCGGAATAATCATTAATGCGCAAAAAACCATAAACAAATAAGAAGAATATATTGGATCAAAATGACCAAGCATTAGAAAAAGTAGTTGAAAATAATAAGTAAATGAACTTTGGAATATATGTCTACCATTAAAATTTAAAGACACAGATGGTCCTATAAGCGTTATAGTTTTATTTTTAAAAATTTCCAGACTTTTTAGAGAAAAAGTGGCTTGATCCAAAGAAAAATTTAAATAATTTGAAAAATGAATAGATCTTATAAAGACAAAAGCAACAATAAGAATTACCAGAATGACCTTTTCCTCTTTTTTACCATTTCCAAATAAATTTGCAAGATTCATTGTTTAAAGAACTATTTTTAATATCTCTAAAATAATTGATAAAGTTACTAAATTGGCTTTAAATATAACAATTATTTGTGAATTAAACCAGTGTTTGGGAATTAAACCACCAAGAATATTCAGGCGCTCTTGCCTTGACACAACACTGACTACTTATCTAAACTTAATGAAAATAATATGAAAAACTTGGCCATTGCTGGTTTTGGTTTAATGATTGTATTAATCGGGGTATTCTTGTTCTCTAAAGTTAAAGGCTCAAATGATACAATTATTCCATCGCCTGTTCCAATTGAGTCGCAAAAACCTAGCTTTATCAATCAGAGTGTAAACACACAAGAGAGCTCTAAAAATGCAATGACTTTACCTTTCCCAGTTTTAAAGAAAGAAAACATAACCGGCAAGAAGATAAGAATCAAAACAGCAAAAGGCGACATTGTCTTTGAACTATTTGATGACGTGCCACTTGCTTCTTCAAATTTTCTATTTCTTGCTTCAAAACAGTTTTATGACGGCATTACGTTCCATAGAAGGGAAGAAAGCTTTGTGATACAAGGTGGCGATCCTAAAGGAGACGGCATTGGGGGTCCA